>Ga0255336_100428_pt1 | contig 69361 bp, 58 predicted proteins | sample MeOH1_35cm_T3_17_FD_189102 | JGI IMG/M metagenome (GOLD analysis project Ga0255336, IMG submission 189102) | Sandy soil microbial communities from University of British Columbia, Vancouver, Canada - MeOH1_35cm_T3_179 | ecosystem: Engineered > Artificial ecosystem > Sand microcosm > Unclassified ... | reverse complement strand
CCCTGTGAGCCGGTATCCTGGGAGTATCCTCAGCCATTGAGCCCAAGACTTGCGGTGCAGATGGATGCAAGGCTGATGGACCTTTCAGGGCTATTTGATCTCCACCCATAAGATGATCATGAATCCGTTGGCGGGCGGTGGTATCGCGAATCTATTCTCCACGCACCCGGCTACCGAGGAACGCATCGCACGTTTGATGGAAATGGCGCGCACGGGGCGCTTCGAATAACGCCGCGATAACACAGCGCGGCGTTCAGGAGGGCGAGTCTGAGGGCTCGCCTTTTTTTGCGGAACACAAAGGGCAAGCGAACGAGCGGCGGCAGCGCCGGATCACCTGACCATCAATTGTTTTCACGACGGTTGAGGGTTGTCAGCGCATAGCCGAACCTGCGCTAGAGCTTCCCCCTTTCCCGCTTGCCGCACATGTGCAAAGGCCAGCTCCAGCCGCTGCCGGCTGGCCGTGGCGGTCCGTGCACCGCGCCACGCTACAATGTGTGCTGATTGCGTCGCGCGTTCCGCGCGGCCTGCCTTAGCCTTCTTCATGACCACAAAGCCTTCTTCGCGTACTGCTTCCTCACCGGCGCGTCCGCGCGAATCCCGTTTGTCGATGCTGCATCTCGCGCCCGAATCGCTCGGTTTCGCGCTCGACTGCGCGGGCCAGGCTGTCGGCGCCGTGCGTCTGGGCGCGGCCTTGCCGGCCGCGCTGCAATCCGTCTTCGTGTCCGCGCCGGAGGGTAGCGCCGCGGCCGCGCGCGGCGCGGTGCAGGACATTGCGTACCGCACCATGCGGCGTCTGGCGACCGCCGAGTGGCTAATCGCGAAGCTGGTGAAAAAGGCGCCGCCGCCGCACGTCGGTCATGTGCTCGCCTGCTCGCTGGCCTTGCTTATCGACGACGAAGCGAACGCTGCCTACGCGCCGTTCACGGTGGTCGATCAGGCGGTGAGCGCGATCGCCGCGCGTCGTGAATTCGCGTTCGCCAAGGGGCTCGTCAATGCCGTGCTGCGCACTTTTCTGCGTGAGCGCGAAGCGCTGTTGAGCGCCGCGCAAACTGACGAAGTGGCGTGCTGGAACTACCCCGCCTGGTGGATCGATGCGGTGAAGCGCGCATGGCCCGACGCATGGCAGTCGGTGCTCGCTGCCGGCGATACGCAAGGTCCGCTGACGCTGCGCGTGAACGCGCGCCGTTCGACAGTCGACGCCTACCTGCAAGTGCTGCAAAACCATCACATTGCCGCAAGCAAGGGCGGCGACTATGCCGTCAAGCTCGCCACGCCGATGCCGGTAGACCGCATTCCGGGCTTCAACGACGGTGTCGTTTCGGTGCAGGACGCCGGCGCGCAACTCGCCGCGCAACTGCTCGGCGTGCGCGACGGCATGCGCGTACTCGACGCCTGTGCGGCGCCCGGCGGCAAGACTGGCCATTTGCTCGAACTGGCCGACCTTCAGCTCGTCGCGCTCGAAAGCGACGCCGCGCGCGCGCGCCGTATCGGCGAAAATCTGCAGCGCCTCAAGCTCGAAGCGGAAGTGCGGATCGGCGACGCCGGCGCGCCCGCGAAGTGGCACGACGACATCGACCAGCCATTCGACCGCATTCTGGCCGACGTGCCGTGTTCGGCGTCGGGCATCGTGCGGCGCCATCCGGACATTCGCTGGCTGCGCCGCGCGTCCGACATTCCCGCGCTCGTCGCCGAACAGCGCCGCATTCTCGACGCGCTGTGGCCGCTCGTGAAACCAGGCGGCGAGTTGCTCTACGTTACGTGTTCGATCTTTCCCGAAGAAGGCGAGTTGCAGGCGCAGTGGTTTGGAAACAAGTATCAGGATGCGGTACGATTGGACGCGCCGGGGCAGCTGTTGCCTTCAGCCGCTCGCGCGCCCGCCGACACATCGGCCGGTTCCCATGCCGGACAACCCGCTGAAGACAGCGCCGGCGCGAACTCAGACCACGACGGATTTTTCTACGCGCGCTTCCAGAAACGGTGACCATCAAACGCTTCTTCCCGCTTCGGCTCGCTGCCGTGCTCTGGATCGCGCTGGCCTTATGGCTCGCGGCGCCGGGCGCGGCGCACGCTGACTCGATCGCGGTGCAGCGCGCGTCGCTGCAAGCCGACAACACCGGCTGGAACCTCGACGCCCGCTTCGACTTCGACCTGAACAGCAACCTCGAAGATGCGGTCAATAAAGGCATCCCGCTCTATTTCACGACCGACTTCGAATTGAGCCGGCCGCGCTGGTACTGGTTCGACGAGCAGCCGGTGAGCGTGTCGCAAAGCATCCGCCTGTCGTTTCAGCCGCTCACGCGCGAATACCGCGTGTCGAGCGTATCTTCCGGCGGCTTGCAGCTCGGCTTCACGACGCTCAAGGATGCGCTCGCGGTCATCAAGCACATTACGTCGTGGCACGTGATCGATCGCAATGACGTGCATGCCGGGGAGAACTACACCGCCTCTGTGCGTATGCAACTCGACATCGCGCTGATGCCCAAGCCGTTCCAGATCGACGCGGTGAACAACCGCGACTGGAACCTCGCCTCCGAATGGAAGCGCTTTACCTTCACGGTGACCGAACGTGCTAAATAAAGTGCGCTCCGCCACCAGCGTCAGCAGCATTGTCGTGCGCGTGCTGGTGTCCACGGTCGCGGTCACGGCCGTCTTGCTGCTCGTGCTGCTCGCCGCCGCCAGCGCGAACACCGAATTCTTCGACCGCTATTACCAGTGGCTCTACGCCGCCAATCTCGCGGTCGCGATGATCTTCTTGCTGGTGGTGGCGACGCTCGTCATCATCATCATCGCGCGGCTGAGAAAGGGTAAGTTCGGCACGCGGCTATTGGCGAAACTTGCGTTCTTCATGGCGCTGGTCGGCGTGGTGCCGGGCGGGATCATCTACGTCGTGTCGTATCAGTTCGTGTCGCGCAGTATCGAGTCGTGGTTCGATGTGAACGTCGAAACCGCGCTCACGTCCGGCCTGAATCTCGGCCGCGGCATGCTCGACGCGTCGCTGTCCGATCTGCAGACCAAGGGCCGTTTGATGTCCGAGCAGCTGGCGAGCGCGGACGCCGCCGGCACCACGCTCACGCTGCTGCGTCTGCGCGATCAGTTCGGCGTGCAGGATGCGACGATCGTCGAACCCACGCGCAGCATGTCGGGTGCGACGCCCGATATGCACGTGGTCGCGCAGGCATCCGGCAACTACGCGACGCTCGTGCCGAACGATTTGCCTACACCGCTGATGATCGATCAGGCGCGCGGCCGCGGCTATGCGGCGATCGAAGGCGAAGTGGACGGCGATCCCCATGCGCATGGCAGCAAAGGCGTGCTGCGCCTGCGCGTGGTGCAACGCATTCCCGACTCGAATGCGTCGCTGCTGCAGCCCACCGAACGCTTCCTGCAGCTCACGCAGCCGGTGTCGCCCTCGCTCGCGCGCAACGCCGACGCGGTACAGCGCGCTTATCGCGAGTACCAGGAGAAAGCGCTCGGCCGCACGGGTCTGCGCAAGATGTACATCGGCACGCTGACGCTTGCGCTCTTTCTCGCCACCTTCATCGCAATGATGCTGGCGCTCGCGCTCGGCAATCAGCTTGCTCGGCCATTGTTCCTGCTGGCGCAAGGCACCAAGGAAATTACGGAAGGCGATTACACGCCGAAGCGTGAAATCAAATCACGCGACGAATTGGGCTTTCTCACGCAGTCGTTCAACGCGATGACGCGGCAGTTATCCGAAGCGCGCGCGGCGGTCGAGAACAACCGCATTGCGCTCGAACATTCGAAGGCATATCTGGAAAGCATTCTCGCCAACCTGACTGCGGGCGTGTTCGTGTTCGACCGGCAGTTCAGGCTGACCACCGCGAATCGCGGCGCCGAGCGGATTTTCCGTCAGCCGTTCCAGGCATTGATGGGTTCGGCGCTGGATCAGATCGGCGTGCTGAGCGAATTCGGCGGCATGGTCCGCAAGGCGTTTGCCGATCGCGAAGCGGCGAGCGGCGACGGTCACGACGATCGCGGCCACTGGCAGCAGCAGTTTTCGGTGCAGGTGCCGGGCGAAACCGAGCCGCTCACCTTGCTCGTGCGCGGCGCGCGGCTCGTCTCGGCAACGGATCGCGACGCGGAAGACATGCAGACGTCCGGCTACGTCGTCGTGTTCGACGATATTTCGGACGTGATCTCCGCGCAGCGATCGATCGCATGGGGCGAAGTCGCGCGACGGCTCGCGCACGAGATCAAGAATCCGCTCACGCCGATCCAGCTTTCCGCCGAGCGTTTGCAGATGAAGCTCGCCGACAAGCTGTCGCCGTCCGACGCCGATGTGCTCAAGCGCGGCGCGACCACGATCGTGAACCAGGTCGCCGCCATGAAGCAGATGGTCGATAATTTCCGCGACTACGCGCGCACGCCGCCGGCGGTGCTCGCGCATCTGCAACTGAATGATCTGGTCAGTGAAGTGCTCACGCTGTACGGTATCGAAGAAGGCAAAGGCGCGATCCAGGTCGAGCTCGCTGCGTTGCCCGCCATTCGCGGCGACGCGACGCAATTGCGTCAGGTGATTCACAACCTGTTGCAGAACGCGCAGGATGCGGTGGCGGACCTCGAGCATCCGCGTGTGTTGCTCGAGACGAGGACAGTAGAATACGGAGACCCCGACGCGGAAGGCAAAGTGCGTGTCGCGGTGCGTCTGACCGTGTCGGACAACGGACCGGGCTTCCCCGCGCGTATCCTCACACGTGCATTCGAACCTTACGTAACGACCAAGGCCAAAGGTACGGGCCTGGGTCTTGCGATGGTCAAGAAGATCGTCGACGAACACGGCGCACGCATTGACATCCGCAATCGTATGAAAGCGGGCGATGTCATCGAGGGTGCGCAGATTTCGATCCTCTTCCTTCAACTGGCAGACGACGCCGCGACGCCCGGAACAGGGCCGCGTCCGGCGCACGGCGGTGCGTCGCAGGGAAAGACAAAAGCAACAGTGCAGACAAAGGCAGCGTAAATGGCAACCATCCTGGTGGTAGATGATGAAATGGGCATCCGGGAATTGCTCTCGGAGATCCTGAGCGACGAAGGGCATGTCGTGGAGGCCGCGGAAAACGCGCAGGAAGCGCGCGAGTTCCGTTTGCGCCAGGCGCCCGACCTGGTGCTGCTCGACATCTGGATGCCCGATACCGACGGCGTGACCTTGCTCAAGGAATGGGCCGCGCAAGGGCAGCTCACCATGCCGGTGATCATGATGTCCGGCCATGCGACGATCGACACGGCGGTTGAGGCAACCAAGATCGGTGCGCTCAATTTCCTCGAAAAGCCGATTGCCTTGCAGAAACTGCTGAAGGCCGTCGAGCAGGGCCTTGCGCGAGGCAACGCGGGGGGCGCGCCGGGCGGCGCCGCGGCCAAGCCGGTGTTGCCGGTGAGTGCTTCGGCAGTGGCTTCGGCGGCGGCATTGCCAATGCTCTCTACCGACGGCCTCGGCAGCGGCGCGCTGGCTGCGCAAACGGCATCGATCTCGTTCGATATTCCGTTGCGTGACGCGCGCGATGCGTTCGAGCGCGCGTACTTCGAATATCACCTTGCACGTGAGAACGGCAGCATGACGCGCGTGGCGGAGAAGACCGGCCTGGAGCGCACTCACTTGTACCGCAAGCTCAAGCAACTCGGCGTCGATCTTGGCAAAAACAAAGGCGAGTGAAGGCAGTGACGAGCCAGTGACAGGCGCAAATGAAGGCGGTGCTCAGCGCGCAGATTTCATTTGCGCAGATTTTTTCGACAAGGGGCTTGCCCTGCTGCTGACCCTTTGATATCATTTCGTTCTTCGTTGGCCCGGTAGCTCAGTTGGTAGAGCAGCGGATTGAAAATCCGCGTGTCGATGGTTCGATTCCGTCCCAGGCCACCAGGATTCAGCCCCAGGAAATCGCAAGATTCCTGGGGCTTTTCCTTTCTGCGTCCCTATTGGGGTAGGCATGGTGGGCGTCCGTTGCTTCGGCTTGTGCGCGCCGCGCGGCAAGGGTCACCCGGCGGTATTCGGCGCCGCATGATAAAATCGCGCCAGTTCAAGGACTTGCACGTGAGTGCGTCGCCTGAGTGCCGCGCGGCAACGCCGCCACCAGCACCGAACCCTTCGCCCGACGATCAACGGTATAAGCGCCCAGCGACTCCGCATGCGGAAGGCGCGGCCTATACTGCTTTGGGCCGGCAGCAGTGCCGGTACGCGTCGCGCCGCGTTGCTTGCATGGCGCACCTCGCGCAGCGCGACGTGGCACTCTTCATTCACGGAGTTTCACGGTGATCCGCAAAGACGCTAAACGTAGCGCTCTGGTGCTGTTTTCCGGCGGCCAGGATTCCGCCACGTGCCTCGCCTGGGCGCTCGAACGTTATGAAACGGTCGAGACACTGGGCTTCGATTACGGTCAGCGGCACCGCGTCGAACTGGAATGCCGCGAGGGGTTTCGCAACGCCGTCGCGCGCGCATTTCCGGCATGGGCCGAGCGCCTCGGCGAAGACCATATGATCGATCTGTCGGTACTCGGCGCGATCAGCGACACGGCCATGACGCGCGAGATCGAGATCGAAGCCACGGCCAACGGTTTGCCGAACACGTTCGTGCCGGGCCGCAATCTGATGTTCATGACCATCGCTGCGGCGATTGCGTATCGGCGTGGTTTGCAGGTGCTGGTCGGCGGCATGTGCGAGACGGATTTCTCGGGCTATCCCGATTGCCGCGACGATACCATGAAGGCGTTGCAGGTCGCGCTGAACCTCGGCATGGACACGCGCTTCCTGCTCGAAACACCGTTGATGTGGCTCGACAAGGCCGACACCTGGCGCCTCGCGCACGAGCTCGGCGGCGCTGAACTGGTCGAACTGGTGCGCGTCGAGACGCATACGTGCTACCTCGGCGAACGCGCGGAATTGCATGCGTGGGGCTTCGGTTGTGGTGAATGCCCGGCGTGCCGCCTGCGCAAGCGCGGCTACGAAGCGTATCTGGCCGGTGAAAAGGTCACCGAGCCAGTCTGACGTTTCCCGCACCGGCGCGGCTCGGGGCACGAAGTTCGAGCACATGGCTCAGGCAACGACTCAGGCAATAATTTTCAGGAACACAGGGCAGAAAGCAGCATGACTTACGCGGTCAAGGAAATCTTCTACACGTTGCAGGGCGAGGGCGCGAATGCCGGGCGTCCGGCCGTCTTCTGCCGGTTCGCCGGCTGCAACCTGTGGTCGGGCCGTGAGGAAGATCGTGCGGAGGCGGTATGCCGCTTCTGCGATACGGACTTCGTCGGCACCGATGGTGAGAACGGCGGCAAGTACCGCACGGCTGAAGATCTGGTGCGGATGATCGCGTCGCAATGGCCGCAAGGCGAGGGCGAGCGTTTCGTGGTGTGCACGGGCGGCGAGCCGATGCTGCAGATCGACCAGCCGCTCGTCGACGCGCTGCATGCCGCCGGCTTTGAAATCGCTATCGAAACCAACGGCTCGCTGCCGGTGCTCGAGACGATCGACTGGATCTGCGTGAGCCCGAAGGCCGACGCGCCGCTCGTCGTGACCAAAGGCAACGAACTGAAGGTCGTGATCCCGCAGGACAACCAGCGCCTGTCCGAGTATGCGAAGCTCGACTTCGAGTATTTCCTCGTCCAGCCCATGGACGGCCCGTCGCGCGACATCAACACCAAGCTCGCGATCGACTGGTGCAAACGCCATCCGCAATGGCGCCTGTCGATGCAGACCCACAAGTATCTGAACATTCCCTGATTTGCCGTGCTGACGATTACACGAAAACTCGAATTCGACGCGGGTCACCGCATTCCCGATCACCGCAGCCAGTGCCGTAATCTGCACGGTCATCGCTATGTGCTCGAAATCACGCTGCAAGGCGATCTGGTCGACACCGAAGGCGCGCCTGACCGCGGCATGGTGATGGACTTCGCCGACGTGAAGTCGCTCGCCGTCGAGCATCTGGTCGACAGGTGGGACCATGCGTTTCTGGTCTATGAAGGCGACACGCAAGTGCGCGGTTTCCTTGAGACGATGGTCGGGCACAAGACGGTCGTGCTCGATCGTATTCCCACCGTCGAAAACCTTGCCGCCGTCGCGTTCGACATTCTCGCGAACGTCTACGATGCCCACTACGGCGTGAATCTCCGTTTGCATAAGCTGCGTCTGTACGAGACGCCGAACTGCTGGGCCGACGTGGTCCGCGACTAGACCTCAGCGCCGCCGCACTCCCGCAGGAAATCCCCTCGGGGACCGTCCAACCCTCGCGTTATTGTCACGGTATGATCGCTCCGATAACCACACGGAGCGAGACATGCCGGTCATCGCATTGCGTCGCAGCAGGCATCCAGGCCGCCACGGCCTGAGCCATTGTCTTTGTCTTTCTCTAGCCCATCACGCCGGCATTGCGCCTTGCGGCGCATGTCATCGCCGCCAAGGAGCGCGGCGATGAGCAGCCTGACCAATCCCCTCAAGCAACGCCTCAAGGAAACCGAGCCGCTGTTCGGCCTGTGGCTCTCGCTCGGCAGCGATGCCGCGGCCGAAGCGCTCGCGCACGCCGGTTACGACTGGCTGCTGATCGACATGGAGCACGCGCCGAACGATAGCGGCGACGTCGCCTCGCAATTGCGCGCAATCGCCGCCGCGCATCTACCGAGCGAGCCGGTGGTGCGCGTGCCGGCCAGCGAGGCGTGGCTCGTCAAGCGTGTGCTGGATGCTGGCGCGCGTACGCTGATGTTCCCGAATATCGAGTCCGCAGACGAAGCGGCGCGCGCCGTGCGTCTCACGCAATATCCGACCGCCGGCGCGCTCGACGGCGAGCGCGGCGTTGCCGGCATGGTGCGGGCCGCGGCCTACGGCATGCGGCGCGATTACGTGCAGACCGCCAACGCGCAGATCGCGACTATCGTGCAGATCGAGTCGGCGCGCGGCTTGCAGGAAGTGGAAAAGATCGCGGCGACGCCGGGTGTCGATTGCCTGTTCGTCGGACCGGCGGACCTTGCCGCGAGCCTCGGTCATCTCGGCGATTCGAAGCACGCCGACGTGCAGGCCGCGATGGCGCGCATCGTCAGCGCCGCGGATAAGGCGGGCATCGCCGCCGGTATTTTTGCTATGGATGTCGCGAGCGCAAAGCAGCATCGCGACGCCGGTTTTCGTTTTATCGCTCTGGCCGCCGACGTCATGTGGATGTTGCGCGCGACTCGCCAGGCATTGCAGGAGGTGAGGTCATGAAGGGGATGGTGCAGTGCGTCGCGGTGCGTCTGGTGGTTACGGCGGCGTTGATGGCGAATGTGGCGGCGTATGCGCAGGACCGCGTCGCGAAGTCGGACGATCCGCAGACGCAAACCGCGGTCGCCGACTACAACGCCGGCAATCTCGGCGCGGCGCTGGCCGAGTTCCGCAAGGCCGCCGAGCGTGGCAGCCGGCTCGCCGAGTTCAACTACGCGATGATGCTGCTCAACGGCGAAGGCACCCCGGCCAATGTCGATGAAGGCAAGAAATGGCTGCGCAAGGCTGCGGACGCCAACATGTCGCACGCGCAATACGTGTACGGCAAGATGTACGACGACGGCGAGTTCGTCGGCCGCGATCCAGTGGAGGCGCACCGCTGGTTTCTGAAGGCGGCCCAGCAAGGCCACGTGCAGGCGGAGTTGGCGCTGGCCAATCAGTTCCTCGACGGACGCGGCACCGAACGCGACAACAGGCAGGCGTTCGTCTGGTACAAGAAGGCGGCGCAAGGCGGCGACATGACCGCGCAATATGTGACCGGCTCGTTCTACGAGCGCGGCGGCGACGGCGTGGACAGGAATCTCAACGTGGCGCGCGCCTATTACGCTGCCGCGGCGGCGCAGGGCGATCCGGCGGCGCGACTCAAGTATCAGCAACTCAGCGCGCAGTTGCGGGACCAGAAGGAAGTGAAGCCGCAGTAAATGAAAGGGGCGCTCTGAACTGCACCCCAAAGGTTGGACACCGATCCAACCTTTGGGGTGCAGTTCACTCCGTGGTGATGGTGCGCCTCTTCTGCTTTCGCCGCCTTGTTTCGGGCCGTGTTCGTGTTCGCCGACGGCCCGCCGCGCTAACTCTGCATCAACCGCTTCTGCCGCGCGACGCTCATGATGAGGCCGATGGCGACCCCCAACGTGGTCAGCGCCGTGCCGCCGTAGCTCATGAACGGCAACGGCACGCCGACCACCGGCAAGATGCCGCTCACCATGCCGATATTCACGAATGCGTAGGTAAAGAACGCCATTGTCAGCGAGCCGGCCAGCAAACGTCCGAATAGCGTCGTGCCATTGGCCGCGATATACAGCCCGCGCGCGATCAACAGCATGTACAGCGTGAGCAGTACGATGCCGCCCGCCAGTCCGAACTCTTCGGAGAACACCGCGAAGATGAAGTCGGTGTGCTTTTCGGGAATGAACTCCAGATGCGCCTGCGTGCCCTTCAGCCAGCCTTTGCCGAGCGGACCACCCGAGCCGATCGCGATGACTGCCTGGATGGTGTGGAAGCCCTTGCCGAGCGGATCGGAGGTCGGATCGAGCAGGGTGCAGATGCGGTGTTTCTGATAGTCGTGCATCAACGGCCATTGCACTTCGGGCTGACAGATCTTGTCCTGAAAGGCGGCGACGGAGCCGACCGCGATCACGCCTGCAATCAGCACCGGCACGATCAGCTTGAAACTCAGGCCCGCGAAGTAAATCACGAAGAAGCCGGCTGCGAACACCAGCACGGCCGTACCGAGATCGGGCTGTTTGGCGATCAGGCCTACCGGTAACGCGAGAATCAGCAGACCGACCAGAAAATCGTACCAGCGCATCACGCCTTCGCGGCGCTGGTAGTACCACGCAAGCATCAGCGGCGTGGCGATCTTCAGGATTTCCGAAGGCTGGATCACCACGCCGACATTGATCCAGCGCTTCGCGCCCTTGCGCGTGAGACCGAATAGCGCCACCGCCACCAGCAACGCGATCCCGAATGTGTACAGCGGGACCGCGAAGCGCATCAGCGTAGTGGGCGGAACATTGGCGAGCGCCCACATCAGCACGAACGTCAGCATGATGTTGCGCAGCTGGTCTTCCACGCGGCCGGGGACGTCCAGACTCGCGCTGTACAGCGTGACGATGCCTACGCACAAAAGCAGAAACACGATCAGCGCGAGTGGACGGTCGAAGCCCGCAAACATCCGCTTGATGCGGTCGAGCCAGGCGCGCTTGTCGAATTGCATGCCTTTCTCCTTACTCGTCGATGCCGCCGGAAACCGGCTGGCGTGGCGACGTGGCCTGAATACCGTCATCGCGCGACGGTGCCGCGGCGCTCGGCGCCGGCTCGCTGGCCGGACGGGGTGGATGCGGGGCGCCGGATTTACGCGGCGTCGGATGATTCTTTGCAGCAGCCGACGTGGAGTCGGCCATGGGCGCCGACGCGGCAGCAGGTGCCGAAGCCGAGGCCGAGGCCGAAGCCGCGCTCGCCGCCGAGGCAGCCGCCGCAGCGGAGGCCGCCGCTGCCGCCGAAGCCGCACCGGGAATCGGCAAGGCAGTGAAGCCCGCCGCGACCTTGACTGGCTGCGCCGCGTCCTGTGGCGCAGGTGCGCCGCCGACTTCGGGCGCGGACGCGTCCTCGGTCGCCGACGCCGCTGCCTCGATGGCCGCCGCCTGAGCGCCCGGTTTGTTCTTGCCGACGAGATAGTAGTCGAGCACCTTCCTCGCGATCGGGCCCGCCGCTTCCGCACCCCAGCCGCCGTTTTCGACGATCAGTGCGAGCGCGATCTTCGGTTGCTCGGCCGGTGCGAAGGCGATGAAGAGCGCGTGGTCGCGCAGATGTTCGGCAATCGCGTGGCCCTTGTAGTTCGCGCCTTGCAGCGAGTAGACCTGCGCCGTCCCCGTCTTGCCGGCCGCCTGGTACTGCGCGCCGATGAACAGTTTCGACGCCGTGCCATTGGTCACGACGCCTTCCATTGCGCGCTTGATGATGTCGATGTCCGATTGCTTCACCGCGATCCTGTCGCTCGGATCGCGCACAACCGGCCGGGTCTCTTTCGTGATCGGGTTTTCGATGTCTCGCACGAGGTGCGGCTTCATCACCACGCCGTTGTTCGCGAGCGTGGCCGTGGCATGAGCGAGCTGGAGAATGGTGAACGAGTTGTAGCCCTGGCCGATGCCGAGACTGATCGTTTCGCCTTCATACCACCGTTGCTGTTCGGGCTTGCGGTACGCCTTGCGCTTCCATTCGGTGGACGGCAGGATGCCGCGCGCCTCGCCCGAAATATCGATGCCGGTGATCTGGCCGAAACCCCATGGCTTCATGAAGTTGGCGATATTGTTGACGCCGAGATCGTGCGCGAGCATGTAGAAATACGTGTCGTTCGACACCACGATCGCGCGGTTCATGTCGACCCAGCCCTGGCCCGAACGCACGTCGTTGCGGAACGTGTGGCCGCCGAAGGTGTACGAGCCCGGATCCTGGAAGCCCCAGCCCGGCGTGCGCTTATGCAGCGTGAGCGCGGCGAGCGCCATGAACGGCTTGTAGGTCGAGCCCGGCGGATAGGTGCCGTGCAGCGGCCGGTTGAGCAGCGGGTGGTCGGGTGAATTGTTGAGATCGTCCCACGTCTGCTGGTCGATGCCGTCGACGAACGAATTCGGATCGAAGCTCGGCGCGGACACGAACGCAAGCACGTCGCCCGTGGAGGGCTCGATGGCGACCAGCGCGCCGCGCCGTCCCGCGAAGGCCTGCTCGGCGACCTGCTGCAGTCCGATATCGAGCGACAGCACGAGGTTGTTGCCAGGCGTTGCCTGGGTGCGCGACAAGGTGCGCACGGGGCGGCCGCCGGCTGTCACTTCCACTTCCTCGAAACCGGTCTGGCCGTGCAGTTCGGTCTCGTAACTCTGCTCGACGCCGATCTTGCCGATGTAGTCGGTGCCCTTGTAGTTGTTCGCGTCCAGACGCGGATCGTAGTGGTCCGGATCGCTGTCGTTCTGGTCGCTGGCGTCGTCGATACGGTCCTGATCGCGCTGCGAAATCCGCCCGATGTAGCCGATCACGTGCGCCGCCGTCGGCCCGAGCGGATATTGGCGGAACAGGCGCGCACGCACTTCCACGCCGGGAAAACGGAAGCGCTGTGCGGTGAAGCGCGCAACTTCGTCGTCGGTCAGGCGGGTGCGGATGGGCAGGCTCTCGAAGTTCTTCGAGTCTTCCTGCAGCTTCTTGAAGCGGCGGCGGTCGCGTGCGTCGATCGAGACCACCGTGGCCAGGTTGTCGATCACGTTTTCGAGCGAGTCGTTCAGCTTCGAGGGCGTAATTTCGAGCGTGTAGGCCGAGTAGTTCTTGGCCAGCACGACGCCGTTGCGATCGGTGATGATGCCGCGGTTCGGCACGATCGGCGCGACGGAAATGCGGTTTTCATCGGCCTGCAGCGAGTATTTGCTGTAGTGCCAGACCTGCAGGAACAGGAACCGGAAGCCGATCAGCCCGAAGCAGACGAACACGAACAGCCCCGCCGCCGCGACGCGCAGGCGGAACTTCGAGAGCTGTTGCTGGGTGTCGTTGAATTCGGTCATGCGATTCTGCAAAAGGCCGGATAACGGCCATGATGAGTGTGCGCCTTTTCCGGCCAGAACCGGAAGGCATGAACTGCGATGCGCGTCGAGCGGGCCGGCGACGTGAGTTTCATCAGAACGGCCGGCGGGCCCGATGCGTGATCAAATTGGCCGGGTATCGTCCGGATCGGCCGGGCGGCGCTGCGGCATCAGCAGCAGCATGCTGGCAACCGGCCACAGCGCGGCTTCGACGAAACCGTCGATCAGATAACCCCAGCCTGGAAACGCCGCGCCCGTCAGCAGACGGATCACGAACGGCACCAGTTGCGCGACGACCAGCAGCGGCATGACCGCGAAGGTCTGCACGCCGAGCGACATCCACAGCACGCGGCGGTGGATCGTAATCGCGCCGTACGACAACAACGTATACGCCAGTGCGTGTTCGCCGAGCAGGCTGGCGTTGTGCACGTCCATCAGCAAACCCAGTGAAAAAGCGATGCCCATGCCGACTTTGCGCGGTTGGTGCACGTTCCAGAACAGCAGCACGAGCGCTACGAAGTCCGGCACGCCGACAAGGCGCCCCCACGGCATCAGGTTCAGCAGGAACGCCGCGGCGAGGCTGAACGAGATGAAGTACGGATTGACCGGCTGCAGAATGTATTGCGGACGGTTCATGGCTGCGCCCCCGGCGTGGCTTGCGGCTTCGCGTTCTTCTCAGTAGCCGGTTTCTTTTCGGCGGCGGACTTCTTCTCCGCAACTGCCGGTTTGGCAGGGGCTTTTTCAGCGGGCCTGGCCGCCGCGGACTTCTCGGCTGCGGGTTTTTCGCCCGCTTTTGCCGGAGCTTTGTCCGCTGCGGCTTTGCCGTCCGCCGGCTTGCCGCCCTTCTTCGCTTTCGCGTCCTTTGCGGCTGTGGCTGCGTCGGGCTCTTCGGCGGGACGCGGAGGCACATTGTTCACGTAATGCAGCACGAGCAACTGACGCGCGCCGCGCACCGGCGCGACGGGCAGGCAGATCACGCGCGCGAACGCGGTATCGGCCTGTTTGTCGACCCGTACCACCTTAGCGACTGGCAGGCCCGGCGGATACACGCCGTCGAGTCCGCTCGTGACGAGTTCGTCGCCGGTTTGAATGTCGGCGCTGATCGGCACGAAGCGCAGATCGAGTGTGTCGCCCTTCGGTGTGCCGTAAATCACGCTGCGCAAGCCGGTGCGCACGATCTGCACGGGCACTGCCTGATCCTTGTCCGTGAGCAGCGTAACTTCGGCTTGCAGCGGGAAGACGCGTGTCACCTGGCCGATCACGCCGTCTTCGTTGACGACCGGCGAACCGTTCTGGATGCCTTGCTGCGCACCGCGGCCGATCACCACTTTCTGCGTGAAAGGATCGCGCGTGTCGTACTGGATCTCGGCGGGCAGCGATTGCGTGGTGGACCGCTGGGACAGTTGCAGCAGCGCCCGCAAATGCGCGTTTTCGGCGGCCAGTTCGGCGGCCGTATTGGCTTGCTGCGAGAGTTGCAGATCTTTGCTGCGCAGTCTGTCGTTTTCGCTGCGCAGCGTGGCGCTGGTCACGGCCAGGTCGGCGGCGCCCACGAACATGTCGCGAGGCACGAGTGCCGCGCGTTGCAACGGATAAAGACCCGCGCCGAGCACGCCACGCACGATTTCGAGCGTTTTGAAGCGAGCGTCGGAGATCAGCAGGGCAAGCGCCAGCACGACGAAAAACACGAGTCGTGCGAGAGCGGACGGTCCTTGCTTGAACAGGGGCGGCGGACTGTATTCCATGGTCGGCGCCGGGGGCGTGAGCGGTTGGGTGAGACGGCGGCGCGCGAGGAACGCGCGTTCAGCGCGCGGAGGCTGGCAGGCCCAGCCAACGGCAAACCGGCCCGCAAGGGGCCGTTTGCCAGATCCGCGCTACTGACATGGAGACGGGCTCGCTTACTCGTACGAGAAGATGCTGCCCAGCTTGTCCATGCGTTCGAGCGCCATGCCCGAGCCGCGTACAACGCAGGTCAGCGGGTCTTCGGCGACGAGCACCGGCAGGCCGGTTTCTTCGGCGAGCAGGCGGTCCAGATCGCGCAGCAGCGCGCCACCGCCCGTGAGCATCATGCCGCGCTCGGCGATATCCGCGCCGAGTTCCGGCGGCGTCTGTTCGAGCGCGATCTTCACCGACGACACGATCTGGTTTAGCGGATCGGTGAGGGCTTCGAGAATTTCGTTGCTGGAGATGGTGAAGCTGCGCGGAATGCCTTCCGACAGATTACGGCCCTTCACTTCCATTTCCTTGACTTCGGAACCCGGGAAAGCGGAGCCGATTTCCTTCTTGATGGCTTCGGCGGTTTGCTCGCCGATCAGCATTCCGTAGTTGCGGCGGATGTAGTTGACGATGGCTTCGTCGAACTTGTCGCCGCCCACGCGCACGGAGCCCTTGTACACAATGCCGCCGAGCGAGATCACGCCGACTTCGGTCGTGCCGCCGCCAATGTCGACGACCATCGAGCCGGTTGCTTCCGACACCGGCAGACCGGCGCCGATGGCGGCCGCCATTGGTTCTTCAATGAGGTAGACCTGCGAAGCACCCGCGCCGTGCGCGGCTTCCTTGATCGCGCGGCGTTCGACCTGGGTCGAACCGCACGGCACGCAAATGATGATGCGCGGCGACGGCGAGAACATGCGCGATTCGTGAGCAGTTTTGATGAACTGCTTGATCATTTGCTCGGTGACGGTGAAGTCGGCGATCACGCCGTCTTTCATGGGGCGGATCGCCTCGATGTTGCCCGGCACCTTGCCGAGCATCTGCTTGGCTTCCTTGCCGACTGCCTGGATGGTTTTCTTGCCGTTGGGACCGCCTTCCTGGCGGATCGAGACCACCGACGGTTCATCAAGAACGATGCCCTTGCCACGCATGTAGATGAGCGTGTTGGCCGTGCCGAGGTCAATGGCCAGATCGTTGGAGAAGTAGCTGCGCAAAAAACCGAACATTCAAAATCCTGTCTCGCTTGGGGCCGGGCCTCGCAACGTATGCGCAGGGCGGCAGCGGAAAAAATAACAGCTTCAACCGGGCGGAAGCGGCGCCACAGGAACTTGAAGCTGCGAGGGAGTCTACCGGAGGCCGGTGCAAAGCCAGGCCAGAAAAATCCGAACGATCTTTGGGAATAGTTCAGAAAGGCCTTGGTAAGTCGGTCCGGGTTTGGGTCGAACGCGTAATGATACCTTATAATTTTGCATGATTTGAAGGAAACGGACGGCACTTTTTGCCGCCGCTGGCCCCTTTTTCGAGGGCCTCCTCCAGCGTCGTAACCCGCTGTCGCAGCGTTGTTTTTTGCATGCTGCGGCGGTCCACCACATTTTCCGGTGACTGCATGGCTCTGACCCTGACCGATGTAAAACGCATCGCGCATCTTGCGCGGCTCGAACTGGCCGATGCCGAAGCTGAGCACACGCTTGTCCAGCTCAACGATTTTTTCGGCCTCGTCGAGCAGATGCAGGCGGTCGATACCACCGGCATCGCCCCGCTTGCCCACCCGATCGAGCAGATCGAAGACGTCGCGCTGCGTCTGCGCGACGACACGGTGACCGAAACGGTCGAACGCGAAGCTTTCCAGCGCCCGGCGCCGGCCGTGCAGGACGGTCTGTACCTGGTGCCGAAGGTGATCGAGTAAAACCCCGCGCATCGGGCCCGGCGCGGAGTGCGGGGCAGCTTTCCTTCGACGTGCCGCCGTGCGGCATATCGACTCGTGGCCCCGGCGCTCGCGTGACCGTCGTCTCCGGCTTTCTCGGCTCGGCTTGCCGGCGGGCAGCCGAATGCCTCCACGGCAGCGTGACTGCGCTGCCGCGCTCTTCAGGATAAAACGCAATGCATGAAAAAAGTTTGACCGAACTGCGCGCCGCATTGACGGCCAAGGAATGCTCCGCAGTCGAACTGGCGCAGCTCTATCTGAAGCGGATCGAAGCGGCCAACAGCCTGAACGCATTCATCCAGGTCGACCCCGATCTGACGCTCGCGCAGGCAAGAGCCGCGGACGCGCTGCTCCATACCGGCCACGCCGGCCCCCTGGTCGGCCTGCCGATCGCGCACAAAGACGTGTTCGTCACCAAGGGCTGGCGCTCCACGGCCGGCTCGAAAATGCTGTCGAACTACGAGAGCCCGTTCGACGCGACCGTGGTCGCGCGTCTGCAGAACGCCGGCATGGTGTGCGTGGGCAAGACCAATATGGACGAGTTCGCGATGGGCTCGTCCAACGAGAATTCGTACTTTGGTCCCGTGCAGAATCCGTGGGACGTCAAGGCCGTGCCGGGCGGCTCGTCGGGCGGTTCGGCGGCGGCCGTGGCCGCGCGCCTCGCGCCCGCTGCAACCGGCACGGATACCGGCGGCTCGATCCGTCAGCCGGCGTCGTTTTCCGGCATCACCGGCATCAAGCCGACGTACGGCCGCGTGTCGCGTTACGGCATGATCGCGTTCGCCTCGTCGCTGGATCAGGGCGGCCCGATGGCGCGAAGCGCCGCGGATTGCGCCATGCTGCTCGAAGCAATGGGCGGTTTCGACGAGCGCGATTCGACCAGCCTCGTGCGTGACGACGAGGACTACACGCGCTACCTCGGCCAGCCGTGGAAAGAAGACGGCGCCGGCAAACCGCTCGCCGGCCTGCGCATTGGCCTGCCGAAAGAGTATTTCGGCGCCGGTCTCGCCGACGACGTGCGCGCCTCCATCGACGCCGCGCTCAAGCAATACGAGGTGCTCGGCGCCACGCTGGTCGACGTTTCGCTGCCGAAAACCGAGTTGTCGATCCCGGTCTACTACGTGATCGCGCCGGCGGAGGCTTCGTCGAACCTGTCGCGTTTCGACGGCGTGCGCTTCGGCCATCGCGCGGCGGAGTATCGCGATCTGCTCGACATGTACAAGAAGTCGCGCGCCGAAGGTTTCGGCCCGGAAGTGAAGCGCCGCATTCTGGTGGGCGCCTACGTGCTGTCGCACGGCTATTACGACGCGTACTACCTGCAGGCGCAGAAGATCCGCCGCATCATCGCGCAGGACTTTCAGGAAGCGTTCAAACAGTGCGACGTGATCATGGGTCCGGTCGCGCCAACGGTAGCGTGGGATCTGGGCGCAAAGGGCGACGATCCGGTGCAGATGTATCTGGCCGACATCTACACGCTGTCGGTGAGCCTCGCCGGTTTGCCGGGCATGAGCGTGCCGTGCGGCTTCGGCGCGGGCGCGAATGCGCAGCGTCCGGTAGGTTTGCAGATCATCGGCAACTATTTCAATGAAGCCCGGATGCTGCAGGTGGCCGACGCGTTCCAGCGCGCGACCGACTGGCACCGCAAAGCACCGGCAGGAGTGTGAGCACCATGACCAAGCAATGGGAAGTCGTGATCGGTCTGGAGACCCACGCGCAACTGTCGACCCACTCGAAGATTTTTTCGGGCGCCTCGACGCAATTCGGTGCCGCGCCGAACACGCAAGCGTGTCCTGTCGATCTGGCCTTGCCGGGCACGTTGCCGGTAATGAACCGCGGTGCCGTGGAGCGCGCGATCCAGTTCGGCCTCGCGATTGGCGCGACGGTGGCGTCGCGCAGTATTTTCGCGCGCAAGAATTATTTCTACCCCGATCTGCCGAAGGGCTACCAGATCAGCCAGTACGAAATTCCCGTCGTGCAGGGCGGTCAGGTGACGATTCAGGTGCCGGCCAATGAAAAGGCGGGCAGTCCGGCGTACGAGAAGGTCGTCAACCTCACGCGCGCCCACCTCGAAGAAGACGCGGGCAAGTCGCTGCACGAAGACTTCGCGGGCATGACCGGCATCGACCTGAATCGCGCCGGCACGCCGCTGCTCGAAATCGTCACCGAGCCGGAAATGCGCAGCGCGGCGGAAGCGGTTGCGTACGCGAAGACGCTGCATACGCTCGTCACGTGGCTCGGCATCTGCGACGGCAACATGCAGGAAGGTTCGTTCCGTTGCGACGCCAACGTATCGGTGCGTCCAGTCGGTCAGGCGGAATTCGGCACGCGCGCCGAGATCAAGAACCTGAACTCGTTCCGCTTCCTCGAAGAAGCGATCCAGTACGAAGTGCGCCGTCAGGTCGAACTGATCGAAGACGGCGGCACGGTGGTGCAGGAAACGCGTCTGTACGATCCGGACAAGCGCGAAACGCGTTCCATGCGCAGCAAGGAAGACGCGCACGACTACCGCTATTTCCCCGATCCCGATCTGATGCCGCTCGTGATCGACGCGGCGTGGGTCGAGCGCGTCAAAAGCGAAATGCCGGAACTGCCGGAAGCGATTCAACAGCGCTTCGTCACGCAATACGGTTTGACGCCGTACGACGCCAACGTGCTGACATCGAGCAAGGCAATGGCGGCGTACTACGAAGCGGTGGTGAGCAAGCTCGGCCCGGCCAACGCCAAGGCCGCGGCGAACTGGCTGATGGGCGAAGTGTCGTCGCAACTGAATCGTGAAGGTCTCGATATCGCTGCAAGCCCGGTATCGTCCGCGCAACTCGCGCTGTTGCTGCAGCGTATCGCGGACGGCACGATCTCCAACAAGATCGCCAAGGAAATTTTCCTCTCGATCTGGGAAGAGAAAGCCACGGACGAAGCCGCCGCCGATCGCATCATCGAAGCGAAGGGTTTGAAGCAGATTTCGGATACCGGCGCGCTGGAAGCGATCATCGACGAAGTGCTCGCCGCGAATCAGAAGTCGGTCGAGGAATTCCGCGCCGGCAAGGAAAAGGCGTTCAACGCGCTGATCGGTCAGGCCATGAAGGCGACCAAGGGCAAGGCCAATCCCGCGCAGGTCAACGACCTGCTCAAGAAGAAGCTGTCCTGAGTTGAAGCAGAGTTGGAAAGCACGGCCGAAGCGTTCGCGCTTTGGCCACCGCGGGCTGTTGCCGGAAACGAAAGTGGGGCAGCGGCCCGTTTCGTTTGCGGGCCCCTTTAAACGCAGATCACGGAGTGTGTGGATGGCCAGGCAACCCGAACTCGACGACTTCCGCGTGCCGTATTTCGGCGACGGCAAGAAGAAAAACAAATTCTCGCTCGACGGTTTCGATCCGGCTGCAAAACCATTTTCGGCCGGTTCGAAAGACGCCGACAAAGCCCGGTTATCGGAAATCGGCGCGAAGCTCGACATTCAGCAGGAGTGTCTGCATGCGCAGCAGCAGCGCCGTGTCCTGCTGGTGCTGCAGGGCATGGACACGAGCGGCAAGGATGGCACGATCCGCGCGGTGTTTCACGACGTCGATCCGCTCGGTTTGCGCATCGTGCCGTTCAAGGCGCCGACGCCCGTCGAAATTGCGCACGACTTTCTCTGGCGCGTGCATTCGCAAGCGCCCGCCGCGGGCGAACTGACGATCTTCAACCGCAGTCACTACGAAGATCTGCTGGTGCCCACCGTGCTCGGCAACCTGGACGCACAAGCCTTCGAGCAGCGCTGCCATCATATCCGCCAGTTCGAAGAGTTGCTGGCCTATAGCGGTACGACCATCATCAAGTGCATGCTGCACATTTCGAAAGACGAGCAGCGGGTGCGTTTGCAGGCGCGCATCGACGATTCGACCAAGCATTGGAAATTCGACGTCGCCGATCTCGACGCGCGCAAACAGTGGGACAAGTATCAGGTGGCGTATGGCGAGACGCTGGCCGCGACATCGACCGAATACGCGCCGTGGTACGTGATTCCAGCCAACTCGAAGACGCATCGCAATGTGATGGTGGCGGAGTTGCTGTTGCGCACGTTCGAGGCGCTGAAGCTCGAATATCCGCCTGCCAAAGAATCGCTGAAGGGCATCAAGATCGTGTGACCTTGCCCCTTTGCTCCAGAAACGAATCGACCAAACAAGGAACGACATGTTGCGTGTGATTACCGCCAACCTGAACGGCATCCGCTCAGCGGCGAAGAAGGGCTTTTTCGACTGGTTCGGAGAACAGAAGGCCGACGTGCTGTGCGTGCAGGAAATCAAATGCTCGCAAGACGACATGACGCCGGAATTCATGGCGCCGCACAATTTCACAGGCTATTTTCAGCACGCCGTGAAGAAAGGCTATAGCGGCGCGGGCGTGTACACACGTCACGAACCGGACGAAGTGGTGATCGGCTTCGGCAGCGAGGAATTCGACCCGGAAGGGCGCTACGTCGAACTGCGTTTCGGCAAGCTGTCGGTGATTTCGGTGTACGTGCCGTCGGGTTCGAGCGGCGACGAGCGCCAGCAGGCCAAATACCGTTTCATGGACGAGTTCATGCCGCATCTCGCGGAACTGGCTCAGGAGCGCGAAGTGATCGTGTGCGGCGACGTCAACATCGTCCACAAGGAAATCGACATCAAGAACTGGAAGAGCAACCAGAAGAATTCGGGCTGCCTGCCGGAAGAGCGCGCATGGCTCACCAAACTGTTCGATGAAGTGGGTTACGTCGACGTGTTCCGCACGCTCGACCAGCGGCCGGAACAGTACACGTGGTGGAGCAATCGCGGCCAGGCGTATGCGAAGAACGTCGGGTGGCGGATCGACTATCAGATCGCGACGCCGGATATCGCTAGCAAGGCGAAACGTACCGACGTGTTCCGCGATATCAAGTTCAGCGACCATGCGCCGCTGACGGTCGATTACGACCACAAGCTCAAGAAGTAAGCGGAGTCCGCGTCCCGGCAGCAGACGCAGCTGAAGTCAGCCCCGAGGGGGACGCCATATGTCAGGCAACGGCCGGGAGCGCGCGCGGCCCGCGCGACTCAGTTGCGAGACGGTTTGCTGCGCGGACGGCCCATGCCGCCGTAGTCCGGCAGCGCATCCGCCGTTTTGCCGATTGCTTTCGCGTACAGCGGCAACATGTCGGGCAAGCGCTTGATGATGTCCTGGCGGCGCGCCGACGTGTAGGGATGCACGTAGATGAAGCCCTGATCGCGGTTGCCGCGCGTGGCCTGCGCGAGCTTGTCCCAGAGTGTGACCGCCGCGCGCGGATCGAAGCCGGCGCGCGACGCGATATCGCTGCCGATCACGTCGGCTTCGGTCTCGTCGGTATTCTCGTACTTCATTTCCAGCAGGCGCGAGCCGATGCCGAGCGGCGCCGCGCCGAGATCGGCGAGCCCGAATAGCTGCGGGATCGTGCCGGACGAGTCGAGCTGGCTCGCCTGCAACTGGCCGAGCCGCTCGCGTGCATGTTCGCGCAGCGCGTGCGCAATCTCGTGCCCAATCAGCATACCGAGTTCGTTGTCGTTCAGACGCGCGCGGTCGAGCAGGCCGCCATACACGACGATCTTGCCGCCCGGCAGACAGTACATGCGGATATCGGGCGAGCGCACCACCGCCACATCCCACTTCCAGTTTTTGGCCCGCTCGTTCCATTTCAACGAGTACGGGATCAGCTTGTCGACGATCGAGCGCACGCGCGTGACATGCGCATCGGTGTCGCCGTACAGGCGATTGGCGTGCTCGGCGCCGTACGCGATCTGGTTGAACTCTTCGGCGGCTTGCGCCTCGAGCATCGGCGATGGGATCAGGTTGCGGAACACCAGATAGCCGCCATAGCGCAACTGCGTGTTCGTCGGGCTGTACGGTGCGGATGCGACGGGCATCGACGGGGCGGCGGGCGCTTTGGCGGCCGCGGACGGCGCCGACGTCGCAGCGGGCGTCCTTGCCGTGACTGGAGTCGGCGGCGTCGTCGATGGGGCCGACGACGGCGGCGTGGCCGCTGCGGGAGCACTACCGGCGCTGCTCGCACCTTGCGCCGCCGATGTCGCGCTTTCCGGGCTTGCCGCGCCGGCTGCGGGTCTGGCCGTTGGTGCCGCCGATGTGGCCGGCGCCGGCGTCGCTGCGGGGGCGCTGGTCGCGGCCGCCGGCATGGCTGTCGCGTGTGCGTTCAACGGCGCGGCCAACGTCAGGCTCACACCACCGAGCGCCCACACCGCCCGCAGCGCCACGCGCCTGACCTTGCGCGCGGGACGCCGGGACGGAGCCGAGCGCAACATGCCCTTCGGGAGACGCGCCTTCACGACTGCGTCCTCCACGGCGCGATGCGCAGCAGAAGCACCATGCCGGGCACCGCCAGCGCGGTGCAGACGATGAAGTAGTCGAACCAGCCGATCTGCGCGACCACGTAGCCGCTCGCCGCTGAAGCCAGCGTGCGCGGCACCGAAGCGAGGCTCGTGAAGAGCGCGAACTGGGTGGCCGTGTAGCGCGGATCGGTGGTGCTGGCGATATAGGCGGTGAAAGCCGCCATCGTCAAACCGGTGGCGAAGGTTTCGAAGCCGTACACGAGCGCCAGCGCAACCGAACGCGGCTCGAGCTGCACGGCCCAGTCGATGCCCACCAGCGCCAGCAGCTTCGTCGTGCCTTGGCTCAGCCAGACGGCGATGTCGTAGATCGCCGCGAGACCGGGCGAAGCCGGTCCGAGATGAGCAAGCCACGCGAAGCCGAGCGTCGACACCATTTGCAGGATGCCGAAGATCCACAAGCCCCGGCCAATGCCGATTTTCATCAGCCAGATTCCGCCGACGATCCCGCCCGCCAGACTCGCGCCGAATGCGGTGGTCTTCGCGATCACGCCGATCTGCGTGCGCGAAAAGCCGATGTCGAGAAAGAACGACGTGGACAGCGTGGTCGCCATCGTGTCGCCGAGCTTGTACAGAAAGATGAAACCGAGCACGAACAGTGCGCCACGCCAGCCGTCGCGCTGAATGAATTCCTTGAACGGCTGCACGATCGCTTCGCGCAGGTTCCTGGGCGGCGTACCGTGTACCGCGGGCTCGCGCACCACCAGCGTCATGACCATGCCGGGCAGCATGAACGCGGCCGTCACGATGAAAACGGTGCTCCACGGCAAATGGTCGGACAGGATCAATGCGAGCGAACCGGGCACCAGCGCCGCGATCTTGTAAGCGTTCACGTGCACCGCGTTGCCGAGCCCCTGCTGCGTGTCGCTCAGCAATTCACGCCGGTAGGCGTCGATCACGATGTCCTGACTTGCTCCAAAAAACGCGACCAGCGCCGTCAGAGCCGCCACGGTCCAGATCGACTCTTTGGGCGACACGAACCCTAACGTGCCGATGGCGCCGGCCACCAGAATCTGCGTGACCAGCATCCAGCCGCGCCGTCTGCCCGGACGCCAGCCGGGGAAACGCGGCACGTAGCGGTCCATCAGCGGCGCCCAGATGAATTTCCAGGTGTACGGGAACTGGATCAGCGCGAACAGGCCGATTTCCTTCAGATTGACGCCTTCGGAGCGTAGCCACGCCTGCACCAGATAGACGAGCGTGAACAGCGGCAATCCCGACGTAAAGCCGAGAAAGACGCAGATCAGCATGCGCGTATTCAGGAACGCGCGCCAGCCGGGATGTTCTTCGTGAGCGGTAAGTGCAGGCGCCTCGTGCGGCGGGTTCGACATGTGGATAACTTGCGTTAGCTTTTCTTGACGCGATAGACCGCAAGACTACCACGCCAGTTCACCCCCCACCGCACCACCTGACCCTCGTGGAGCACCACGCGGTCGAGAATTTCGATGCCGACTTCCGGCGCGAGCGCCTCGAAATCCTTGATGGTCAGCACCCGCACGTTCGGCGTGTTGTGCCACTGATAAGGCAGCGACTTCGACACCGGCATGCGGCCCCGGAGCACCGAGAGTCGATGTGCCCAGTAGCCGAAGTTCGGGAACGACACAATGCATTCCTTGCCGACCCGCACGGTCTCGCGCAGGATCGCGGCCGTCTGGTGAATGGTTTGCAGCGTCTGCGACAGAATCGCGAAATCGAAGCTGCCGTCTTCGAACAGGCGCAGGCCGTCTTCCAGATTCTGCTGGATCACGTTGACGCCGTTCTGCGTCGACGCCAGCACGCCCGCGTCGTTGATCTCGATGCCGTAGCCCAGCACGTCCAGTTCTTCGGTCAGGAGCGAGAGCAGCGAGCCGTCGCCGCAACCCAGATCCAGCACGGTGGCGCGCGGTTCGACCCAGCGGGCGATCGCGCGGAAGTCCGGGCGCAGCGCCAGATAGTCCAGTGCTCGCTGGTTCATGCGTTCACCTCGTTCGCAATACGTTCGTAGTAGGCGCGCATCAGGTTGTGATAGCGCGCGTCGTCGAGCAGGAAGGCGTCGTGGCCGTGCGGTGCGTCGATTTCCGCGTAAGTGACCGTGCGCTTGTGATCGAGCAGCGCCTTCACGAGTTCGCGCGAGCGGGCGGGCGCGAAACGCCAGTCGGTCGTGAAGCTGGCGATCAGATATTTCGCCGTGGTGTGCGCGACCGCCGCCGTCAGATCGCCGTCGAACGCCTTGGCCGGATCGAAGTAGTCGAGTGCCCGGGTGATCAGCAGGTACGTGTTCGCATCGAAATAGTCGGCGAACTTGTCGCCCTGGTAGCGCAGGTACGACTCCACCTCGAATTCGACGTCGAAGTTGAAGTTGTACGCGTCCAGCGCGCCTTCCGCGCGCCGCAGCGAGCGGCCGAATTTCTCGGCCATGTCGTCGTCCGACAGATACGTGATGTGGCCGATCATGCGCGCGACGCGCAGGCCGCGCTTCGGCTTCACGTTGTGTGCATAGTAGTTGCCGCCGTGAAAGTCCGGGTCCGAGAGGATCGCCGAGCGCGCGACCTCGTTGAACGCGATGTTCTGTGCCGACAGCTTGGGTGTGGACGCGACCACGATGCAGTGCGCGACGCGTTCCGGATACATCATGCTCCACGCGAGCGCCTGCATGCCGCCGAGGCTGCCGCCCATCACCGCGGCGAAACGCGTGATGCCGAATTGGTCCGCGACGCGCGCCTGGGCGTTGACCCAGTCTTCCACCGTCACGACGGGAAACGCCGCGCCGTACGGATTGCCGGTAGACCGATCGATACTCATCGGCCCGGTCGAGCCGAAGCACGAGCCCAGATTGTTCACGCCGATCACGAAGAATTTGTCGGTGTCGAGCGGTTTGCCCGGGCCGACCATGTTGTCCCACCAGCCGATGTCGTTGGGGTTGTCGGCATAGATGCCCGCCACGTGGTGCGACGCGTTGAGCGCGTGGCACACCAGCACCGCATTGCTACGCGCGGCGTTGAGCGTGCCGTAGGTCTCGACCATCAGGTCGTAACCGGCGAGCGAGCTGCCGTTCTGCAACTGCAGCGGCTCGGTGAAATGCATTTTTTGGGGAGCGACGATACCGATCGATTCCATTCATTCCGCCATTTAACAAAACAGGGCGGCTAGATGGCGTCGGCGAAGCACGGAGGAGAATGACTGTGTGCGCGGCTGACGACCTCTTTAGCCGCATTTATAGTGAACCGCGGGAAACATTCCCGGCAGTTCGCGCGCCCGCAATCGAGTCAGCAAATCGGCGCGTACAAGGTTATTGATGCAGGTGTTCAGGGTGCTGCGGATAGCGGCTCCAGATGCATTGGGGTGCCGCAGTCAGGCGCAAAGTATAGCGGAAATTTTCGTGCGGCAACGTCGCGGGCGCAGTCACGGCGCGGTGCATGCGGCGCGGACTACTGAAGAATCAGCAGCAGTTGCGCGTCGGCGTGTTCGGCGGGCGGTCGCGCGAAGCCGCTGCGCACATAGCGGTGCCAGCGGCCGATGATGTAGCTCAGCAGCAGACTCGCGCGAATAGCCGGATCGTAGCCGGCGGGCAGCGGGACGGTGTCGTGCTGCGCGCTGGCGTCGTCAGTCGGACTCGCGCTGGCGTTCGCCTCCATTTGCGCGAGGCGCAGACATTGTTTTAGCGACGCTTCGACGCGCTCCAGCATCTGATTGACGCGCTCGGTCAGCCGCTCATGCTCGCCGACCAGCGCCTCGCAGGTCAGCACGCGCGTCATGCCGGGGTTCTTCGCGGGAAAGTTGAGCAGCATCAACGCGATCGCGCGGGCCTGCAGCACACCGTTGCTTTCCTTGTCGGCGATCTGGTTGATCAACCCGAAGATGGTTTGCTCGATGAACTCGATGAGCCCTTCGAACATTTGCGCCTTGCTGGCGAAATGCCGGTACAGCGCGGCTTCCGATACGCCTAACCGGGCGGCCAGCGCCGCGGTGGTGATCTTTTCGCTCTTCGGTGCCTCCAGCATCGCGGCGAGCGTCTGGAGGATATGCACGCGGCGCTCGCCCGGCTTCAGGCGTTGCGCGCGCGGGGCGGCGAGCGTGGTGGTCGGTTCGTGTTCGGCTAAGACTTCGTCAGGCTTGTCGATCGGCTGCATGGCTGTCGTCCCGTCTGCTGTCCCTTCAATCGAACCGAGCGGGTGCCCAGTCGTAGCGATTTTAACGAACGAATGCTCCGGTCGACATAGTGCGGCCGGCCGGTGCCCGGCAGGCGCTTCGGCACGCCGTCCGCGTGCGGCTTGCGCGGCAGGTGGCCGGTGATCCACACCGTGCGGATGCCGAGGCGCCGGTAGTTCTTCAGATGCGAGCGCGTGTCTTCGACAAGGATCACGTCCTTGAGCGAAACATGGGCGTCGCGCATGGCTTTGCGCAGCATTGCGTGATCGGGTTTGGCGCGCCAGAGGCGGCGATCGCGCATGTGTTCGATGGCGATCACCTGTTCGAACAGACGCTCGATGCGCAGTTCGGCGAGCACTGCGCGCGCATAGGCTTCGGGCGCATTGGTCAGCACGATCTTGCGGCCCGGCAGCGCAGCCACGAGGCGCGCGACGCCGCGTTCGTGGCGGATCATCGAGCCGAGATCGGGGAACGTGTGCACGACCTTCAGGAAGTCGTTCGCATCGAGCGGATGGTGGCGCGTGAGGCCGAGCAGCGCCGCGCCATAGCGCTGCGTGTAGCCGGTGCGCAGACGGTTCGCTTCGTCGATGTCCACTTGCAAGGCGTCGATGATGTACTGCGTCATCCCGTGATTGATTGCAGGAAAGATCGCGTGCGACGCGTGGTGCAGCGTGTTGTCGAGATCGAACAGCCAGACCGGACGGCCACCTGCGATATGCGGACGACGGCGTCGGGAAGTGGGAGTGCGCATGATGGAGAGCGCCGGTCAGGCGCGAACAGTCGCTTCACGCGGCGAACGCGAGCGGTTCACGGTGCGGGCGGCGAAAAAAGAAGGGAGAGCGGGGCGGTGCGCCGAGGCGGCACGTTGCCGGCCGCCGTAGACACTATGCGCGCCGACGAACGACCGGGCAGCGCAACTGCACGGCGCACATGACACGTCATGCTGATGTGCCGTGTGCGCCGGATTCGAGGCAGGAATCAATGCGAACGGATCATCGTGCCGAACGGCTGTTCGGTGAGAATTTCCAGCAGTACCGAGTGCTCGATGCGGCCGTCGATGATGTGCACCGAACGCACACCGCTCTTGGCCGCGTCCAGCGCCGACGAGATTTTCGGCAGCATGCCGCCGGAGATCGTGCCGTCCGCGAACAGGCCGTCGATTTCGCGCGCCGACAGATCGGTGAGCAGATTGCCTTCTTTATCCATCACACCGGGGATGTTGGTCATCATGACCAGCTTTTCGGCGTTCAGCACCACCGCCAGCTTGCCCGCGACCAGGTCCGCGTTGATGTTGTAAGACAGACCGTCTTCGCCGAAACCGATCGGCGAGATGACGGGGATGAACGCGTCGTCCTGCAGCGCTTTCACGACCGCCGGGTTGATCGCCTCGACTTCGCCCACCTGGCCGATATCGACATACTGGCCCGGATTGTCGCGATCCGGCATCAGCATCTTGCGGGCGTGGATCAGGCCGCCGTCTTTGCCCGTCAAGCCGACCGCGTGACCGCCGAAGTGGTTGATCAGCGTGACGATGTCCTGCTGCACTTCGCCGCCGAGCACCCACTCGACGACTTCCATCGTCTCTTCGTCGGTGACGCGCATGCCCTGGATGAACGTGCCCTGTTTGCCGATCTTCTTCAGCGCCTGGTCGATTTGCGGACCGCCGCCGTGCACGATGACCGGATTGATACCGACCAGCTTCAGCAGGATCACGTCGCGCGCGAAGCCCTGCTTCAGGCGCTCTTCGGTCATGGCGTTGCCGCCGTATTTGATGACCACGGTCTTGCCGTGATACTGGCGAATGTAGGGCAGCGCCTCGGCCAGGATTTCAGCCTTCAGGGTGGGCGCGATCTGCGAAAGGTCGGGAAGCTCGGACATGGCGGCAGGCTCAGGCACGGAACAGTTGAATCAGGGCGAATTGTACAGGACTGGCGCGCTGCAACAGGGTTTTCGATAGCTGCGCAAGCGGTGGGCGCCACGGGCTTTGCGCACCGCGCAATCACAGCTCGCAGGCGCCAGCCCACGATCAAGCGTAGCGCGGTTTCGGCAGCCCTGTGAATTAGCCGAACGGACGACTCACGGTGGTCAGTCAGACGTGGCATCATTTCCTGATTCAGGCTGAAGCGAGACCATCCGGCCCGTCATGAAACCGTCCGTCTCCCGCTCACAAAGCAGCGCGCGCTGCCCGCGCTGCGGCAACGCGTTCGATTGCGCCATGCATGGGCAGCCGTTCGACTGCTGGTGCCGCAAAATGCCGCCGTTGCCGGGGCACAGGCTCGATCCGGCCGGACGCTGCCTGTGCCCCGAGTGTCTCGCCGCGGAGATTGCGCGGGCGACTCAGGCGCCGCCCGGCGTGTGATCGACGCACGTGAGCGACGATCAGACCGCCGCGAGAGCCGCTGTTTGAGCGAAGCGGGAGCGGCTTACGCCGCGCGGTGCTGGAGCGCCAACGCCCGCAGATCGCGCGCGAGGGATTCCAGCGCCGGCTCCCATTCACCGAACCGCGGCTGCCGATACAGCGTGGCGTCTGGATACCATGGGCTGTCGCGACGGTCGAGCAGCCAGACCCAGTGCGGGTTGACGTCGAGCAGCACCCAGGTGCGCTGGCCGAGCGCGCCGCTCAGATGCGCCACCGACGTGCAAACGGTGACGACGAGATCAAGCGCGCCCACGAACGCCGCAGTGTCGTCGAAGGTCGTGAATTCGGCGGTGTAATCGGTCATTGACAGGCCGGCCCCTCGCGCCGCCGCGACGTCGGCGGTTGCGCCCGGTTGCAACGAATAAAACGCCACGTCATGCATACCGCCGAAATGTGCCGCATAGCGTTCCCAACCCACCCGGCGGAATGGATTGCGCTGATGGCCGTGGCTGCCGGTCCATGTCAGCCCGACCTTGAGCCTTGATTCGGCCGCCAGCCTTTCTTGCCACGACCGGATCGCAGCCGGGTCCGCATGCAGATAGGGTGCCGTGGCCGGAATCGTATCCCCTCGGGTATCGAATATCAGCGGCAGGCTGAGCAACGGGATCTCGTAGTCGAACGCCGGTAGCGATTCGACGCCGCCGCCAGCTGAGAACTCGTCCGCGTGACTGCCCAGGCTGCGCGCGAGCAGTGCGCCCATTTGCGGAAACGTGTTCCAGCTCAGACGGCCGCCTTCGCGATGCACTCGCTCGGCTAGCATCGGGATATACCGGCAGAACTGCAAGACGTCGCCCATGCCTTGCTCGCCCCATACGAGCAGCGTCTTGCCGGCCAAAGGTTCACCACGCCAGAGCGGTGCCGGCATGACCGGACGGTTGCCGCCCAACTCCGCGGAGCCGTCCCAGCGCGCCTCGTGCGATGCCCAGCCGTGCGCGTAATCGGCACGAATGAGTTGCAACATGGACAGATTCGAGCGGAAGGAGGCGTCGTGGGGGCCCAATGCGCAAGCGGTCTGGGCGGCTTGCTCCGCATCGCTCCAGCGTTGTGCCTCGCGCAGCGTCAGCGCATAGTTGTTGTGCGCCAGTGGGCTATGCGGTGCGCATTGCACGGCTTTTGCGCCAGCTTCCAGCGCTTGCGGCAAATCCCTATTCATGCGGTACGCGTTCGTCAGATTGGTCCAGCCGTCACCCTCGCCGGGCTCGTCGCGGACCGCGCGTTCCAGCAGATCGATCTGTTCGTTCAGGTCGCCGCCGGCGTGCGCCAGTGCGCCGGCGAGATTGCTGCGCAGGCATGGCAATCGCGGATCTATAGCGAGTGCACGGCGATACGGTGCAATGGCCTCACCATGCCGGTTCGCTACCTGCAGCGCGTAGCCGTGACGAAAGTGCGCAAGAGCGCGGTGCGGATCGAGTTGGGCAATAATGGCGGCGAGTTCGATCGCGTCGCCGAGACGGTGTTGATCGAGCAACGTAGCCGTAAGCGATGCGAGTGATGCGTCGTCCAGTGGATGGATTCGCGCCGCGGCGTCGAGACAGCCGGCCTCGGCTTGCGCCGTGCCGTTGTGCCGGGCCGCTGCGGCTTGTCGCAAAACAGTCAGGAAAGCTGATGAGGCATCGGCCTCGCAGGGGGAAGTAGGTAGCATGGATAGGCTGCGCGACGGAGGAACCGATAACGAGGGATCGGTCCGTGCGACGCGGTCGCAAAAATTCCCATGTTACCGGCGCAAGGTCGCAAGGTAAGTCGGACGAGTCCGAACAGGTAAACTAACGTCATGCATCGTATAACCAACACCGGCCGCGTCAATCTCGGGCATCTGTTCTGGCTGCGCAGTCTCGCGATCATTGGCCAGTTGATGACGATTGCGTTCGTGCAGACCTTCATCGGCGTGCATCTGCCGTTGCCCGCCATGCTGCTCGTGATCGCGCTCGAAGTGATCTTCAACGGACTCACGTGGTGGCGCGTTTCGCAGCAGCGGCCCGAATCCAACATGGAGCTGTTCGGCCAGATCTGGGTCGATCTGGGCGCGTTGTCCGCTCTGCTGTTTCTCTCGGGCGGCACCACCAATCCATTCGTTTCGCTCTACCTGCCCTCTCTCGCCATTGCCGCGGCTGTGCTGCCGTGGCATCTGATGGCGTGGCTCGCGGCGTTCGCAGTTGCTTGCTACGCGGTGCTGGGTTTCGATTCGGTGCCGCTGAATCTCGACAATCCCGCGAACCTGTTCGACTACTATCGCGCGGGCATGTGGGTGAACTTCATGGTCAGCGTCGGCCTCATTGCATGGTTCGTTGCGCGCATGTCGGGAGCGCTGCGGCTACGTGACGCAGCCCTTGGAGACGCGCAGCAGCGCTTGCTTCACGATGAACGCGCGGTCGCGTTGGGCGTGCAGGCTGCCACTGTCGCTCACGAAATCGGCACGCCTCTGTCTACAATTGCAATGTTGTCCGAAGAATTGCGCGACGCCGCACGCTCCGACAAGGGCCTCGCGCCATACACAGCCGATCTCGAACTGCTCGAACAGCAGATGACGCTGTGTACTTCGGCGCTTGCCCGGCTGCGCAGTCGGGCTTCGACGAGCGCCAGCCGACAACCGGTCGGCGAGTGGCTGGAATCGTTCGGCGAGCAGTGGCGCTTGCGTCATCCGCATGTGAAATTCGAGCGGCTCGGCGTGCCTCCCGCGGATGTCAGTCTTGACGATACCGTGGCTGTCAGTCAGATTCTCACGATTCTGCTCGACAACGCCGCGCGAGCAAGTCGCGATCACGTCACGCTGTCCTGCTCGCTTGCGGCGCGTGGAGATCAGATCGTATTCGAAGTCTGCGACGCGGGCCCCGGCATTCCGGCCGCGTTGCGCGGTTCGCTGGGTGCGATGCCGGTCGAGAGTACGCAAGGCGGGCACGGCGTGGGCCTCTATCTCGCATTTTCGGCGGCGGCGCGTCTGAAGGGATCGATCGAGCTGACCGATGTCAGCACGATCAGGCCGCGCGGTACGCGTGCGGTCCTGAAACTGCCGCTCGCCGCGCGCAAATTTTTTGGCTCGGGCCGTCACGGTGCCGAGCCATCCAACACGGAGAAACAAGTATGAGTGAAATGAATTTTCTGGTGATCGACGACGACGAGGTGTTCTCCGGCATCCTCGCCCGTGGTCTCACCCGGCGCGGCTACACGGTGAGCGAAGCGCACAACGCGGATGAGGCCATCAAGCTGGCGAATCAGCAGAAGTTCAGCCAGATCACGGTGGATCTGCATCTCGGCAATGACTCCGGTCTTACGCTCGTCGCGCCCTTGCGCGATCTGCAACCCGACGCGCGCATGCTGGTGCTGACCGGCTATGCGAGCATCGCCACGGCGGTGCAGGCGGTGAAAGACGGCGCCGATAACTATCTGGCCAAGCCCGCCAACGTGGAGACGATCTTGTCGGCGCTGCAAAGTGAGGCGAGCGCGCTGCAGGCAGAAGAGGCGATCGAGCATCCCACGCCGCTCTCGGTGGCGCGTCTGGAGTGGGAGCATATTCAACGCGTGCTCGCCGAACACGGCGGGAATATCTCGGCTACGGCGCGCGCGTTGAACATGCATCGGCGAACGCTGCAACGCAAGCTCGCGAAGCGGCCGGTCAAGCAGTAAGCGCGGCGTCGCGGCTGCGCTTGCCGTAAGCAAATGAAAACGGGCTGCCTTGGCGAAGGCAGCCCGTTTTTTATGCGGCTCACATCAGATCAGCTCGGTCTCAAGCGGTGATGAACACATCACCGCTTGAGATATTCGCCACGTCGAAATCACAGCACGTAGCGCGACAGATCCTCGTCTTCGGCCACTTCGTTCAGTGCGCGATCGACATAGGCCGCGTCGATCTGCACCGTGCGGCCCGAGTGGTTGCCGGCCGCGAACGAGACTTCCTCGAGCAGCTTTTCGATCACCGTGTACAGGCGGCGCGCGCCGATGTTCTCGGTTTTCTCGTTGACCGCGTACGCGATTTCGGCGAGACGGCGGATGCCGTCGTCGGCGAATTCGAGGTGCACGTCTTCGGTGGCGAGCAATGCCTGGTATTGCTTGACGAGGCTCGCGTCCGTGGACACCAGGATCGATTCGAAGTCGTTCACCGACAGCGAATCCAGTTCGACGCGAATCGGAAAGCGGCCTTGCAGTTCCGGAATCAGATCGCTCGGCTTGGCAAGGTGGAATGCACCGCTGGCGATGAACAGAATGTGATCGGTCTTCACCATGCCGTACTTGGTGTTGATCGTGGTGCCTTCGACTAGCGGCAACAGATCGCGCTGCACACCCTGACGGGAGACTTCGCCGCCGCCGGCTTCGTTGCGCGACGCGATCTTGTCGATTTCGTCGAGAAACACGATGCCGTTCTGCTCGACGTTCTGCACCGCCTTGGTTTTCACCTCTTCGTCGTTCAGCATCTTGGCGGCTTCTTCGTCGGTGAGCGCCTTCAGCGCTTCCTTCACCTTCATCTTGCGGCGCGTTTTCTTGCCGCCGCCGATGTTCGCGAACATCGAACGGATCTGCTCGGTCATGTCCTCCATGCCCGGCGGCCCCATGATGTCCATGCCGACTTGCGGCTGCTCCACGTCGAGTTCGACTTCCTTGTCGTCGAGCAGGCCTTCGCGCAGACGCTTGCGGAAGGTCTGGCGCGTGGTGCTGCCTTCGTCCACGGTATCGGCGGCGCTCGAACTCGCGCCGAAGCCGACCGGGCGCGCACTCGGCAGCAGAATGTCGAGGATACGGTCTTCGGCCTGATCTTCGGCCTTGGTCCGCACCTTGCGCATTTCCGTTTCACGCGTCTGCTTGACCGAGATTTCGATCAGGTCGCGCACGATGCTGTCCACATCGCGGCCCACGTAGCCGACTTCGGTGAACTTGGTGGCTTCGATCTTGATGAACGGCGCGTCGGCCAGTTTTGCCAGACGCCGCGCGATTTCGGTCTTGCCGACACCAGTCGGTCCGATCATCAGAATGTTCTTCGGCGTGATTTCCTGACGCAGCGGTTCTTCAACCTGCTGGCGACGCCAGCGGTTGCGCAACGCGACGGCCACCGCTTTCTTCGCGCGGCCTTGGCCGATGATGTGTTTGTCGAGTTCCGAGACGATCTCGGCAGGGGTCATGGTGCTCATTGTGGATCCTTACTCGATCGTCTCGATAACGCGGTTATGGTTCGTGTAGATGCACATGTCGCCGGCAATCTCCAGCGACTTTTCCACGATTTCGCGCGGCGACAACTCGGTGTTGTCAGCGAGCGCTTTCGCTGCGGCTTGCGCATAAGCGCCGCCCGAACCGATCGCGCAGATGCCGCCTTCCGGATCGAGCACGTCGCCGTTGCCGGTGATGACGAGCGTGGTGGTGGCGTCCGCGGCGATCAGCATGGCTTCGAGCCGGCGCAGCATGCGGTCGGTGCGCCAGTCTTTGGCGAGTTCGACGGCGGCGCGCGTGAGGTTGCCCTGATGTTTTTCCAGCTTCGCTTCGAAGCGGTCGAGCAGCGAAAAGGCGTCGGCCGTGCCGCCGGCAAAGCCGACCATCACCTTGCCGTTATAGATGCGCCGGACTTTCTTCGCGCCGCCCTTCATGACGATATTGCCCAGCGTCACCTGGCCGTCGCCGCCGAGCGCGACCTTGTCGCCGCGGCGCACGGAGACGATCGTCGTGCCGTGAAATTGCTCCATATGCGTTCCTCTTTGCAAAACGGGTAGGACGCGGCGGCGCAATGCGCTACCGCATGAATCCTGAAAGCGGACGGCGCGCGGCGCTAGAACAGAACCGGCCGGCGCGCGCTCGTGCAGCGCATGTCGGGTTTATTTTAGGGCGTGCGCGGTCATATCAAGAGCCGGCAAATGGCATAAGACAAAAAACACGCGATTCGGTGCGGGGGGCGGGGTGTGATGCGGAGGGGGCGTGTGCTAGTGGGCGCCGCGCGGTCGCGGAAGAGAGGCACAGGAGGTGTAAAAGGCGTAAGAGGCGCCGCATCGCATGTCCGCCGGGCGGTCGCGCAAAGCCATCACTTACGGCAACGCCCAAAAGAGCGCCGCACAAAAGAAAAAAGGCGCACGGATCACCGTGCGCCCTCTCGACGAAGCAGCGTTTCGGGGCGCGGAGCCGAAGCCGCGCCGCAAGCGTTCAGTCGCCGAACAGCTTCTGGCGCAGTTCGCGGCGTTCCTGTGCTTCGAGCGACAGGGTGGCCGTGGGCCGTGCGAGCAGACGCGGAATGCCGATCGGCTCACCGGTTTCTTCGCACCAGCCGTATTCGCCCGAATCGATGCGCGCGATCGATTGCTGCACCTTCTTCAGCAGCTTGCGTTCGCGGTCGCGCGTGCGCAGTTCGAGCGCATGCTCTTCCTCGATCGTTGCGCGGTCGGCCGGGTCCGGCACGATGACCGTCTCGCGCAAATTCTCGGTCGTCTGGCCGGCATTACGGAGAATGTCCGCTTGCAGCTGTTCGAGCTTGTTCTTGAAGAAGGCGAGCTGATCCTCATTCATGTAATCCTTGTCGCTCATCTTCAGGATTTCGGCTTCGGTCAAGAGTCGTTTCGTCGTCATCTGGCTAACTTCTTCAATGTGAGGCAAAACTCTTACGTCGTGCCCGCACTTTCGTATTGCCCGCAAAGGCACCTCGAGGACGCGGAGCGCCAGGGCGGGCACGGACGGTGGACTGTCGTGACGCCGAAGCGCCTGGCGCCCACACGCCGGGCGTCGCAACGCCAATGCGGGGCCGAACTCCTCTGGAAACCGATTTCTCAAATGCTCCTGAGGCATTGCTTGCCGACAGCGCGCCTTTTCAGACCGTGCCAGCCGGCATTGTCGGCGTATTGTCCGGATAAGATTTTCCGGCGCCGCTTCAGGCCCGGCGCGGATACGCGCTGACCGGGCAATTCGTTGTCATTCTCCAGTGGGCACGTATTGTAACTGAATCACAATCTCGCACCGCAACTGGTGAAAATCCCCCTGCGGTGCGCCGATATCCCGAAAATATAACGCGCGCACGACCAAAAAGCGATGGTCGTGCACGCTTTAATACAGCAGGGTTTTCACGCGTTTTTCACACGCGAGCCTTTTCAACCCGCTTTCAGCGGCCGTCCGTCATATTCTGCAGATGTTTATTTCGGGCGCGGCGTTCAAACGCGCGTTGCCGCGCAAGCACGATGCTCATCGCAATATCGGTGCCTGGCGAGCAGAAAGAGAGCCCCGGCCGTGCCGGGGCGTCATGCCTAGACGAGGCAGGCGTCCAGACCGTCGGTGATCAGGTCTTGCGGCAGCTCGATACCGATAAACACCATCTTGTTGGTCTTTTTCTCGATCGGCTGCCATTTGGCGGCCAGATCGCTGCCCATCATCTGATGCACGCCCTGAAACACGACTTTGCGGTCGACGCCCTTCATATACAGCACGCCCTTGTAGCGCAGCAGGCGCTCACCGTAAATCTGCAGAATGCCGCCGAGGAAGTCCTCGAGCTTGTTCGGATCGAACGGGCGGTCGTTGCGGTAGACGAACGACTTGATCTTGTCGTCGTGGTGCGCATGGTGGTGATGTCCATGATCGTGGCCTTCGTGATCGCACTGGCCGTGGTCGTGATCGCAGTTGGCGTGATCGTCATGGGTATGGCCGTGCTCGTCATGCGCGTGAGCGTGGCTGTGCGCATGCTCGTCTTCCACGAGGAAATCCGGATCGATCTCGAGCTTCGAATTCAGGTTGAAGCCGCGCAGGTCGAAGATTTCCTTGATGTCCGCTTCGCCGAAATTGACGACCTTGATCGCCGCCCGCGGGTTCATGTGCAGCAGGCGGTGGCGCAGATCGGCGAGGTGCTTCTCATCGACCAGATCGGACTTGGTGATGAACAGGCGGTCGGCGAACCCGACCTGGCGCTGCACGACTTCGTGCTCGTCCAGCTGGTGGTTCGCGTGCTTCGCGTCGACCAGGGTGATGATCGCGTCCAGCAGGAATTCGCTGGCGATCTGGTCGTCCATGAAGAATGTCTGCGCGACCGGGCCCGGATTGGCCAGGCCGGTGGTTTCGATCACCACACGGTCGAAATCCAGTTTGCCGGACTGTTTCTGCGCCGCCAGATCGCCCAGCACACGCGAGAGGTCGCCGCGGATCGTGCAGCAGATGCAGCCGTTGCTCATCTGGATGATCTGCTCGCCGGTGTCCTGCACGAGAATTTCGTTGTCGATGTTTTCTTCGCCGAACTCGTTCTCGATCACGGCGATCTTCATGCCGTGCTTTTCATTCAGGATGCGCTTGAGCAGGGTGGTTTTGCCGCTGCCGAGAAAGCCGGTCAGGATGGTGACTGGAATCATGTTGGTCGCCTGTATTGTCGTGAAACGGTGCGTAGTCGAAGCCTGGGCGGGCGCGGCAGCCTGATGGCGCGCAGCCCTGTCCAGCGGGTTATTGAAACATATTCGCCGGGCCGGCGCTGGCGCGCGGATACGGGCCCTGCTTTCGCCCGAGCCGGCGGCGCCGGGAAATACCCCTCAAATTATGGGCGATCAGGCGATTTGCAACAGCAGGCCCTTCAGATACTCGCCTTCCGGGAATGCCGTCAGCAAGGGATGATCCATCCCGGCGCCAAGCCGCTTGAGGATCCGGGCATCCACGCGCGCGTCGGCGGCCGCGCCCGAAACGATCTTCTGGAACAGTTCGGAGTCGATCGCGCCGGAGCACGAATAGGTGAACAGCAGGCCGCCCGGCCGCAGCAATTTCAGGCCGGTCAGATTGATGTCCTTGTAAGCGCGCGATGCACGGTCCACATGTTCACGCGACGGCGCGAATTTCGGCGGATCGAGCACGACCAGGTCGAAGCGCTCGCCGTCGTCGTAAAGACGGCGCAGCGTTTTGAAAGCGTCGGCGTCGAGCCACGTGGCGCGCTCGGCGTCGAAGCCGTTGGCCGCCACGTTCTGCTGCGCGATCGCCAGCGCGTCGCCCGACGAATCGATCGAGACGACCCGTTTGGCGCCGCCTTTCAGCGCAGCCAGTGAGAAGCCGCCCGTGTAGCAGAAGCAGTTCAGTACGTCGCGATCCTGCGCGAGCTGCTGCACCAGCAGGCGGTTGTCGCGCTGATCGACGTAAAAGCCGGTTTTGTGGCCGTTGCGCACGTCGACGTGATACCGCACGCCGTTTTCGCTGACGATCAGCGCTTCCGACGGCGGTTCGCCCGCCAGCACGCCGGTGATCTGCTCGAGTCCTTCCTTCTGGCGAATCGACACGTCCGAGCGTTCGTACACATTTGGGCAGTCGGTCGCGCCCGTCAGTGCCGCGACGATCGCTTCCTTCCACGCCTCGACGCCCGCGGCCATGAACTGGCAGACCAGCTGGCTGCGCTGGCCTTCGTCCTCGGCCATGTAGTGATCGACGATCAGGCCGGGCAAGCCGTCCGCTTCGCCGAAAATCAGCCGCACCGCGCCGGTGTCGTGAACCATCGTCTGACGGTGCGCGAGCGCGCGCTGCACGCGGCGCTTGAAGAACGCGTGGTCGATCGGCTCGGTTTCGTCGAAGCTCCACACGCGGGCGCGGATCTGCGAATGCGGGCTGTAGGCCGCGCGCGCGAGGAAGCGGCCGTCGTGCGCGCGTACCAGCACGGTGGCGCCGGGTGCGGGATTGCCGTCGATCCGGTCGATCGCGTTGGCGTAGACCCACGGATGGCGGCGCAGCAGCGATTTTTCTTTCGACGGTTTGAGCGTAACGGTATTCATCGGGGTGTCAGAGTGAGCAATGGGCCGCGCGGCTCAGCGCACGCGGCAGATAAAGCGAAGGCGGAGACCGTACGCCGCGAATCGGGTCGCGGCGTCAGTCGCGTTTTTTGGCGCGTGGATGCGCCTGATCGTAGACGTGCGCGAGATGCTGGAAATCGAGCGCGGTGTAGACCTGCGTGGCGGTGATGCTGGCGTGGCCGAGCAGTTCCTGCACCGCACGCAGATCGCCGCTCGACTGCAGCACGTGCGTGGCGAACGAATGCCGCAGCACGTGCGGATGCACGTTGGCGGGAATGCCGGCGACCAGCGCCGCGCGCTTTACGCGCTCACGCACTACGTTCGGTGACAGCCGATTGCCGCGCGCCGACAGGAACAGCGGATGCGGATCGTGCTTCACCATCTGGTCGCGCACGGCGAGCCAGGCGCCCAAGGCTTCCAGCGCCTTGCTGCCGACCGGCACGACGCGGCGCCGGTTGCCTTTGCCGAGCACTTCGACTTCGGCCGAGTCGAGCTTGAGCCAGCCGGCGGAGCGGTAGCCGTCGGCATCGGCGAAACGGGCGTCGAGGCCGACCAGTTCCGCGAGACGCAAGCCCGACGAGTAGAACAGTTCAAGCATGGCGTGATCGCGCAAACCTTCGGGCGATGCAGCGGGAGGACTCTCCATCAGACGCGTGGCGTCGTCGACGGAAAGTGCTTTGGGCAGCGTTTTGGCCTGCTTTGGCGCGCGCACGGTCGCGACCGGATTGGCCGGCAGATCGACGCGGCCGGCGAGCCAGCGGTAAAACGCGCGCCATGCCGAGAGGCGGTGGCTGATCGAGCGCGCCGTCAGGCCGCCTGCGTGCGCCCGCGAAACGGCGCCGCGAATGTCCACGGCGGTGAGGCTTTCGAGCGGCCGGCCCTTGGCCAGCAGCTTGAGTTCTTCCAGTTCGTGTGTGTAGCCGCGCAGCGTATGCGCCGAGAGCCGCCGCTCGTGTTCGAGATTCGACAGATAGGCGGCGATCGGGTCGGCGGCGGTCACGGTGGGCTTTTTTGAGCGGCTCTGGCGCTGGGCGGAAGCCGCTTAGCGCGGCAGCAGCAGACGGCTCAGCGCGGCGCTTGCCAGCGCCCCGATCTGCGTGAGGAAATCCGTTGCCATGCCGTCGTGAAAGCGGCGTGCGTCGGGCGAACCCATCACCAGCAGGCCGAAGGTCGGTGCTTCTTCGTTGCCTTCGGGGTCGCGCAGCGCGAGCAAGGCGATCGATTCGGTGGTGTGCGCCGACTCGGACGCCGCGTGGCCGGCCGCGCTCTCGTCGCTAACGGATGCGACGGACGGCGCTAGCCACTGCGCCGCTTCGAAGCCGGTATTCGCGCCGCAATACGGGGTGGTCAGGCTACTGGCGAAGATGCGCACTTCCTCGCCGACATGGCGCGCGAAGTCGGCCTGCGCATAAGACTCGGCGACATCCCACACGCGCAGCGCCGCTTGCGGCACGTCGAAAATATCGTGCAAGCCGGTGGCGATCGTGCGCGGCAGAGCATACGGATCGCGTTCGGCGATCACGCGGATGGTCCAGCGGTTGAATTTGGACGCGATGCTGTCGTTCTCGTGGCCGTACCGCAGGAGTTCGGCGAGGCGGCGTTCGAGATGCTTGTTCTTGTCGCGCAGCATTTCCATCTGCCGTTCCTGCAGCGACACCGCGGCTTTGCCGTGCGGATTCGCGAGCCGGATCGTCGCGAGCATCTCCGCATGTTCGGCGAAGAATTCGGGGTTGGCGAGCAGGTATTCGGCGACTTCGCGATCGTTCATGGTTTCGGCTAAAAGACTACGGGGCGACGCCTCGGGGCGGCGCGTCGGTCAATGAGTTCAGGCGGCCTGTGAAGCCGCTAATGAGTCGGGCAGCTCGATCTCGCCTTCGAAAACGGTTACAGCCGGTCCGGCCATCAGCAGCGGTTCACCTTCTCGCGTGTTGTCCCACGAGATGGTCAGATTGCCGCCGTGCGTGTGCACGAGCACGGGTGAATCGAGCCGCCCGCGCCGGATTCCGGCCGCGACCGCCGCGCATGCGCCCGTGCCGCACGCCAGCGTTTCACCCGCGCCGCGCTCGTACACGCGCAGCCTGATTTCACTGCGGCCGACGATCTGCATGAAGCCCGCGTTCACCCGCTGCGGAAAACGCGCATGACGCTCGATCACCGGACCTTCGACCAGCACCGGGAACGCTTCGACGTCGTCGACGACCTGCACGGCGTGCGGATTGCCCATCGACACCGCCGAAATCCAGCGTGTCGTGCCGCTCACGTCGAGCGGCCAGAGCGTGTCCGCACCTTCGCGGCGGCCTTCGAGGCCTTTGGTGGCGAACGGCACGCGTTCCGGGTCGAACACGGGCGTGCCCATGTCGACCAGCACTTCGCCGTTTTCCTGCATGGTCAGCGTGACGGTGCCCTTCTGTACCTGCACGCGCACGCTGCGTTGATCGGTGAGGCCGCGCTCGCGCACGAACTTGACGAAGCAGCGCGCGCCGTTGCCGCAATGCTCGACTTCGCCGCCGTCGCAATTGAAGATGCGATATCTGAAATCGACACCGGCCACCGTGGGCTTTTCGACCAGCAGCAGCTGGTCGGCGCCGACGCCGAAATGCCGGTCCGCGAGCGCGCGCACCTGCGCCGGCGTCAGGTTGACCGGTTGGGTGTAGCCGTCGAGCACGACGAAGTCGTTGCCCGCGCCGTGCATTTTGGTGAATTTCAGTTTCATCACGCTATTGTAAGTGACGCGCTCGCAGGTAAGCCGAACGCCGAGTTTTTTCCGCGTCCGGCCGCTTTTCACAGGCCGCGTGGGGCGGCCGTTCACGTTCAATACACGCTCGGATCGCCCGGCGGCCGGGTCTTGAAGCGTTTGTGCACCCAGTAATACTGCTCGGGCATCAACGGAATCTGCTCTTCGAGAAAAGCGTTCATGCGACGGGCGTCCGCATCGTCGTCGCCCGTCGGGTAGTTCTCCCACGGCTTGAATACTTTGAGCCGGTAGCCTTTGTAGTTCGGCAGCACCTCGCCGATGAACGGCACCACCTGCGCGTGGCCGACTTTGGCGAGGCGCCCCACCGCGGTCAGCGTGCAGGTCGGCACGCCGAAGAACGGCACGAAGGTGGAATTGCGCGCGCCGTAGTCCATGTCGGCGCCCAGCATGACCGGCTTGCGCTCGCGCAGCCAGCGCAACACGACGCGCGCGCTGTCGGCGCGGCTCGCCATGTCCGCGCCGAAACGCGCGCGCGCCGCTTTGGCGACTTCCTCGAGCTCCGGATTCGACATCGGCTGATAGAGCGAGCCGCATTGGCGCTTGAGCGAATAGTTCAGGAAGATCGAGCCGGCCTCGATACCGACGAAGTGAAAGCCGAGAAACAGCGTGGGCGGCAGATTCGGGTCGGTCAGGTCGATCGCGCTGTCGAGCTGGATCAGCTTCTCGAGTTTCTTCGCCGAGCCGAACCACTGCACGCTGCGCTCGAGGTAGCTGCGGATCGCGTGGCGGAAATGCTTCTGCGCGACGTCTTCGCGGCGCGCGTCGCTCCATTCGGGGAAGCACAGTTTCAGATTGATATGGACGATGCGTTTGCGCCGGCTCGGGATCTGATACAGCAACCAGCCGAGTCCGTCGCCGAGACGGGCGATCAGGCCGTAAGGCAATAGTGCAAACAGTTTCAGCAGCCCGATCGCGAGTTTGGCGCCATAGCGGCTCAGCATGCCGCCTCCTGAAAAGAGGCGCTAAGCGTGACGGGCTTCAGGAAAGCGGAAGAATTGACGTAATACCGCACTCGTAGACACTCTGTGACAATCAAAGGAAGTCGCTATAATAAGGGCTTCGCCGAGTTAATAGACAACTTGCGGGGCGAAGCCGGTGGCTGCAAACCATGTGATTTGCGCCTTTCGGTAAGGTAATCCGCTAAAGCGTCGCCGCTTCAAGGCTCCCGAAGCTGGCTACGTGAAACTCAACCGTAACCACAAAACAGGAGTCTGCAACGTGGCAAACGACTATCTCTTCACTTCCGAATCCGTCTCCGAAGGCCATCCCGACAAAGTCGCGGATCAGATTTCCGACGCCATTCTCGACGCCATTCTGGCTCAGGACAAATACTCGCGTGTCGCCGCGGAAACGCTGTGCAACACGGGTCTCGTCGTGCTGGCCGGTGAAATCACCACCACTGCGAACGTCGATTACATTCAGGTTGCGCGCAACACGATCAAGCGCATCGGCTACGACAATACCGACTACGGTATCGACTATCGCGGCTGCGCCGTGCTCGTCGCGTACGACAAGCAATCGCCGGACATCGCTCAAGGTGTGGACCGCGCGCACGACAACAACCTCGATCAAGGCGCCGGCGACCAGGGCCTGATGTTCGGCTACGCGTGCGAAGAAACCCCGGAATTGATGCCGCTGCCGATCCACCTGTCGCACCGTCTGGTCGAGCGTCAGGCGAATCTGCGCCGTGACGGCCGTCTGCCGTGGCTGCGTCCGGACGCGAAGTCGCAAGTCACCGTGCGTTATGTCGACGGCAAGCCGCATTCGATCGACACCGTGGTGCTGTCCACGCAGCATTCGCCGGACATCGATCTGGGTACGCTGCGCGAAGCCGTGATCGAAGAAGTCATCAAGCCGACGTTGCCGGCCGATCTCATCAAGGGCGACATCAAGTTCCTCGTGAACCCGACCGGTCGTTTCGTGATCGGCGGTCCGCAAGGGGACTGCGGCTTGACTGGCCGCAAGATCATCGTCGACACGTACGGCGGTGCCGCACCGCACGGCGGCGGCGCGTTCTCGGGCAAGGATCCATCGAAGGTGGACCGCTCGGCGGCTTACGCCGGTCGTTATGTCGCGAAGAACATCGTGGCCGCGGGTCTCGCTTCGCGTTGCCTGATTCAGGTTTCGTACGCGATCGGCGTCGCCCAGCCGACTTCGGTGATGGTCAACACGTTCGGCACTGGCCGCGTGTCGGATGCGACCATCACGCGTCTGGTGCAGGAGCATTTCGACCTGCGTCCGAAGGGCATCATCCAGATGCTCGACCTGCTGCGCCCGATCTACGAGAAAAGCGCAGCCTACGGTCACTTCGGCCGCGAAGAGCCGGAATTTACGTGGGAATCCACGGACAAGGCGCTGGCGCTCGCCGAAGCCGCCGGTACGGAACCGGTTGCCGCGCTCGCCGAATAAGCAGCGCGAGCGTCCGCTCTAGCAAAAAACCCCGCCGGCGTAGAGCCGGGCGGGGTTTTTTTATTGGACTCGCCAGTTCGTGAGCTGCGTTGCCACCCGGTCGCCCGACGGCTTCACCGGCCGGCAGTCATATCCCGTCGTCAATACGACGCCTGGCGGCGCTTGAGCCGCGCTCGCTTTTCAGGACGCTCTGCAACCGCCTTACCGGCTCGCAAACGCGAACGCGAACCAGCCGGTGCTGCCGTTCGTCGACATGCGACGCGGCCGGCGGCTCGTGTTCTGCGGCACGGCGAGCGCTGCGCGCGGCGCGGTGAGGCGCAGCGGCGTCGGCTTGCGCAGCAGCGTACGCAGCGAAAAGCGGCGTGAACTGCCTTGCAGGCGCAGCGCGGAGAAGAACGTATTGAACCAGGTGCGAATACCATCGACGGCTTTGGCATCGCGCCAGTGTTCGCCCAACGCGCGAGTGCGCGTAGCGTGGTGACGCAGCGCGCGCACGACATGGCGACGCGCGGGACGGGCCGCTTTCAGTGCGGCGCGGGTAAGACGGGTGCTCAGAAGAGTATGCATGGCTTCACTAGTAGGCAACGTGTCGCGCGACGGGATGTGCGCCATCAGGAGCACCAAATGTGCCAATGGCGGCGTCGCAATGAACGGCGCGAAAGCCTTGAATTCGATGGAAAGGTGCACGGAGTACAGCGGAGCCGGCCGTGACGGCCTCGACGCGGCGCAGAAGTGCGGGAATGGCGATCAACATGCAGGGGAGGTTACACGCGATTCATGACGTCAGAAAGTCGGTTTTTACCCTGCGAATACGGGTTTTTACGGAGAAAATCGTGAATCGGCGCGGCAACGGTCGAACCCTTTGAGGGCGATTATCGTGCGTGTTTGCCCATTGAATGTGCCGGGAAGCCGGGCGCCGGGCATGAAAGTCGTGCGTAAGGCTGCGGCTTCCAGATGGTGAAACAGCACGCGGCGCGATCGCGCCCGTTTTACAATCGAGCATCAGCTAGTCGACAGTAACGGAACGCCATGTCACTTCATTCCAAGAAAGAGCAGATTCAAACGTTGCGAGAGCAGGGTTTTGTCGTCGTACCCGGATTGGTGTCGCCTGAGCGGTGCGAGGAGCTGAAGCAGATCGCGCAGCGCCAGCTGGAGGAAGCGGTCGCGCCGATCGAGTTCGAAGCGGATTTGCAGTATCCCGGCGCGCCGGCGTCCAAACAGGCGCCGGGCGGCCACACGGTGCGGCGGCTGCTGGATGCGTATGGACGTCATCCGAGTTTTGCGCGCTGGGCGACCGCGCCGGAAATTCGCGGCTGGATGGAGTTGTATTTCGGTGAAGAGCCGCGCCTGTCGCGCGCGCACCATAACTGCATGATGACCAAGCACCCTGCGTACGGCAGTTTGACCGGCTGGCATCGCGACGTGCGCTATTGGTCGTTCGAGCGCGACGATCTGGTTTCAGTGTGGCTCGCGGTCGGTTCGGAAAAGGTGGATAACGGCGCGCTATGGCTCGTACCGAAGTCGCACACCGCCGCGTTCACATCCGAGCGGTTCGATCAGGCCAAATTCTTCCGCTCTGATCTGGAAGAAAATCAGGAATGGATTCGCACCGCGGTGTCGCCGGAACTGCAGGCCGGCGACGTGGTGTTCTTCCACTGCAATACGCTCCACTCCGCGGGCAAGAACATCACCGATCAGGTGAAGTTCTCGCTGGTGTACACGTACCACGGCGCGAGCAACGTGCCGTTGCCGGGAACCCGTTCGGCTGCGAAGCCCGAGGTCGCGTTCTAGAGGCTTCGGTCGCTCGCGGCGCCTTGGGTTTTCCTGCTCGAAGCTCGAAACGCAAAGTGCCGCATGGCCGCGCCCGTGTTTAGCGCCTGCGTCCCGACAAAGCGATGCCCGTCAGGCCGGCGATCGTGGCCACGACGCCGCCCACGATCAGCAAGATCGCTTTGTTGGTCGGCGAACCGGTAAAGACGCGCGAGACGTCGCTGCTCACCGAATTGAACGCCTGTCCGCCGAAATACAGCAGCACGATACCGCCGACAATCAACGCGATGGAAATCGCCTTCGTCATTGACCTCTCCTATAAGCCTGAATCGGGCAGAGTGTAGGGGACCCGCAAGCAATCGTCCATCCCGCATACTGGGCGTCTGCATGCATCACGTCGATTCGCTACCATAGCGGTCTGGCCGCATCTCCGACCTATAAGAAAAAAGGCGGCACGCCTCCCGCAGCATGCAATTGCCCATGCCCGCACTGATCGGGCGCCTTTACCATCAAGGACACTAGCAATGGCTTACGAAGCAGCTTCAGAACGCTATTCGGATATGCAGTACCGCGTCTGCGGCAAGTCGGGTCTCAAACTGCCGGCGCTGTCGCTCGGACTGTGGCACAACTTCGGCGACACCACGCCGATCTCCACGCAACGCGACATTCTGCGCACGGCTTTCGATCTGGGTATCACGCACTTCGACCTCGCCAACAACTACGGGCCGCCGTACGGCAGCGCCGAAACCAACTTTGGCCGCCTCTTCAAGGACGACTTCAAGCCGTACCGTGACGAGCTGCTGATTTCGTCGAAGGCCGGTTGGGACATGTGGCCGGGTCCGTATGGACAAGGCGGCGGCTCGCGCAAATACGTGCTCGCGAGTCTCGATCAGAGCCTGCAGCGCATGGGCCTCGACTACGTCGATATTTTCTATTCGCATCGTTTCGACGCGGATACGCCGCTCGAAGAAACCGCCGGTGCGTTGGCGAGCGCCGTGCAGCAGGGCAAGGCGCTGTACATCGGCATCTCGTCGTATTCGGCCAGCAAGACGCTCGAAATGACGAAGCTCCTCGCCGAGTACAAGGTGCCGCTGCTGATTCATCAGCCGGCGTACAACATGCTCAACCGCTGGATCGAACACGAGCTGCTGGGCGCGCTGGAGCAGGTCGGCGCGGGTGCCATCGCGTTCACGCCGCTGGCTCAGGGGCTGCTCACCGGGAAGTACCTGAATGGCGTGCCGGAAGACGCGCGGGTCAACAAGCCGGGCGGCGGTTCGTTGAAGCAGGAGCATCTGAGCCCGCAGAATATCGAGCATGTGCGCAAGCTCAACGACATCGCGCAGCGTCGCGGTCAGAGCCTCGCGCAGATGGCGCTCGCGTGGGCGCTGCGCGATCCGCGCGTGACTTCCGTGCTGATCGGCGCAAGCCGCTCGGAGCAGGTGCGCGAGAACGTCGGCGCACTGAAGAACCTTGCGTTCTCGAAGGACGAGCTGGCCGAGATCGACCGCTACGCGACCGAAGGTGGCATCAATCTGTGGGAAAAGCCGTCGACGGATCAGGCGATCTGATTCCAGCGTCGTCTGCCACGCCGCAGAAGCAGAAAAGCCGCCTACGGGCGGCTTTTTTCATCTAGACGAGCGCCGGCAAACCTTCGACCAGCACGACCGCGAACACCACGCCGATCAGCGCGCCGAGCACGCGCAGCGCGTTGTGCCGGAATTCCGTCTTGCAGGGAAGCGCACCGACAAACAAAGCCCCGGCCAACGCCATCGGAATGACCAGGATGAAATCGCCGATCGTGAAGTAGGTCGTCATTCTCGTCTCCTTTATATTTCCGGCGAAGGCGGCGGCTCGATTTATGGAGTCATGCACCGCCCACGCTCGATTTGAGTATAGGAGACAGTCCGGTCGATATAACGACGCCTTGCGGCGTTGCAGCGGCTATTCGCAAGCCGCTGAACCCGGCAGCGCATGGGCCGCCGCGATTGCCGCGGCGCAGCAAATACGTCGAAAAAGATGAAGCGTTTGCTTACGCGGGCCTTACTTTCAGGCGTCATTCAATGCGCGTTGGGTCATCGAGCGATCATGCGCGAGGCTGCTCACGTCTGCGCAGACGCGCCGCCGCAACCAGGCCGATGACGAGCAACGCGCCGACCAGTCCGGCGACGCCGTTCCATCCGTAGCTCGTCCACATGTGGCCGCCATACGAGCCCACCACGCTCGAGCCGATGTAATACGCGAGCAGATAGAGCGCCGCGGCCTGACCTTTGGCATCTTTGGCGAGACGTCCGACCCAGCCGCTTGCCACCGAGTGTCCGGCGAAGAAGCCGAATGTCACGCACGCAATGCCGGCCGCAATCGCCGTCAGCGGATGCAGCATGGTGAGCGCGAGACCGAACGCCATCAACAGCAGGCTGGCGGTGAGCACGCGTGCGCGGCCGAAAGTATCGGCCATGCGTCCCGACCACGGCGAGGCCACCACACCCGTCAGATACACGACGAAGATCGCGCCGATTTCCGTCTGATCCAACCGGTACGGCGGCGCCAGCAACCGGTAGCCGATGTAGTTGTACAGCGTGACGAAGCTGCCCATCAGCACGAAGCCGAGCAGGAACAGCAGAGGCAGGCCGGGTCGAGTGAACTGCTTGAGCAGCGCGGTACGGTGATGCATGAAGCCGAGTCCACGCCGCGGCACGAAATGACGCGACGGCGGCAACAGCGCGCGAAACGCGAGCATGGACAGAAGGCCGAGCACGCCGATCGTCCCGATCGCCACGCGCCACGAAAACAGATCCGCGACGACGCCGGTAATCACGCGCCCGGCCATCCCTCCGATCGCCGTGCCGCCGACATAGAGTCCCATCGCGAGGCCAAGGCCGTCGGGGTGCACTTCTTCCGCGAGATAGGCTATCGCGACGGCGGGCACGCCACCGAGCGCGAGACCTTCGAGTGTGCGCAGCACAAGCAGTTGATGCCATTGCGGAGCGATCGACACGCCGATGGTTGCCAGCGCGGAAATGGTGAGCGACAGCGTCATCAGCTTGTGACGGCTCCAGCCTTCGGAGATGAAGCCGGCAACGAACACGGCAAGCGCGAGCGCGGCCGTGGTCAATGAGAGCGACAGGCTGCTTTGGGCCGGCGTCACGTTGAACGCTGTGGAAAACGACGGCAGCAGCGGCTGTACGCAATAAAGGAGCGAGAACGTGGCGTAGCCGGCGAACAGCAGCGCGATGCTGGCGCGCCAGTACGCGCGCGTGCCGCGTTCGAGGTAGGGGATGTCGGGCACGGCGGAAGCGGGTTGCAAAGGAGAAAAAGGGAGTTAAGGATACGCTGAAAAGAGGCGGAGCGGGTCGCTGGAGCGCGCTGCGAGCCGCGACCACGCCGGGACCACGGCGCCACCCCGACGCAACCACGACGCCACCAGGCGCCGTGCCCGGCGCCCTTTCGCTGCATCGACAACCCCCCCGGCTACCCACGCGCCGCGGCATCGCTCGCGGGTGTGGACGGATGCACGATCTGTTCATCCGTCGGCAGCGCGGACTCGTTCCAGCCGCCGCCCAGCGCCTTGATCAACGCCACGCTCGCGGCCATGCGACGTCGCGCGATCGACACGGCGTCGCGTTCGTTGGTGAGCGCGGTGGTTTGCGCGACCACCACGTCGAGATAGGTGATCGCGCCGTTCCTATAGCGGTCCGATACGACCGCCAGCGCACGTTGCGCGGCTCTCACCGCGTCGTCCTGGGCGCTCGCTTCCTGCTCGAGCACGCGCAGGGCGGCGAGATTGTCCTCGACCTGGCCGAAGGCGGTCAGCACGGTCTGCCGGTATTGCGCGACGCTTTCGTCGTAGTGCGCGCGGGCCTGTTCTTTGACGGAGGCGCGTCCGCCGAAGTCGAGCAGCGTTCCGGCCAACGTCGGCCCGAGCGACCACAGCCGGCTCGGCGCCAGCAACCATTGACTGTAGTTGGTCGCTTCGAGGCCACCCGTCACGGACAAAACGAGGTTCGGAAAAAACGCCGCCGTCGCCACGCCGATCTGCGCGTTCATCTCGGCGACGCGCCGTTCCGCCGCCGCAATGTCGGGGCGCCGTTCGAGCAACTCAGACGGCACGCCCGCCGCCGCGACGACCGGCACCGCCGCGAGCGGCGCAACCGGCAGCGCAAACGTGGAAGGCGGCTGGCCGATCAGAATCGCGATCGCGTGTTCGAGCTGCGCGCGCTGCACGCCGAGGTCGAGCGCTTGCGCCTGGGTGGTTTTCAACTGCGTCTGCGCCTGCGCGACATCGGCGTCCGTGGCGATGCCGCCGGCGTAGCGGTGCTGCGTCAGCTCCAGCGCTTGCCTGTAGGCCTCGATCGTGTCGTCGAGCAGTCGGCGCTCCTGATCGAGTCCGCGCAGCTCGAAGTAGTCGGTGGCGAGTTCGGCCTGCATCGACAGCAGCGCGGCTTGTGTGTCGGCGGCGCTTGCCTGCGCTTCGGCTTTCGCGCCTTCGACACTACGTGACACGCGGCCCCACAGGTCGGGTTCCCACGACGCGTCGGCTTGCACGAGGTAGTCGTTCAGCGTGAGACCCGCGGTCGATTTGTGCAGTACGTTCTCCGATGAACGGGCGCGCGAATAGGCACCGGTCGCGCTGACGAGCGGGAAGAAACTCGAACGATATTGCGCGACGGTGGCACGGGCGGCGCGAAAGCGCGCTTCGGCAGCCTGCACGTTCTGATTCGCGCTCGCGACCTGCTGTTCGAGAGCGTCGAGCGACGGGTCCGCGTAGACGCTCCACCACGCGCCGCGTGTGAACGTGTCGGCGGGTTGCGCGGGTTTCCAGCCGGTGCCGTCGAGTTCCTTGTAGGTTGCGGCGGTGGTCGCGGTCGGCTTCACGTAGTCGGGGCCGACGGTGCACGCGGTGAGTGCGCACGCGCCTGCGAGTGTCAAGGCGCACGCATGCAGCGAGACGCGCCGCAGCGGCCGCACGACGAAACGGCGACGGGATGCCGGCGCGTTCATGATGATGCCTTTACGGACAGCGACGCGGCGACATGCGTGGTTGGCGTGTCTGCCGCAACAGCGTTCGAGCCGCCCGCCACCCGATCATTGCCCGCGGCTGCGCCGCTGGCGCTTGCGGCACCGTCGCGGCTCGCCGCTGCGCCGGACGCGCCTGCCGCGCCCTCACCACCCGCCGCCGCGCCGGAAGCACCGGTCGCTCCTGACGCGCCCGTGGCAGTTCCCGCTTTCGCAGCCACGATCCGCACCGGCGCGCCGTCGATGATCGAGTCCTGCGGATTCAGGATCACCCGCTCATCGCCCTGCAGGCCGGATGCAATCGCGACACGCGTGCCGAAGTCCGTTCCCAGCGACACCGCGATCAGCTTTACCTTGTGCTGCGCGTCGACGGTCGCGACTTTCACGCCATCCGGGCGGAACAGCAGCGCGTTGCCAGGCAGCGTGAATGGCGCCGCGCCCGTGCCCAACTCGAAGTGCACTTGCGCATACGCGCCCGGCAGCAAATCGCCGTTACGGTTGTCGACGTCGACTTCCACCAGCATCGTGCGCTGTTGCGGATCGACGGCGCCCGCGGTGCGCGCCACGGTGCCCGGATAATGTCGGGACGGCGTCTCGGTCAGCGTCAGGAACGCGGCTTGCCGCGCGCGAACCTGCTGCGCGTAGGCCTGCGGTACGTTCACATAGACGCGCAGCCGATCCGCCTGCGCGACGTGAAACAGCTCCTTCGCAGGGCCGCCCGAACTGCCCGCGTCGATCAGCGCGCCGACATCGACATTGCGCGCGGTCACGATGCCGTCGAACGGCGCATACACTTTCTGGAACGACTGCGTTTTCTCGAGTCGCGCCACGTTGAAGCGTGCAGCGTCGAGCGTGGCTTTCTTTGCGAGCATGTCGCCGACCTTTTCGTCGGTTTCCTGCTTCGAGACCGATTTGCTTTTCAGCATGTCGGTCCAGCGCCCGGCGGTGCTCTTCGCAAGCGCATAGTTGGCGTCGGCGTTTGCGAGATCGGCGCGGGCCGCGCGCAGTTGATCGTCCACTTCCGGCGTGTCGATCTCCGCCAGCAACTGGCCGTTTTTCACCCGCGCGCCGATGTCCGCGTACCACTTCTTCAGATAGCCGTTGGTGCGCGCGTAAATCGGCGTGTCGAGAAACGCCTGCACGTTGCCGGGCAGCACGAGATCGAGCCCGGCCGTCGATTTCTGCGGCCGCACGACTTCGACGCTGGTCTGGCTGGTGTGCTCGGCATCGCGTTCGAGCGCCGCGTGCGCGTCGTGACGCGACCAGATACCTTGTGCCGCAAGCGCGATGACCACCACGGCGACCGCGACGGCGATCCAGCGTGCGCGCTTTGCCTTCGCCGGATCGCGCGTGGTGCCGGAACTGTCTGGACGTTGTCCTTCCATCAAACTTCCCGTGCAAAAATGGTTGCTGTGAAGATGCTCGGGCAGTCGAAGCTGCCTCTCGTGCTGCCTGCTATTGCCGCTGTTGCCGACACGATCGCCGCGGCGCTGCACATCATGGCTTCTGCACCACGTGCTCGGCTGCACGCAGGCGTCGTGCCGCGAGTCGCCGGTAGATCATCGAAAACACCACCGGCACGAAGATCAGCGTTGCCAGCGTGCCGATCGTCAGACCGCCGATCACCGCGCGCCCGAGCGGCGCATTCTGCTCGCCGCCTTCGCCGAGACCGATCGCCATCGGCACCATGCCGATCACCATCGCGAGCGCTGTCATCAATACCGGACGAAAGCGCGTGAAGCCCGCTTCGATCGCCGCGCGCGCCGCGTCGCCGTGTTCGAGCAACTGCTCGCGCGCAAAGCTGATCACGAGAATCGAGTTGGCGGTGGCAATGCCTATACACATGATCGCACCCGTGAGCGCAGGAATCGACAGCGTGGTGTGCGTGAGAAACAGCATCCATACGATACCGGCGAGCGCGCCCGGCAGCGCGGTGATGATGATGAACGGATCGAGCCACGACTGGAAATTCACCACGATCAGCAGATACACCAACAGAATCGCGAACACCAGACCGGCGAACAGGCCGGAGAACGAATCGTTCATGGTCTGCACCTGGCCGCGCACTTCGATAGTCGAGCTTTTGGGCAGATCGGCCTTGGCGTCGTCGATGATCTTGCGGATGTCGTCGGACACGCCGCCGAGATCGCGGCCGTCGGCGGTGCCGAAAATATCGATGGTGGTCTGCGCGTTGTAGTGGGTGAGCGTGGCGTTGCCTGCTTCGCGCTTCATGGTGGCGAGCGAACCGAGAATATTGCTGCGGCCGTTCGCGTTCAGCGGAATGTTCGCGAGCGATTGCAGTGAATCGATCGTGTATTGCGGGGCTTCCGTGATCACGTTGTAGCTCACGCCGTTGCGCGGATTGAGCCAGAACGTCGGCGTGGTTTGCTGGCTGCCCGATAGCGTGATCAGCAGATTGCTCGCAATGTCGCGTTGCGAGAAGCCGGCTTGCTGCGCACGCGTGCGGTCCACGTCGATAAAGATACGCGGCAGATCGGCGGGCTGCTGGATGCGTGCGTCGACGAGACCGGGCACCGTGCGCAGACGGTTCAGCAACTTCGCGGCGAATGCGCGATTGCCGGCCACTTCACGGCCCACGATCTGAATGTCGATCGGCGACGGCATGCCGAAGTTGAGCGTTTGACTGACGATATCCGCGGGCAGGAAGGCGAACTGCACGCCGGGGAATTCGTCGGTGAGCGTACGCCGCAGCGTGCGCACGTAGTCCGCGCTCGGATGATGGTCGGGATTGAGCGTGATCAGCACGTCGGCGTCCGAGGTGCCGATCGTGCCGGTGTTGCTGTACGAGAGGTTGATACCCGAGACCGGCAAGCCGATGTTGTCGATGATCGAATGCAGCTCGCCCGCCGGTATCAACTGACGGATACGTGTGTCGACGCGATCGGTGACGACCGCGGTCTCCTCCACCCGCATGCCGGTTTTCGCGCGCAGATGCAGCGCGATCGTGCCGGCGTCCACAGCCGGGAAAAAGTCGCGGCCGAGAAACGGCATCAGCAACATCGAGGCGCCGCAGCAAACAAGAAACAGCGTCACGAACAGGCCCGACCGCGCGACGCGCGCTTCGAGAAACACGCGATAGCGCTCGCGCAAACGCGCGAAGCCGCCTTCGAATGCGTAGTGCGCGCGCATGAACGGATTGCGCGTTTGCGCCGGGGTGTGATGCAGGTCCGTGGGTTTATGGTGATAGCGCAGCAGGTATTTCGCGAGCGTCGGCACGAGCGTGCGCGAGAAGAAATACGACGCCAGCATGGCGAACACCACCGCCTCGGCCAGCGGAATGAACAGATAGTGCGCGACGCCCGTGAGCAGAAACATCGGCACGAAGACGATGCAGATGGACAAGGTCGACACCAGCGTCGGAATCGCAATCTGATGCGCGCCGTCGAGAATCGCCTGTTCGAGCGTCTTGCCCTGTTCGAGTTGATGGCTGATGTTTTCGATCGCCACCGTCGCATCGTCCACCAGAATGCCGACCGCGAGCGCAAGCCCGCCGAGTGTCATGATGTTGATGGTTTCGCCGAGCAGGGAGAGCGCGATGATCGAGGTGATCATCGACAGCGGAATCGACACGGCGATGATCAGCGTGGCGCGCCAGTTGCCGAGGAACAGCAGAATCATCAGGCCGGTCAGGCAGGCAGCGATCAGCGCCTCGCGCAGCACGCCTTGCACGGAAGCGCGCACGAACAGCGACTGGTCGGCAACGGGGTCGATATTCAGAGAGGCGGGCACGAGATTGCGCAACGTCGGCATCAACGTCTTGATGCGATCGACGATTTCGAGCGTGGACGTATTGCCGCTCTTGTTGATGGTCAGGAGCGCCGCGCGCTGGCCGTTCACGCGCACGATATTGGTTTGCGGCTGGAAACCGTCGCGTACATGAGCGACGTCGCGAATATAAACGGTGCCGTTAGCCGTGGATCGGATCGGAATATTGTTCAGGCCTGCCAGCGAATCCGGGCTGCCGTTCATTTCCACCGAGTATTCCGTTGAACCGATTTTGGCGGTACCGGAAGGCAGGATCAGATTCTGTGCGGTGACCGCGTTGACCACGTCCAGCGGCGAAAGATTGCGCTCCTGCAATTTGCGCGAATCGATATCGACCATGATCTGCCGTTGTTTGCCGCCGTACGGCAGCGGCGCGGAAGCGCCCGGCACGGTGGCGAGCTGGGTCTTCAGGAAGTTGTTGCCGAAGTCGTATAGCTCCTGCTCGGTGAGCGACGCGGACGACAGCGCGAGCCGCAGAATCGGCACCGTCGAAGCGTTGTAGCGCAGGATATTCGGCGGCGTGATGCCGGGCGGCAGCGAGCGCAATTGCGTTTGTGACAGCGCGGTGACTTCGGCGAGCGCCTCGTCGATATTCGCGTGCGGCTGGAAAAAGATCTTGATCACCGCGATGCCGTTCAGCGAGGTCGACTCGGTGTGCTCGATATCGTTGACTGCCACCGAGAGCCCGCGCTCGTAATTCAGCACGATGCGTTTTTCCATCTCGTCGGCGGGCAGGCCGTTGTACGACCAGATCACCGAGAGCACTGGAATGTCGATATTGGGGAAGATGTCGGTCGGCGTGCGCAGGATCGTCAAAGGTCCGACGATCAGCAATAGCAGCGCCAGGACGACGAACGTATACGGGCGCCGTAGCGCAAGACGAACGATCCACATGACTAGTTCAACCGCTCAAAGCCGTGCGAAGAGATGTCGCGCGCGTGCCACGCATGCCGGACACAATGCGCGTAACGGCCGCCGCAGCGGCGCGAGCAGGCCGGCCCAGCGGTCGGATCGAGCAAATGGTCTGGTTGGTGCACGTTTTTGATATCTCACCCCGGCAGGGTTTATGATGACCTTATTGCGACGCGTTACGCTCCGAATCATCGGTCCGCCGCGCCGTAATGGGAATAGGGCGAAACGACGGGTAAAGAATGTTGAGTCTGCAGCCTCGAGTTCGCGCTTTCCCCGGCCCCGCAAAACGGGAACAGTGACTCGAACCTCTCACGCGTATCACGCGCAGCAGATTGGGTGCGTACGCAACGTTATCGGCGGAGCGACGCTTTTATCATCACCTTGACCGGCAAGGAAATCATAAAGCCGGCTATGGGAGAAACGGGGAAACATCATGCAAATCGGTTCCATTGTCCGATCGGTGCATATCGCCGTGCCGCAAGGCGCGCGCGGGATCGTCATGCGCATTCTCGGCGACATGGCAATGGTGGCGTGGTATGCCGGCGAGCCCGGCGCTTCGCTGCAACTGAACACTGAACCCTTTTTCCTTGAAGACCTGATCGATACGGGCGAGTTGGTGCGACCGTCGAGCGCGCAGATGCATTGAAGGCCGTTCGAGTGCAAGCCGTGTGCGAGTTGTAAGCCGCGGGTTGCGCCGCGTTGTGCGTTGTCGCCCTCGTCTTTGACGCCGGCGCGGCGCACAATGCGGGCATGAACGACGACATCCTCGATCCACAGGACCGCGCGGACAGCGCTGTGCCTTTCGCCCGGCTCAAGCCGGAAATCGTGCTCGACGCGCTCGACGGCGTGCTCAGCACAGTCGGCGTGCGCACCGACGGCCGCATGCTGCCGCTCAACAGCTACGAGAACCGCGTGTACCAGGTCGGCGTGGAAGATGGTCCGCCGGTGGTCGCGAAGTTCTATCGACCCGAGCGCTGGAGCGACGCCGCGATTCTCGAAGAACATGCTTTCGTTGCCGATCTCGCTTCCCGCGAAATTCCAGCGGTGCCTGCGCTCACTTTCGAAGGCCGCACGCTGCATAGCTTCGACGGCTTTCGCTTCTCGATCTTCGAGCGTCGCGGCGGCCGCGCGCCGGATCTCGACCGGCCCGACACGCTGGAATGGCTCGGGCGTTTCATCGGCCGCATCCATGCGGTTGGTCAGACGCAGAATTACGTCGAACGTCCTACTCTGGATATTCATACCTTCGGCTACGAGCCGCGCGACTTCCTGCTCTCTCACCGTTTTGTGCCGGACGACGTGCGCACCGCATGGGAAACCGTGGTCAATCTCGCGCTCGAAGGCGTGGAACGTGCGTACGAGCGGGCCGGCGATATCCGCATGTTGCGAATGCATGGCGACTGTCATCCGAGCAACGTGTTGTGGACAGACGCAGGGCCGCATTTCGTCGACTTCGACGACAGCCGCATGGGACCGGCGGTGCAGGATTTGTGGCTGTTGCTGCCGGGCGAGCGCGTAGAAGCGTCACGCGCGCTGGCGGATCTGCTCGCCGGTTACGAAGACTTCTGCGACTTCGAGCCGCGCGAACTTTATCTGGTCGAAGCATTGCGCACGCTGCGGCTGATTCACTATCAGGCGTGGCTCGCGCGTCGCTGGGACGACCCGGCGTTTCCCGCAGCGTTTCCGTGGTTCAACACGCAGCGTTACTGGGAAGACCGCATCCTCGAATTACGCGAGCAGATCGGCGCGATGCAGGAAGGGCCGCTCTGGCCCGTTTGAGCGCATCCCCGGCGAAGGCATGCGCTTTCGCCGGCGCTCACGGCGCCTGCGAAGCAACACTCGATGACTCCACTAGCGTCGATCTGACAATCACTTCCGCACGCACGTCGCGCCCGATGGCTTCGATCGCGGGGCGCATCTGCGCGAAGTCGTCGGGTGTGCAGACGTCGCTATCGAAATGCGTGGCGCCGTCGCGCGTCATCGTGACCACGTTGCTGTGCGGATCGAACGTGTACTGCGACTGGAAATCGACAAGGCGGTCCTGGGTCCGCTTCGCCTCCGGCATGTCGAGCACGCGAAAATTGGCGGGCAACTCGATGCGCGCGCGTTCATGCAGCGCCTGGTTGCGACAGATGAACGGCTGCGTGCGCTGTCGCTCGCCAAGCCAGTAACGCGTATCCGCCTCGAAGCCGCCGGCCAGACTCGTCAGCGCCGGAATCGACGCCGCCGCGCCGGGCACCACGAGACTTTCCAGCGTGCCTTTCATCGTGATGGTGAGCGGGCCGTCGGCCACGGTGAGGTCATTCGTGGTGAGCGTAGCGGTGCCGCGCAGGTTGGCGCCGCGCAATTCCGCCTGAATCGAATCCTCGCGCTGTGCGGGTGTTTGCGTGCGTAACATGGCGCGCGTCTGTTCGGCGGAAGCGCCGGCCGCCTCCAGCCGATACGTGAAGCTTGCCGAGCCATCCGGTTCGACCTTGATCGACAGGTCGGTGCTGCGCGTCAGGAGCGCGGTGGCGGGCGTGCGCGAGAGCATACCCTCGCCGACGAGCACGGTCGGCCGGTTCATGTCGGAGGGCGGCAGAAAACCGAATTCGACATTCGATGCGGTCGAATCGGCGTATTGCTGCAAATCCGGCAGCCACGTGATGATGTGATTGATGACGCCGTAACCCGGCACGCTCGGCAGCGTGTAGATCGTGCCGCTGCTGATCAAGGCCGGCTCGTTGCGCACGCCGGCCGCGTCGAGCAACGCGCCGTAAAGCGCGACGTGATCCTTGCAATCGCCGTAGCGGTTCGCGAGGACTGCGCTCGCGCTGTGCGGCACCACCGCGCCGCGTCCGACGTTGATAGCCACGTAGCGCACATTGCGGCGTACCCAGTCGTACAGCGTTTTGGCTTTGTCGCGCGGCGTGTGGTCGCGCGCGGTGAGCTGTTGCGCGAGACGCGTGACGGCGGCATCGTGCGCGCTCGGGTCCGCTGCGGATTCCCGGTAGGTCGCGGCGAACGCGGCATAGTCCGGGAAGGTCGAGACCATCAGCCGGTCGCCATACGACACGTACGCAACCGAGCCGCGCTCCAGGCGGCTGAAATGCGCCTTGTCGTAGCGATATTCGTAGCGCGTGCGGCCGTCGCGCGTTATGGGCTGCGCGACGGTGAAGCCGCGCGCATCGGCATAAAGCGGCTTACCGGCGGGCAGATCGTAGATCAGGCGGAAGTTGTGCGTGGGCGCGAGATCGGGCGGCGTGAAGTCGCTGAATTCGCCCGGCACGATCGGCTGCTTCTGCGTCTTGCGATAGGTGAGATGCACGCGCGCGCCCGGCTCCACGGCGGGAAACACGATCACCTTTTCCTGAATGTCCTGAAACATCGGCGCGTCGAACGAGCGGGCTTCCTGGACGTCGCGGATCTGCTCGGGCTGCACGTCGTGACGTACGCCGTCGGCAGTGATCGTGTAGGCCTCGATGATCTGCACGTCCGCCATGTTGCGGTTGAACCAGACATATTGCTGCGCGACCCGCGCGACGCCTGCTTCGTTGTTCACAAGCAGTGTCATCGAATCGAGCTTCGAATAGGAGCCGTCCGCGTTGACGGTGAAGGTCTGCGTCTCGCCTTCGTTGGTATAGGGATCGTCCAGTCTGGCCGCGACGCCCGCCCCCGCGCCGTGGATGCCGGCAAGCCAGCCGAAGGAGGCAAGACAGACCAGGGAAGAAAGGCGCATGGCAGGCTGGTGTCCGAACTGAACGTTGGCGGGATCGCCAGCTAGAGTCGGGGCGCGCCGCGCCGATGTCAAGCGGATGCCGCGCGTTGTGATTGAGTAAATCGCTTAATTATGTAATGATATCCATTATCAATTGAAAGGCGTCGCCAGCTTTCTGTCACATTCTCCTCCTCTGTGACCGCCAGCCAGCCTCTCAGCCGGACGGCCCGGACCGCAAGCCGGGTTGTCCGGCACTCCCTTTTCGATACTTCCCTCGACCACTGCCGGGTGAGCATGCGCTTTGTCGCCGCGTGACGGCGATGGATCGACTTGCTGCGCCTGGAGCCCGGATTTGAATGCGCCTGACTCGATCGACATCGACATGAAACCCGCCGCCGGTCACGGCACGCAATACACGGCTCACACGCCGGAACGCGGCCAAAATCTGATGGACGACGCCGAACAGGCGGCGCGGCGTCAGCGCTCGCGGCGCGCGAATTTCATCAAGTGGCTGCGCAAGGTGCACGGCTGGGTCGGCCTGTGGGGCGCGGTGCTGGGCTTGCTGTTCGGTGTGACCGGGTTTCTGCTGAACCACCGCGGCGGCCCGCTGAAGGTCTCGTCGGGCGAGCCGCAAGTCGAGCAAATGCAGATTCCCGTTCCGCAACAGCCGCTGCGTTCGCCGATGGAGATGGCGAAGTGGCTCAAAGCCGAGTTGAAAATAGACGGCAAGCCGGGCAGGACGAAGCGCGAGCCGGCACATCCGGTGGCGTGGGGCGATCGCAGCACGATGCAGCCGGAATTCTGGCAGGTCGGCATCATGGGACCGTCGCAGAGCGTGCAGGCCGAATACTGGGTGGGCAACGGCTTCGTCGCGGTGAAACGCACGCAGAACTCGTTTCTTTCGACGATGAACAACCTGCACAAAGGCGTGGGACTGAGCGTCGGCTGGGTGTTGCTGATCGATACGATCGCCGGCAGCATGATTCTGCTTTCGCTGACCGGCGTTCTGCTGTGGACCGAGTTGAACAGGCGCCGCGTGGTGGGCGTCGTGCTGGTGGGCGGGTCGGTGATCGCTGCCGTGGTTTGCGGCTTGATGTGAGCGGATTGTTGCGCCGCGCTGAGTTGCTCTGACTCTGCGGCGCTCTGCGTCGCGGCGGCTGAGAACAGCGCGCCGCGCGCAGGCAGATTTCCGTTAAACGCTACACGCCGTTCCGCCCGAAGCGGCAATTTCCCGCGCAGCCTTGGCGCCTTCGACCTGAAGCAAGGTCGGCAGGGACACACCGTTCTTGGCCGCCGTCACTTCGGCAAGAATCGAAACCGCGATCTCAGGCGGCGTTCTGCTGCCGATATAAATGCCGACCGGTCCATGCAGGCGGCCCAACTCCGTATCGTTCAGATCGAACTCCTTGAGGCGCTCGCGCCGCGCCTGATTGTTCCGTCGCGAACCCAACGCGCCGACGTAAAACGCGGGCGTTTTCAACGCTTCCATCAGCGCGAGATCGTCGAGCTTCGGGTCGTGCGTCAGGGCGATCACCGCGCAGCGCTCGTCGAGCTTCATCTCGATCACCGTGTCGTCGGGCATGGTGCGCACGATCTTCGTGCCGGGAATGTTCCACTCCTCGGTGTATTCCTCGCGCGGATCGCACACAGTGACCTGATAGTCGAGCCCAACCGCGATATGGCACAGATAGCGCGACAACTGCCCCGCGCCGATCACCAGCATGCGGTAGCGCGGGCCGTGAATCGTCAGCAGACGAGCGCCGTCGAAATGCACGCCGTCCGTTGCCTGCGCGTTTTCCAGCCGCGCCGCGCCGGTTGCCATATTCACTTCGCGGGCCACGAGGCGCCCGTTCTCCACCGCGCCGCACAGTTCGGCGATGCCGCTGTGCAGCGTCAGCGGTTCCAGCACCAGCTGGATCGTGCCGCCGCACGGCAGGCCGAAGCGATGCGCTTCTTCCGCGGTGATGCCGTATTTGACCGCTTCGGGCAGCGTCTGCTCGATACCCCGTTGCCGCACGCGGTCGATCAGATCGTCTTCGATGCAGCCGCCCGACACCGAGCCCACCACGAGCCCATCGTCGCGCACTGCGAGCATTGCGCCCTCGGGACGCGGCGACGAGCCCCATGTCTTCACCACCGTTACCAGTAGCGCGCGATGTCCCTCTTCCAGCCAACGTGCGCTGGACTTCAGGACTTCGAGATCCACGCTGTCCATGATTTCTTCCTTTTCGTTGCGTCGCCGCCGGATTCACCGTCCGCAGCGTCAGTCGATGCTGTATTGTGCGGCACCGTTTGATCGGCTGCATTTTCCTTGGCGTCCGGGGCCGCCGCGCCATCACCGTTACCGTCACCCGAGCCGCCCAGCCGGGCGCCGAAGCGCTTGAAGAATTCGCCTGCGATTTTACGCGCCGCGCCGTCAACGAGCCGCGAGCCGATCTGCGCGAGCTTGCCGCCGACCTGCGCATGCGCCGTATAGCTGAGCTTCGTGGCGGCCTCGCCATCGGCTTCGAGCGAAACGTGCGCGTTGCCCTTGGCGAACCCTGCCGCGCCGCCCTGGCCTTCGAACACGATGCTGTACGAGTTGGGCGCCTCGATGTCGATGAGTTGCATGCGTCCCTTGAAACGCGCCTTGACCGGGCCGACCGCGGCGCTCAGTGCCACCAGATAGGCGTTCTCGCCGTCCGGATCGATGCTTTCGCAGCCGGGAATGCAGGCGCGCAGCATTTCCGTGTCGTTCAGCGCGTCCCACGCGGTTTGCTGCGAAACGGGTAGCACATGGGTTTCGGTCAATTCCATGAAGTCGCTCCTACGGCCCTCGCGCCGACGCTGCGACGAGGCGCGCGCGTGAGTTGCGCGAGGTCGCGGCCGAACGCCGTCAGGCTGTCCAGATTATGAACCGGCCGATGCGCATCGACATACGGCAGGATGGCCTGCACGCCGCGCGCCTTCGGAGAAAAACCGCTGAAACGCAGCAGCGGATTGAGCCACACGATACGGTGAGCGAAGCGGTGCAGACGAGCCATCTCGGCGTCGAGCACGTCGATCGCTTCGTGATCGAGGCCATCAGTGACGAGCAGCACCGTGGCACGTCCGGTGAGCACCCGCCGTGCCCAGCGGCGGTTGAATTCGGCGAGCGCCGCGCCGATCCGCGTGCCGCCGGACCAGTCGGCCACCTGCTCGGTGAGCGTCGCAATCGCCACGTCGGGATCGCGCTCGCGCAGCGCGCGTGTCGCGTTGGTGAGGCGCGTGCCGAACAGAAACACCTGCAGGCGTTCGCGCGACTGCAGCAGCGCATGGCAGAAATACAGCACCGCGCGCGAATAGCTGCTCATCGAGCCGGAAATGTCGAGCAGCAGCACGAGCGGCGGTTTGCGTTCGACCACCGCGCGATACTTCCACACTGTCCAGTCGCCGCCCGCGCGCACGGCGTGGCGGGCACTCGCGCGCAGGTCCGCATGCGTGCCGTGCGAAGCGGCTTTCAGGCGGCGCGTCGGCTCGGTTGCGAGCGGCAGACGCTGGCCGCGAATCAGATGACGCAAGGTGCGCCACTCATCGGCGGAAAGGGTATCGAAATCGCGATGACGCAGGCGTTCTTCCGCGCTGAAGGTGACGTGCGCATGCAGTTCGTGCTGCTCGGTTTCCTGCGGCGCCTTGCTATGCGCTGACGGCGGCGCGCGCACGGCCAGCGCGTCGGCGAGACGGTTGTTGCGTTTGGGCGGCGGCAGGCCGTCGCGAACCTTCGGTAGAAGCAGCGCGCGCAGCTTGCCTTCCCAATCGGGATCGCGCCAGAACAGGTCGAATGCGGCGTTGAACAGATCGCGCTCGTTGGGCGCTGAAACCAGCGACGCCGCGAGCGCGGCGCGCACGTCGTCGCGGCGGCCCAGATCGATCCAGTGCAGCGCGGCGAGCGCATCGACGGCTTGCGCGGGCGACATCGGCAAGCCGGCGCCGCGCAGCAGGCGGACAAAATGGATCACGTTGCGGGCGAGCGTTGGCGTGCCGTCGAGCGAGGTGGCTGCGGTTTTGCCCGATGAGGACGACGCCACGACTCGTTGGCCAGGCTGACCAATGTGCGAGCGGTCGCCAGGAGCGTCGCTATTGCCGGCGTCGAGCCGTGAGCTCTGGCCCGAGGCGCCGTCGTTGCCGGCGTGAATGGAGTTCGTCATGCTGGCTATCCAGGCGCCGCAAGACAGTGCGCGATCTGCGCGGCGTCGACACGCGCCAGATCGTCCTGATATTTGAGCAGCACGCCGAGCGTGTTGTGCACGGATTGCGGGTCGAGCTCCGTCGCCGACAAGGCTTCCAGCGCGCGGCACCAGTCGATCGTTTCGGCAATGCCGGGCGCCTTGAACAGATCCATGCCGCGCAGCCGGTGGACGAAATCCACCGCGCGCCGCTGCAATTCCGCCGAGGTTTGCGGCGCGCGAGCGGCAACGATCTCCAGCTCGCGATCACGTTCCGGATAGCCAATCCATTGATACAGGCAACGGCGCTTCAACGCGTCGTGCACTTCGCGCGTGCGGTTCGAAGTCATCACGACGAGCGGCGGTTGCTCCGCGCGGACCGTGCCATATTCGGGAATCGATACCTGGAAGTCCGAAAGCAGTTCCAGCAGAAAGGCTTCGAACGGTTCGTCGGCGCGATCTATCTCGTCGATCAGCAACACGCGCCGTGCGCCGGGATGATTTTCATCCGGCATCAGCGCTTGCAGCAGCGGGCGCTTCAGCAGGAATTCGCCGCGATACAAGGTGTCGTTGTCGGGATGCTCGCCGGCGGCTTCGGCAAGACGCAGCGCCATGATCTGGCGCGGATAGTCCCATTCGTAGAGCGCGCTCGCCGTGTCGAGGCCTTCGTAACATTGCAGCCGCAACATCGAGGTGCCGAGCATGCCCGCCGCTGCCTTGGCCAGCTCGGTCTTGCCGACACCCGGCTCGCCTTCGACGAACAGCGGCCGTTCCATGCGCAGCGCGAGATAGAGTGCGGTTGCCAGCTCACGGCTAGCGAAATAGCGCTGGGCGGCGAGTTGGGCGAGGGTGTCGTCGATTGAAGCGGGCTGCATGGTGGTCCTGAATCTGCGCAATGAAGCGAAGCCAATGAGGCGACGCGTCAGTGGCGCCCGTGAGCGAATGCGGCTGAAGTGCCCGCGCGAGCACGGGCACTTCAGCCGCGAACAGCGGGGAAAGCTAAGCGTTCGCCTTCGTCACCGCGCGCGCGGCCAGTACCGGAATCAGATGCGCGCGATATTCGGCGCTCGCGTGCATGTCGGTGTTCAGGTCGGCGGCCGACACCGTCACCGCGCGTGCGGCTTCGGGCGTGAAGTTCGCCGACAACGCGCTTTCCAGTTCCGGCACACGAAACACCGACGCCGCCGCGCCCGTCACCGCGACGCGCACGCCACTCGCAAACTTCGCGACGAACACGCCGACCAACGCGAAGTGCGAAGCGGGATTGCGGAATTTCTCGTACGCCGCGCGCTCGGGCACCGGAAACTCCACGGCGACGATCAACTCGTCGGGCGCCAACGCCGTCTCATACATGCCGACGAAGAAGTCGCTCGACGTAATGCGCCGCCGGTCGGTCACGATAGTCGCGTCCAGCGCCATCGCCGCGGCCGGATAACAGGCGGCCGGGTCGTTGTTGGCAAGCGAGCCGCCGATCGTGCCGAGCGCGCGCACCTGGCGATCGCCGATATGCGCGGCGAGATCCGCGAGCGCTGGCGATACGCGCCGCAGTTCCGCGTGATCCGCGACGTCCGCATGACACACGGCGGCGCCAATCGTCACCGTTTTTCCGTCGACGGTGATCGACTTGAGCGCGGGAATGCGCGTTACGTCGATCAGTTGCGACGGCTGCGCGAGACGCAGCCGCATGGTGGGCAGCAGGCTTTGGCCGCCCGCCAGAAACTTCGCGTCGCTGTCGGTGGTGAGAAGGGCGGCGGCCGCTTTGGGATCCGTCGCGCGTTGATACTCGAATGAATACATGTCGAATGCTCCGCTCAGGATCTCAATGGGCTTGCTTGGCGGCGTGGATCGCGGACCACACGCGATGCGGCGTCGCCGGCATTTGCAGGTCGGTCACGCCGAGCGGCACGAGCGCGTCGAGGATCGCGTTGATCACCGCCGGCGGCGAGCCGATCGCGCCCGCTTCGCCGCAGCCTTTCACACCGAGCGGATTGTGCGTGCACGGCGTGCCCTTCGCGGTTTCGACGGTGAAGTCCGGCAAGTCGGACGCATGCGGCATCGCGTAATCCATATACGAGCCGGACAGCAACTGGCCGCTCTCGTTGTCGTACACGCAGCGCTCCAGCATCGCCTGGCCGATGCCCTGAGCGAGCCCGCCATGCACCTGGCCTTCGACGATCATCGGATTGATCACGTTGCCGAAATCGTCGACCGCGGTGAACTGCTGGATCCGGCACACGCCCGTTTCCGGATCGACTTCGATCTCGCAGATGTACGCGCCGGAAGGATAGGTGAAGTTGGTCGGATCGTAGAACGCGCTTTCTTCGAGGCCGGGTTCGAGCACGTCGAGCGGATAGTTGTGCGGCACGTATGCAGCGAGCGAAATCTCGGCAAACGCCTTGGTGCGATCGGTGCCCGCGACGCGGAATACGCCGTCCTTGAACTCGATGTCTTCCGCCGCGGCTTCGAGCAGGTGGGCGGCGATCTTCTTCGCCTTGGTTTCGATCTTGTCGAGCGCTTTCATGATCGCCGAGCCGCCGACCGCGATCGAGCGCGAGCCATACGTGCCCATGCCGAATGGAATGCGGCCGGTGTCGCCGTGGACGATCTCGACGCTTTCCAGTGAGATGCCGAGCCGGTCGGCCACCACTTGCGCAAAGGTCGTTTCGTGTCCCTGGCCGTGACTATGCGAGCCCGTGAACACGGTGACCGAGCCGGTGGGATGCACGCGAATCTGACCGACTTCGAACAGGCCGGCCCGCGCGCCCAGCGCGCCCGCGATATTCGAAGGTGCGAGACCGCAGGCTTCGATGTAGCACGAATAGCCAAGGCCGCGCAGTTTGCCGTTCTTTTCGGATTCCTGTTTGCGCGCCGCGAAGCCTTTGACGTCCGCGAGTTCGAGCGAGCGGGCGAGGAGGGTATCGTAATCGCCGGTGTCGTAGGTGAGGCCGACCGGCGTCGCGTACGGAAACTCGTGGATGAAATTGCGGCGGCGAATCTCTGCCGGGTCGAGCTTCATCTCACGCGCGGCGGTTTCCACCAGCCGCTCCACCACGTACGTCGCTTCGGGGCGGCCCGCGCCGCGATAGGCATCGACGGGAACGGTGTTGGTGAAGACCGCTTTCACTTCCGCGTAGATCGCGGGCGTGGCGTACTGGCCGGCGAGCAGCGTGGCATACAGAATGGTCGGCACGCTCGACGCGAACGTGGACAGATACGCGCCCATGTTGGCGGTCGTGTGGATGCGCATGCCGAGGAATTTGCCGTCCGCGTCCATGGCCAGTTCGGCCTTGGTCACGTGATCGCGGCCATGCGCGTCCGAGACGAACGCTTCCGAGCGCTCGGCCGTCCACTTGACCGGACGGCGGATTTTCTTCGACGCCCAGGTCAGCGCGACGTCTTCGGCGTACAGGAAAATCTTCGATCCGAAGCCGCCGCCGACGTCCGGCGCGATCACGCGCAGTTTCGATTCTGGCAGCGACAGCACGAATGCCGCCATCAGCAGGCGCTCCACATGCGGATTCTGGTTCGCGACGTAGAGCGTGTAGCTGTCGTCCTGCACCGAATAGCTCGCGTTGACCGCGCGCGGTTCGATCGCATTCGGAATCAGCCGGTTGTTGACGATGTCGAGCGTGGTGACGTGCGCGGCTTTGGCGAAGGCGGCGTCGGTGGCGGCTTTGTCGCCGTGGCCCCAGTTGTAGCAGATGTTGTCGGGCACTTCGTCGTGCACGGCGGGCTGGCCGGCGTCGGCTGCATGCGCGGTGTCCACGACGGCCGGCAGCACGTCGTAGTCGACTTCGATCAATTCGGCGGCGTCTTTGGCGGCCTTGATCGAATCGGCGATCACGAGCGCGACCTGGTCGCCGACGTGACGCACTTTCGTATGCGCGATGACCGGATGCGGCGGCTCGTTCATCGGCTTACCGTCCGTGCTGTGGATCAGCCAGCCGCACGGCAGGCCGCCGACGTTGTCAGCGGCCATGTCCGTGCCGGTGAAGATCGCCACTACGCCGGGCGACTGCTTGGCCGCGGCAGTGTCGATGCTGTTGATCTTCGCGTGCGCGTACGGCGAGCGCAGAAATACCGCGTAGGTTTGCTGGGGCAGGACGATGTCGTCGGTGTACTGGCCATTGCCGGTCAGGAACCGATAGTCTTCCTTACGTTCGACGGAGGCGCCGATCAGGTGAGTTTCGGGTGCGTTCATCGTCGGCTCCTCAGGCGGTGGCCGGTGCGGTGGCCTGCGCGGTGGCATTGTCGGCGGCGGACTTCATGCTTTCGGCGCCTTCGAGCACTGCTTTGACGATGTTGTGATAGCCCGTACAGCGGCACAGATTGCCGTCGAGCTGGGCGCGTACGTCATCGCCGGTGAGATCCGGCTGGCGCTGGACGAGCGAGACCGCGCTCATCACCATGCCGGGCGTACAGAAGCCGCATTGCAGGCCGTGGCAATGTTTGAAGGCTGCCTGCATGGGATGCAGTGTGCCATCTTTGGCGAGCCCTTCGATGGTGGTGATTTTCGCGCCGTCCGCCTGCACCGCGAGGATGTTGCAGGATTTGATCGCGCGTCCGTTCAGATGGACCGTGCACGCGCCGCATTGGGCCGTATCGCAGCCGATGTGTGTGCCGGTGAGACGCAACTGATCCCGAAGGAACTGGACTAGCAGGGTGCCAGGATCGATTGAGGCGCTGATGGGCGCGCCGTTCACCGTCAGACTGATGCTGATCGCCATGAAGTTGTCTCCTTATGGGGTGAGACCGGACCTTTTGCGGTTGGTGTTTGCCTTCGGCTGCCTGTTTTTTTGCGGTCCGATTGGGGTGTTGCGGGTTTTCTTATAGGGCTGCCGAAAAGTAAAGCACAAATTGGGCTGGGGCGCTATGAGGGGTTTTTTGACTGCTGGGTGGTTGGGTTGTTGGCCTTTCCTTGGGAGTGTCTGAATTTTTGTGTGCAAGGCAGATAAAAGCCTGCCGTCTGGCAGGTCGTCAATTGCATTCTACAAATGAATCCTGGTGAAGCGATCCTCGTAGAGGATCGCGAACTGGTTCATCGCGG
>Ga0255336_100427_pt1 | contig 69619 bp, 54 predicted proteins | sample MeOH1_35cm_T3_17_FD_189102 | JGI IMG/M metagenome (GOLD analysis project Ga0255336, IMG submission 189102) | Sandy soil microbial communities from University of British Columbia, Vancouver, Canada - MeOH1_35cm_T3_179 | ecosystem: Engineered > Artificial ecosystem > Sand microcosm > Unclassified ... | reverse complement strand
GCCGAGTTCGATGCGCCGGTGGCCACGGCGGGTTACGTCCTGATCGACGTCGAAGCTTCGGCATTGAGCCATGTGACGCGCGCCAGGGCGTCCGGCTCGCATTATTCGTCGTCGGGACGGTTTCCTTTCGTTGCAGGTGTCGACGGCGTAGGCCGCCGCGAAGACGGTACGCGCGTCTACTTCTTCGGACCCAGAGAGCCGTCGGGCGGTCTCGCGCAGCGAACCCTCGTGCCTGAAGTGCAGTGTTTCGCGATTCCCGACACGCTTGATTCTGTCACCGCCGCAGCTATCGCAATTCCGGGCATGTCGTCGTGGGCGGCGCTCACCGAACGCGCGAAGTTCGTTGCAGGCGAGACGGTGCTGGTCAACGGCGCGACGGGAGCATCGGGACGCCTCGCGGTACAAATCGCGAAGCATCTGGGCGCCGGCAAGGTGATCGCAACGGGGCGTCATCCGCAAACGCTCGCCGGGTTGAAATCTGTAGGCGCCGACTGCGTGATCCCGCTCGATCAGGACGAACCGTCATTGCATCGCGCACTTGAGCCGCATTTTCGTGAAGGCGTCGACGTCGTGCTCGACTACCTGTGGGGCCCGAGCGCGCAAACGCTGCTGACAGGCGCGGCCCGATTGCTTCCCGACGGTTATCCCATGCGTTTCGTGCAGATCGGCTCGATTGGCGGAGAGACGCTCGCCCTGCCTGGCGCCGTGCTGCGCGCCTCCGCGATCGCTTTGCTTGGCAGCGGTATCGGTAGCATCCCATTCGAGCGGCTTCTGCACGCGGCGGGCGAAGTTCTGCGCGCCGCAGTTCCATCGCGGTTCGAGATTGCAACGCGGGCAGTGCCATTGTCCGAGCTTGCCGTGCATTGGGAGAATGACGGAAATCGTTCACGCACCGTGTTTACCATGCATCCGTGACGGGACAGGAAAGTGCGAGAATTACCGCAAAAAATAATGCGATTCGACGCCGTTCAAGTGATTTGAACCCCGGTGCGTGCAAGCGGACACTGCGAGGCACTGCGCCGGCCCTTCTGCGAAGGAGTGCTAGTCGTGACCCAAATCTTCAGCGATGCCCTGCATGAGCAACTCGGAATGTGGCCGATAGCGTATATACCCTACGGCGGCGCCGATTTCGGCGAAGTCCGGAGTGTGGCGCGGGCGATAGGCGACGGCGACGACAATGCCTTTTACGACGCGTGGACAGAGGCGGCGGACAGGATGATGGACGAAGGGCGCGTCGCCGAGGCGCATGGACACCGGATCAGCGCCCGCGAGTATTACCTGCGCGCGGCGTGTTTCTATGCGAAGGCCTTCCATCCTCATTTTGGCTATCCCGTGGATCCGCGGATCTTCGAATCTTCGCGGTGGCAGATCGACGCATTCAATCGGGCACTGGCGCTCGGCGATGATCCGGTCGAGCCGGTTCGCATTCCGTTCGAAGCGTCGTCGATGCTCGCGTATGTCATCACTGCGCAGGGCCGGCCAAACGAACGCCGTCCCCTGCTTATCCTGACCAACGGCTACGACGGAACCATTACGGACCCGTTCTTCGCATCGGCGGTTGCGGCTTCACGGCGCGGATACCACTGCCTGATTTTCGACGGCCCGGGACAGGGAACCACACTTATCGACCAGGGCATCCACATGCGTCCGGATTGGGAGACCGTGATCAGGGCTGTTGTGGATTTCGCGCTAACGCTGCCTAACGTCGACTCGAGCCGTATCGTATCGAGCGGCTGGAGCCTTGGCGGTTATCTTTCACCGCGCGCCGCATCTGGTGAGCCCCGTCTCGCTGCGTGCGTGGCCGATCCCGCGCAGTCTTGCATTGCCGATGGCTTTCGCGCATACGCCATCAAACTGGGGGCGACGCCCGAACAGGCGGCTCAGCTTAGCTTGCTTCCAGACGCATTGATCGAGCGCATGGAAGAAATAATCGCCCACGACCGGAAGCTGACCTGGAGCTTTTTGAAGCGTGGATATTGGGTGAATGGAGCGAGCAATCTGCGTGAGTATCTTGCATCCGTAGAGCAATTCACGATGTCTGGACGCATCGAAAACATTCAATGCCCGACGCTTTTTACGCTGGCCGAAGATGATCCGCTCGCGAGCGGAACGCAGGCATTCTTCGACGCGTTGCGCTGCCCCAAAAAACTGCTTCGTTTCAACAAGGCCCAAGGCGCAGGGGATCATTGCGAAATGACCAATCGCTCTCTTCTTAACCGGAAGGTGCTCGACTGGCTAGACGAGGTGTTATAGCGTGTTCCATGGTTTTGTCCGGCAGCGTCGGCTGTTGCTGCCGGACAGAACCATCAATCAAATAGCAAAGCGATCACAGCGAGCGCTCGATTGCCTGCCCGAGCAGCGCCAGCCCGAGGTCGATTTCATCTTCGTGGACGGTCAACGGAGGGGCGATCCGGAAGACGCCGCCCATACCGGGCAACTGCACGATATTCATGCTGAGCCCGAGGTTCATGCACTCGCGGGTAATCTTTGCGCCAAGTCCATCCGCCGGTTCCTTCGTGCGGCGGTCCTTGACGATCTCCATGCCGAGTAGCAGCCCTCGTCCGCGAATGTCGCCGATGCACTCGAAGCGTTCCATCAGGTCCAGCAGGCCGCGCCTGAGTCGTTCGCCCATCAGATTCGCACGCGCAACCAGCCCTTCACGCTCGACCACATCCAGCACCCGCAGACCGACGGCTGCGGGAAGCGGATCGGACACATGGGTCGTATAGAACAGGTAACCCAATTCATGAGCCCGCTCTTCTATCTGTGCGGAGGTCACGACGGCCGCGAGCGGCAGGCCGGCGCCGAGCGTTTTCGACAGGGTGAGAATATCGGGCGTGACGCCGTCGCGCTGACAGGCGAACATCGTGCCGGTGCGACCGATGCCGGTTTGCGCTTCGTCGAGGATCAGCAGCATGCCGCGCTCCTCGCATTTGCGCTTCAGCGCAGCCATGTAGCCTTCCGGCAACTCGATGATTCCGCCGGAACTGAGAATCGGCTCTGCAATGAAGGCCGCGAGGTTGCCGCTCGACTGACGATCGATGAGGTCGAATGCGTAGTCCAGTTCCGCCAGGTAATCGTATTGACCGTTGCGCTCGAAACGCGGCCGGTACGGGAACGGAGCGGGGATCGCAAACGAGCCGACGGCAGCCGGACCGACGCCCTTGCGACCGGCGCTGTAGGTTGCGGATGCCGCCCCGCCTGTCATGCCGTGCCACGACTGCGCGAAACCGACGATTTCATATTTACCGGTGACCAGTTTCGCCATGCGGATGGCGGCCTCGTTCGACTCCGCTCCCGTACTGAGCAACAGTGCCCGGTCGAGTCCGTCAGGCGTGATCTCAGCCAGGCGGGTCGCGAGATCGACCACGGGCCGCGAAAGCATGCCGCTGAACAGGTGGTCGAGCTTGCCGGCGTATTCGTTGATGACCGACACGATGTCCGGATGGCTGTGCCCAAGCACCGCGCTCATCTGCCCCGAGGTGAAGTCCAGGATCGCGCGACCGTCCGCGTCATAGACGAAGCTGCCCTGTGCGCGCTCGATGATCATCGGCTCGAAAGTACCGCCGTAGCGGATAAGGTGCTGCCTGGCGTTGCGCCAGAACGCTGCGTCATTGTTCAGGGACACCGTGCTTCTCCTTGACTGTGGCGGGAATACTTGCAGTCTAGAGGGCTCTCTGGTTTCATAGAACCTAATAGTTCTTATGGCAGATAGAAGTGGGCCTAATATCTTGAGTCTTTCACTCGAAATCGATTTGCTGCGTTCGTTTATCGTGGTTGCCGAAGTCCGGGCACTCAGCCGCGCGGCCAGCCGGATCGGCCGGACCCAGTCCGCGCTGAGTCAGCAGATGAAGCGCCTCGAAGAAATCGTCGAGCAGCCGCTGTTCCAGCGCACGGGTCGCGGCGTGGTGCTGACGAACCCCGGCGAACGCCTGTTGATTCACGCCCAGCGCATTCTGCGACTGCACGACGAGGCAATGGCCGATCTGTCCGGCAAAGGGCTTTCGGGGACGATCCGGTTCGGCTGCCCGGACGACTACGCCGCCGTTTTCCTCCCGCATCTGCTGCGGCAGTTCTCGAGCCAACACCCTCATGCGCTGGTGGAGGTCGTTTGCGCCCCCACTCCGCGCCTGCTTGAACAACTGGAGATGCATGCGCTGGATCTTGCGATGATTTCTCTGCCGGAGAACGCGACGGATGACGACATCATCCGTCGCGAACCGCTGGTCTGGGTCGGCTGTCCGGGAATGGATTCCGCCCACTTCGACCCGTTGCCGCTGGCGGTTTCCGATCCCGACACGCTCGACCATGTGGCGGCGTGCGAAGCGCTGCGACGCGCGGGGAGGGCCTACCGCATTGCCTATGCGAGCAGCAGTCTGGCCGGTCTGACGGCGCTGGTCCGCTCGGGGCAGGCGTTTGCCGTCATCACGCAGACTGCCGTTGCCGCGGATCTTCACATACTCAATGGCGATCCGGCGCTTCCGCCGTTGCCCACCATTGGCATTACGCTGAAGTTCGAGCGCAAGCGTCCCGCCCATCTGATCACGGCATTCGCGGAACACATCAGACTGACGCTGCCGTTGCTGTGATCGATCGGATCCGATAGAGGGCGGAAGGAGCTATTTGCCGATTGTCGCGCTCAGTCCAGCAGCCTGTCTCGTTGCACTTTACCGAAATGGAGCGCGAGGAAGATCCCGATGGCAAGGGCGCCTGCGAGTCCGGCTGCCGCATTCAGGCCAATCTCCAACGTGTTCGCATGGCGCGCCACGATCAGAAGCCCGATGACGAGGTTGGCAAATCCCCAAAGCACATTGACCAACGGCGGAGAATTTCCGACACCTCTCGGCCGGGCAAAGGGCGTGGGGAAGGGAAGCCCCTGCAATCCGGAAGCGAGGTGTGGAACGCTGTTGCACAGAAGCGCCCCGGCGAGAAACAGCCAGACCTGCTGCATTTGATTACCTCGATGTTGGTTGAAAAATGAAAGTGGTTGACGGACTGTGATCGGATCGTCGTGTCTGCAATATTTGAGAGGATATCCTCTCAAATAGAATAGAGATCACATTGGAGTGTGTCAACGAAACTAAAATTATCCATAAGAGAAGGCAGAGAAATTGAAATAGAGCCCGTCTATCATGACGTGATAATATGCGAGGAATTACTCTCAAATCCTCAAATATTGGTCAATCTGAATGACATCGCCCAAGCCTGCCCCAGACGCTGCGCGCGCTACCGAACCGAAAGGAGAGAAGGGGCGCCAGCGCGTCGCGGCGATCATGGCGGCCGGGGTCGCCGTGTTCACGGAAAAGGGTTATGACGCAGCCACGATGACCGAGATCGCGGCCCGCTCCGGCACCGCAATCGGCTCGCTCTATCGATTCTTTCCGTCGAAGGAAGCGCTCGCCGACGCGCTGTTGCTCCGCTACGCGCTGCATGTCAAAAATGCACTTGCCGAGATGGCGCAACAGGTGCCCGACATGACGCTCGAAAGCGTGGCGGACTCGTTTGTCGACTTCATGCTCGTACTTCAGTCGCAGCGAAGCTTTGCGGCCGCCCTCGTGGACGCGCGCGGCGGCAATGCCGACGAACGTGCGCGGTTTCGCGAAACCATGCGCGGCGGAGTAGCGGACATCTTGCGCAAAGCGGTTCCCGGCCTGAAGCAGGCGAAGGCGAAGGTCATGGCGGTCGTACTGATCCACATGCTCAAGGGTGTGGTCAGTACCGCCAGCGAAGAGCCCGCAGCACGAGCCATGCTCCTTGCCGAGGTCCGCGAACTCGTTCGTATGTATCTTGCGTCGGTATCGGGGCGAGAGAAGTAAATCGATCAACGGCGTGCAGCTTTGCGCGAGATGCAGTCGTTGTCGGCCGGAATTCCCGCTATCTCACGGCCCGAATTCCGCGACCACCTGGTCAATGAAGGCGCGCAATTTCGGCGTGGGCCGCCTGGCGGTAAACAGCGCGTGCATTGGCCGTTCAGGCGCCTCGTACTTGCGCAGAAGGCGCACGAGCCGGCCCGCGGCAATGTCGTCCTTGACTGCGATTTCCGGTGCGAGAGCAATGCCGAAGCCGTCGATCGCCGCGGAAATCAGGGCCTTCGTATCGTTCGCGTGAAAGCGCCCGGTGACCGTCACAGCATGTTTGCCGCGCGCGCTGCCGAACACCCACTCGTTGTACGGCGGAAGCGACGTGAAAGAAAACCCCAGGCATTCATGCCTCGCGAGCGCCTCCGGCGTTCTGGGTTCGCCACGTTCCTTCAGATAGGCCGGCGAAGCACAGGCGAGCAGTCGATACGGCATTAGCGGTTTTGCGATCATCGAAGAATCCGACAGAGGGCCGAGCCGGATCGCCACTTCATAACCTTCATCGACGAGATCCACAAACCGGTCCGTCAACGTGAGATCAACCTGGACCTCAGGATTCGAGCGAAGATAGCGCGTGATCAACGGCGCAAGGCAACAGGATCCAAATGTGACCGGGGCAGTTACACGTAGCCGCCCGCGCGGCGACGCCGAGAAATCCATCGCTACCGATTCCGCCGCCTCGGCGTCCGCGAGCAGGGCCTTGCAGCGTTCATAGAAGATCTGGCCGATTTCGGTCAGGCTTTGACGGCGGGTTGTGCGGGCGAGCAGCGGCGCGCCGACCCGCTCTTCGAGCGCAATCACATGTCGTCCAGCCATTTGCGACGAGATGCCGAAGGCGAGAGCCGCCGCCGCGAACGAGCCGCTTTCGGCGGCTTTCACGAAGATAGCCATGCTGGTCAGACGGTCCATGATTCCCCACTCATAGTTTCTACAGGCGAACCGGAATCATCGTTTATCTCGTTCGGGTTTTCAATCATAGTTATTGCACTGTCCGCGCGGTCAACGGCGCCGCTCGGCGAATTCGATAGGAGATCGAAAATGAAGATGGGTATTCTCGGTGCGGGATTTATTGGCAGGGCGATGGCGACGCTGGCAAAACAGAGCGGGTACGAAGTCATGATCAGCAATTCGCGAGGGCCGGAAACGCTGATGAGCACGGCGGCGGCGATCGGTTGTCGCGTCGGAACGGCGCGGGAGGCTGCGGCATTCGGCGACGTGGTGGTGGTGGCGGTGCCGCTTCGCAGCTATCCCGCATTGCCGGCAGCGGAACTGGAAGGGAAGATAGTGATCGACACCTGCAACTACTATCCCGACCGCGATGGCCATATCGACGTGCTGGACCAGTACGCTATGACCACGAGCGAACTGATGGCGGGCCATTTGCACGGAGCGCGGCTGGTGAAGGCGTTCAATGCGATTCTCGCAAAAGATCTCGAAACCGATGGCACGCCGGCTGGAACGCCGCACAGACGTGCGTTGCCAATGGCGGGGGACGACCTGGCGGCAAAGCAGGTGGTAGCCGGCATTCTCGATCAGTTCGGCTTCGATGCTGTCGATGCCGGCTCGCTGTCCGGGAGTTGGCGCTTCGAACGGGCGAAGCCTGTCTATTGCGTTCGGCTGAACCGTGCCGGTGTTCTGGAGAAGCTGGCCGAAGCGAAGCGGGATGTGGAGTTGCCCCACGGTTCGTGGCGGCGTTGAGCCTGCCGTTGCTTGTTGGCAGGCGGCAACGCGGGAGCATCGCCGGGAAAACTTCGGTCGGTGCCTTCCACGGTCCACGGTCGGTATCTTTCAGAATGCACGCTGATGTCTATACTTTCTTTGCCTCGCGAACTTCATGAAAGCCGAATGTTTTAATTCATTCCTGCATTTCGCGCCGGCTCGCCAATCTTTCCGGTCTGAATCCTGGTGATGGCGACGCGGCTGGCCGGCGCGGCGCGGGCCGGCCGAAGCGCTGAAAGTCATCCGGACACATGGATGAAACACCCGGTGGTATTGACGGTGACGAGGGCATTGAATGTCAAGCGAATGGAAGCAGCGCATGAAACTGTTTGTCCAGCGCTTCTGGCAGCCGACCAGCGCGTGCATGACCTGTATGCCGGGCAGCTGGGCCAATATCATGAGTCTCTCGCACTGGACAATTGCATTACAGACCGGTCTGCTGACCGGCCTTCTGGCTGTACTTCTGACTTTCACGCCCGCGGCCGGGTTCTACAGGCGTCGATATGGCAATGCGCTAATTGTCGGCTTGCTGACAACGATAGGCGATTTTTACTCGCATGAGAGCCACTACCGGATCCCCTATGTGGAGCACATCGTGACAGGTGCGATTTCCGGTCTTCTGACGTTGGCCGCGTCATATCTCTTCGAGGACCGCGCGCGTCGACTTCGCGCGGCATGGGCGCGGGTTTTCGGGTAGCGGCGTCCATCACTTGCGGTCACTACGCGTATCGGGTATCGGCACTCGGCAACCGTCGGCGAAGTCGTGTGTATGATCCGCGCTCATGACTGCGGCTCTACCGGCAACGACACGCCGCAGCCGCCTCCACAACCGATCTGGAGTTTTAATGAGTTCAGGCACGCAATCCGGAAATGACCTCCCCGGAAAACAGGAACTGGAAGCCATGTCGGTATTCCGCTACGAACTGCGCAAGTTCTTGCGCGTGTCGGAAGAGATCGCCAACGCGGCAGGAATCACCACGCTCCAGTATCAGTTGCTGTTGCATGTGCGCGGGTTCGCGGGGCGGCGGTGGGCCACCGTCGGTGAATTGGCGGAACGTCTGCAGGCCGCGCCGAACGGCACGGCTGCGCTCGTGTCGCGCTGCGAATCGGCCGGTCTGGTGACGCGAAAGGCCGACGCGAGCGATCGGCGTCAGGTGCAGGTGCACCTGACGCCAAAGGGGGAGCGTTGTCTGCTTAAACTCGCGGCAGAGCACAAGGCGCACTACGGCTCGTTCGGCTGGGTGTTCGGCGATACGGCGAAATAGCCCTTTACGTCGCGCGCATGCGTGTCGAACCGGTGGGCAGCACATATATGTCACAATGTGCCTTATTTGCCTCCACGCGACGACATCCCGATGCACCTCCATGCTCTTGTTGACCGACGCACGATCCTGCGCATCAGACGCCTCTGGTTGCACTACGGCATCTTCTGGCTCGGCGCGATCGCAACGGGGCTTGTCGCCGTCATGTACGCGAAGCTGGTGGATTTCGGCTACGCCACCTTTTTGCGCTATACGACTTCGTTCTGGTGGTTGCCGTTGTTCCTTACACCGGCGGTCGCAGCGCTCGGCGTGTGGATCACGCGGAGCTGGTTCGCGGGCGCTGAAGGCAGCGGGATTCCGCAGGTTATTGCGACCCTGCATGAAGGGCGCGAGCTGGGCCCCCGTCTGCTCAACATGCGCATTCTGATCGGCAAGATCGCCGTGTCGTTCCTGTCGATTCTGGGCGGCTTCACCATTGGCCGCGAAGGGCCGACCATCCATGTGGGTGCCGCGCTCATGTTCAGCTTGCGGCGATTCTATCCGGCGCGTTTGCGCAGTATTCGGGGCGCGGCGCTCGAGCGCAATCTGGCCCTGGCGGGCGCCGCTGCCGGACTGTCCGCGGCATTCAACGCGCCTCTCGCAGGGGTCGTCTTTGCGATCGAGGAACTGACGCGCAGCTTCGAACAGAGAACCAGCGGCGTCCTGATCACTGCGATCATCTTTGCGGGCATCGTCTCGCTCGGCTTGCAGGGCAATTACACATACTTTGGCACGATCGATATCGACGGGCACTTTCCGGATATGCTCGCCATTGCCGCGGTCATGCTGGGCGCGGTCACAGGTGTTGCGGGCGGCGCGTTCTGCTGGCTGCTGTTGAACACGGACCGCTGGATGCCGGCACGCCTCGTAGTGTGGCGGAAAGGACATCCGGTGGCCTTCGGTGCCGCATGCGGGCTGGTTATCGCGGTGATCGGCGTTGCCGCCGGCGGTCATACGTTCGGCAGCGGTTATGCGGAAGCACGCGGCATGCTCGAGGGAAGTTCGAGGCTGGGCGCGAGTTACCCGATTCTGAAGATGGCGTCGATGATCGGCTCGTATTTGCCCGGCGCGCCCGGGGGACTGTTCGCACCTTCGCTGGCCATCGGCGCGGGCATCGGCAACGCGCTGCATCTCGTGTTCGGGCAGATGCAGTTACCCATGCTGATCGCGCTCGGCATGGTGGGTTATCTCGCTGCGGTTACGCAGAGTCCTATCACGGCATTTGTCATTGTGATCGAGATGATCAACGGGCACGCGCTGGTGCTTTCGCTGATGGCGACAGCGTTGATCGCCAGCCAGGTGTCGAGGCTGTTCGCTCCGCCGCTCTATGAAGCACTGTCGAAGCGGTACGTTGCCGGCTGAGCGTCGAAGCCGGGTCTGATATCCTGGCTTCTTTCACGGCTCGCAGGAGAAGAACACATGGACCGTATGGCGGTGCTCGAACAGGGCGTGGACGTTGCGCTTCGCATGGGCACGCTTGACGATTCGACCATGGCCGCGAAACGCATTGTGAGGGGACGTCGGCTGGTTGTCGGCGCGCCGCGGTATTTCGCCGAAGCGGGTATTCCGACAACACCGGCCGACCTGAGCCGCCATCAGGCGATCGTGTACTGGCTGCGAGGCGGAAGCGAGTCCTGGTCGTTCAGCCGCGACGACGCGCCGAAGTCGCCGTGGCTGTAACAGGCAGCGACGACGAAAGCGCGTGCCTTCGTCGCTTTCGTCGAACACGTGTTGGGTGTTGCGCCGACGGTATAGAAGTCGATTGGCAATCCGCTGTTGGCCACACGGCGGCGCTTTCCTGAAACACGATCTCGCATTGGCTAACGACAGCGCTGAGCGCAACGCTACGCAAGCCATAACCCGTCATCTCAAGAAACGTCTTTTGCTAATTGGGCATTAATTAAACGGGCCTTTGGCCGTTAGCAAGGAGACCTCGTCCGCTCGGACCGACCAGCAGGAACATGCATGTGCCGTCAACGGATCATGTACTGAGCAGATTCCACTGGCTGCCATCATTGAAGTTTCGCTACGACTTACCATGACAATCAAAACAAAACTCCGGATTCTGATGCTCGTCGCGCTGATCGCCATTGGGGGCGGTATCGCTGTGACGGCAATCGGATTCAACGCCGTGAACGATGCGCAGGCGGCCTCGCATCGCCGGGAGACGCAGGTACGCGGCCTGACGGAAATCAAGGCAAGCGCGCTCTCTACAGTCGAGCTCGATCCGGCTTCAGAGGATACTAAAAAGATCTTTGCCGACGCGGAACGGAACATCGGCAAATGGGCTGAGATCATTGACCCGCTGTTCAAATCTCCCGATCAGCAAGCAAGGCTCAAGATACTGCGCGCGCAATGGAACGCTTATGATCAGAAGTCGCGTCAGTTAATCGAACTGGCCGCCCGCGATCCCAAAGCGGCCAACGATCAGGTCGCCTCGCTCTATCATTCCGACTTTCAGCCGCTTGCTGCATCGATCGAGGCAACGATCACCGAAGCAGGCAAGCGGGGCCAGCAGGCTGCGGAACTCGCCGATCGCACCAGCACGAATGCGGTCGGGACGGTGATCACGGTATTGGTGGTTGCAATGGCGATTGTGGTCGGATGGATTTTCCTGTTGTCCCGTTCGATCCAGCGAGCGCTGGGCGGAATCCAGGGGACGTTGCAGCAGGCGAGTGAATCACTCGACCTGACGCAGCGTGCATCGGTTGAGGGTAAGGACGAAATCAGCCAGACGGCGGTCGCCTTTAATCACCTGATGGCCCGGATCGCAGAGGTGATGGCCGCTGTACGGGACTCGGTGGAATCGGTGAGCACGGCCTCGAAGCAGATTGCCGCAGGCAATGTCGATCTGTCGAGCCGCACCGAAGAGCAGGCCGCTTCGCTTCAGGAGACGGCGGCGAGCATGGAGCAGTTGACCGGCACGGTGCGGCAGAACGCGGAGAATGCCCGGCAGGCCAATGGCCTGGCACAGTCATCCGCCACAATTGCCGTAAGGGGAGGCGACGTGGTGGCCGAGGTGGTCGCGACTATGGGAGAGATCAACGCCGGCTCGGCGAAGATTGCCGACATCATCGGCGTGATCGACGGGATCGCGTTCCAGACCAATATCCTCGCACTCAATGCTGCCGTGGAAGCCGCACGCGCAGGCGAACATGGCCGGGGTTTCGCCGTGGTGGCCACCGAGGTGCGCACGCTCGCGCAACGCTCGGCCGCAGCGGCCAAGGATATCAAAACGCTGATCGAAACTTCCGTGAACAAGGTCGAAACGGGCACAAAGCTGGTCGATCAGGCGGGCAGCACAATGGGCGAGATTGTGATCAGCATCAAGCGGGTGACGGACATCATGGGCGAGATCGCGGCGGCCTCGGACGAGCAGAGCAAGGGTATCGATCAGGTCGGGCAAGCAGTCACGCAGATGGATGAAGTCACCCAGCAGAATGCGGCGCTGGTGGAACAGGCCGCAGCCGCCGCGCAGTCGCTGGACGATCAGGCGAAGAAACTGCATACAGCGGTTAGTGTTTTCAAGCTCTAGGTCCGGCATGTAGCCGGCGCACGGGCCCAATGCGTTGTTAAATCGATGACTGCTCCACTTGGGTAACATCCTCTCGCGCGAGGATCGCCGCCCCAACCGGACGCTCAGGCGCCGCTGGCGATCGGCGCTTCGAGAAGACAGCCAAACTCGCGGGCAAAGTCGACAGAAACGCGCGCGTGAACTGCGCCCTGCTTGTCAAAGAACCGCTGCGTCCCTCGAAGAGTGAACACACCTTCGTGCCAGATGTTTGGGTGGATGTAGAGACCCTGCTGGCCGTCGAAGCGAAAGCACACGAACTTCTCCGGCGTAATGTCGTCCCCCGGCAATGCGAGTGGAACGTAGAACGGAAGATGATCGAGAGGAAAAAACAGTTGTCCGCCGTCCGGGTGGTAGTTCGCGTGCCAGAGCAGCATGCGTTCCGGTGCATTGGCGTGGTCGTCGCGGGCAGCTTCAGGCTCCCTTGCGTACGCAAGGATGTAGTGACCGCCCACGGCCTCGTTTCGGCCGTAGAGAATATCTCCGCGCCACTCGCTCACAAATGTCCCTTCGGTCGTGCCGGCCTCGTCACCGGTTCCAGAGTCGATGGGCCTTGTTCCCACCGCGGGCCACTGCACGATCTCGATCGGGCACTCGCTCGGGTCTGTCACAAGCCTGCCAAAGCCATCGAGCGTGGCGGGGGTCGCGTCGACCACGGGCATCGATACGCGTCGGAGGCCAGGAGGAAGGGCGGGGTTGAGGTAATCGATTTCTTGGGACATCGGCATAGTTTATACGAGTCGAAATCTGGCACGCAGGTGCTCGAATACACGCCTCCCCAAGCTGATCCGCTTGAACTAATATATTTTTCGACCTAATTGCACCGGAAAAATATATTGGACGTCTTACTCGCGCTCTCGCACTATTCGTCCATTCCCATCGCACCACCGCGCGTTTGCGCGAGCCATCACTGCCCGTAACGGGCACCGGCGGGGCCGCGCTGGAGTGCAATTCACATTCAAACGACCCCCAATACCTGAGGATACAGATGCCTGAATATCGTTCACGAACTTCGACTCATGGTCGCAACATGGCCGGCGCGCGCGCCTTGTGGCGCGCCACCGGCATGAAGGACGGCGATTTCGGCAAGCCGATTATTGCGGTGGTGAACTCGTTCACGCAGTTCGTGCCGGGCCATGTGCATCTGCGCGACCTGGGCGCGCTGGTCGCGAAGGAAATCGAAGCGGCCGGCGGCGTCGCCAAGGAATTCAACACCATCGCCGTGGACGACGGTATCGCCATGGGTCACGGCGGCATGCTGTATTCGCTGCCGTCGCGCGAACTGATTGCCGATTCCGTGGAATACATGGTCAACGCGCACTGCGCCGACGCGATGGTCTGCATCTCCAATTGCGACAAGATCACGCCGGGCATGCTGATGGCCGCCATGCGCCTGAACATTCCCGTCGTGTTCGTCTCCGGCGGTCCGATGGAAGCGGGCAAGGTTACGTCGCCGAAAGACGGCCAGGTGATCGCCAAGATCGACCTGATCGACGCGATGATCAAGGCGGCCGACTCGAAGGTCAGCGACGCGGAAGTCGCCGAAATCGAGCGCAGCGCCTGCCCGACATGCGGTTCCTGCTCGGGCATGTTCACCGCGAACTCGATGAACTGCCTGACCGAAGCGATCGGTCTGGCGTTGCCGGGCAACGGCACGATCGTCGCCACGCACGCATGGCGCAAAGGTCTGTTCGAGCAGGCCGGCCGCCTGGTGGTGGACCTGTGCCGCCGCTACTATCAGGAAGAAGACACGTCGGTCCTGCCGCGCAGCATCGCCAGCAAACAGGCGTTCGAGAACGCGATGGCGCTCGACGTGGCTATGGGCGGTTCGACCAATACCGTGCTCCATCTGCTGGCGGCAGCGCAGGAAGCCGGCGTCGATTTCACCATGTCCGACATCGATCGCATCTCGCGCAAAGTGCCGTGCCTGTGCAAGGCCGCTCCCGCCACCGACAAATACCATATCGAAGACGTCCATCGGGCCGGCGGCATCCTCGGCATTCTTGGCGAACTGGCGCGCGCGGACCTGCTCGATCTGTCGTGCGGCAACGTGCATAGCGGCACACTGGGCGACGCGATCGCCAGATGGGACATCGCCGGCGGCGCGGGCGAGGAAGCGCAGAAGTTCTTCCGCGCGGCGCCGGGCGGCATTCCGACCACCGTCGCGTTCAGCCAGGAAGCCACGTTCGCCTCGCTGGATACCGACCGCAAGACCGGCTGTATCCGCAGCAAACAGGACGCGTATTCGAAAGACGGCGGCCTCGCCGTGCTGTACGGCAACCTGGCGGACAAGGGTTGTATCGTCAAGACCGCCGGTGTCGACGAATCGCAATGGGTTTTCTCCGGGCGTGCGCGCGTGTTCGAGAGCCAGGACGACGCTGTCGAAGCCATTCTGGGCGACAAGGTTGTGGCTGGCGACGTGGTCGTGATCCGTTACGAAGGTCCCAAGGGCGGCCCCGGCATGCAGGAAATGCTTTACCCCACGTCGTATCTGAAATCGAAAGGCCTGGGCAAGACCTGTGCGTTGTTCACCGACGGCCGTTTCTCCGGCGGTTCGTCCGGGCTGGTGATCGGGCACGCGTCGCCGGAAGCGGCCGAAGGCGGCACGATCGGCCTGGTGGAAGAGGGCGATGTGATCGAGATCGACATTCCGAAGCGCAAGATGCACCTGGTGGTGTCGGACGAGGAGTTGGCGCGCCGCCGGGACGCTATGGAGGCACGCGGCGACAAGGCGTGGATGCCGGCGGCGCGTGAACGCGTGGTGTCGCAGGCATTAAAGGCTTATGCGGCGCTGGCCACGTCCGCTGATCGCGGCGCGGTACGGGACATCTCGCAACTGAAGCGCAAGTGACGCGCAACGGTTCTGTCGCGGACGGCCGCGCACTCGTTTTCACAACGAGCGCGGGCCGTCCGGGTTTTTCCGGCTCTGTGTGGACGGTTGTTCGGTTGCCTGGCATGGGCTTTACTGCGCATGGCATCCGGCACTGCCTTTCGGCTGCCGGATTTTGAGCAGTCCGTTCCTGCTTATGGGCAGACCGTTGGCCGCAATGCTTATTTATGACTGTTTGATGGATATGGAGCCGCACTGGTCGCCATAAATCTCGATCCGGTTGCGTCCCCGTTCTTTCGCTCGATACAGTGCCTTGTCGCCTCGAGACAGCGACTGGTAGGCGCCGATATCGGTTACCCGCATTATGTCGATGCCGATGCTCACGGTTAGCGCGAGGTGCTCATCGCCATGCTGCAAGGGGGTTCGCGCGGTGCGGTGCTGAACGCGTCCAGCGAGTGCGATGGCGGCGTCGGTATCGGTATTGGGCAGCACCATTGCGAATTCCTCACCACCGAGCCGGCCCACGATGTCGCCGGCACGCACTTCGGCTCGTAACAGTGCGGCGAAGTGGCTGAGCGCGCTGTCGCCGGCTGCGTGTCCCCAGCGGTCGTTGAGCGCCTTGAAGTGATCCAGATCGAACATCAGCACGGCGGCTACGCGACCGCCGGCACGCCGGATGCGCGCCAACTCCGCTTCGCTTTGCATCATGAAGTGGCGGCGATTGGGCAACTGGGTCAGGAAATCGATGGTTGCCAACTCCTGTAGCTCGGCCTCGATGTGCTTGCGATCCGTCACATCGGTGATGAAGCCGTGCCAGAGCGTGCTGCCGTCGTCCAGCCGCCGCGGCCGGGCATCGCCCTGCCGCCAGCGCAAGCCTTGCCGCGGCAGCCGTACCCGGTATTCCAGGTGCCACGGCAACAGACTTGCCGCCGATTCTTCAAGCGATTCCCGGTATGCGGCCAGATCGCGTGCATCGATCAGTGCGTCGATCGTCGCCGCGCCCGTCGCAGCCTGCTGCGGCGTCAGCTCGTAAATATCGCGAATGCCTTCGCTCGTGTAAGGGAAGAAGGCGAGCCCGTCGGGCATTCGCCTGTACTGGAAGACCATGCCCGGAACCTCGTCGGTCAGGTTCGTGACCATCTCGATGGACTGCTGTAGCTGCGCGGCCATCTCCCGCAACGCGGTAATGTCGGTCGACGTGCCGACCATGCGCATTGCGTGACCGTTGCTGCCGCGCTCGACCACCTTGCCGCGGCTGCAGATCCACTTGTAGCTGCCGTCCTTGCAACGAATCCGATGCTCGACTACGTAGCTGTCGGTCCTGTTCTCGAAGTGGCTCTGCATCGTTGCATGGACGTATGCGCGGTCATCCGGATGCAAACGAAGATAAGCGTCTTCCATCCGGTTACTCAGCTCGTGCCCCTCATAGCCGAGCATGGCCTTCCAGGCCGGCGAGTAGTCGATTGTGCCGGTGACGACATTGCGATCCCAGATACCGGTCCCGCTGCCGGCAAGCGCCAACGTCATGAGCTCGCCGCCTGTCTCCAGTTCTTCGACGCGGTTACGCAGCGTTGCGATTGCGTGCGCGCGTTCGAGTCCGTGGGCGACCATCCCGGCCAATTCGCGCAGGAATTCCCGTTGTGCGTCATCGAGGCTGCGAGGTAAATCGTCTAGCAGGCACAGCGCACCCAGATGGCGCCCGTCGGCGCCTGTTACTCCACAGCTTGCGTAAAAGCGCGGCCAGCGCACAGCAAGGTCGCGTGCCTTGCCGCCGAAACGCTCGTCGTCCCATGTATCCGGCACCACGACCGTCCGGTCCGGTTTTGCGCTTGCCTGGAACGGCGGACCGGACAGGTCCGGAGGCAGCATGTGGGGTAACGAACCGTCGATGGCATGAATTCTCTGACCGCGCGCGTCGGGCAACGTGACCATTGCGGTTGCGACGCCGAAATGAAACCGCGCGATCCGTGTCAACGCCCGGCATTCCATGTCGGCCGGCGTTATTGCGAGACCGCTGGCCCCGGTTGGGGAATAGGGACCGGCGTCTTCATCGGAAATGGTGCTAGCCAGCATGGGGGCGCATTACGGTAGGAGGTCGCGAATCGAGGCAGGCAATTGTATAACGGCGACGAACGTCACGAATTGAGGGGAAAGGGGCCGATGACCATGCCGGAATAGACCGCTGCGATGGTGTCGGTTCGAAGAGCGGTTCAGGGGCGAAATGACTATTTGTCGATGCTGTCCGGACGTGTGGGGTGAGCGTGATCCGTGGGTAGTTCATTCCGTATCACAAGTTCCATGAATCCTGAACCCGGGTCGCGCTCACGGGAGAAGCGATATTCGGGAAGAAGCACCAGCAATATCTCTGCGGTTGTGCGGATCATGCAACCGCGCGCCACGTGACCACCAGACACCTGGCCACGCGGGTCGGCAACCGACATGTGCAGATGCGCTCCGTTGGGCCGAAATCGTCGTTCGCCGCTATCCTCATGCCGCTGCTCGACGAGTTCTGTCGCGAGCACCCCGGTATTCAGCCGGATGTCCAACTCGATGACGGTATCGGCAACTGGGTGCTGGATCGCGTCGATGTCGGCTTCCGGATCGGGGCGTCGGCCAGCGAGGGCGTAATTGGTCGACAGCTATTCCCATCCAGATGCTTGTGTGCGCGACACCCGACTATCTCGAAGCGTACGGAACGCCATCGACACTGGACGACCTGGCGGCGCACCGCTGTAGCGTGTTCCGGCATCCCGTCACGGGCAAGGTCGCGCCTTGGTACCTGAGCTTCGATGGCAAGCTCGAACATCGGCAGATGTCCCCCGCGTTTGCGACCAACGACACCGAACTTGAAGTGCAAGCCGTACTCGCGGGGCAAGTGATTGGACAACTCGCGAGTTTCTCGGCTGCGTCCCATGTCCGGGCGGGACGACTGGTGCCAGTCCTCCTGCAGCATATGAGCGCGCACATCGGGTTGCATCTTTATTACGGAAACCGAACTGCTCAGCCCAAGCGAGTCCGAGCCTTTCTGGATCTCGCCTTCGCTCGCCTGCATGACTGCAACGATTACGTGCTCGCGGACAAAGAGCTTGCGCGGTTCAAGTCGCGATTGAAGCGGTTCACCGGCGCGTCGTAGCGCACTCAGCCTGTACGATACAAATCTCGTGTCCGCTAACTGTGTATGTGCGGCCGGACTTCGATGCAAAGCGGCCTTCGCCGGCGTTACATCCGCTCACGCATATCGCGCGAGAAACATATCAGCGGCCGATTCCGCGATCTGCCTTTGTTCCCGTTCGCCAAGCGGCGCCTGGCCCATCGTCACCTGCGGCCAGAACGCAAAACCCTTCACCAGCGCCTGCAACTGCAGCGCCGCGAAAAGCGGATCGTCGGTCTTGAGACGGCCGTCCGCGGCGGCGGCACGCACCCACACGGTCAGGTCTTCCTCGCGTTCGCCGAGGCGGGCAACCATGTCCCGCGCCCGCTCCGGCGAATGGATACCGGCCGCGATCGCCACACGTGCAAGCGACAGAAAGGACTCGTCGTTCAGCAACCGAAGCTTGCGGCTCAACAGGTCGAGCAGTTGTGCGCGCAACGGTTCGTCGGCGCGGTAGGCGGGAACATCGCCCTGCTGGCTCGCGTCCCACAGTTGATGGAGAATCGCCGCGAAAAGTGCTTCCTTGCTTGGGAAATGGTTATAGACCGTACGTTTCGAGGCGTTCGCGCGCGCGGCGATACGATCCATGCTGGTCGCGTCGTAGCCGGCGGCGAGGAATTCCTCGATTGCGGCGCTAACAATGGCGACACGCTTGCGATCAGTCAGGCGCTGAGGGATGGCACGGATGGCACTAGATTCCATACAGAGATTTTACACCGGGCAGTTTACTTTTCTCGAAAATAAACTACACTGCGGAGTGTACATTTTTTCCCCGGACCGCCTACCTTATGACGTCGCTTCCCGCCTTTGTCAGCCGCGTGCTCGGCGTTACCGCCGCGCAACGCGGCCGCGCGTTGTCCAGCCACTCACCTCAGCATGACGGCGAACGCTTTCGCAACGTCAAGCCGCGTCCCGCCGAAGGCCTGCGCAAGACACTGGGCATTGTGTGGAACGTGCTGTTCAACAAACCGCGCGGCACGGTGCCGACAGCCGCGTTGCCGATCGAAGCGCTGACGCGTTCGCAACTCGACGCGGCACCGGACCGCAGCCTCTACCGGCTCGGTCATTCAACGATGCTGCTGAAGCTGCGCGGCCAGTTCTGGCTGACCGATCCGGTGTTCGCCGAGCGCGCTTCTCCGTTCCGCAATCTCGGCCCGAAGCGCTTTCATGCGCCGCCCATCGCGCTCGCCGATTTGCCGCCGCTACGAGGCGTGATCCTCTCGCACGACCACTACGACCACCTGGATCGCGAAACCGTGCTTTTGCTTGCGCAGAGCACCGGCGTGTTTCTGACACCGCTCGGCGTCGGCGACCGGTTGATCGAATGGGGCATCGACGCCTCGAAGGTACGGCAATTCGACTGGTGGCAAGACACTGAGGTGGACGGCATGCAGTTCACCGCTACGCCCGCGCAGCACTTTTCGGGTCGTAGCCTGTTCGACGGCAACAGCACGTTATGGGCGTCGTGGGTGATAGTCGACGATGATCTGCGCGTGTTCTTCAGCGGCGACACTGGCTACTTCGATGGGTTCAGGACTATCGGCGAGCGCCTCGGACCATTCGACGTCACGCTGGTCGAGACCGGCGCATACGACGAGCAGTGGCCGTACGTTCATATGCAGCCCGAAGAAACAGTGCAGGCGCACATCGATCTGCGCGGCCAGTGGCTCGTGCCGATTCACAACGGCACTTTCGACCTCGCCATGCACCACTGGCAGGAGCCGTTCGAAAGGGTGATGGGGCTGGCTCTCGTGCGCGGTGTCGCGCTGTCGACGCCCGGCATGGGCGAGCGGCTGGATCTGAGCGCGCCGCATCGCGGCGAACGCTGGTGGCGCCACGCCGTCGAGCCCGCCGCCGCGCCAAAGGCCGCCTGGCGTCTATGTGCTTCGCGCAATGTCGGGGACGCGAAGTCTTCGTGATTGCTTGTGCGCGTCGGGTGATCCGTGAATGACAGCGGACAGAGGTCGCCGGATTAACCTGTTCGGGGTTTCGTTGTCCGCGGTGCACAACGCCGCGACGCGCGCATGAATATGACCTTTCATGTTTGAGCCGCAGGGCGCCGTGCCTTAGACGAAACTCACGCGGATCCTGTCTGATCCGTTGAACGCTTTGGATGCGCTTCCCGTTCCAGATACCCGAGACAGAGCGATTCAAGTTCAACGCGAAACTTCCGGATCATTGATTGCGGCGACTTCGCTTCAAGCAGCAAACGTATGGGACCGACCAATGCTCCCATGAACATGAAAGTGGTCATGGCAATGTCGTCAAAATCCGCATCGGAGGCCGTCTTCAGCATGGCTTCCAGCGCCGCGCGGTTGCGCGCCTCCACTTCGCGAACATAGCTGCGTGAATCGAGTTCGAGGGCAACCGCGTATAGGGCGCGCGATTCGTCCAGATTCTCGGTTTTTGCTTTTACGAATGCCGCAACCACAGCCTTCACCATTGCCGACAAAGAAGCGTGGTGCGCTGACGCAGCGGCTTTTTCCATCGCGCTCACCACTCTTTCCAGATGCCGCTGCAGCACGGCAAAAAGAAGCGCCTGCTTTTGAGGAAAGTACTGGTAAAGCGTTCCAACCGATACTCCGGCTCTTTCCGCCACGCGGATGGTGGTAAGTCGCTGCAACCCCTCAGCCAGCAAAACCTGAATAGTCGCATCGAAGATCGCGTCCACAGTCGCCTGGGAGCGCGCCTGTTGCGGCTGTTTGCGGGCGTTCAGCCCCTGTCCGTTATCGGTCCGCATATGCGAATTCACAATCTGAATGATTATTCGTATTCTATCCGCACACCCCGCAGCTACGGAAACGACAACCCGAAAGAAGGAGTGCATCAATGACTGAAGTTACGCGGGCCGGCATTTTTCAACTTGGCGATCTGCCTGTTACGCGCATGGGCTACGGCGCGATGCAGCTAGCAGGCCCTCACGTTTTCGGCCCACCGAAAGACCGCGGCGCAGCGATAGCCGTGCTGCGTGCCGCTATCGAAAGAGGAATCACCCACATCGATACGAGCGATTTTTATGGCCCCCACGTCACAAATCAGCTTATCCGCGAGGCGCTTCATCCCTATCCTGATGCGCTGACCATTGTCACGAAGGTAGGTGCCAGACGAGGTAGCGATGGATCGTGGAACGCTGCGTCGTCAGCGGCCGAACTGGAGTCGGCGGTGCACGACAACCTTCGCAATCTCGGTCTCGATGCGCTGGACGTCGTGAACTTTCGTGTAATGTTCGACGTCGCGGCACCGACCGAGGGCGACATTGAAGAGCCTTTGACGGCGCTCGCGGCGCTTCAGGCGAAAGGCTTGATCCGGCACATTGGGCTGAGCAATGTGACCGCAACGCAGGTGGCGCAGGGACGCGCGATTACGAGCATTGTGTGCGTGCAGAATATGTACAACCTCGTTCACCGGAACGACGACGCACTGATTGACCATCTTGCAGAAGATGGCATTGCCTATGTCCCGTTTTTTCCGCTCGGGGGCTTCTCTCCGCTGCAAGCCGATGCGCTGAGCGACGCTGCGGATCGATGCGATGCGGCACCGATGCAGGTCGCCCTGGCATGGCTGCTACAGCGCGCGCCGAACATTCTGCTGATACCCGGAACCTCGTCGGTCGAGCATCTGGAACAGAACATTGAAAGCGTGAATCTTCAGTTGCCGGAGAATGTCCTGGCGTCGTTGGACACAATCGGTGCCGGGGATACGCAGGACTGAGTCGATTGGGCTTTCGAGGCCGGATCAAGGAGAGAGTCGCAAAGCGGTCTCTGTGCGGTTAGTCACTGAGTGCCGCTCGATACTTCATTCCCCGACGATGTGTCTACGTGAGTTCATCACCGGGGGAACGCAGGTTACGCTGCGGAAGCTTTCTTCAGAACAGCGTAGAGCTCGTCTTTGAGCTGAAGCTTTTCTTTCTTTAGTGCTTCGATAGCGATGTTGTCGGAAGGGGTAACGCCCGTTTCCATGTTGCTGATCTGGTGGTCCAGTTCATTGTGACGTTCGAAGAGCCGCGAGAAATGAGCGTCTTCGGTTTTGAGGCGGGAAATCAGGTCGCGAAATTCGGGGAACATTCAACACTCCTTTTTTGGATCACAGGCGAAAGATCTCGCCTTTCATGGGTTAGTGTTTCACCAGATGGAATGCTCAACCTTGATTCTTGTCAAGGTGCTATCGGGCGGGCGCAGCGCCGTTAATGAAAAAGGCGTTATCGCCAATCGCTCAATCGCTTCGGCTTCGCCAATCACGCAGCCCGCCTTACGGCGCGCGCAGCCGCTCAAGGCGTGCCTGCAGTTCGCTCATCGGTTCGACGACCGTGCGTGCCGTGCCCGCATAGATTGCACCGTCGTTGCCGTCGAGGGTCACTTCGTCGCCCTCATGCAAGACAGTATCGCCCAATTGCAGCGTGCGTGCCGACTCGTCGAGGCGCAACGCCGTGCAGCCCACAAGGCAGACCTTGCCGAGTTGCCGTGCCACAACCGCCGCATGCGAGGTGCGTGCGCCGCGCTGCGTGAGCAGACCCGCCGCCACTTCCAGCGCGGCGATGTCGTCGGTCTCGGCGTCGCGCCGCACCAGCACGACCGATGCGCCGGCGGCATGGCGCGTGCGTGCGCGTGCTTCGTCGAAGGCGATTTCCCCTGCCGCGACGCCGTTGCTCGCACTTGCGGCATGCGCGAGCGGCGTCAAGGGGCGATCATCCGATGCCACGATACGCGTGCGTGTCAATGCAGCGGGTTTCAGTGCGGCGGTGCGCTCGCGTGCCACGTCGGCACTGATCACGCCCTCGTCGAGCAGATCCAGCGCGATCCGCGCGGCGGCCTGCGGCGTGCGCTTGCCATTACGCGTCTGCAACATGTACAGGCGCGCGTCCTGCACTGTGAACTCAACGTCCTGCATGTCGTCGAGCGCATGCTCGAGTCGCGTCGCGGCATCCTGCAATGCCTTCCAGACCGCGGGCATCGCCTGGGCCAGTTCTTCGTGGCCGCGCGCGCTACGCCGGCCCGATACGACATCTTCTCCTTGGGCGTTGAACAGGAAGTCGACCCAAAGCTTCGGCTCGCCGCTGACCGGATCGCGCGTAAATCCGACGCCCGCGCCCGAACGGCCGCCGGCATTGCCGAACACCATCGTCTGCACCGTCACGGCAGTGCCGATTGCGTCGCTGATACCGCACTGTTTGCGGTAAGCGCATGCCCTGTCCGATTGCCAGCTTGCGAGCACCGAGCCGATGGCATTCGCCAGTTGAACCTGCGGATCCTGCGGAAATGGCTGGCCGGCGGCGCGCTCATAGGCGGCGAGGCAACGATGCGTGAGTTCGCGCAGTTCGGCGAAATCGAGTCCGTGCTCGTCGCGTGTCCCGGCGAACGCGGTGTATTCCGCTTCGAAGATAGACGAGGGCACGCCGGCCACCAGTTCACCGTAGCTGGCAACTAGCCTGCGATAAGTGTCCCAGACCAGACGGGGATTGCCGGTCTGGCGGAGCATGCCGGCAAGCGTGGTATCGCACAGGCCGACGTTAAGCAGCGTATCCATCATTCCTGGCATGGACACGGGGGCGCCCGAGCGCACCGAGAGCAGGAGCGGCTGGCGTGCATCGCCGAAGCGCTGACCGGTGGTGCGTTCCAGTTCGTGCAGACCGGGTTCCCATACCGTGCTTGCAGTCGCGGTTTCGCGCGCCTGAGCATCGCGGCAGTAGTGCGTGCCGAGCACAAAAGCCGGCGGCACCGGCAGGTCGAGCTCAGCCATGCGCAGCAGGTTGTAGGCCTTGAAACCGACCTTTTCCGCCGACGCGCCAGCCGGGTCGGGATTGCCGCGCGGTGCGCCGTCGCAGCCGATCAGATAGACCTCGTCGGGCCAGAGTTGAACGGCGTCAGGTTGAAGTGCTGTCATGTGTTCGCTCCGGTTTCACCGAATGCGACGTCGCGCAACGCGTAACCGGCCACCAGCAGACGATCCGAGGCCAGTTCGAGTGTGTTCGCGAGGTCGTGGGCGAGCATCAATGCGGCGGCGTCGCGTACGACGGCGAGAATGGCGCGGCGTGCCGCGCGCAGCAGTTCGTCGCACTGGCGCTCTGAACGCAGCACGTTCCACGACGCGGCCAGAAAGGCATCGCTGTCGATCGTATCGCTTGCGTTACCGAGGCAGCGCGCAATAGCGAGCGACTTGACGTGCTCCTGGGTGGCCATCAGCACGGTTTGTGCGAGGCGCGACAGCGATTCGTGAACATTGCCGTCCCAGCCTTGCTGATGACCGTCGGCGATCAGGCTCATCAGGAACGCGGCTTCTTCGAGTGCGTCGGCGATGTCGTCGGAGAGTTCGAGAAGGTGCTTGAACGGCTGCCAGCGAGGCTGACGCTGCGCCTGCTCACGCGCGCGCATCACCAGATGGTCCGCCTGCCGCTCCCATGCCTTGGCTCTGGCGGCCTGTGCTTGCGCGGGGTTCTCGCCCGCCGGCGGCGCGGACATGACGTCGTGCGTCAGGCCGTCGCTTACCGCTTGCGCGAGTGCATGGCAGTAACCTGCGTGCTCCTCCAGCAGTTCGAACGCGCTGCTGTGCTGGTGCACGCGCCGCGCGAGCAACAACCGCGTCTGATCTGCGACGAGCGCCACGGGTTGCCCGCTGAGCAGGGCGTGGCTTGCCATCTGCAGCACTTCGATCATGAACGCTCGCGCATCGTTCGCGCCAAGCACCGTGTCGAGCCGGTCGCCGATGCGAAACGACCCTTGACCGACGGCCTGCATGGCAGCGTAGATGAGCTCTTCGCCACCGGCCTTCAACCAGGCCATGTGGCCGGCTTCGAGCCGGACTGCCTCGCGCAAGACCTCGATGGCGTGGTCTTTGTCGACAAACGAGAGCAGCCGCTTGCGGGCTCTGTTCCAGTCGATCAGGAACACGATGCGTGATCCGATTCCTTCCAGCGTGGTTTCGAGCGCCCGCTCGTCGGCGCAATCGAAGCGTGCAACGCCGAACGTGTAGGCGTCGCCTTCGTTCAGCGTGGCGTTCACCTTCGATTGCAGGTCGCTCCACTTCGCACCATAAGGCACCAGCAGCGCCTGGAAGAACTCGAAGCGCGGCCGGTGCAGATCCGAATAACTCAGCGTGATCGTCAGGCCTTCGATCTGCACGACCAGTACATGTACATCATTGGTGCCGATGTCGTTCTGCACCAGCAGCCGCTCGCCGTCACGCGTCGCGGCCGTGTCGAGCCCGGGATGGTCGAATTTGAGCGGCGCCGTGCGGTTCAGCCCGCGCATGAACGCGACGACGCGCGCGCGATCTGCCGGTTGCAGTTGCCACACGTGCGCGCCGTCGATCTCCTCGCTGGAGAGCGTACTCGCCAACTGGTTGAGCGCATGGTGAAGGTCCATCACCAGCAAATGCAGGCTGTCGTCGCCATTGGTTCGCTGGCCGCGCGTCAGCGATTGCAATTGCGGGCGGCCAAGGCGTTCGCCGCGCAGCGTGTCGAGTTCGTCCAGCCAGTGCTGGACACGCGTGTGCAACGCGTTTGCCGGATCATCCGGTTGAAGGAGCGGCCGCGCCATCGTCTCCAGATCTTCGGCGAGACGCTGTACGAGACGTGCGAGATCGGGCAACAACAGCGTGCCGTCGACCAGCGAAGCGCTCGCCGGCATGTCCCGAAGCCAGGGCGCGTCGACGTGAGCGGCGACAAGTTCCGCAGTCAGATCCGGTAATTCGCGGTCGGGATGTTCAGCGTGCGCGAATGCAACCTGCAGCACGCTCAGGTAGAGCTTCAGGCGGTCGTTGGCAGACAGCGCCGCCTTGATCCAGCCTGGCAGCAGCAGGCTGCGCTGTCCCATTGCAGCGATTGCTTGGGTCTTTTGCGTCATGGCAGCCGGTTGTCTGGGTAACTCGCCCAGTCTCGGCTGCCTATATGACACTTTCCTGACAGCGGTGGCCACGCGGGAGCGTTCGTTGATACACGTCAACTGAGCGCCGATTGACCTGCGCGAGCATCCGCAGAACCGCATATGACGTGTGCAGGGTGCATGATGGTGAGGAAGAATTCGCACGAGAATTCTTCCTCACCTCTCCTTTTCCGCAAACGAAGGGCGCCGGTGTTGTTCAACTTCCGATCGACCAGGCCATGATATTTCTCGACGGCAAATATGGCATGCGCACCATGATCCCGGTCCTGACGACCTGGCTGCGACGTTCGCCGTCGCCGGCCACTGTGCACGTGTCGGCCACCTGCAGCGAAACGCTCACCGAGTTCGCGAGGGTTTCACCTGACGAAGCGCTCCAGCGGCTGCACAGTGCGGCGAGCGGCCTCTCCGCCGAGGAGGTAGCAGAGCGCTTACGTACTACCGGCTCCAATCAGGTGGCTCACGAAGTGCGCCACACGATCCTCGGTGAACTCGCCAACAGATCGGTCAATCCGCTGAACCTGCTGCTGTTGTCGCTGGCGGGCGCATCGTACTTCCTCGGTGATTCACGCGCCACGATCATGATCGCGGTGATGGTCGTGCTCAGCGTTTCGCTCGGTTTTCTTCAGGAGCACCGTTCGAACAAAGCCGCGGATGCACTGCGGCGGATGGTGCGCACGACCGCCACGGTGCGCCGGTGTACAACGGGAACCGAAGCGGATCATGTCGACATTCCCATCGAGCAGCTCGTGCCGGGCGACGTCGTCCTGTTGTCGGCCGGCGACATGATTCCCGCCGATCTGCGGCTGATCTCGGCGAGAGATCTGTTCGTCAATCAATCGACACTGACCGGCGAGGCAATGCCGCTCGAGAAAGTGGCGCATGCCTCCGGCGGCGCCGCGCAGACGCATTTCGACCTGCCGAATATCTGTTTCATGGGCAGTGCCGTTGTCAGCGGTGTCGGCTGCGGTGTCGTTGTGCTCACGGGCGGCAGGACGGCTTTCGGCCGCGTCGCCGACCTGATAGCCGCGCAACGCGTCGAGACGAGCTTTGACAAAGGCATTGCACGATTCACCTGGCTGATGATGGCTTTCATTCTGGTGATGGTTCCGCTCGTATTCGTCATTAATGGCCTGACCAAAGGTAACTGGTTCGAGGCGTTGCTCTTCGCGGTCGCGGTGGCGGTGGGACTCACGCCCGAGATGCTGCCGATGATCGTGACCGTCAATCTCGCCAAGGGTGCGATTGCGATGTCGCGGAAGAAAGTCATCGTGAAACGCATCAATGCGATCCAGAATTTTGGCGCGATGGATGTTCTTTGCACGGACAAGACCGGCACGCTGACGCAGGACCGCATCATTCTCAAACGCCACCTGGATCTACACGGAGACGAATCGGATCAGGTGCTCGAATATGCCTATCTGAACAGCGCGCACCAATCGGGTCTCAAGAACCTGCTCGATGTCGCCGTGCTAAAGCATGTGGAGCTTCATGAGCAACTCAAGGTACACGAGCAGTACACCAAGATCGACGAGATGCCGTTCGATTTCGAGCGGCGCCGCATGTCAGTCGTGCTCGCGCGGGGAGACGGTGCTCACATCCTGATCTGCAAAGGGGCGGTGGAGGAGATTTTCTCGGCGTGCACCCGTTATGTGATCAACGGCGATATGGGCACGCTCGACGAACGCAATTTCACCGCGGCAAAAGAAGCCACCGCTGCGCTCAATGCAGACGGGTTTCGGGTCGTCGCGGTCGCCTATAAGGAGATGCCGCCGCAGCAGGCTACCTATACGGTCGGCGACGAGGCCGATCTGATATTGCTCGGCTACATTGCGTTTCTCGATCCACCGAAGGAGACGGCCGCGGCGGCGATCGCAACGTTGAAAGAGCGCGGCGTGCAGGTGAAGATTCTTACCGGGGACAACGATATCGTGACCCGCAAGATCTGCCATGAGGTTGGACTCACGGTGGACCGGGTCGTGCTTGGCAAGGAACTCGAAACACTGTCGCCCGCTCAGTTGGCGGATCTGGCGGAAACCGCTTCTGTTTTTGCCAAAGTATCGCCGTCGCAAAAGGCCTCGATCATCGACGCGTTGCATCGGAAGGGACATGTCGTCGGTTTCCTGGGGGACGGCATCAACGACGGGCCCGCGCTGAAGGTTGCGGACGTCGGCATTTCCGTTGATAGCGCGGTCGACATCGCCAAAGAGTCCGCCGATATCATTCTGCTGGAGAAGAGCCTTGCCGTTCTTGGCGAAGGCGTGCTCGAAGGCCGCAAGGTGTTCGGCAACATTACCAAGTACATCAAGATGGGCGCCAGTTCGAACTTCGGGAACATGTTCAGCGTGCTCGGCGCCAGCATCATCTTGCCGTTCCTGCCAATGGCGCCGATCCAGGTGCTCACGAACAACCTGCTATACGACTTTTCGCAGACCGCCATTCCCACCGACAACGTGGACGAAGAGTACCTGCGTGTGCCGCGGCGCTGGGATATCGGCAACATCGTCAAGTTCATGCTGCTGATCGGGCCGATCAGTTCTATCTTTGATTATGTGACTTACTTCATGATGCTTTATGTCTTCGGCGCGTGGGACAAGCCTTCGCTGTTCCAGACGGGCTGGTTCGTGGAGTCGCTGCTCACCCAGACGCTGATCATCCATATCATCCGGACTTCGAAGGTGCCATTCCTGCAGAGTCGCGCAAGTGCGGCGCTGATCGCGACGAGTCTCATCATCGCCGGCGTGGGAATCGCCATACCTTATACGTGGCTCGGCACGTTCCTGGGCTTCATTCCATTGCCGTCGGCGTACTGGCCGGCCCTTGTGCTGATCCTCCTGAGTTACGCCGTGCTGACGCATCTGATGAAAACCTGGTTTGTGCGGCGATTCGGGCTGGATTGAGTGCTGGAACTTGCGCGATGATGCCGGCGAACGGGAGTCAGGCGGCTCGCGGCGTGGACCGCTGCCAGGGCTACGGATTCCTTCGCCGCGAGTGAGTAGCGCAACGCTGCCGCAAGCGCTCGTAGAAACACATCCTCGGCGTATGGTCGATCCATACACTTCGTGCGTTTCGCGGCGTCAGTACACCTTGGCGTATTCCTACAAGCGCTTGCGGCAACCGTCTACGAAAAGAACGCGAACGGCAAAATTGCGGCGACGGAGATAGCGACTCCGACAGTGGTAAACCCCGAGCCAATCGCCAGCACCGTAGAAACACTCGCAGTAGCTACAAGCCCCCGACACCAGCGGCGCTGGATCTGACGGCCGACGATTACGCTTCTGTTCCTACTGGCATGTTCGATATTCACTGCTGCCATTTTCCTGTACTGACGACATCTCATCCAGAACATCTGGAACCTCGCTCTCCGATTTCGAGATTCTGTCATCGACCGTATAAGGAAGTTATAAAACCGAAGGGTGCGTACTGTTAATGCGGTATATCCAGGCGCGCAGCCCAGGATGCAACCGCATGTGATCTCTGGCGCATGGCTCGTGATTCCGCTCAACCGACATGCTTTCTTTATCGGCAAGCTCGCGCTTTATACGAAGGATTTAGGCGCTGCTCGATATCATCGCTCCGCTTGACGCCGCTGCTCCACAGCGAGGCGCCATTCTTGGGAGAAAAATCATGTTTGAAGCTGGAAAAGAGTATTCTCGGGAAGAGATTCATAGTGTGACGGGAGGATGCAAACAGGCATTCCTGCCGGTGAAGGGCGGGAAGGTCGTTGCTGCGAGATTGCGTCAGGATCTCAACCCGCATGCGCCGGATGTGATCGTCTGCGACAGCAGTGCCGCAGCACGTGCGGCCGGCCGAACGCTCGCGCGACAGACCGATCCGCTTCCTGTATTTGTCAGAACGGCGACTGACCGGTTTCGTTACATGGGCGAGTACGTCACGGACAAATCGCTTACCGCGCCGGGCGACTACGCACAATACGTGCAGAACACCGGCTTTACGCTCGGCCAGATTTCGCGCGTGATCAAGATGAAACGACGTTGATCTCAAGGATCCGTTGATTCGTAATCGTCCCTCCGCTGGCTGGGTTGTCGTTCATGCCTAGCCGGCAACTCACGCCGTGGTCGGCCGGCAGATCGCCGTGCTGCGCTCCGTGCGCTCCTTGCCGACTGGTATCTGGGCGAGGATGTCCATCGTTGATCACCTCTATCCCGCGCCGATAACTTATTGCCAACCGGTGCGGCACCGTACCGACTTGTCATGTGGTTTTGGACATCATGAACGCGACGGGCGTTGAAAGACGTGGCCTGACGGCAAAGTCATGCCCGGATTGCCAATGCCAGCCTTGCCGGCGATCACACGCCGCCGCCCATTCGGAGGACAACCGGCATGAATCCACTCACATTGTTCATTTCCACCGCTTTTGTTTTCGCCGCGCTCGATGTGTGGCAATCGGTTCGACCCGAATCCAATGCCGCGCGCGTCCGCTCTCTGACCGCCTGGGGCCTCAGGCTAGTGGTAACACGCTCCCGGATCGGCGCTACCTCGTTGTAGAAAGAAGGTCGACTTGCTTAGTCATTCACTCGCATTTCTCTCAGACGGCCTATTGGCCCTTTCATGGTGGCAGATCGTGCTGGCCACACTGGTGTCCACGCACATCACCATCGTCAGTGTGACGGTCTACCTGCACCGATGCCAGGCGCACCGCGCGCTTGACCTGCATCCTCTGGCCAGCCATTTTTTCCGCTTCTGGCTGTGGATGACAACGGGAATAGTGACCGGCAAGTGGGCGGCGGTCCATCGCAAGCACCACGCGAAGTGCGAAACACAAGAGGACCCTCACAGTCCACAATTCAGGGGCATCTGGAAAGTGCTGCTGGGCGGTGCCGAGCTCTATCGAACCGAAGCGAAGAACGGTGAAACACTGCGCAGGTTCGGCCACGGCACGCCGGTCGACTGGATGGAGCGGAACGTCTATGAAAAATATCCGGATCTCGGCGTCAGTTTGCTGATGGTGATCGATATCTTGCTGTTCGGTGTCGTCGGCGTGTCGGTGTGGGCCATCCAGATGATGTGGATTCCTTTCTGGGCAGGCGGCGTGGTCAACGGGCTGGGCCATTTCTGGGGTTACCGCAACTTCGGTCCTCCTGATGCGAGCACGAACGTGTTTCCGATCGGCATTCTGATCGGCGGCGAAGAGCTTCACAATAATCACCACGCATATGCAACATCCGCAAAGATGTCGAACAGATGGTACGAGTTCGACGTCGGCTGGATGTACATTTGTGTCCTTTCCGCGCTCGGTCTGGCGAAGGTCAGGAAAGTGGCGCTCAGACCGCATCTGGTCGAAGGCAAGTCGATACTCGACGACGAGACGCTGCAAGCCGTGCTTCGAAATCGCTGCGAGGTGATGGCAAGTTATGCCCAAACGGCTGAGCATGCGTACCGGCAGGAACTTGCGCGCGTGAAGCACATGAGCCGGCGCGAGAGAGCCGTGCTTATGCGTGGCGTAAGAAAATGGTTTCGCGACGGGCAGGCGGCGCAAGACGGGGCGCGTCAACCGGTGCCGACAGAACTCTGCGACAACCACGCGAAGCTTCTGGTCTACGTTGAATTGCGCGAAGATCTGGCGGCAATCTGGGAGCGCTCGAACCGTTCTCGCGAACAACTGCTCTGCCAGTTGGAGGAGTGGTGCCGACGTGCTGAACAGAGTCGCATCGACGCCCTGAGGGAATTCTCGATTCGTCTTCGTCGCTACGGCTGATGTTCGTTTGGCTTAACCCAGTCAACCAGACATTGCGTGGGACAAGTAGAATGGGCTAACACCAGCTACAGTGTCCGGGGGGTGCTCATGCTTGACCACATTATCCTTTCCGTGAGCGATGTAGAACGTTCGCTTGCTTTCTATGACGCCGCACTCAAGCCACTTAACATCAGATACTTCATGCCCTATAAGGGAGAAAACGGTCATCCCGATCTGTGGGGATTCGGTGACGGCCAGCGCGCGATCTTCTGGTTGAAGCAGGGCAAGCCGGATCCCGGAGCAATCCATTGGGGGTTCGTGGCGCCAGATAACAATACGGTCGATGAGTTCTACAAGGCCGCAATTCTGGCGGGCGCGAGAGATAATATTTCGCCTCGCGCGAGACTGGAATATTATTCGGGCTACTACGCTGCCGATGTATTTGATCCTGACGGATATTCGTTCGAGGTCGTGCATAAAAGCTAGCCGTGCTGACGGCGGCCGCCCACAGGCTTTCTCGATACCACACGGCAGCGATCAAGGCACTTAAAGGAATTTCACTTTGATCTATGACGTTGTGATTGCCGGCGGCGGCCCCGTCGGCCTGTTTCTCGCCTGTGAGTTGCGCCTCGCGGGCCTGCCGGTGTTGGTGCTTGAGCAAGCCGAGGATCCGGGCTCCCCGTTGAAGCGTCTTCCGTTCGGATTGCGCGGCCTGTCTGCACCCACCATCGAAGCCTTCTACCGGCGCGGTATGCTGAACGAGATCGCCGCGCCCCAACGCGCGAAAGACGATTCGGGCAGCAGCGTGCCGAATGCCGCACATTGGATGCAACAGCAACGCCGCCCCGGCGGCCATTTCGCCGGCATCCAGTTCTATTACGACAACATCGACACCTCGAAGTGGCAGTACCGCTTGCCAGGTCCGGCCGGCACCAGCATGGCGGTCGAGATGGAGTACCTCGAATCCGTATTGGCCGCGCGCGCAATGGCGTTGGGGGTGGAGACCAGGCGCGGCCTGAGTGTGGATGGTTTCGACCAGTCGGAAGAGGGCGTGACCGTTCACGCCGGCGGAGAAATTTTTCGCGGACGATGGCTCGTCGGTTGTGACGGCGGGCGCAGCACAGTGCGCAGAGCTGGCGGCTTTGAGTTCGTCGGCTCGGATCCCGAATTCACCGGCTATTCCGTTCAGGTCGAGATGGCTGATCCGGAAAAGCTCAAACCGGGCCGCCACTACACGCCAACGGGCATGTACACCTATCAGAAGCCCGGAACCATCGCGATGGTCGATTTCGATGGGGGCGCTTTCCATCGAACCCAGCCGGTCACGCTCGATCATGTGCAGGCGGTGTTGCGCCACATCTCTAACACCGACGTCACCGTGACGGCCCTTCAGCTTGCCACCACGTGGACAGATCGCGCCTATCACGCCACGACCTACCGCAAAGGGCGCGTGCTGCTCGCAGGCGATGCCGCGCACATCCATTCCCCGCTAGGCGGCCAGGGCCTCAACCTTGGTCTGGGTGACGCAATGAACCTCGGATGGAAGCTTGCTGCCACCATCCGTGGCGACGCGCCCGCCGGTTTGATCGACAGCTATACGAGCGAACGGCATCCGGTAGGAGCGCAGGTTCTCGACTGGTCGCGCGCCCAGGTCGCAATCATGCGGCCGAGCCGCAGTTCGCGCGCGCTCGAAGCCATCATCCGTGATCTCATCGACACCCGCGATGGTGCTACCTATTTCGCCGAGCGCGTCTGGGCTACTTCTCTGCGCTACGACCTTGGCAGCAGCCACCCGTTGGTGGGCCGCAGCGCTCCCGACTTCGAGCTGATCGACGGGACGAAGCTCGGTGAGCTTTTCACGAAGGGGAGAGGCTTATTGCTGGACTTTGACTCTCGCACATCGCTTCAGGAACTGGCGAGCCGCCGGAGTGACCGCATCACGTATGTCGCAAGCGACGTCAAGGATCGGCTTGGTTTGAGCGCGGTGCTCGTGCGTCCTGATGGCTTCGTCGCGTGGGCCTGTGCAGCTTCCCCTAACGATCATGAGGCAGCTCAGGCCGCGTCGCAATGGTTCGGCAAACCTGACGAAGAGACGCATTCTCCTGTGTGAGCCGCCGCGCGCGGACAGCAGACCTTACAGCAACGACTGTGTGGTGAAGCGTTAGGTATCGCCAACATCGAGCAATGCGTCAGAACTGAAAAGCAAAGCATAAAAAACTGTTTGTCATTGCAATACCGGTCGGCCTTTAATAACGAACTCGCCTTTATGAGGCTCCGCCTTTTGCCTTTTCCGGTAGATGTTCGCTACCTGGATCGCCGCGCAAAATGAATTTGCCCCGAGGTGTGTTGACCCGTACTGGCTCCGTTTCGGAACCGTGCTTTTTCAAGGCTAATCTGGGACCGACATGGCTGACGTCACTTATTCTCGCAATAGCTATGTCGCTTCGACCCGATTGTACCTGGGGGTTTCGAAGGGCGCGCTCTATAGGTGGCTTTCGTGGATCGTTCCAGCGCTGGTGGTGGTGTTTTGGCAAATTGCATCGCGTGTCGGACTGATTGCTCCTCAGGTTCTTCCCGCCCCGAGCAGCGTCGCGGCAACCGCGCTGGATCTGGCCAGGCACGGTGATCTCTTCGTTCACCTCGGCGTTTCGCTGCTGCGTGCGGCTGCGGGCTTTGCAATCGGCGGAACAATCGGACTCGCGCTCGGCGTCCTGGTCGGCTTCTCGCCGCTCGCGCAGGCGCTGCTGGACCGCTCGATCCAGATGGTGCGCGCAATTCCTTTCCTCGCCATGCTGCCGCTCGTCATCGTGTGGTTCGGTGTTGGCGAAGTGGCAAAAATCTTTCTGGTCGCGCTTGCGGTACTGTTCCCCATCTACATCAACACCATGCTCGGCATTCGGCAGATCGATCCGAAGCTGATGGAGCTCGCGAAGGTTGTCGGGTTGGACTGGCCCGCCGTGGTGCGCCGGATCATTCTGCCGGGTGCCATGCCGTCGATCCTCACGGGCGTGCGTTATGCGCTTGCTCACGCGTGGCTCGCGCTCGTCATTGCCGAAACGCTCGCGACGACGAAAGGCATCGGCTTTCTGGCAATGGATGCCCGCGAATTCCTTCAGACCAATGTCATTCTGCTGACCATCATCATCTACGCGATCATCGGCGTGGTGGCGGACGCGCTGGTGCGGCTGCTTGAAGCGCATTTCCTCACATGGCACGCGAATTACGCTAAAGGAGCGCGCAAGTGAGCGTTGATTTTGCACTGCCCCAGGATGCCGCTGTTCCGGCTGCCACCGAAGAGCGAGTGAACCGCACGCCGCTCGCCGTTTCGGTGCGTGGTTTGCAGCGCCGCTACGGCACCCGTGTCGTTATCGATGCGCTGGACCTCGATATCCGCGAAGGCGAATTCGTTGCACTACTGGGGGAAAGCGGATGTGGCAAGACCACGCTGTTGCGTGCGCTGGCCGGGCTCGATCAGCCCGACGCCGGGCAGATTCGCGCACCCGAACGCCCTTCCGTCGTATTTCAGGAGCATCGGCTACTGCCTTGGGCGACGCTGTGGGAGAACGTCGTGCTCGGTCATGAAACGACGATTGGTCGTGCGGGGGCGGCGCGTGCGTTGGCCGAAGTCGGGCTTTCCGGCCGCGAAGACGACTGGCCGCGCAACCTCTCCGGAGGTCAGGCGCAACGCGTGGCATTGGCGCGCGGTCTCGTCCGCGATCCCGCCTTGCTGTTGCTCGACGAACCGTTCGCCGCGCTCGACGCGCTCACGCGGATCAAGATGCACGGACTCGTCAAGGAGCTCGTCGCGCGCCATCACCCCGGCGTGCTGCTCGTGACGCATGACGTGGATGAGGCGCTCACGCTCGCCGACAGGATTCTTGTGATGCGTTCGGGACGCATCGCCGCTTCCTTCCAACCCAAAAACTACACGCCGCAGGCACTGCGGCCGATCCTGCTCGAAGAGCTCGGCGTTCAGTCTCACTGAGCGCTTTTCTGCATGACTCCAAGGACCTGACAAGGATGAACGATTCTTCACTGAGCCGCCGCCAACTGTTGCGCGCGGCGGGTGGCCTGCTGGCCGGCGTCGCCGCCAGCAGCCTGTTTCCCGTTCGCGCGGCCGAGCCGCGCAAGCTGACACGCAACACCGATACGGTTCGCGTCGGATGGGGATACGGTAGCCTGCCGGACATTGCCAGGCAGCGCGGTGTGTTCGAAAAGACGCTGGCTGCAAAGGGCATCAAGGTCGAATGGGTCGGGCCGTTCCCGAATCATGCGCCGTCGATTCAGGCCGTTGTTGGCGGGAGCGCGGATTTCGGCTTCTGGGGATCGACTACGCCGGCATTGGCCGCGATGCTGGCCGGCTCACCGCTCGTGTTCAATGCGTTCGATATCTATTCGCCGCGCTCGACTGCGATCATCGTGAAGAAAACAAGCGGTATCAATTCGGTTGCCGATCTCGTGGGCCGCAAGGTCGCGATCAACCGGTCGGGATTGGGTGAATTCCTTCTGATTGCAGCACTGGAGAAGAATCATATCGACCGTAGCAAGGTCGAGTTCGTTTACCTGAATCCGCCCGATGCCGCGCCGGCGTTTGCGCAAGGCGTGGTCGACGCCTGGTCGATGTGGTCCCCGGCCGTGGATATCGCGCGCTATAGCAACAACGCCAAGGACATTTTCAACGAAGGACGCGACCTCGATTTCCTGATCGATTACAGCTCTCTCGTGACACGCCGAAAATTTACCGAAGAGAATTCGGAACTGATTCGCGCGGTAATCGATGCGTACTATGTCGAAGGCGCGTGGCAGTCGGCGCATTCCGCCGAATCCGAACAGCTCGTGCAGAAGGAAGCCAAATATCCAGATCAGGTGCGCGACTATCTGACGAGCCTGAAGCGCGTGAATCAATTCCACGAACCCGACGACGCCGCATTCATCGCGCAGTTCCAACGCGCCGCCGACTGGCTCGCGGAACGCAAGATCATCAACTCGCGAATCAAGGTCGCGGATTACAGCGTCAAGGTTTGATGAAACATATCATGAGAACCACGCTTGTCTCGCCATTGTCAGAAACACTCGGGTTTGCTGAAACCATCGCCCATATCGCATCGATCGCAGCGGAGCGGGAACGCAGTCACCGTTTGCCGCACGAGGAGATCGCGATGCTCAAGGAGCTCGGCTTCGGCGCGCTGCGCCAGCCGGCAGATGCCGGCGGACGAGGCGTTTCGTTGAGCGAGCTTTTCACCGTAGCGCGTGATGTTGCGGCAGCGGATTCGAACATCGCTCACGCGTTTCGCAATCATCTGTGGCAAGTGGAAGCGGCGCTCAGACGCCGGGATCATCCGTTCCATGCGCACGTTCTCGATCTGACGAGTAAGAAGAAAACCGTCGGCCTCAGTTTCACCGAGACCGATGCCGTGGCGGCCGGCGCGCGTCCGAGCCAGGTGCTAAGCCGGCTCGAATGGGACGAAGCGCGGCGCGTATATATCGGCTCAGGCGTGAAGGTGTACGCGACCGGCAACCTCTACAACGACGCATTCGTCGGCCTTGCGGTGGAAAGCCGTGAGGGGAAGACCGTGCAGTACGTGTTGGAGCGAGGCCAGGGCGTCGGCAACGATGACGACTGGCAGGGATTCGGCCAGCGCCTGACGGGCTCAGGCACGGCGAAGTTTGATGCCGTGACCGTGCCCGCGGCGCATGTCTATCCGACAGATCCGCCGCGAACCGACGAAGCAGCGCCTTGGGGATACACCTTCCACCAGGTCTATCTGACCAACTGCATCGCGGGCATTGTGCGGCGGGTAGCGTTGGACGCCGTCGAAGTTTTGCGCGCACGCGGGCGCAACTTCTATCACGGCGACGCCGCGCATCCCACCGACGAGCCGGTGCTGCAAACGCTGCTTGGCCGGATTCGCGCCTATGCGGCGAGCGTCGAGGCAACCGCCGATCGCGCTGTGTCAGCGCTTCAGCGAGCATGGGATAGCTATGGAACGGCCGACGAATATGACACCACGTTGGCCGCAACGCTCGCCGCAGCGGAAGCCAAGGTCGTGATCGACGATCTCGCTCCGCAGATCGCCAGCTGGCTGATCGATCTTGGATCGGGCTCGGTCGTGTCACGCGTGGGCGCGTTGGACCGGCATTGGCGCAACATCAAGGTGATTGCTTCGCACAATCCGCGCCTGTACAAGGAGCGGCTGCTTGGGCAGAACCTGCTGACCGGCCAGCTTCCGCCCACTGGTGCGTTCTTCTGAACATACCCTACGGCCCCGCATGATGCGGGGCGTGCGGCTGTGCTCAGTTCGAAAGGAGCCGCTTAACGCGCGGCACGACCTCTTCTGCAAAGATGCGCATGTCCGCTTCGAAAGGCTGGAACTGCAACATGAAGAGTTCGATGCCCGCCCGATGAAACGCGGCAACGCGCTGCGCGACGGTGTCGTAATCGCCGACTAGCCCTGCAGCCGTGCCGCCATTCGAACCGACACGCGGCGATTGCGCGAAGGTCTGGTGCATCACGGTTTTCGGATCGATATTGGCCTTCTGCCGTTCGCGCAGCGGCTTGTCCAACTCGGCCAGTGCGAACAGATGCGCGAGGTGAGCCTCTGCCTGCGCCTGGGTTTCACGTGCGATCACGAACGCCGACAGACCGAAACGCAACGCATCCTGCCCGGCGGGCCGCGCGCGAGCGGATACATTGGCGATCAGACGCGCTACGTCGTCGTGCGGCTGACCGTTGATGAACCACACGTCGCCGTGCGCCGCCACCAGTTCGCGCGCCGGTTCCGACTCGCCGCCGACATAGATGCGCGGACGCGCGCGAAACGGATCGGCGGGACGCAACTGATATTCGTCGATATGAAAGTTGTCGCCGTGATGATTCAGCGCTTCGCCGCGCAGCAGCGCGGCGACGACTTCGATCCATTCGCGGCCGTACGCGTAACGTTCATCGTGCTCGGGAAAGCCAATGCCCGCACGTTCGAGCTCCGGACGATTCCACGCATTCACCAGGTTGATTGCAAAGCGCCCGCCGCTGATGTGCTCGATCTGCTGAGCCATCTTCGCGAGCACGACCGGGTGATAGAGATACGGTTTGATCGCCGTGATGATTTCGATGCGTGACGTTAGCGCCGCCAATGCCGCCGATGCGGTCCACGCCTCGAGCTGATCGAGAGAAGGGTCATGCGGATTGATCGTGTGCTGGGCGACGAGCACCGAGTCGTATCCGAGACGCTCGGCCTCGAGTACGAGCGCCTTGTTGCGGGCCCAGGAAGCATCATAGGGTTCTGCGGGATCCTGCAACGCGGCGCGGCTACCGTGCACAAGTGCCCAGACGCCGAAGCGTGGAAGTTTGGCTGACATCGCTTTGATACGCGGGGAAGTGGAGGGGCAAAACGCTCATGTTAGCGTTGCCCGTGCGCGCGGCCTTCCAATTTGTATCGATATAGAACTGACGGAAAAGTATTAAGGCTCGTGTTGAGTTCGCTTTAATCAACTGACCGATCTGGTTAGACAATCGCGAGAGACCGCCATACCTCGCGGTCGCGCGCATTGGTCCGGCCGTTTTCACTGCCCGTAGACGTCGAAGTCGAAGTACTTTTTCGCGATCTTGTCGTATGTTCCATCCGCGCGCGTGTCGGCGATCGCCTTGTCGATCTTCGCCTTCAGGTCGGTGTCTTCCTTGCGCAAGCCGATCGCTGTACCGCTTCCCAGCGTCTTCGCGTCGTAAAGCGGATTGCCGGCGAATGCGAAGTCCTTGCCCCGCGGCGTGCGCAGGAACCCGACGTCAGCCTGCACGGCGTTCTGCAGCGACGCGTCGATGCGGCCGGCGATCAGGTCCGAGTACACGAGATCCTGATCCTGGTAAGACACGATCGCTGCGCCGGCCGGTTCCCAGTAGGTCTTCGCATAGGTTTCCTGGATCGAGCCCTGCTCGACGCCGATTCGCTTGCCTTTCAGCGCTTCAGGCGTGGGCGTGATCGTCGAGCCTTTCTTCGCGACGAGGCGCGTGGGGATACGGAATACCTTCGACGAGAAAGCGATCTGCGCCTGACGTGCCGGCGTCATCGACATGGTGGATAGCACGCCGTCGAACTTACGACCCTTCAGCGCGGGAATCATCCCGTCGAAGGCGTTTTCGACCCACACGCAATTTGCGTTCAGGCGACGGCAGATCTCGTTGCCTAGATCGATGTCGAAGCCGACGAGCTTGCCGTCGGCGGCTTTCGATTCGAACGGCGGATAGCTCGCGTCGACACCGAAGCGTACGGTCGACCAATCCTTCGCGTTTGCACTGGCGGATGATGCTGCGAGTAGTGCAAACGTTAGGGTTGCGAGGAGGGGTTTCATGGGGGGCCTTTGGTTACTTTTTTGAATAGATGCGTGGGTGGGGCGGCCGCCGACTGGGGAGAGATGCGGCGCCCGATATTCGACCATGTTTGATTGGGGTTGCAAATTCATTCGGGGCATCAGTTTATGCGGGGGGTGAATGGAGTGGGGATATCGGCTTGCTCGTATTTATTTCGGTGGGAGACGGAGTGGCCAGGTTAGCTGACACGCTTGGTGCCAGCACGGCAAGACGCGTTATCGTGGCCGCCTTCGAAGGCTCTTGTACTCCGCGGGGAAATAGGTTTGGGTGGGTCGATGAATCGCGGGTCTCGGCCCAAGTGAGAGGCCGACAGGCGATGCTGGCGCCACCACGTGCGTTCTCATGTGCTCGCAACTTGGTGGGCCAACTTGGACAACGGCTGCTTGTTTGGCCTTAGCTGCCGTTGATGTGTCAGCACGAATATACCCAACTACCGATGCGGACCAGTCGTTGGATGAAGGCCATAGACGAACGGCCGTTACCGGTTTCAACGAATGCGCACTTTCGATCCTGAACCGACTCTCGACAGCCCCACTTCCGTGTGTCCCGTTTAGAGCAGATACGGACTATTGCGAAGTCGACTGCTACGTAAAAAGTGAAGCGTACGGCATCAGTCTATAAGCAGACTCCAACGCCTTTTCGACGCCAGTCGTCTGCGCGCCAAAGTCGAGGGTCATATCGATCGCCGGTATGTCGATCGCCAACGAAGTTGTTCCGCCCTTTTGCACGGGATGGATGTCATCTGGCCAGTCCGACTTCACAGCCAGGATCTCGTCGACCGTGCGCTTCTCGAAACCGAGCTCCATCACCTGTTGATCAAATTTGTGACTTAACTTCACACCCCTTGGGAAGCCAATTCCTTTCAACACGATCCAGGTCGATCCGTTCCCGCGACCTTGCGGACGTGCCATCTGAATTTTGGGGTGCCGCAATCTGAGATGTTCCCAATAATCCAGGTGGAATTTAGTAATAGCGGGGTTGACTGCCATCGTGTAGCCGCGTCGCCCCTGATCTATCGCGGCCAGCATAACGTAGCGCCGCCATATCGCGCGTCGCCCTTGTCCTTGTTGTTCCCTAAACCAGGTTTCGATAGTCTCGTACAAGATACGGTGCTGATAGTCATTCTCTTGGAGCGGAGGACTGATATAGCATTGAGGTGCACAGATAACGGTTCTGTAACTGTCAAGTTTTCCTTCATCTACGAGCCGTTTTCCGCGCAGATGATAGCGTTCCGCTTGTCTGTATTGAGCCGGAGCGTTGACTTTGTTTTCGATGAGAATGCCGATGCGGCGCTCTTCTTGTAACACGCGGAGGACCAGGTCACTCTCACCGTCCGTGTCGGAAAGACTGTGCCACGCCCCCGCTGCAGTGACGTTGTGCAAGTCAATCTTGCCACAGAACCATGCGACGAAGTCGTTATTGACGTGGAATTCCTCCAACAGCAGCAGGTCGATATCTCGCTCAGTTACCGAGGCCAAGTAGCGTCCAAAGTCGGTATCCGGTATCACAGAATTGATCTGGTTCATGTAGGTCGACTCCACAACGTTCGGGGCGGTAATAGCTAAGTCCTGTTTTCAACGCTTTCGGGCAGGTTCCCCGTATCGTGGCTGGACAGGGCATTGCCCGACAATAACACGCCCCTTCCGACTATCACCATTAGCCCTGGCCTGCCCGCGCCGCAACTGTCGGCTCTTTATGGCAATGCCGATGTTCGAACGCTGTTTGGAGGTTCGACGCCAAGGGCGTTCATGACCGCACCGCGCTCTAACACGGTTGACTCCGGTAGACCCTCAGCGGACTTCCGGTACGTAGAGGCATCAATAGCTTTTCACAAAGTGCAGCGGACGTTCATTGGGCGATGTTTGCTGACGGGTCATCGGCCGTTGCGGATAGTCGCACAGCCTCACGCTTGCCGAGGTGGTGCGAGTCGTCAACGCCGATGGCATCGGCAACTAGACCGCTTGTAAGCGAACCGCACCATCATGGTCGTTCAGGCGTTAGTCGGCCGAAAAACCTTCGACCAGCCGCGGGGAAAATACCAACTCCGGCGAGTCGCCGTTGGAAGAGTCAAGATGAATCATCTTGTCGTATTCGCGCGGCTCCAAATCGAATACACGCACAGTTTTATGAACAGCCGGGTCGCCGCTGAACTGATATGCGACGCACGCCACTACGGCGAAGCCAGGAACAAAACCTTTGGCAAGGCCCGGACTGTGGGCCTTCCATCGTAGATTTTGAGCCGCGTTCGGGAACATTACCTCGCCCATTCCCTGCGTGCGTGCAACGTCGTTCTCTTGGCACGTTTGAGCTATGGCACGCCGTAGGGCCTCAAGCGGTTCAGGATAAGAAAAGCCGCCGGAAACTGGAGGCGTCTCTTTCGAATCGGCTAGCGGCATCATCGTGGCTGTGAACATGACATTGAAAGCCGGTGATCGGCCCACGTTGTTTAGGCTATACCTAAACGTGTATGCCAATCCGTTGCTCTCGTCATGGACAAGTGGCCCTTCCGGTTCCATTTCCAGTGAAACCCAGGGGCGCTGATCAAACTTCATGGACTGCAGTTGATCTCTGGATGCCCTGAACTGATACCAGGACGCACCCGCGCCCAACAGCGAGCCGATAGCCGCACATAACGCAACCCAAGCCGCCACATAGTCCAACCAGTGCTTGTTCGTCTCACGCCCCGACATAGCGCCCCCGAGTTTTTCGGTAAATCATAAGTGAAAAACCGATAGTTAGAGCGTTAGGGAATCGCATAAACTTGTGGCGGCACCCTTATTGAGCATCAAATCACGCTCACATCGCGCGTGCGTCAATCGGCTGCATACTTCCCTTACCTGATATTGGCTTTTCCATGGCTGACTTTAACCGGGATATCTGCTTGCTTTACTCGTCACCCTCGCGCCCACATTCAGGCGCTTACCCACCCAAAAATCAAACCTTTTAGCGCACCCAGTTGCTCTCTCCGCACCTGGCCTGATTTATAATCACCAAGCCTTCGGGAAACACCCGAAGGTCAGGTTTGGAAGCCTGCATGTAATGCCCGCACACCCGCTCAGGCGGGGAGTGCGTCTATCCCTGCACGTCTGTTGTTCCACAATGGGCGGGCGGTGGTGGGGGAGCCGCGAGGCTCGCCGGCTTGGCATTACACCGGTCTTCCAATCCCGCTACCTGCCCGCTCACCCACTTTCCAAGCGAGTGTCGGGCGATCTGAGCAGTAACAGGGAGATCGCACCATGAGCAAGACCGCAAAAAATCAACCCGCTTCACGCCCGCCTGTCGACGTACTCCAATACGAAAAGCTCGCGCTGTCTGCATTCGACCTATGCGAACGGCAACTGGGCAAACTGAATACGCTAATCACACTAGCGTCTTCAATGTGTAGGAATCCTGCCATCATGAGCTACGAAAGACACCGCCGTCAGACCATGCTCGAACTGCTCGTCGACACTGCAGAGCAATATCATCAGGATCTCGAATGCGAACGCGAACTCTTCCAGGTGATTGCGCTCGATGCAAAGGGCGTCCCTCAAGCGCGTCTCACCGCCAGTCACGCAACGCGCCTTCTTGTCGAAGCATCCAGGATTGCGAACGGATCGCAAGCTACCGACAACGCCCCCAAGCGCAAACGTTCTCCTGCCAAAAGCGTAGCGATTGCAAAGGCGCATGCACAGCAATCGGTCGCCGTGCGGCACTAACTAACGGATAACGGACAACCGATAGCATCAGCGAAGAGACAAGCTGTGCGCAGGGGCTCAACGTGAGGCCGAAAACCATCGCCGTAATCCCTGCACGTCCGGGATACGGATATGTCGCCCCTTGGCCTCGATGAGATTCAGATCGCAAAGCCGGGTGAATGCCCTGCTCACGGTTTCCAGTCGCAGTCCGACGAAGTCGGCAATATCGGTTCGACTGACGGGAAGCGAAAACTCGGTGAAGTGCTGTTTGCGCGCAGCGAGCTGGTCTGAAAACCAGAGCAGGAATCCACAAACGCGCCGTTCGGCATTGGCACTCGCGGTGAACAGGAACGCCTCCTGCCGTTGTTGCATGACGCGGGCAATGAGACGATGAAACTGAGTGCCGATCAACTGGTTCTGGGAGATGCGCCGCAGCAGATGCCGGTAAGGGATAACACAGAAGACTGAATTCTCAAGCGCAACCACCGTAACGGTTTGCGCTCCAGACGCGGCACCGAGGAAACCCACCACATCACCCCGCAGGGCGAGTGCCGCAATCTGCGGGCGCCCGTCGACAGAGCGCACCACGGCCTTTGACGAACCGCTCGCAATCGCAAATAGATGTGTGAATGGAGCCCCTTGCTCGTAGAGAACCTTACCTTGCTCGACTCGCCTTCTTTCGACAACAACGTCGGCGAGATTGGACACCTGATGCAGGTCAAGGCCACTTCCAAGACATAGTTCGCGGATTCCGCATTGAGCACAATGATTGGGGCGATCGCCAGCGAAAGATTGCTTGCCAAGGGCGATTAACAGTTCGTGATCCATTGATGAAGAGTACCGGGTGACTCGCTCGCGTGGCGTAGTTTTGATTGGCGGAGCATTACCCGTTCGTCGACAAACTGACGAGGGGCGTGTCCATTCGCGGGTGGACACTCCCGCGAGTGTCCGCTAGTCGTACGTGCAGCGTCCGACCGTTTACTCAGTGGCGTACGCCGCATCGATTGGCTGTCTTAACGGAATTGTAGTCATTAGCCTGTGATGCAATGGAGAACTGAAAACGCCGATTCGGCTTGTGGCTGTATGGCGTATCCGCAGAAATTTCGTTGTCTTACATCTGTCCCCTCGACAACCATTTTCTCGGCATTGGCACTCCAGATTGGATCCGGGGGGTGAGAGCTGAAAAGCTGGTTGAACCGTACTCCTGAACCGATCATATTCCCCGGTCGACTTCATGCGCTCATCGATACAGCGTATCAAGTTGACTAAAGTCAAATGAGAGGGTTTGCCGAGTCGGCAAAGAATGAAGTGTCACGACGCGAACCGGTATCGTGGTGGGGCCTTATCTGAATACTAATAGCTTTAGCATGATCAGCCTGGCATTCGTCAGACCTTTGTTACCTATATGAACCGTCCACTTAACGGCACGCTTTCTCATGCGTGATCATTGGTGTTTGTGCGCCCAGTCAGTCGATGACTGTTGTCTGACGTTGTTCGACGAGTGGTGTGAAAGGCGCGCGGTACTACCGCTGTGCTATTTGATGAATGCATGGCCGATTGTGTCTGTGTCCGGTTCAGCGATATGCCGTCTCTACGCAATATTGGACGAACTACTGAGCAACGAAGCTGCAGGGTTGCTCGACAATGAACGTAGGATAATCAACAGGATTCTGCGAAATAAATGCACCCATGTAGAGGGTTTGTCCGCCGAGCTGGCCGACGCAGTGTGCGATGTTTGTTCGCTCAGGCGTTACAAGATCCTTCTATTGGATGGGAACGTTGCCTAACCGGGAATAGCTGAATTCCATACACGGGAGCGCAATGGGAAGGTGACGGAGAAATATATCTAACTTTGGCTGGCCAACAATAATTTGTACACCGAACATTATATCGAAGTGAGATTCCGTTATTTCCCGACGTGATCGCTAAAGATATCGATCCTGCGGCCGTTAGCAGACTATAGAGCGGTAGCACTGTCAGCCCGTCGCGGTCAATTTGAGAGGTTCGTTAACGTATGAAGTTGTCCTTCTCCCAGAAGCTTTGGCTTCCGCTGGTCCTGAGCCTGTTATGTCTTGCCGGTATATCGATCTACAACGCCTTCGAAGGGAGGGAAGCTCAACTGGAAGATCGCAAACAGGATCTGATCCACGCTTCCGACATCGCCCTTAGTCTTGTCAAGACATATGGTGACGCCGTAGCCGCAGGATCGCTGACTGAGACGGAAGCAAAGAAACAGGCCATGGATAAGATTCGGGCCATCCGGTACGGCGACGAAGGCTACTTCGCGATCATCAATTCGGCCGCAACGGTGTTGATGCACCCGACGCGTCCGGAGATGGACGGCAAGGACGCCAGCAACTACAAAGATCCGAACGGTGTGTATGTCTTTCGCGCCGCGGTTGACGCCGTCAAGCGCGACGGCAAGGGATTCAACGAGTATGCGTTTCCGCGGCCGGGCTCATCGGAAGCGTCTCCGAAGATCTCCTACAACGTGGGCTATCAGCCGTGGGGCTGGATTCTCACGACCGGAGTCTACGTCGACGACATCGACGCGGCGTTCCGTTCAATGCTGTATCGCAGCCTCGGAATCATGCTGGTGATGATCGCAGCTTTGTCGACTGTCGTGGTGCTGTTCAATCGCAGCATTCTTCGCGCAATGGGCGGAGAGCCTTCTTATGCCGCCGAGCTTGCCAACCAGATTGCCGGCAATGACCTGACCGCAGTGGTCAAGACGACTCGGGATGATCGATCAAGCCTGCTATTTTCGATGAAAAGCATGCAGGAGCAACTCACGCGCACGATCAGCGGGATCAAGATTGCAGCCGATTCGATCGCTACCGCTTCGCATCAGATCGCGGTGGGCAACCAAGACCTCTCTCAACGCACTGAGGAGCAGGCTGCGTCTCTGGAGCAAACGGCGGCCAGCATGGAGCAACTGATCTCCACGGTGAGCCAGAACGCCGAGAATGCGAGCGAGGCCAATCAGCTCGCTGCGCAGGCGGTCAAGGTGGCCGAGCAGGGTGGTGTCGTCGTAACGCGTGTCGTTGAAACGATGGACGGGATCAACGCCAGCTCCGACAGGATCGCCGACATAGTGGGCATGATCGAAAGCATCGCATTCCAGACCAATATCCTCGCCTTGAACGCGGCCGTGGAGGCGGCGCGTGCCGGCGAACAGGGGAGAGGCTTTGCAGTGGTCGCTTCCGAGGTGCGCTCGCTCGCGCAGCGTTCTTCGACCGCGTCGAAAGAGATCAGGGAACTGATTCACGATTCGGTTCAACGGGTGCGCACCGGTGCCGGATACGCGCAGGAAGCCGGCGAAGCCATGGACCGGATTACGCACGAGGTCAGGCGCGTGACCGATCTCATGAGTGAAATCGCCGCTTCGTCGCAGGAGCAAAGCAAGGGCATCGGCGAGGTGAATGAGGCTGTCACGCAGATGGATCAGGTCACGCAGCAGAACGCGGCACTGGTCGAAGAAGCCGCAGCCGCAGCCAGTTCGCTAGAGATGCAGGCGGACGATCTGAAGGCCATTGTGTCCACGTTCCGGCTGGACGCCTAGCATGGCGCTGGCATGCGCCTCGCGGCTCAGGCACGCAGTGCGGTTCCGGCGTGTCGAAACAGCGCCTACGTCCGCGCTGAAACCGCCGACACCCATTCTGCGCGTGCGGACTGTATAAGCCGCCGGAACAGACGCCTGGCCTATGGGCAGCTTCGAACCTTCGGATCGGGACGAGCACATGCCAGGCATGTCTGCACGACTTGCTGCAAACAACTTGCAAGAAAGCCTACACCCCGGAGCTTCCATGGCCATGTCGAACGACGTTTCCGACGCAACGCCTGACAACGACCTGATGGACGATGGTTCGCATCTGTATAGCCAGGCATGGGCGTCGGCACTTACCTCGCTGACGGAGGTTCTGCGGCACAACGCCATCGATATCGTGAAGCGCTTCTATGATGGCCTGATTCGCTTGCCCAAGTCGAAGCACACGCTCGCGGCGCTGTCGGAGCATGAACTTCAGCATCTCAAGACGCAACAGATCCAGAATCTGTACGCGCTCGCGTCACCCGACCTGACGGCGATGGATCACCGTACGATGGCGCTACGGGTTGGACGTATCCATGCCATCGTAGGTTTGGAGTGGGAAGATCTGATTCGCAGCCGGGGAATCCTTTCCGCTGCGATTCACGACACACTCGATACGACGTTGCACGGAAGGGCACTGGCGGTGCTGGGAAGGCGCTTGACGCAGGATCTGGCGTGGCAGACGGAGGCCTACCAGCGTCTGCAGACTTCACGTCAGGACGTGTTGATGCGCGTGACCCAACTCGCGTGGGAAGTGGAGAGTTATACGGATCTGATCGGCCGGGTTGTTCAGATACTCGGCGAACACGACGAGGTGACAGGCTGTTCGGTTGGCCGGCCTGATAGTGACGGGGTCTTCCGTTTCGAGTCGGTGTCAGGCAAGTCGATGGAGCGGTATCTTGCCGAGTTGGAGAATTCCGCGGAACGGCCGGTCTCGAATGGCGATCTGCCTCAGGGGCAAGGACCTGTCGGACGCGCCTGGCGCAGCGGGAACGTGGAGCGAAGCATCAACTTTGCAACGGATCCGCTGATGGAGCCGTGGAGAACGCTGGCGCTGTACGAGAATTTCCGCTCCAGCGTGGCGATTCCTCTGCGACAACCCGGGCATCCGCCCAAGGCCATCCTTTCGCTCTATAGCTCATTTCCCGGCGGATATTCGGCAGCAGACCAGATGGCTTTTATCATGCCATTGCAAACGCTTCTGGGGCTCGCCATCGCGCGGATCGAGAATCAGGAAGGGCGTACTCATGCCGTACCGTACGCCACGCGACAACATTGGGCTGCGCTGCTCCGGTCCGATGCGCTGGAAATGCACTACCAGCCGCTACTGGATCTTAAAACCGGGCAGGTGACCAAAGTCGAGGCGCTGGCCCGGCTGCGGGAAGGCGATCGCGTCTTGACGCCCGGCGAGTTTTTCCCGGCACTATCCACGGATGATTTCCTTGAGCTCTACGTTCGCGGACTCGCACAGGTGTTGTCCCAGAGGAACCGCTGGTTGCAGGTTGGCGTCGAGTTGAAGGTGTCGGTCAATCTGCCGTCCAGTGCGATGGGCGACAACCGCTATTTCGAAGCCACGCGGCAAGCCTTGACGGAGTACGTTTGCCGTCCCGACATGCTGACTCTGGAAATTCTGGAAACGGACGCGCTTCCATCGGGCATGGACGTATCCGGTGAACTGGCGAAATTCAAGTTGCTCGGCATCAACCTGGCCGAAGACGACTTGGGGTCCGGGCACAGCAGCCTGAACCGGTTGCGCGAACTGCCGTTCGACTGGATCAAGATCGACCGCAGTATCGTGAGTGTTGCCGGTCAGGATGCATCGAATGTGTTGCGTTTCGTCTACCAGTTGACCAGGCTTGGCCGTTCGCTAGGCAAATCGGTGGTGGTGGAAGGGATCGAAGATGCGGGGATGCTCGAAGCCATTGTCATTCTCGGTGCCGACGTAGCTCAAGGCTATGCGATCGCACGCCCCATGCCTGCGCAGCAGTTGACGGCATGGATGCATAACCAGCCTTACTTGCCGCGTTCTCTGGACGCGAGAAGCGCCTTGGGGAAACTGGCCACGCTGTTGATCTGGGAAGAACGCCTGCACCTGATCTGTGAAGATCCGCGCGCGTTCGGCCGGCTGTCTGATATTGTGACGATACCGGTTACGCTCGGAGTCGTCGAACCCGTTGCGCCGGCGCCGCTCGACTCAGCCTGCCAGGTTTGCCCATTCTCAAGGTTCTTTAGCGAAACGGAGTCCATTCTGCCAAAGGGACTGTCGGATCCGACAGCACAGCGAGCCCTGATTGCGGCAGCAGTGAGTCACGGGCCGGACAGTCTGGCCTATCGGTCGGCGCGCCAGCGGCTTGTGACCGCTATCATGAGCGAGACGGTCGAGCACTGAGTGATGTCGCCTCCCTTAGGCGGCTGCAACGTGCGTAGAAATATCCGCATACGTTTGCGCCCGCCTGCGGTATTCATCGTTTTTTGACGCGCGATGTCTCGCGCAAGTTTCCATGATCAGGAATGCATTCTCCGCCATGTCCATAGACAGGCGCTTCAGTATTAGTGTTGCGGTCGCACTCCTGCCGGTTCTGGTTTTGTGTGGCAGGCTGGTCGTGCACGAGTGGCACGCATACATGGTAGCTGACGGCGCCCTCTATGCGTTCCAGACCTATCGCGCCGGATTGCTGGCAATCGAGAGCGTGTCCGCGGAGCGTGGCCCGACCAATAGCGTGCTAGGCGAAGATTTGCCGATCCCGGAAGCGAGGCGGGTCTCGCTGCGCCGCGCCCGTGACGAAAGCGATGCGCGGATCGAGAAGTTGCTCGAGATGCTTCAGGCCGGCCGTTGCCCGGGGTGTGCCGTCGAGCTTGCTCGCATACAGGAAGCGCGCAACGACCTCGCAAGCGCACGGGAGAACGTCGATCAACTGATAGGCCTGCCGCTGGCGCAACGGCGGGAGCGCACGCTCTCGAATGCAGTGGACCGGATGATCAAGGTCATTCCGCAGTTTGCGCCTGCCATCGATGCATTGGCTGCGAACGTGGTCAAGGGCGATACTCGCGCACTGAATTGTCTGATCCTCGCTACGCTGACTGCGGACCTGCGGGAAGCCGCCGGCCAGCTCGGCTCGCACTTTACCGCCACGCTGACCGCGCACAGGACGCTAGGTGAAGACAATCAGCTCGTGATCGAGCGAACCGAGGGGAGAATCGACCAGTTGCGTGAATTGATCGATTCGCACGTGCGGGACCGGCCGACGCTGGAGTCCACGGCGTTTGACAAAATGAACCGGCAGTACTTCGGCGAGGGCATTGCCTATATTGCCGAGGTCCGCAGCCTGGCGAGCCGGCCGGGTGGCGTTGCGATATCGCCCGCGCAGCTCGCGGACCGCTACGTGCCGATGATGCGTCCGATCACGGCATTCCGCGATCAGGTGCTGGACCTTGCTGAAACGGAGATCGGTCATCACCGCAGCAATGCGTTGGGCCTTCTGGCGGTCAGCGGGCTGGCCGCATTTCTGCTGATAGCGATATTGCTCTCGATGGCGATGTTATTCAGAAGGCGCGTGATTCGACCGCTTGTCGATGCGACCCACGTAATTGGAGCAATTGCAAACGGTGACCTCACGGCAGAGATTCCGGCAGCACGCTATCGCGGCGAAATCAAGGCCATGTTCAATGCGATCGGTGTGCTGAAGGCGAACAGCGTGGAGAGGCAGCAGCTCGAACGGGAGCGTGGCCGTCTGATTCATGAACTCAAAGCCACGGCGGAAACGGACTTTCTGACTCATCTGCTCAACCGCCGCGCATTCGAGAGCAGGGCGCGCCTGAGCTGTGCAGAACGGAACGCGGCCGAGCCGGAGCTCGCGCTGATCATGTTCGACATTGACCACTTCAAGAAAATCAACGACACGTATGGTCACGCCACCGGCGATCATGCGCTGCAACTCGTGGCCCGTCTTTGCCGTGAAATCTGCCGGCAATCGGATGTCGTGGCGAGATGGGGTGGGGAAGAGTTCGCGGTATTGAGCCGTGTGCAGGATGCAGCACAAGCGCTTGCCGTAGCGGAGCGTTTGCGTCGCAGGATCAGCGAGACCCGAATCCCTTTTAGCGGTGGCGAGGGTTTCACCATCACTGCGAGTTTTGGCGTCGCGTTCGCGTCAGCGTGCGATTCGCGTGACGTGGATCGTCTTTTCAGGCGCGCCGATCGTCTGCTGTATCAGGCGAAAGAGGCGGGACGTGATCGTATCGTCGCCGATCCGGTCAGCGTGCCAAGCGCTAACTCCTGAAGGCATTGCGAAGGAGCGCACCAATCGAATTGCACGACAAAGGCGTCCTACTGCCCTTGCAGATTCGGATTGCCGGCGGGAACGCCGGAGCCGGTTTCGGACGACCCGGTCGTGGAAGGACCGTACGCCGTAGCTGCATTGTTCCGCGCGGAAACGCGGGCTTCGGCTGCCTGAATGTCGGCGGGGTAGACGGAGTCGGTTGCTACCGCGGGGTTGTAGCCGGCCTGTTCGAGCTGCTTCAATTGTGCCTTGACCTCGGCACGCGTGACCGGTTGCTCGGATTGCGCGAATGATGCCAGCGGGACTGCGAGGACGACGACCAGCGTCGTTGCCTTGATAAGCGATTTCATGATGCTTCCCTCCGAGAATATTTTTTTAGGCGCCGAGCAATCTTTGACACCCTGCACGGATTCTAGGAAGCGAGTGATCTAGGGGAAACCACTAAGACGGTAATTCAGTGTTGCGACAAACAGCAAGTCGGCGTGATGTAATGTCGGCCGTAATATCTGAAGAATCGTTTTATACGCCCTTGCGTACGTCTACCCGATAGGCGGTCACTTGCCGATAAGTGCTGCCGGCGCGCACGATCACCTCGTCCTGCTCAGCCATATTGACCTGGTTCGGGAAGCCGCCTGCTTCAAGACATAAACCGGCGTGCGGTTGATATGCAATGCCGCCGCGTCCCGGATCGCCATTCAGCGAATTGCCGCTATAGAACTGTAAGCCGCGCTGATCGGTCAAGACGGTCAATTCGCGTCCGCTGCCGGGATCGTAAGCGCAGGCAACCTGGCGCATGGGCGGCGTGGCACCGTTCATGCCGGTGTCAGGCGTATCGCGCAACACGTAGCAATGATCGAAGCCGCCCGCCGTTGCCAACTGCGCGTGCGGCCAGTCCAATCGCGCACCGATCGGCGCACTGCGCCGGAAATCGAATGCGTTGCCTGCTACCTCGGCCAGCTTGCATGGAATCATGGTGGCGTCGACTTCAAAGAACCGGTCGGCGTCGATCGACAGCATATGGCCGCGAATATCCGCACCCGGCCGGCCTGTGAGATTGAAGTACGGATGGCTCGTCAGATTGAGCGGCGTCGCGGCGTCGGTGATCGCTTCATAGGCGATGGTCAGCGTGCCGTCGTCGTCGAGCGAGTAGCGCACTTGCGTGGTCACGTTGCCCGGAAAACCGGCGTCGCCTTCGGGTGACTCCAGCCGCATGAGCAGCGCACCGTTGTCTTCACTCGCTTCCCACAGCGCGCGATGAAATCCCGTCGTGCCGCCATGCAACAGGTTCGTGCCGTCGTTACGGTCGAGTGCGTATTCGATACCGTGTAGCGTGAAGCGGGCATCGGCAATGCGGTTTGCCCAGCGGCCTATCAGTGCGCCCATATAAGTAGTGGCCGCCACGTACTCGGCGGGCGTGTCGTGGCCGAGCAGGATATCGCCGAGCACGCCCGCGCGATCCGGTGCGTGCCACGACACCAGCGTCGCGCCCAGATCGCTAATGGCGACTTTCATGCCGTGTGCGTTGCGCAGCGTGAAGAGCCTGACGGAATCGCCGCCGCGCAATGTGCCCCACGGCTCGGAAGAAAGTTGTGCGATGCTCATCATGTCGTCGGTGGAATAAAAAGGTAAAGGCATGCTCAGCCCGGTGCCGGTGTCGAATTCACCCGCTCCTGGTATTCGCGCGGCGTACAACCGAGCTCACGGCGAAACACCGCATACATGTATTGCAGCGACGTGAAGCCGCAACGGATCGCCACTTCCGCGCTCGACGCATCGCGCTTGGCCAACAGTGCTTTCGCAACATCGAGTTTATGGCGAAGAATTTCCTGATGCACGGTGCACTGCCGCTCGCGCCTGAAGTACTCTTCGAGCGACGAGCGCGACACGCCCACATAATCGGCAACCTGTTCGGTGCGAATACCCTGGCATGCGTACTGCCGGATAAAGTGGCGAGCCCGCATCACATACGGGCTCGCAAGCGGTTGGTGCCTGGTCGATTCGAGCACGTTGATGCCGACCGGCGGCACGAGAATGCGCCGCCCCGGAAAGCGCGCACCGTGCAGCATCTGATGCAAAAGGTGAGCCGCGGTGCGGCCCATTTCTTCAGTGCCCTGAATTACCGAAGAAAGCGGAATTCGCGTCAGTGTGCGCGTTAGCGGATCGTTGTCGATGCCGATGATCGCGACTTCCTCCGGCACCGGAATGCCGGCAATCAGACACGCCTGGAGCAGATGCCTGGCACGCGCATCGGTCACGGCAATGATGCCGACCGGCTTCGGTAAGTCACGCAGCCATGCGGTGAGTTGCTCGGTCGCCTGGTTCCATGACGGCGCGCTGGTCGAGAGGCCGCGATATATCTCGCCGTCTATCTGTGCTGCACTGCGACCATCCGCACGGCGTAAATGGGCAAACGCGAGTTCGCGCTGTTGCGCCCAGCGGTTTTCCTGCGCCTGCGGCAGGCTATACAACGCGAAATGCTCGAGACCCGCGCCGATCAGATGCGTATACGCAAGCGAGACGAGCTTGCTGTTGTCGGTGGCGATATAGGGCAAATCCGGAGGATAGTGCGCCGGATCTTCGAACGACGAACCCACGGCGACCACGGGCAGCGGACAATCGCGCAGCGCTTCGCCCACGGCGGGATCGTCGAAATCCGCAATGATGCCGTCGCCGTCGAAGCGTTCAATGCCCGTCAGCCGGCAGCGAAAGTCTTCTTCCAGAAAGAGGTCCCACGCCACGCGCGTGGACAGCAGGTAATTGCCGATACCGGTGATGATCTCGCGGTCGTAGACCTTGTTCGCGTTGAACAGCAACGCGATCCGGTGGCTGGTTTGCGGTGTTTGCGGACGGGTCATGGCAGTGGGCAAGGCACGCGTTTCACGCGGCACCGGTTTTAAGCGTCCGGTTATTCTAGGCCCCGAATCACGCGCCGGTGCGAAACAAAATGGAAGGCGGTAAGAAACATCAAGCACGCTGCGCAATTTCGCAATTGCCGACGCATCTTGCAAGCGGCAGCATGGCGTCACCTTGTCGACCGGCGCGACGACGTCGCACGGGTTGCGGTGCAACATAACTGGAGACGCAGATGTCCTATTTCGAACACATTCCCGAGATCCGCTACGAAGGCCCGCAATCGGATAACCCGCTTGCATACCGCCACTACGATAAAAGTAAAAAGGTACTCGGAAAAACCCTCGAAGAACATCTGCGCATTGCGGTGTGCTATTGGCATACATTCGTCTGGCCGGGCGTGGATATTTTCGGGCAGGGAACGTTTCGGCGTCCCTGGCAGCAAGCCGGCGATGCAATGGAGCGGGCACAGCAGAAGGCGGACTCCGCATTCGAGTTCTTCTCGAAGCTCGGTACGCCGTATTACACGTTCCACGATACTGACGTCTCGCCGGAAGGTTCGAGCCTGAAGGAGTACAGCGAAAACTTCCTGCGCATTACGGACTATCTGGCACGCAAGCAGGAGGACACCGGCATCAAGCTGCTGTGGGGCACGGCCAATCTGTTTTCGCATCCCCGTTACGCGGCCGGCGCGGCCACCAGCCCCGATCCGGAAGTGTTCGCGTTTGCGGCGACGCAGGTGCGCCACGCACTCGATGCGACCCAACGGCTAGGCGGCGACAACTACGTATTGTGGGGCGGCCGCGAAGGTTACGACACGTTGCTCAATACCGACCTCGTGCGTGAACGCGATCAACTTGCCCGTTTTCTGCATATGGTCGTGGACCATGCGCACAAGATCGGCTTTAAAGGCTCGCTGCTGATCGAACCCAAGCCGCAGGAACCGACCAAGCATCAATACGATTACGATGTCGCAACCGTACATGGCTTCCTGCTGCAACACGGGCTGGAGAAAGAGATTCGGGTAAACATCGAGGCCAATCATGCGACGCTCGCGGGCCACTCGTTTCATCACGAGATTGCCACGGCCTACGCACTGGGTATTTTCGGCAGCGTCGACGCAAATCGCGGCGACCCTCAAAACGGCTGGGATACCGACCAGTTCCCAAATAGTGTGGAAGAGCTGACGCTCGCCTTCTACGAAATTCTCAAACACGGTGGCTTTACTACGGGCGGCATGAACTTCGACTCGAAAGTGCGGCGCCAAAGTGTCGATCCGGAAGATCTGTTCTATGGCCACATCGGCGCAATCGATAACCTCGCGCTCGCCGTTGAGCGCGCAGCGGTGCTGATCGAAAACGACCGTCTCGATCAATTCAAGCGCCAACGCTATGCGGGTTGGGACGCCGACTTTGGGCGCAAGATCCTGTCCGGCGACTATTCGCTCTCCACGCTGGCAACGGATGCACTCTCGCGCGGTCTGAACCCGCAGCACGCAAGCGGTCACCAGGAGCTCATGGAAAACATCGTGAATCAGGCTATTTACAGCGGACGCTGAAGCGTATCGCAGGAAGCAGTGCATGAGAAAGTAGCAGCACCACATAAAAATCGCGCGGCCACGTCGACCGCGCGAAACAGGAAGCTTTGGGTTGTCGCTTGTCCGGTCCTGCGGCTCGCAGCGTAGGCCGCCCATCCGGTATTCCGGCTATCAGAAGAAGGAGACAGACATGAAATTCGCAACGCGTCGTAGTGTGTTGAGTTCGCTCGTATGTGGAGCGGTGCTCGCCAGCCTCTCGCTTGCCGCGCCGCTCGCGCATGCAAGCAAGGATCATCCGGAAATTGGCTTCTGTATCGACGATCTGCGCGTGGAGCGCTGGTCGCGCGATCGCGACTACTTCGTCGCCGCGGCAGAGAAGCTCGGCGCGAAAGTATCGGTGCAATCCGCCGACGCGAGCGAAGAGCGGCAGATCTCGCAGATCGAAAACCTGATCTCGCGCGGCGTGGACGTCATCGTGATCGTGCCGTTCAATTCGAAGACACTCGGCAATGTGGTGGCCGAAGCGAAGAAAGCGGGCATCAAGGTGGTCTCGTATGACCGCCTGATTCTCGACGCCGATGTCGACGCCTATATCTCGTTCGATAACGAGAAAGTGGGCGAATTGCAGGCACAAGGCGTCTACAACGCGCAACCCAAGGGCAACTACTTCCTGCTCGGCGGCGCGCCAACCGACAACAACGCCAAGATGCTGCGTGAAGGCCAGCTTAAAATCCTGAAGCCCGCGATGGACAAGGGCGACATCAAAGTGGTCGGTCAGCAGTGGGTGCCGGAATGGAGCGCATCCACGGCGCTGCGCATTGTCGAAGATGCGCTCACGGCGAACAACAACAAGATCGACGCGATCGTCGCCTCTAACGACGGCACTGCGGGCGGCGCTATCCAGGCGCTCGCAGCGCAGCACCTGGCTGGCAAGGTGCCGGTATCGGGCCAGGACGCCGACCTCGCGGCGGTCAAGCGTGTGATTGCCGGCACGCAGACCATGACCGTCTACAAGCCGCTGAAACTGATTGCCGGCGAAGCGGCCAAGCTTTCCGTGGCACTTGCGAAGGGCCAGAAGCCAGCCTATAACGCGCAATACGACAACGGCAAGAAGAAAGTCGACACGGTGCTCCTGCAACCCACGTTGCTTACCAAGAGCAATGTCGACGTAGTCGTCAAGGACGGCTTCTATACCCAGGCCCAGCTCGCGAGCCAATGAGCGTAACGTGTGCGCGGCGTACGTCGATGCGCGTCATGCGTATCGGCGCTGCCGCGCGCCTTGCAGCGAGGCATAGCGAATGACGCAACCTCTCATGACGATGCGCGGCATCGTCAAGGCGTTTTCCGGCGTGAAGGCGCTCGACGGCATCGACCTCACGATCGCACCGGGCGAGTGCGTGGGTTTGTGCGGCGAGAACGGCGCGGGTAAATCCACGCTGATGAAAGTGCTCTCCGGCGTGTATCCGTGGGGCACCTGGGACGGCGAGATCATCTGGGAAGGCGCGCCGTTGAAAGCCGTCAGTGTGCGCGACACCGAACGCGCCGGCATCATCATCATTCACCAGGAGTTGATGCTGGTGCCGGAATTGTCGGTGGCGGAGAACATCTTTCTCGGCAATGAAATCACGCTGCCCGGCGGCCGCATGAATTACGCCGCGATGTATCAGCGCGCCGATGAACTGCTGCGCGAACTCGGCATTAGCGGAATCAATGCCGCGCAGCCGGTGATGAACTACGGCGGCGGCCATCAGCAGCTGATCGAGATTGCCAAGGCGCTGAACAAGCGCGCGAAGCTGCTGATTCTCGATGAACCGTCTTCTTCGTTGACGGCATCCGAGATCAGCATTCTGCTCGACATCGTGCGCGATCTGAAGCGGCGCGGCGTGGCTTGCGTGTATATCTCGCACAAGCTCGACGAAGTAGCCGCCGTGTGCGACACCATCAGCGTGATTCGCGACGGCCGTCATGTCGCGACCGAGCCAATGCGCGCGCTCACGACCGACCGCATCATTTCGCTGATGGTGGGCCGCGAGATCAAGAACCTGTTTCCGCGCGAGCCGCATCCAATCGGCGACGTGATCTTCGAAGCGCGGCACGTCACCTGTTTCGATGTGACCAATCCGCGTCGCAAGCGTGTGAACGATGTGTCGTTCGCACTGCGGCGCGGCGAGATTCTCGGCGTGGCTGGCCTGGTCGGCGCGGGGCGCACGGAGTTGATGCAGGCGATCTTCGGTGCGTATCCGGGTGTGAGCGAGGCGACCGTGGTGATGGAGGGTAAGCCGCTCAAGATTCGCGCACCCGTGGACGCGATTCGCGCCGGTATCGGCATGGTGCCGGAAGATCGCAAACGCCACGGCATCGTGCCGGGGCTGAGCGTCGGCCACAACATCACGCTGGCCGTGTTGGGGCGCTTTGCATCGGCTGGCCGGATCGATTCCGCGGCCGAACTCGATACGATTCACACGGAGATGAAGCGACTCTCGGTGCGCGCCGCGCATCCCATGTTATCGATTGCGAGTCTGTCGGGCGGCAATCAGCAGAAGGCCGTGCTGACACGCATGCTACTGACCAATCCGAAAGTGCTGATTCTCGACGAACCCACGCGCGGCGTGGACGTCGGTGCGAAATACGAAATCTACAAACTGATTTTTCAGCTGGCGCAGCGCGGCATGTCGATCGTGATGGTGTCCTCCGAATTGCCCGAAGTGCTCGGCATTAGCGATCGCGTGCTGGTGATCGGCGAAGGCGAGTTGCGAGGCGATTTCGTCAACGACGGCCTGACGCAGGAGGACATTCTTAGTGCCGCGATCCGTCCCGTGCAGCGATCCCCGAACCCAACCGTAGCGAGTGCCGCATGACGCCCGACGTTACTTCACAACGCGCCGAAGAAACCCTGCCGCGAGGCGCATTCGGCGGTCCGCAGCGCCTTCAGCAACTGTTCGCGCGTTACAAGATTCTCGCGCTGCTGATCGCGGTGACCGCGATCTGGATTTTCTTTTCGGTGCTGACGCACGGCGCGTTCGTTACGCCGCGCAATCTGTCGAACCTGCTGCGGCAGATGTCGATTACCGGCATGCTCGCATGCGGCATGGTGTTCGTGATCATTGCCGGCGAGATCGATCTGTCGGTCGGGTCGCTGCTCGGTTTGCTCGGCGGCGTGGCGGCGATACTCGACGTCAACCGGCACTGGCCGCTCGCCGTCACGTTACCCGTGGTGATGTTGCTCGGCGTGCTGATCGGCATGTTCAACGGATGGTGGTCGACTTACCGGCGCGTGCCGTCGTTCATTGTCGGGCTCGGCGGCATGCTGGCGTATCGCGGCATTCTGCTCGGCGTGACAGGCGGCTCGACGATTGCGCCGGTGTCGGACGGCTTCGTGTTCGTCGGGCAAGGGTATCTGCCGAGGCTCGCGGGCGATACGCTTGCCGTGGTGCTGTTTCTGCTGCTGGCGTTTCTGACGATACGGCAGCGGCGCAACCGCGAGCGTTATCAACTGCGGGTGGTGCCGTTCTGGCAGGACGTCGTGAAGGTGGTGGGCGCGGGTGTGATTCTCGCGGGCTTTGTCGCTACGCTCGACCGTTACGGCGGTATTCCGGTGCCGGTTCTGTTGCTGCTCGCGTTGCTGGGTATCTTTACGTGGATCGCCACGCAGACGGTGTTCGGGCGACGCATCTATGCGGTCGGTTCGAACCTCGAAGCGACGCGGCTCTCGGGCGTCAACACCAACCGCGTGAAACTGGCGATTTTCGCGCTGATGGGGCTGATGTGCGCGTTCGGCGGCATCGTCAATACGGCGCGGCTTGCTGCGGGGTCGCCTTCGGCCGGATCGATGGGCGAGCTCGATGCGATTGCGGCTTGCTTTATCGGTGGGACGTCGATGCGCGGTGGTTCCGGCACGGTCTACGGTGCGCTGATCGGGGCACTGGTCATGGCGAGCCTAGATAACGGCATGTCGATGCTCGATGTCGATGCTTACTGGCAGATGATCGTGAAGGGCAGCATTCTCGTGCTGGCCGTGTGGATCGATGTGGTGTCGGGGTCGAACCGGCGGTGAAGTGGAAGAAGGGAGAGGCGCGGCGGCTATATCGATCCGGTACGGCACCAATCCGTCAGAGCCTCCCTCATTTCTTCGACAACGGTGTTCCACTCTCCGAGTTCGCGCTGGCGGAATAGCCGCATTGATGGATACCAGGGGCTATCTGTTCTGCCGGTCAGCCAGCGCAACTCCGAATACGCGGGCAAGAGTACCCAGACAGGAAGGTTCGCCGCGCCGGCAAGATGTGCGACGGCCGTATCAACGGTGATGAGCAGGTCGAGCGTTTCAAGTATGGCGAGCGTATCGGCGAAGTCTTCGATGACTGGTCCGAGCGTGTGCAAATCGAACTTGCCCGCCAGATGTTCGCTGTCGCGTTCATGCTCGCCTTTCTGTAATGAAAACCATGTCGTCCCCGGATGCTCCAATAGAGGTTTCAGCGCTTCTATACTAATCGACCGGAATCGATCCAGAGCAGTGTGGGCGCCGCCTGCCCACACTACGCCGATTCTCGCGGTTTTCTTATACGCAGTTGACGGTGAAGCTGCATCGATCCTTGACCGCCATTGGTCAATATGAAGCGGCGATGCCGAGATGTATGGCATGGCAACAGGGAGCATTGGCAGGTCGAGCTTCATATGCTCCGGCATCCTTAGCATATGGCTCCAATAGTCGTAAGGACCGGCCGGTAATTTTGTAAAAACCGATCGTACGCCGGTCATGCTGGCCGCAATTCTGGCGACAGGTTGGCTGACCAGTACATCGACAACTGCGCCTTGCTGATGCAGCCACTCGGCAAACCGGATGAACTGGATTTCGTCACCACGTCCTTGCTCGCCGACGAGCAGGAAACTAGACCCGGAAACCGGTTCGCCGTTCCACACCGGAAAACCTGGAAAAACCAACGTGGCACGCGCGAGCGGCATGGCGTAAGTCATATTGCGACGTGCCCATCCGCTCTTGAAGTCGCCCTGACTCAGTTCGAGGCATGCAAGCTGACACTGCATGACTGGATCGTCGGGCGCGAGCTGTACCGCTTCGCTGCTGTAGACCAACGCTTCTGCAACTCTGCCGCGTACGCTCAGGGCATGGGCGGCATAGTGGTGCAGCGCGACGCGTTGCGGATCCATCCTGATTGCCTGGCGGGCGACATTCAGCATGTTGGCGAAGCTGTCCACTCTGTATAGCGCGAGACACAGCGCCTGCAATGCTTCAGGATTGTCCGCTTCCCGTTTGCTGATCTGTGCGACCGCTTCGTTTACCGGCACCGTTCGATTGGCTTTGGCTAGCGCATGGATCAGATCGAACCCGTCTTGCAGGGAAGATGAGTCGAGCGCCCAGGCAGATAGCCAATAATCGGCGGCGTCATCGGTTTCCCCGAGTTCGGCACTCAAACGCGCGATGGCACGTATCGCATGATGAAGGTCCGGCTCTATGGAGAGAGCCTTTTTGTATTGCACTTTCGCATCAGCAAGGCGGCCGCTCAGTCGCAGGCAATCCGCGAGATTGCGATGCAACGTCGCGGTGCTTCCAGAGAGGCCGAGCGCACGACGGTAGAAGGCTTCCGAACGTATGTATTCGCCCTTCATCGCGGCAATCAGGCCCGCGTGTTCCCACAGATCGGCACGTGCCGGATCGGCGTTTAGAGCACGCTCCAGATAAGTATCTGCTTCGGCGATTTTTTTCAGGTGCACGCACACCAGTCCCATACGATGCAGGGCATGGACGTTGAGCGGGCTTAGGGCCAATGCGCGTTGATAGCCGCTTTCCGCATCCCTCATGCGTAAGGCGGAATAGTCGGCGTCCGCGCGAGCAATCAGGGCGTCGATGTCGACGACGTAGGAATGATGGGCGGTGGCGTCAGGCATTTTCAAAGATAACCAGCGTCGCTTATGCGTGAAGTTGTGCATCTGCGCGGCGTAAGAGCGACGCAGATGCATTTCGCCAACACAAGCCTCAAGGTGTATAGGTGGCGTAAAGCACGCCGTCGTTGAGATTTGTATTTGGGCTCACTGTGACGTAATAAGTGCCTGCTGCCGGGCTTGACATGATGCATTGGGCGCCACTGCCTGAAGCGAATGCTCTCACGCAAGGCGCGTTTACCGTAGTGGGCGAACCGGCCCTGAGATACATCGTTCCCGATTCAAGACTGGATCTGTTCGAGAGAGCTACTCTCAGGATCCGCGCGCCAGCGGGGACGTCCAGCTTGAAAAATTTCATGACATTTGCTTTCGCAGCGATCGTGATGTTGACGTCGAAACTCAAATCAGTTGATTCAGGGGCGACTACGGTAAAGGGGCGGGTTACCCTGCTAACTGCTCCCGTGCTGTCGGTCGTCGTCAATGTGATGTTGTAAATGCCCGGATGTTCGTAGTCGTAGGTCGGGTTCACTGATTGCGTGTTTACCACTTCAACCGAGTTACTCGACCCGAAGTTCCACGCCCATGACTTGATCGACGCAAAACCTCTCGCGGTCGACAGGTCTGCGCAAGTAACCAGCATCCCGGCCACAGCCTGCGAACATTTGAAATCTGCCGCTGCTGGAATCTGGCCGGCCTTCGCCGCCGCAACTGTCGCCGTTGCATCGAGAGTGCCTGAACCCAGAGGATGATCCGGCTGTTTCGGGAATGGTTGGGCGTGCTGCGTGATTAGTGTGCGCGTCTCTGCAATGCTTAGCGGCTTTGGTGCGACTGACTGTATGAGAGCAGCGACGCCGCTAACCATCGGCGCGGCCATGGAAGTGCCGCTGAAAGCGGCATAACTTTCGCTGCCCACCGCCGAAGTTCCATCGTTATAGGTCGATAAAATGTCGGTTCCAGGAGCGGAAATGTCGGCCGTCGGCCCGTAGTTGGACAGGTAGCCTCGCGAACCGTCGCGTTGCGTGTTACCGACAGCGATAACGCCATGACAGTTGGCAGGTTAGGTGTTCGATGCGTCATCGTTATCGTTCATGGCGGCTACTACAACCGTAGCGCCCAAACCGTTCACAGTGTCTATGGCATCCTGATACGTCTGCGAACATTGGCCAGACGAGCCGAGGCTCGCGTTGATGACCTTTGCAGGACGAGGGTTGATGGGAAAGCCTGGAACAGATCCGCCCGCGGCCCACACCATAGCTTCCACGACGCTGGACATTGTGCCGAAGTTACAGGCACTCAGCGCGCGGACTGAAAGCACTTTCGCCGACGGTGCGACGCCTGCGACGCCGAGGCCATTGTTTGCCACGGCGCTCAAAATGCCGGCAACGTGAGTGCCATGCCAGGTTACCTGGCAGTTCGGATTTTCGATTGTGCGGCCAGGGTTTGTGCCATCACCCGGCCCTGGAAGAAATGTAAAATCCGATCCACCGGGAGCTATGTTCGCATTCAGGTCGCTATGGCTTGTTACGCCATTGTCCACGAGCGCGATAGTCACGCCCGCGCCGGTTCCGGTGTTCCATGCATTCGCCACGCGGATACCCGCGTAGGGTTGCCCAAGGTCAAGATTTGAAAGAAGACCCCATTGATCGTTAAAGTACGGATCATTGGGTACAGCGCCACCTGAAACTGTAATGTCGGGCTCAACATATTGCACGTTCGGATCGGCTGCGATGGCGCGCGTGAATGCTTTCGCTTGCGTGCTGGACAGTTTGCGCTCAGTCGTCACCACATCCGCGCCGATGCCCATCCGACGCAAATGATGCGCTCTTGCTGGGAAAGTGCTTGCAAGCTTGTCAAGTCTTGACTGCACCGCCGAGGAAGAACCGCGTTCAGCAGAGCCAGTTTTGTATTTAATGATGAAACGGTCCGTCTGAGAGTCCGATGTAATGCCAGTTGTATTCATCTTCAACGACATTGCGAGCGGAACCGTACTGGAAGCTGCGGCGCCCGCTGCAGCGGCCACTTCATCCGCATCCCGGGCCGTCGGTGCGGATTGGGAGGCGGTGTCGCTCGCGCCATTCCCACTACACGCCGCCAAAGCCAGCGCTAGCGTGACGTTTGCAACGCTGGCAGCGAAGCGGCCTATTGATATCCTTGACCGGATCGAATCCGCTCGGATAACTGCGTGTTGAAGGCCGACCTTTCCGGTTTCCGCTCTCTCTTTTTTCAATTTTTATATCTCCCAGATCTCTCGTGATCGCTCGTGCTTACGTTTGGAAAACGCACGAACACCGATACCCATTCGTAATACGAAGGTATTCGTTTGTAAAAATGAGAGGCGCTGGAAAGCGCTGCTTTATGTGAGCGAAAATCTACCTTCGATGTCAGGAATGGCGACGCGCCAATTGCGACATCTCCTGCCGTGCCAACAAACCGTCCCTGGCAAGCCGTCCCCACCGCATTTAATGAAACACCCCGCGACTTCCCCCCATTCCCACGCTCCCCCGCATCTCCCGCCCCGCGCCGTCCCGACTTGAGCGCACGCATTTAAGTCTCACATCGGCTCCCCCGTCTTATTACTATTCCGAGGAACAACGCCAAGGCGCCGACCGCGCTTTCATAGCTTCACAGCCAGCGTGCGAGCTGATCGAGCCATGTCATGTTAAAGCGCAGAACCTTCCTGCTTGGCGGCGCCGGTGCTGTCGGCGCGCTGCTGGTCGGGTGGTCGGTGCTGCCGCCGGGGCAGCGTTTGACCACGTCCATGCCGCTGCCGGCGCAAGGCACACAGGTGGCGCTCAACGGCTGGGTCAAGATCTCCGCCGACAACAGCGTGACGATCATGATGTGCAAGGCGGAAATGGGCCAGGGCATCCACACGGGCCTCGCCATGCTGCTCGCCGAAGAACTCGACGCCGACTGGTCGCAAGTGCGGGTCGAAGACTCGCCCATCGACAGGATCTACAACAGCGTGCAGAACATCATCGACGACCTGCCGTTTCGCCCCGACGACGACAGCGCCATCAAGCGCGCCACCGTCTGGATGACCCGCAAGGTGGTGCGCGAGGCCGGCACGATGATGACGGGCGGCTCATCGAGCATCAACGATCTCTGGACGCCGATGCGCGAAGCCGGCGCTTCCGCCCGCGCCATGCTGATCGGCGCAGCGGCCGCGCAATGGAAAGTGCCGGCCGGTGAATGCCGCGCTGAAGGCGGCCAGGTGCTGCATCCGTCCGGGCATAAGGCAAGCTTCGGCGAATTGTCGTCAATGGCCGCTCAGCAACCGCTGCCGCGCCAGGTGGCGTTGAAAGATCCCGCCGACTTCAAGCTGATCGGCAAACCGGTACGCCGTATCGAAGCGGCGTCGAAGATCAACGGCACGGTACGCTTCGGTATCGACGCGCTTCCCGACGGCCTGCTCTATGCGAGTGTCGTCATGTGCCCGACGCTGGGCGGTTCGGTCGCCAGGTTCGACGCAACGGCCGCCGGGAAAATGCCGGGCTTCATCAAGGCCTTCGCCGTTGCGCCGTATAACGGCGGCACGGGTGGCGTCGCGGTGATCGCAGACAACCCGTTTCGCGCGATGAACGCGGTCACCGCCGTGGCCGTGGACTGGCATGACGGCCCGGCGGCGAAGCTGTCGAACGCAGACGTGGACCGCCGCCTCGCGCAAGCACTGGACGATGGCGACGGCCACGCCTACTACCATCTGGGCGACGTAGACGCCGCGTTGAGCCGCGCGGCGCGCACCGTCAGCGCCGAATATCGCGCGCCGTATCTCGCGCACGGCGCGGTCGAGCCGCCCAACTGCACCGTGCAGGTCACGGACGGCTCGGCCACGGTCTGGGTCTCCACGCAAATGCCCGCGCTCGCGCGGCATCACGTGGCGAAGGTGCTGGATCTCGACACCGACAAGGTCGACGTGCAAACGCTTCTGTTAGGCGGCGCGTTCGGGCGGCGCCTGGAACTCGATTTCATCGCCCAGGCGGCGGCGATTGCACGCGAAGGCGGCGGCCGTCCGGTGCAAACCATCTGGTCGCGGGCTCAGGACTTCACTCACGATTTCTATCGTCCCGCGTGCGTGTCGCGGCTGAAGGCCGGTTTCGACAACGACGGCAAACTGGTGGCGTGGCAGGCCACGTCGGCAAGTCAGGCGATCGTGCCGGAATCCCTCGCGCGCTATTACGGCGTGCCGCGCATTCCAATCGACAAGACCACCTGCGAAGGCGCCTTCGATCAGCCGTACGAATGGCCCGCCGCGCGCGTGGCGCACAAGATTGTCGAGTTGCCGGTGCCGGTGGGCTTCTGGCGCTCGGTGGGTCATTCGCATCAGGCGTTTTTCACCGAGGGTTTCACCGATGAACTCGCGGTGGCCGCCGGCCAGGATCCGATTGCGTTTCGCGCCGCGCTGCTCGCGCAGCATCCGCGACATCTGGCGGTGTTAAGGCGCGTGGCGGCTTTGTCGGACTGGGGGCATTCGTTGACGCATGCCGCCGACGGCGCGCTGCGCGCGCGTGGCGTTGCGTTGCACGAGGCGTTCGGCAGTGTGGTCGCGCAGGTGGCGGAGGTGTCGATCGGGCCGGATAAGGGGATTCGCGTGCATCGGGTGGTCTGCGTGATCGATTGCGGCATGCCGGTCAATCCGAATCTGATCCGTCAGCAGATGGAAAGCGCGATCGTGTTCGGTCTCTCCACCGCGTTGCAGGACGAAATCACCCTCGTCAACGGTCAGGTGCAGCAAAAGAACTTTGTGGATTTCCCGGTCGTGCGGATCAACGATTGCCCGGTGATCGACACGGACATCATGCCGAGCCAGATGCATCCGCAGGGCGTGGGCGAGCCGGGCGTGCCGCCGGTTGCGCCGGCGGTGGCGAATGCCGTGTTCGCGTTGACGGGCCAGCGCTTGCGCTCACTGCCGTTGAAGCTTGCGTGAAGCGCAGCGAATCCGAAAACGCAGGAATGAAGAAACTAAAGGAGACGGGCGATGGGATCACTGAACATCAACGGCCGGGCGGTGGCGGTGCAGGCCGACCCCGACATGCCGCTTCTGTGGGTGCTGCGTTGCGAGCTTGGCATGACGGGCACCAAGTTCGGCTGCGGTTTGGGGATTTGTGGCGCGTGCCTGATTCATGTGGATGGCGAAGCGAACTTCGCGTGCCAGACGCTCATGTCGAGCCTGCACACGCAGAAGATCACGACCATTGAAGGCTTGCAGGGCCCTGAAGCACAGGCACTGAAGGCAGCGTGGATCGATCTCGACGTGGTGCAGTGCGGCTATTGCCAGAGCGCGCAACTCATGGCGGCTTGCGCGCTGCTCAAGCACAATCCCAGACCCACCGACGCGGACATCGACGCGGCAATGTGCCATATCGTGTGCCGTTGCGGCACGTATCCACGGGTCCGGGCGGCGATTCACCAGGCGGCCGCAAAGCGTCGGCCAGCATAGCGCTGCCGACCTTTCCGCGTTAACAGGAGGCCGCCGCGCGAGGGTTCAACCTGCCAGCATTTCCACCACGGCAACGACCGCTGTGAAAATGCCAATGCATCCGCCCAGCGCAGCCGCGCCTTTCATGAATTGCGACATACGTATCCCCGTAATGAATGGTCGATGGCACGAATTTAACTCGAATGAAAGGCAAAAGAAAGATAATAAAAATAATTCGTAAGCTTTTGGGCGAAACATTAGATCGTACGGATAGGGCACGAGCGCGTGCCCTTGCGGTGGCGGCCCCGCAAGTGGCCTGGTAAGCGAGCCTCGACCAGAAGCTCGCTTCAGACGCTCAAAATCAGAGGCCGCGTCAAGGCACTTTTGCGGAAGCCGCTGCGGGCGCCGGCGCCGCTTTGACCGGCACTGCGGCTGCGGGCGCCGCACTGCCGGACGCATTCTGCGGATCCATCTCCCACCCGCCGCCCAGCGCCAGGAACAGGTTGACCTGATCGATCGCCACCTGGCCTTCGGCGGCGGCCGCCTGAGATTTCGTCGAGGTGAGCGTGCGCGTCGCATCCAGATCCGAGATAAACGACTCACGCCCTGCGAGATACAGCCGATGCGTTTCATCCGCCGACGCGGCCGCCGACTTCACGGCGGCGCGCAAAGCGTCGGCGCGGGCGTAGTCCGACGCATAAGTTGCCAGACTGGTTTCGGTCTCGCGCAACGCGGTCAGCACCACGCCATCGAACTTCGCCAAGGCTACCTGGCTCGACGCCTGCGCCTCGCGCACCCGGCCGCGCGCGCCGTTCGCCGGGAAGGTCCAGCTGATCAGCGGACCGAAGCCCCAACGCGCCGTGGGCGAGGTGCCCAGGTCTTCGAGGATCCCGGTCAAGCCTGCCGAGGCGCCGATGCTTACCGTCGGATACAGCGCGCCGGTGGCCACGCCAATGCGCGCCGTGGACGCCGCCAGTTGACGCTCGGCTTCGCGCACATCCGGGCGGCGCTTGAGCAGCGCGGCGCCGTCGCCGATCGGAATCGGCTGGCGGATTTGCGGCAGCGTGTCGCACGCGAGCACGGCCGGCGGCAAGTCGGATGGCGCGCGGGCGAGCAGCGCGGCGAGCCGGTACTGGGCGATCTTGCGGCGTGCCGTATAGCGCGGAATATCCGCCGACAGCGTATCGACCTGGGTCTGCCCGCGCGTCACGTCGGGCTGATTGCCGCGCCCCGCGTCACGCAGGCGGCGCGAGACGTCCACGCGCTGCTTCTGCAGAGCGAGCGACTGTTGCGCGATTCTGAGCTCATCGGCTGCCGAACATTGCTCGACGTATGAGCGCACCACGTCCGCCACCACGGTGATCCGCGCGAGATCGGCCGCGGCCTGCACGGACTCGCTGTCTGCCTGCGCCGCTTCCACGCCGCGCCGCAGCTTGCCGAACAGATCGATTTCATACGAGACGCTGATGCCGATGTCGCCTTCGTTGACGACCGGCAGTTTCTCGGTGAGCAGGTATTGCTCGGCGGATTCCTGCGCGCGTTCGATCAGCGCCGAAGTCTTGCCGGAGAAACCACCTTGCGCTTGCGCGACGCCGAGCGCTTCGCGCGAGCGCGCGAGGTTCGCCGCCGCGACGCGCAAGTCGGTGTTCGATTGCAGCGCCTCGTCGACGAGTCCGTTCAGCACCGGATCGTCGTACAGCTTCCACCATACGGGCGGCACGTTGCGGCCGGTCGTCAGGGCCGCGTCGGCGCCTTCGATCGGCGTATTGGCCAGCGGCGCGTTGACGAGCGCCTGTTGCGGCAGCGCATAGTTGGGACCGACGTTCATGCAGCCGTCGAGCGCGACAGCCAACGGCAATAGCGGCAGCAGCGGCAATAAGGGCAGGGCGCGCGACAGCTTCATTGCGAAGCGCCCGAGATGACCGTGGCCGAGGCCGGCTGCGCAGCAGAGGCGGCCGGAACCGTGGACGTAGCCAAGGTTGAAGCCGAAGCCGAAGCCGAAGCCGAAGCC
>Ga0255336_100426_pt1 | contig 69676 bp, 80 predicted proteins | sample MeOH1_35cm_T3_17_FD_189102 | JGI IMG/M metagenome (GOLD analysis project Ga0255336, IMG submission 189102) | Sandy soil microbial communities from University of British Columbia, Vancouver, Canada - MeOH1_35cm_T3_179 | ecosystem: Engineered > Artificial ecosystem > Sand microcosm > Unclassified ... | reverse complement strand
ATCAAATCGTAACGGGATGTGCCAGATTTGATTGTGAGACAGAGATAACCGTTCGACCTCGTTCTTGATCAAATCAACCACCGTCTCGGGCAGTCGGGCAATGTTGGAGTGTCCCATATCAAGCGTGAGTTTTGGTTTGACCGCATCACTGACCGCCTCGCTCCCGGCGAGGGCGTGTTCGGTGTCAAGTCTGGCATCGGCGACCTTGCTCCTGAAAAGCTCCGTTGTATCTTCGGGGGACAACAATGTAGGCCCGCTCTTCATCGCTTGCGCCGCCGATCCTTCTTCGGTGCGAGGTGGTGAATCGTCCAGCGTCTGCGTCGGATCACCCTGGTCGGTCGCCATGAAGACTCGGTTGTTCCCGCCTGCCGTCCAGGGCCGGTCATGGTCGTCGTGGCGGGATGGGCGTGCCAGACGTGTTGCATCCTCCGGACGTAGCATATTTCGAGAGCTGATGACAGGCGCGAGCTCTGCCTGCATGGTGGAGACGGAAAGTGGGCTGGGAAAGGATGTGTCCAGCAACTAGAGGGGCACCGCGTCGAGGAAGATGAGCATTTGTCCAGCATAGTCAGAATGAAGTATGCCGAAGGATAGCAGTAAAAATCTAGTCGCAGGAGACTTTGATCTGCATAGCGAGATAACCATCAGCTCAGCTGTGGTCCGATCGCATTGACGGAGACGGAAGCAGGAGTAACGGCGAGGACATGCGGAGTGGCGCTTTCGGCAAGGATGTTTCAAATGAATGCGTCAAGTGGCCAGTAAGGAAGCTGAGAATCACCGACAAGAGGCCATGGGAAGAATAAGAAAAACTGCAAGATCGTTATGGCCGTGGTTGCGGAAGTACTACCCATAATGACCGGTGGCGTCTGGATCCTGTCTCCTGTCTCTTCCTCCACCAGCGCCTAGCAGTCATTGTGCATTGCCACGTGACCGGTTCCTGGTCCCTTGCAGACACAGTTCTTGGCAACGGACCCGCTCCAGCTGGTGCCAGCTAGACTGAATTGATTCTTGCTATCAAGATGCTGCCTCCGGTGGCGTTGTTGGTGTGCTGGGGGCTAAGCGGTCAGAAGACACCCCCCAACAGTGTCCCTCTGCTTGCTTCATGGATGAAAGTGGTTGATTGATTCTAAGATGGTGCCGACGGTGTCATCGACGTGCTGAGAGACTTCTGTCTCATGTCTCAGTATCGTAGCCGTGCAATCCACCATCCAATATCCACTCTTCGTTGTCCTCGTTGTCGTCTTGGACCCGTCGCCATACACTTCTTTGGGTCGTTCTCGTTGACTCCATCTCCCTGTCGGCTGTGATACCCTTTCCCTTCCCTTTTCCGTCCGTATCCTGAGGCTTCCAAATCGGCCGGATGAACTTGCCACTCGCGAGAAGCGGATTACGACTGAAGGCGCCTTTCGTCCCAGCGGACAGTTCGTGCACATCTGCCTCCTCATCGACCTCCAGGTCCTCGGCACCATCGTCACGATCCGTCCCGGTCGGAGCTTTCTCTCTCGCATAGGTTTTGACCAATTTCCCGTTTTTGATGCTCATGCTCATCACAGTCTTCCTCTTCTCCCATTCTGGGCGATTCGCTTCCTCCAATTCTCGAAGGTATCGCTGCTGTTTCTTGAGTGCTGCCGCTCGCTGAACAGGACTCATCCATTGCGTAGTGCCAGGAGCGAGCGAAGCGTCGTAATCTGCCGCCTCGTCATAGACCCGCGTGCGCTGAGCATTCTCTCGCTGGAAAGCTAGAAGCTTGTCCCTGTGGGCACGCGCACGAACGGCGGCTGAGGAAGCTTCGTCGCCTGACACACTCTCGGGAGTCGAACCACCAAAGATCGGCGTCCCACGCCCGGAGAGAGATTGGCCCGCATTGTGGACAGCCATTCGCTCAACGCCCCGCTCCTCCTTCAGCGTCCGGATCATGCTGTTGACCTGGTCCCTGGTCAAAATGGGGGCATCGCAAAACGAACATGGCTGGAGGCCTTCGAGTGCACAAATGATCTTTCCACAGTTCAGACAGTTAGGGGCCGTCGCGAAGAGCGGGTGGATCGAGCCGTTGCAAGAACACTTTCGACGCTCGGTTGAGAGGGTGGGATTCGTGGAGAGCTCCAGAGCAGCGATTGCCGCGGTCAGGTCGGCAATACTCGAGGTAGTGGTCGTCGGGCTTGACCTCAGGGGGGTCGAAGTGCCGGACTGCGTCTGCGAGGACGTACCATGGCCGGGCTTTTTCGACGGCTTGGACCGTACGTTGGGCAGATTCCAATCTGTGACCAGCGGCCCAGAAGCAGGTGGCAACTTCTGCGTATTTTTTGCCGTCGGCGAGGGCTCCCGGGACACGTTTGGACTGGGCGTCCTGAGGTGGTGTTGAGAGGGCTGAGGCTGCTGGAGGGGAGCATCCGGGAATTCTTGAGAACTGGCATGATCTGAAAGGGGGACAACAGCGGGCGTCTGTTTGGTGATGTGGCTGCCTTCGCTCCCATCTGCCCTTTTCTGGTAGCCTCCACTCACATCACCGTAACCTTCGGGTCGCCGCACAGGTCCAGGGCTGTGGAGTGGTGGTTTGGCCTTTTTGGCTGCACGCTTCTTTGGACTTGGAATGCCTTCGTCATACGTCTGGGTTGATGAAGAGGTCTCGGGGAGTCTCTGTGGCGGTGTGGGTGGCGGCACATCTGCCCGTCGGGCGTTGAATGACGAGATAAATTCCAAAGCCTGCGGTGAATCTCCGAGGAGATTCTTCAGATGCTCGGCGCCGGCCTCTTTCGATAGCGACGAAGTGTATGTGATGATTTCCTCTAGTGAATCATCATCAATCGGTAGCAGACGCCGCAAACGTGTCAAAGCCCACGACTGCAAGTCTGCACTCATGGCCGAGTTGAAGCCGTACGTGAAGGCAGAGAAATGTGAGACAACCACACCCGTCCTCGCGGCAGCAAATAGGCCCTCCCTCAATCGATGGCAGATGACTGTGAGAGTGCTGACGGTGAGGAGTGAGGTTTTGGAGTTACTGTTGATATTGTGCCGCCGCACACTGACCTCACCAAATCGAAGAGATTGATGAAAAACGTTCTGGGAAAAGCTATTGTCCAGGAATACTATACTACATGTATTATTTTGATCATGGCTGGTGGTAGTCAAGTATATAAGCTCGGGTCGAGGAGGTCGCACTGAATCTACAGTGCGTTGTCTTCAGCGTTGTGTGCCACAAGTGCGATGAGTGCGGCCCCAAGGCCACTCCCATCCTTGGCCAGGCCAATTCTGATCCTCTTTTCTTCTTCTCCGATACCTTCAATTTCTCGGAAAGCCTCTCGGATATAGTCCTCGAAGCCGGGATAGTACTCGACAAGGCTTCCGTCGACTCCAATGTCTACCACCTCGTCCTCCTGCAGCTTGTTCGTAGAGAGGATGACGCCACCCAGGGCCACGGCGCTGAGTCTCGCTGCTCGTTTTCCAATGGCATGCACCAACATCTTCACCGCCACGCAGTCCTCCGTCGACGGGGCGTACACGTGAAGGTCCCGTTCGAGGGTCTGCTTGGTGATTCGAAGATGATCGGACTGGTCCTCCTCCACGATGGACAGGAAGGACGTGTCAATGCCCCACTTCTTCAACAATGGACTGTCCTCGGCGACCGTCGTGGTACTCTTGGTGTCGTTGGTATCTGACGATACGTCCTTGAACAAGGCCACACCCTCGTCAGGATGCTGGTGCAGGGACAGCAATGCCCGCCTCAAGATCTCTCCCAGGAACATTCCCGAGACCCGTTTCTCGAACATCTGAATACCCGGATTGACCGACTCGGCGTCCAGATCTCGATCAAAGGGCGTGTTCGGCAAGACGTGCAGATTGTTATCGAAGCTGCCCCATTCCGTGTTGATGACCATGAGGCCGGTCGTTTTATCATACTTGGCCGCTCCTCCTTCGGCCGCTTCGTCCATCTCTTTCATCTTGGTCACCCGGTCCAACCGTTCCACGTAGGCTCCATTGGTGCCGGTCCCAAAAATCGCTCCGATGAGCGTTTTGGTCTTTCCCGGAGACGTATATGATCGAGCCATGAGCGTGCCCACGGTATCGTTCACCAAGGCGGCTACCCTGACTGGAAGCTTCAAGGCGTCGATCTCTTTTTGGAGGAGCTCACATACATCCTTGCCCACGGCTTCGTGGATGTCAAAGCCCTTGGTCCAGCGCATCAGCATGCCCTTGTTGATCCCGATTTGGTTGACGGGAAAACTAAAGGTGAAGCCGAGGTCAAAGAAGTCTTCCTCGACCGGCTTGTTCGGGTGCTTCTCAAAGTGTTCATTGTGGTGCTTTCTCAGAAAGAGCTCGATTTGTTTCGCGAGAAAGGAGAAAAGCTCATGAGCAGTCTGAGCCTCCATCAAAGCTCGAGGAACGGCGACCTTGTCCTGCTGGAGCGTAAAGGTCTGGTTGCCATGGAGGACGACCGAACACACTCGGAAATTAGTGCCACCGAGGTCGACGGCCAGATAGACGCCCTACAATTGTCAGACAGCAGTGCACCCAACCACCCATTGCTCCTCCTACCTTTTCTGTCCCGTTGGGCACGGCCGTGACGTATGTGGGTATCTGGCTTAACGTGGTGCCCTGCTTTGCGAGCCCTTCCGCCATTTGGCGCATGAACTCCTTGACACCCCTGTTGACGTCCTCCTTGGTGTATTCAAATTGCGCCGCCAGCCGTTTCGCCTCCGCTTCGAGGGCCATGTTGGTCAGGGCGTCGGTCACCGGAAGCTCTGCGGAGAAGAAGGGCGTTGGCTTGCACTGCGTGCCAGGTTCCAACCGCTCGTAGTATGCTTCTTGTCGGTAGACACTGTCGCCGAACGGGCTCAGAGTTTGCTTTGACTCTTCTGGCGACACCGACGGCGGCCCCGGGAGCGTGTTCCGTGATCCGAAGAATTGGATGAGGAGGGTGCAGACAAGAGCGACGCCCGAAACGAGGTACAGAAGGGGGATTCCAGGACGGGATGACAGCTTGGCTCTGGTCCGCGAGGACCGCGTCCAAGGAATCCAGGTAGAAGCGATCGACCATGCAGAACGAAGCTCTGGCTCCCGATCTCCGTTGGAAGCCAGCCTTGCGTGGCCCGCGGAGGGGCAACTAGAGGCAAATATGATGTCGTACTGCTTCACTGAGATTGGTGGCTCTGGCGATACATGCCACTGGCAAAGCCACGAGCAGCGATCTAGCGCTGAACGGGCCTTGGTGAATGCTGAGAGAATCCTTGCCCAGATGGAAGCAGGAGAGAGGCAGCTGTCGAGGTTCGCTTCCCCACAATCACTATCGGCTGTCGGCTTGAAAAGACGCTTGCGGAGGAAGAATCGCCTCCGTTAATTAGTCCGGGCTCGCCGATCTACCTGAAGCCCAACCCAAGATGCAGTTCCTTCTCTTCAGTATGTATCTATTGGCCCTAGGCCAAAATGCTCATAGAATTATTAGTTCTGCTCAAGCATCAGTATTGGTACTACTGTCCGCCTCCCCCACAGCAAATCTCGATTCAGGCTAGGATTGCTTTTGCTTCCATCCGTGAATGTGAGAGGGAAATTTTGCTTCGGAACGAAAGGCAAACTATGCTGGGCTCATTAGTATTAATACAGGTAGTGCCCTTTGACTGCTTGACATGTCTTGTTCCTCCAGGGTGCCATCATTTCTAAGAAGGATGAAAATCAGTTTTCTGGCACCCCCTCCCAAAACCGGGCAAGCAAGACCTCTTGCTTTTATACCAGGCAGAAGGCACGCGGCTGCTGGACGAATGTGGCAATTGTCCCGCTGGCACCCTAGAAAAGTATGTCATGTCTCCTTTCTCATAGACTCTCGTTCTCTCATTTCATAGTCATCAAGCGTCTTCCTCTTCTTGACCTCGACCCTTCGAGATCCGGGGTTGTTGAGGTCAAAATTGGATCCCAGATCGGCATGCTGCCGACCCCCCCATGAGAACCGTTTGGGCCGGCTTTCTGGTCTGTGGAGCTTCGCAGTTGGACTTGGCGGTTCAGACGACCACAGGGACGACGAGGAAGAGGAAGAAATGGAGGAAGAAGAAGTAGTGTGCGAGAGTGGCAAGTAAGATGGCCGTTTATCGGAAGAGTCTGAGGTGTGCTGAGGAACAGGGTCTCGCTCTCGTGAGAGAGTTATCGGCCTATCCGAACCTTGTCCGAGGCTGGCCTCCAACGTGTGGTCCGCGTTGCTCGCAGTGTTCATGTCGCTGGGGTCTAGGTCCCAGCTTCTTCCGTCGAACAGCTTCATGTCCGGGTCGGTCTCGTACATGGTCCGCATCTCGACAATGTCTTCTTCGCCACGGGGCGTCACGCTGGCCCGCCGCTTCCACATGTGCCACAGTAGATAGTCGTTGCCAAGGACCTCGGTCAACGAAGATCGGTCATTGTGATGGCTGGACATGTTGGCCGGAGACACAAGGGACCTTTGAACCCGCCTTCTTCAATCTCGGGCTTTTACGTCCCTCTGTAGCTGACCCTGGTGAGAGAGGTATCAGAACTCAGAGTCCGTGCTGAGACAGGAAATCTTCTCGTCACGAGCCGAATGCTGGTGGTTTCTTGATCCAGGTCGGAGCTCTCATATAGACTGTGCCCATGCCTAGCTCTCGGACCTTATCGTAAATAGCAGGACAACGGATCCATGCGGATGACATTCTGAGTAAGCTGCATTGGCCCACCAATCATTTTTGGGTATGATTATGGCCATATTTTCGATAGGTTGTATGGAAGCTGAACCCAGCTACATAAGCGTTGACACATCAGTGCTTTGTGACCCGCTTCCCACGCGACTTCTGATTTCGTTAGGTGAGCTGGACAAGTCACACTGTGACCAATGCAATTTCTTGAGTCTGTCATCCTTTTGCCGACCTCTTTTGATCACAACGTCGTTGTGACCCAAGTCACTGGCCCATGCGACGCGACTGCAGAGCTGCCGTGTAGCATTTATGTCAATCATTCTCTGATAGTAACGCGTTGTAACATGACAGAGTCCGACAATGAGGGTCTCTGCTTCCAAAGCTTCGAGAAGGGTCACATCATGTTCATCCGTGTCCCTACGGGCGAAAGTTTCGGTGCGGACTTCACCTGTTACAACTTTGTCAGCCACTGCTGAGTAGCAATCGATGGGAGGGTCCAAAACCCCACATGCCATTGGATAACGCCATCCAGAGGTGCAGTTTACGGTATAAGCAGGACACCAAGTTGTCTTGCTTGTTCGGACCGTCGGTATGTTAACCATGCTGTTTGTGTCCTGTGCAGAGATGTGGTCGAGAAAACTCGGCAACAATGGGACAGTTCTCAAGGTATGGTGTCACAACAAGCGGGTGTAAGAGAACGAAGCCGAATTCTTGCTGCACAGAGACCGCATGGTGAATCTCCAGAGCTCCTATTATCGGTCTCCAGTCGTTGCACGGATGGAAAGAGAGCCTGGATGGGACGTAGATTGACGAGATCTCAGCTGCATACCCACGAAAGGACCATCTGAACTGGCGTGCACCTCTCAGATCAACAAGAACGGCCTTGAATGTTAATTTATCCATGCATGGCCTCGAAATCTGGTGGATAAGCACTTCGAGTTCGTCTGCAGTTCTCAGAGAGCAAGCCAGGAGGGAGCCGGAAGACAAATTTCTTCCACAACTGTAGGTGCCAATATCGAGAGATGGCGACCCTGACCTTGGTTCTTTTTGACATGGCCTCTGCTCGGACGGGCAGACTCAAGACGGGTTGAGGACTCTCGCTAAGGCGACAAAGGCTGACAGAAATGTGCGCGTCGGGTCTGGACGTCTAACGCCTCCAGCAACGGTCCAGAGTCTGCTGCACAGATTCGCTCGTGATTGTACAGCAGCTCCCAAGACCTAAGCCGAGTCTGACTTGGTTGCTCTTAGACATCTGTCCAGGGAGTCAGCACGGGCCCAGGGACTCCGGAAGCAGATCGAAGCTGTAAGCTGATCGGAATGGAAATTTATTAGCCCGTCCGTGTCGGATGTGGGTAGGTACTGAACCCTGTAGTCCGCCATCCGATGCCGGGAGAAATGGGCATCACTCATGTTCAGAGCTCTCAACAGACGACTCTGCATGCTCCCAACAGCGGTTCTGAATTTCGCATGCACGGTGGATTTGTTGAAATATTTGCTCGTATGATGCTCCTGAGTGGTTTCTTCCCTTCCCCTTGACGCCGCGAAATGTCTCGCAGTATCAACCTTGGCCTGCTTCGGTCATTGCGCCTTGCACGAATAGGTCCCAGGAATGCACTCGGCGGCCCACGCCATGCACAGCCCTTTCATATCTCCTCCAGCCAGCAGACGGATGGCGTCTACAAAGCTCTTGCCGAAATGCGAGTCCGGACACCCTGGATCGAGGCTTTGCGCCAGAGTAAAGAGGGGACCACATACAACGCAGAAGACTGGGTCGAACCTGACTTGACACCGAAGAAAATGTCCGACAGTTACGTGAGCGTTGTTTTGCCGTTGTCGAAAGGTGGGAACATCCAGACCGATCAGGGAACCAATTCTAAATTCAGGCAGATCCATGGATGCTCGATACCTACGCCAATTATACGGGACAAATTCGCACGTAGGTGCCGAGCCTGCCGGTCGAGTTCTTCAGCTTACAATATCAAGAGGGACTCTTCTGATGGACTTGGACGCGCTGGCAGGAGTGGTGGCCTACAAGCATACCGGTGAAGGTGTCAGCACGGTCACGGCAGCCGTGGACAGGATCACCATTCAGAATCCCCTCCGGTAAGTGACCTGCCTGGTCTTTGGGACGAATGCGAATATAACCACCACCAGAGAGATTTGTGATCTTGAGCTGAGCGGAAATGTCACCTTTGCGACTGGCCGAAGCAGCATGGAAGTGACGCTCCAGATCGCCAAAGCACCCGCAGAGGACCAGCAAGTCACGCCAGAAGATATCTTCATGACGTGCGCTTTCACCATGGTGTCATTGGATCCCAAGACCAAGAAGCCCATTCGCATTGCTCCTCTCATCGTCTCGACGCCGGCGGAGCGAGCCCTTTTTGCCAAAGGCGAGGAGAACTACAGGAACAAGAAGGCGATGAAATCAGCCCACATCACCCAAAAACCACCGGATGCCGAGGAATCTGCCATGATCCACAAGATGTGGCTGGACTCCATGGCGTATAACAGTTCCGAGAATCTGGCTCATTCGCCGCCGGCCAATGTCATACCCATGTCAAGCACGGTGATCCACAGCACACAAATCATGCAACCGCAGTACCGCAACCGGCACAACTTCATGATCTTTGGCGGCTACCTGTTGAAGACGACTTTCGAGTTGGCTTTCACCTGTGCTTCCGCCTTCTCGCACACTCGTCCTCGCTTTCTCAACCTCGACCCCAGCACGTTTGAAGAGCCCGTTCCCGTCGGATCCGTCCTGTACGTCTCGGCCCGTGTGACGTACACTGAGCCCGATTCTAATGGCGGCACCCGAATCCAAGTCATGGTGCACACGCATGTCAGACCAGTCGAACATCGCGAGCAAGTCAAGAAGAACACCGGCACCTTCTTCTACACCTTCCACTCTGGCGACGACGTCAGTGTGCTGCCGCAGAGCTATAGCGAGTTTATGCAGTGGGTTGCCGGTCGTCGACGGGCTTTACGGCTTGCTACGACACTCGATGCCGAGTCAAATACTGTGCTTGGAAGCGCCAACGCCGAAGGAATCACTGAATGAGACCACCATATTGTTGTCATCATCTCGAGAGCTGTTTGTTCCTTCCGTTGCCGCTCAAGGGATCAGATGGTCAAACTCATATGCTTTTTATATTCCTGTGGAAACGTCCTTGCCCCACCAGGCATCCATCAGTGAAGTCGATTTTTCCTCATGGCATCGTCCCATGTGGGAGCAAGGACAAATCGGCGAGTGAGGACTCGAATTATGTCAGTTGGTAGGTGTTGATGACGAGAAGCGACGTGCACACAAATTCAGCTTCGCATTGCAGGATGGGAAGTCTGTAAGACAAAGGTTGTCCTAGTTGTCCTGGCCAAGGCGCGGGTAAGAAAGCAGCATCACCCCTCCCGCTGGACTGGTTTCAAGGCCATGAATGCAAAGGGGCGGAGGGCGCCGTCATCATCCACCTATAGACGATTCGTTATAGATCATCCAGAGAAAGCCACATGGTATTCGAATGGACTTGGTAAGTAGCATATAGATTACTAGATGTTCACTGCATCATCGGCTCATATCTGCGTGCTGTTTCTAACATTCTACACTGTGCTGTGCCGTTCGCTGCCATTCGCTGCCATTCGCTACCCATCCCTCGACGACAAACCTCAATGCAATACAGCCTGAGAGCTGCCATCCATCTGTCCAGTCCAACCAGTCGATCGACGCTTCATCACACGCAATTATTCGTCCGTAAACTCATTCCACAAAGCGCCTCCAATAGAATAGGAAATCAAGACAAAAGTCAATGCCAAACGTACGGAAGATGTGATGAGTAATTGCTCTAGGTAGGACTGAGCATTGTGCAAAGGAACTTGATGCCACTTCCCAAATAGGTATTTCAATGCCATGACATCAAAAGTGATTTATGTTGGGCAGGGTTCTCTTGCGTCTATAATGTATTGGTATCATAATCGTTGCTTGCTGTCGCTCAGCCGCTTGTCAGTGCTGGCCGACTATCGATCGAACTTTTCGAAATTCGAGAGTTGAAACAAACCATGTATGTACGTGGGATCCCAAATTGGTGGCGAATCCCGTTCAGGGCAGTCTTCCAATATTCCTCACAAAGTCATTCCTCAGAGTGAATGTCGCGTCAGTCGGGCGGCCCGATCGTAGGCGTCGTCTCCGCTGTCTCTCCATATTATGTCGTGTTGGGGGCCGTTTCATTCATTCCATTGTATTCCATTTCACGTCATTACTGTCGTAACACTGGCCGTGTCGTAGTGAAAGCGGTGCTCAACCACACCGGGGTAAACAACCACCACTCACCTTGTCCCTCTGGACACGTCCAACCTCGGATTCTCTCACCTTGATACCAACCATGTCTATACCCAATCCTAAACCAAGTAGATTCTTGCCCAATCCGTCACTGACCCTTGACGCCTTCATACCGTGTGCCACAAGGGCCGCCGCCGTCGCGGCGGTCGTCTCTGATACCCGCATGCTTCGTCGTCTCTCCACTTTGGCCTGATACTCCTCGATTCCGAGTACAGTACTCCTCCTCTTTCCGGAACCGTCATTCTTGCCGAGGATCTTCCACGTCTTGCTCTTGCTGGGGCCCCGAGTCAGACCTATCTTTGGCGACCTCGACGACAAGGACATGGGCGACGTGATCAGGGGTGAAATCGTGTCTTGAACCTCGCTGTCGGCCGACACGGGGCTCACAGATGGGTCGGTCCTATTCCCCCCCGACTGGTTGCGTGAATGCCCCATGGTGGAGGTCCGCGGACACTGGCCATTGCAATATTCCTTGGCCGGCGATTTCATCTCGCCGTTTGGAAATGGAACCAACATCTCCAGCTGTGTTGGAGTCGGCAGCTCAACGGGGCTGGCCAAGTCCTGCATTGGATCTCGTCGTGACTCGACGACCAACAGTTCAATCGCCTTTGGGACGTCGATACCGGATCCCGTGTCACACATAGCCAGAGCTTTCCTTGCGCTAGCTTCTCGAAATCCCAGCTCGTTGACGAGAAGAGCCATTGCTTTGTCTACGGGATCCACGACCTCAGCATTTGGCGCCGCTGATCGCTCCTGGGGACGGAAGGGGACCCGCGGAGAGGAACGGGCATAATCCATCGGGAAGAGTGTGGCCCCAAGTTTCGCGCTGGCGGTCGGCGTCATGCCAAGGGAATAGAAGGCCGTGGGATCGACGGTTGGAGACGCAGGGAAGAAATGGGATCGACGGGCGTCGACGGGCTTGTTGGCAGGATCACAATCAGGTCGAATCTCCATGGGCGCAGTGTTGCCCACAATCACCGATGTTGGCCTCCTCCTGTCGGAAGTGTCGATACGCAACCCCTGCGACTGGGCTGCGGCCTGATGGGGGCGTTGGAAGGACGTGAGCTGGGGGCCATCGCAAGATCTGCTGGGTCGGTGCTTCGACGACGTCGTCGGCATCTGGGTTTGCTTCGCCTTCACCGTCGCCTCTTCCAGAATCCGCTCTTGGTAGACCTGTGCAACGGCGGACGCCAGGAATGTCGACCGAGTTTGGCCTTGTGGTGGTGGCGTCCATGTGGTGAGGCCGAGCATCTTTGCCTTGTCGAAGGAGCAAGGCGAAATGGAGAGGACAACCCGCGGGCCCAGTGTGAGCAGGTACGATGTCCATTCCAACAAATGTTGATGCGCCGGTGTCACTTCGTTCAGACACCAGTTGTCGAACACTCCAGCTTCGCGCGCCTCTTGCTCACGTCCATGGAAACCTGAGACAAGGGCGTGCAACGATTGCCACATTTCCGTCACATCCTCGAGTTCGCTCATCGACAGTCCTTTACCGTTGCCAATGGCAAAACCAGCTCCGAGACTCTTATTCTTCGATCCACGCCCGCCGTTGAGCCAATCCATCTCTGTTTGAGACGTGAATGACTGCCTGATGTCGTTTCTAAATAATGTGCAAAACGTCCAGATCCGCCATAGCGCCTCCTCCACTCGTCTCTTGTGCGGCTCGTCCTGTCCCACCAGACCGAGGATCGTGCTGGGCCTGCATGATGAACGGCAGTGATTCAGAATATATGACCTGAGAGCTCCGATCGTGCTCATATCGCGCTGATAATCTTTCAGTTTGAAAACGTTGGTCCCCTTCAAAGCCAGGATACTCCGTCGCATCTCCCACGCAGGGCGTGAAAGTTTGAACATGAGATGGCTGACGAGTTTGGATTCATTGCGTTGGAAAGTCCGACGGAATCCCTTGCTGACCAGGGCGGCGGATTGCAAGTCCTGTACACTGTCCACATGGTACATGATGCGGTAAATGACCCGTTCCGCTGTGGCTGCAGCGATCGGGCTATATGTAGGTTGCTGCTGAGTTCGGAGACGTGGTTTCTTCTGCTGTTGGGATGTCGAAGCTGTCGCTGAAGAGCGTCGTATGTCATGGGAAAGATCAGGGGAGTGCTGCTCCAAAAGCAACCTGTATTCTTGCGCCAACGTTTCAGACTTCGCCCGCCGTCTGTGCATGCCGCTTGCCACAGCCTCTCCTAGCCGTGCTCCTCGTGTCTTTCCGGGCGCCCACGTCGGCAACTCCTGAACGAGTCCCGATCGTTCCGCTGGCGGAGCAGTACTCTGTGCCCGCAAAGGCGCAGGATGATGCTGGTTGGAGTCCAGCAAGAGTTGTGGCGAGCTCTGAGACTGCAAGGAAAGCTTCGCGTATTGTCCTCCCATCCGTTCTCCAGGCCCCAGCGGAAGAGGCTTGTCAAGGTTTGGCGGTACGGAAAGAACTACGATCGACGAGCTGGTGAACCTCGATTTCTCGGGTGCCAGCGTCAGAGGCCCGGACACCTTGGCGGTGGAACGAGGTCTGCTTGGTCTCGCCGTCACCGTGTTCAATTTGCTTTCCGTTGAGGAGCCTTGCTTTACGTCTCCTGGAAGCTCTTGCAGGACGCTGGAAGTCGATGAATGCCTGGAGATAAGAGGCGAGTCGTCGCTCTCCTTGGGGTCGGAAGAATAGACTGACGACCCAATCGAATCGTTCCTGGCTATGGTCGTGATCGCCTTGACCACTCCATGCCTGCCATTTGGTGCGCTCACAAACGTCGTCGTATTGCCATGAGAATATAAAGCGTCCGTCCGCTGAACCTTCAGGTCCCCTCGGGTGGCCGGACTGCTGTTTCCCTTTGGTGGGCTCAGCATGTCATCTTGCGATTCGAAATGGACGAATTGGTCAAAGAGGTCCGTGAAGGAGCTGGTGGCCATGGGGGAAATGGCCGGTAAGCGAAGCTTGCCATCATCCTCAGACATCGACTGGCCTTGGTTCTGACGCTTGAACAGAAACGACGAGCGGTCCCTCGCTGCCAATCGCAATATCGACGTCATCTTGGAGAGGTCGAACGAAAGCTGGACACCGTGAAGGACGACACAGATCCTGGGCTAATAATCCAGAGAGAATTCGCAACTGGCGATCATCTCGCCGGTGCATTGCGCATGGAAAAAAGTGATCCAATGTGCAAGATGGAGAAGAGCATAACGAAAAAAGGTCTTGTGAAAATCGTTGCGTGATGCCTAGCAACCTGAGCTGTTTCGGCGGCTGTTTGATAATTTGTGAGGTTGGGGCCAGGCCTTGGGATTATAGCAAGTCGGCCAGGATCCTGTCAGGCACTCGCTGGAAGCAGTTAGAGGGCAGGTCGAGGCGTGGAGAGTGGCGGCAGCTAAGGATGGTCCTAAAGATATCGCGCCAATTGGGGCGAAGTCAAGGCGCAGACCTGGAAGCGGGCCAACCTCCTCAAGTGATTGGGGCGACATCTCAGGCTTGCAGGGGCACACACGTCGCAGGCCTGGAGGCCGGTCCGTCTGCAACCGAGAGTGCCAGGAAGCGAGCGTCAAATCTCCAGGACGTGGCCAAATCCTTAGGCAGGGGCCGACAACTTTGGGGACACGATCGTCCAAGGCCACGCACATTATTATGCCATGTCTCAGCTGGAGGAGAACGAGGCCCCCTGAGGGCTGCACAAGGGGCCGGCCCCTTAGGCGACCCGAGATGATGGAAGCTGAGCGTGGATGCAATAATTAATTAGTGGTGGTGACTTGCCCTAGCTAGGCTTCTGTCGTGTCCGGATCGACACCTTGGGGGACGCGCTGGCGGTCGCACTTCGGTCGAGGTTGGATGATTGGAAGAGCGTATCTCTAGGCTCCGATACAAGAGTTTCCTTGTTCCAGCCGAAAGGGTCCGGAGATGTATCATGACACCTTGCGGATGATGCGCCACTGGCTGCCAGTTCAGGAACAAGAAGGCATCACTTGATTCCACCGTATCCAGTAAGTAGGACCAAAAGGGTCGTGCCGGAAATATGTTGGTCCTCGCCGTAAGCCGTCCGCCTGTGGGTTTTTGAAACTGTTATCCCAAGGCTATCACTGACAGGTCACAGTGTCTGACCTCCACATCCGTGGTCTATTGGAGCACAAGTCGTCACTCCAATCTCATGCTCCGACCGAGCCGCCTTCGGCAGCAGGCCTCTGATCACAGATCTCATAGTCCCATGAGGACGGCGTCTGCATCGCTCTTCGTCCTCGCTCTCTGCTCAAGCTTGTTTCTGGACTGAAGCAGCGCAGAGACCAGTCGTGCGCTCGGCAGCCACACTGGGCCCTTCCTATACGAGCTGTGGACATGTTCTTTTATCCCGTCCATTCGCTTCTGACGAGCCGGTTTCGAAACGACTTCCCGTTGCTCGGGTTTGGATTTGGCCACAAGGAGTCCGCCAAACACTTCATGGTCTCTTCCGTCTCTTCGCTTTCATCTTCTGGTAATAGGCCTTCTTGCCGCTCATTTTAGATTGCTGGATCTCCTCGTATTTCCGCTTGAACCGAGACGTCTGCTTTTCCGTGGCCATCACCTCTTCCACAAAGTTCTTCGCTCGGGCTTTCTTGTTGATTCTGGAGCTGTAGAACTCGGTCGGTCCTTCGATGACGGTACCGACCTGTGAGAATGTGGGTAATGTGCCCTTGCGGTTATTTTTCTTATAATGTCTATGCGGGTCGAGCACGTTTCGCATCTCGATGAGCTGAAGATCGCGCTTCAGTTGAGGCGTCATGACCGTCTTGGGCAGGTCGAACCATTCAGGCCCGGCAGAGAGCTGATCGTTCTGTCATCGTCAGCATACGCGTCCGGGTCCGACGATAGTAGCAGCCGAGTAGGATGGATCCAAGGTCAGAGTAACTATGAATATGAATGCTCTCATGGAGGCAGGACAACCCAGAAAGGACTGCGGATCTGCGTCAAGAAGAAAATGGGATAAAGTTTCCTCATACAGGATGGTGACTTGGGAGGGATGGACATACCGCTTTTCTCGACGTCTGTGCAACGGGGTCTGTGGACCGTGACCCATGGACCAGTTTGCTCTGTTCTTTGGCCACCAGGAGGGCGAGATTGGCCTGAGCGATACCTTGCTGGTCTTGGATGTAAGCGGCGCCATCGAGGCCGTGATGCAGTTTGGGGAGACTGCTACATGTGAGGAGGATACTCGATCCAGCTTTTGCACCGCTTACAGTTTCCTCGCTTTGGCCGGGACCTGGCCGGCCTCTAAAGTGAGTGTGTCTGCACCACTGGATGTCGCCCCGGTCGTGCTTTTTTTCCGCAGCCTTGCTTCGGCTTCTTGCAGCAGTTGGTCGATCTGCTCGTCGGAGAAGGGTGCTGACGCCATCGCGGATATCGTTCGTACCTCGCCAATCGAGCCCAGACCTCACAGAGAGCTGGTATGTTGACGCCCGCGTCAAAGAGACTGCAATGGTGAAAAGAGCCACCAAAAAAGAGGAATAATGATATTGGCAGGTTTGCCGAGTAGTACCATCTCCTTGGTCACCGTGCCAAGGCACTAATTAATCGAAATGACACAGCTTGGATGAGCTGGCATTTTCAGCAGTGCCGCTGCAGTGCTGCCCAAAACAGAGGGGGGCTGGCCAGCAGCCTTGTTCTTGTGCTGCAGGATACCGCCATCGTCATCATTTGGAAATGAAGCATCGCCTTGCTGTGGCTGCAGCGGAAATTTTGACTCTTCTCATGTCAAATGCCCCTTGCTGGTCCTGTGGAGGAGTGATTTCAGCACTGGCTCACACTGCCATAGACAGTCCACTCAGACGTCGTTGAAACAGCCGAACAGGAGCAGGAGCAAAGCGCAGGGAATACCAGCATCCGGGGCCACGTGCAGGATGAGCTTGTCTAGCTGGCGACTGGATCATCTGATGTGCCACACCTGCACGCTGCACGCTGCATAGCGACGCCTTCCTCCCAGCGAACCCGCAACCCCGTGTACCTGAGGCTGTAGATTGAGCTGGAGTATCCCAGCTGCGCTCCGGCCTATCACCACAGGAGTGAGGCGTCGGAGATGCCACTTCATAGGGCAGATCTGGCGGCCAGTGAGAAGCGCTCTCCGTGTCGCCCTGGAACGCTAAATGCCTTGAATCATGTTTATTGGATCTCACGCCTCGACCCAGACAGCCTCGCCCGATTGGTGCTTTGCAGAGGCCTTTGTTTACCTTCAGCGATCAGGTCCATCAATGTAGAGAATCTCCCCCGGAGCATAAAGCCACAATGCATGCCCGCCGTTGCGCCGTGTCCGTCCACCGTCGTCCTGATCGCAGTGCTCGATCCGGGCTAAATGCTGCCCCTACAAATATAAGAGTCCGTCCATACCCCGCCCATGCTCGCCGCTAGCTAATGCGCATTTTGCTGTCCTCCAGCTCCAGCCGCACACCGCCCACAATTCCATCATTCATCCCGTCCCCGTCCGGACTTGACGGCTCGCACCACGCTGTCAGGTCGCCTGTGATCTGAGCGATCGATCACTCATCGAGCCGAGGGCATTGCCATAGCAGGCGACTCCTCCTTCGAGACCGCGCGACATAGTCTGCGCCGACTCTTTTGTCCGAAATGGACCAACAACAGCCAGGTGGTGGCCAACAACCGACCCGCCAGCAGCCGCTCTATGACATCTCTCAGGGTGGGCATTATGGTGAGCGAGGACACATCCTATTGTGCGTGCCCGCCTCGATCGTCCCTCTCCGGGGCGAGGTGCGGTGGCGGGCCGCCGATGATGGATTGACCTGTACTGACGAGAAATCATCACAGGCGCGAGCGCAGCGGTACGTGATTGATCTTCCCTCCGCACACTTCGACGTGGACGACTGCGGCGCTCTCCCCGTGTGCGGAACTCTGTGCGCCCCTCGAGCGCGCAAGGTGGCGTCGCGCCGAAGGAGATGCCAAATACACCCGTCCGCTCGTTTTCACATTTCCGGTTGATGTCGCAACAGAAGTATGCTGACTATGATCAGTTGTCTGCCCAGGGTTACGTTCCTCATACAGAACTGTACTCGGGCTTATGGTCAAATGTACGCCTCAATTGTCGAGGAAATCACCCGGCCCACGTCTATCCATGCTCATGACCCTGCACAGATAAACCAAGGCCTGACTGGCCCCTCACGCGAAATCCTGGCCACCTATTGGCAACAGACGATCAACCATCTCGAGACGGATACCCACGACTTTAAGGTCCATCAACTACCGCTCGCGCGCATCAAGAAGGTCATGAAAGCCGACCCGGAGGTCAAAATGATCTCGGCCGAAGCGCCGATACTCTTCGCCAAAGGCTGCGACATCTTCATCACCGAGCTGACCATGCGCGCGTGGATACATGCCGAAGACAACAAGCGGCGCACGCTGCAGAGAAGCGACATCGCCGCGGCCCTGGCCAAAAGTGACATGTTCGACTTTCTCATCGACATTGTCCCCCGAGAAGAGAGCGGGCATGGCAGCGCGTCCAAGCGGCCGAACACGAGCGGACAAGCCACGGCGGCCCAAGTGCCGCAACAGCAACAGCAGCAGATGCCTCCGCCCGACTACGGGATGGCACAACACGGCGGCATGGGTCCTCCGGACCAACAATATGGCCGACCTCAGATGTATGGCGGCCACATTCCCGGCGACGGACAGCCAGATCCTGGCCAAGGCTATGGACAGCCTCAGCAAATGTTCGCGGGGGGGGATATGTATAACCCATATGCCCAAGGGCAGTTTGGTGGTGCCGGAACGCAGCAGGTAGGTGGACATCATCAATAGTCATCACGCGCCAGCTTCATTCGAGGTATGCAGAAATTTGGCACATGGGCAGCGGCCAAAATGGAAATTCATGGACCGGAACTGACAAGGACTGATTCCTAGATGTACCCTGGTATACCCGGTCAGCGACCGACGAGCCAAGGATACGGCGCCCCCCGACCGCGCACATCAGGGGGCGACGATCAGCAGGACTACGGCCCGGGCTGAGAACACTCTCGCTATTTTGCCTATGAAGAACGCTCGGGAAGCGGATGATGTGTGGTGCTGTATGAATTGGCATGAAACCTTGGTTCTAAGTTCGGTCCTTGTTTGAAAGCCGCGCAGGCGAAGCAGACCTGCCTCCTTTGGGCACGTTGAGCGGAGTGTTCCAAATCTTGATCAGTCAGCATCCTTGCTTGATCTGTTCAGGTTTGGTCTCATCGTCGGATTGATTGCGGAAGGTAGGCGAGGAAAGAAGATAAAATCGGCAACGAAAGAGGGATAGATATCATAAAACTCTCTCTGAAAAATAAAAAAAACAAAAAGCGCCCATGCAAGGATAAGCTGGACAGTATAATCCAGACAGACTCTACTCCAGTTGCGGTTCTCGCTATTTTCTCTGACATATATCGTGCACGGCCCGCCAAGTCAGGCCTCAGGCCTCGCTCTCACGGCTATCTGCTGCCACCATGCATAAGTCGATGCTGGAACGCGGCCAGCCGCTCGGTGGCGGTGTTGGTGGCTTTGCCCGTGGTGGACATGGAACCGGAGCCACGCTCGGCCCCCGGGAAGTCGTGGACCAGCTTCTCGAGGAGCTGCGGCCCTTTGAGAGGGTCGACATTGCGGTACTTTTTATTCCGCAGGCCGACGTCGTAGAACTCCTCGGGCGAGTCGGTGGCCATGAGGGCGACGGTCTGGACAAGCTCATCGAGCGACTCGAGCAAGATGATGCTATTGGGCAGGGTCGACACGTAGTCGGAGAAGTGTGTCACGTCGATTTGCAGTTGCTGGACGGCGGCCGAGGTGATCCGCGTCACCGACGGCGACAGCGGCAGGGCCAGGATGGACGAGGCCGTGTGGCTGATGGCATTGAAGAGCATGAGATCCTTGAGCGACGACGGCAGCGAAAGGAGCACCGAGTTGATGATATTGGCCAGGTACCGCGTGAGCGTGACGATGTAGTTGGACGGCTCCGTGGGCGGGACACGCGACGTCCAGTCGTATTCGGCCGTTTCGATCAGGTCTGAAACCTTGCTATTGACGAGTTCGAAGATGCGATTTTCCGCCGTCTTTTGGTGAGTGGAGAACTGGCCCGTCGCCCGGAGGGAGATGGGCGGGCCGGGGCTGCTCGAGGCACTCCGGGCCGTGGCCAAGAGCGATTCGAGCTCGTGGCAGGCCGTGGCAAAGTGTGAGAGGTTGATGAGAATTTGGACGATTTGGCCCAGGTACTGGGACGAGAGCCTCGAGACGAGACTGGCGCACACGCGCGTGGTGAGCAGATCATCGAGGGAGGTGAGGAGTTGTTGGTCGATTTTGGCGGCCAGCGGCGAGGGAGAGTCCTCCGGAGACGAGAAGAAGTAGAATTGGTTGAGGAAGTTACGAATGTCAATGCAGCACAGCGGGTACATTTGAGAGAAGGGAAAGACGGTTGGAAAGGTCATTTCGTGCACCGGCCGGTCGGGAGTGTACCACGACACATTGACCACCTTTTCGAACTCTTCAGCGTTCTGGATGGGCATAGGCATGTAGTCGTCGGTCGACACGATCTCGATAAAGTCCTCGCTGAAGCGTTGTTTCAGCAGGTCAGCATATTTGTCGAAGAGCGTGAGGAGGAAATTGCTCATGGCCGAGGTATTGTAGTTGAACGAGTTCATCGTCTGGATGAACAAGGAAATGAGGTTCTTGATCTTGAGCAAGTGTTCTGCGTTGTCCACGGGCGTCAAGGCTTGGCTCATGAGCGAGATGGCAGTTTGGCAGAGTGAGTCCCACAGCTCTTCCACCTGCCAGAGAGTGTGTCAGTTCAGGAGATCCGAACTCAGGGGAGGACCAGACGTGAGCGGCCCGACCAAAAACTTACATCCGTCGTCGATCTCAGATCCGGCACGCGCTTCATCGTCGCCCTTTCCATGATCGCAAATCCGGCAATATCTTCCAGTAAGGTGTGCAGATCACCCAGCTCTTCATCAACCAAGGAGATGGAGTTGAGCAATAGCAAGTCTCGCTGAGCCCTTCGACTTGCCGCGTAATCGGCCTTGAACGTGTCCATCTGACCGAGAGATTGATGGATGTGCAGGGCTTCAAACAGCGGGGTGAAATCCACCTCGAGGTCTTCGCTCTTCAGCAAGTTGTATTCCTCATGCTCATCGGCGACCAGCTCGATGGCAGAGTTGAGCTTAAAGTTCAACAGATACGGTTTCTTCTCCGTCCGTTCCTTCTGTCGTTGTTTTCGAAGATCGGTGTGATAGAAGGACAACTCTCCCAGATATTGCGACATTTCGCGAACTCGAAACAGCCATGTATTCAAATCGGCCATGACCGCTTCGGCGATGGATTTCTGCGTGGCGGGCACCGACCGCTGGATCAACTCGCTCAACTGGTACTGGGTCACCCCTTGCAAGTGGACGCTTTGGAGCTCGTCCAGGGCTCGCAGCGCGGCGTAGTGCTTCTTCTGGTCTCGAAGCTCTTGCACCTGGTTGGCCAGCCGCAGCACCTCGAGGCAGTCTTCAAGAGCATGGCTCGCCTCGTCGATGTTTTGCCTGACGCCCCTCGACTCGACGAGCGCCTTTTTCTGCTCCACCAGCTTTTCCGTGCTGGCCTGGATCGACTGATTGAGGTCGAGAATCTCATGCGTCAGAGTCACCGTTCCTTCCCGGATGCGCAAGAGCTGGTTGACAGACTGGACAAATTCTTGGTGGTTCGTATTGCACTGTCTCTCAATCTCAGCCTCCCTGTCGGCCGCGAAATCGGACAACACCTGGAGCAACTGCGATGTCTTGTTGCCATAGCCATACTCCTTGATTGATGGGATCAGCTGGTCCAGGTAATCGGTATCCGACGGGGAGATGACAATCTTCACATGATCATGTAAGCTCAGACGACCGTCAACTAGTCGATCTGCTTACCTGCTTCAGTACGCTGGTCGGATCATTTCGAAGAGATGCCACAGAGGGCATCTTTCTAGCCAGCGGCTTCTGTGAACTGGTTCCACCCGACTGATCGATCCTTATTGAATCGAGAACGAGAGTCAGTCCGAATTGCAGAAAGGGAGCGTCAGCCCGAATAGCAGAAAGGGAGCGTCAGCTATTATGATTTGTCTCCCGGATGAAATCGGCTGTTAATTACTTCGGATGGAGTGGAAATGACGATGCATTCTTCTCATTGTCATACAACGTTGAGTCTTCACATTGACGTGAAGAGAAGAACCTCCTGTGCTGAAATAACGTCACGTGCAATGTCTCAAATAATGCCAAGACCTTAGCCCAGGTCATATCGCACCTCGCCTTACTTCTTGGATTGACAATGGCCTCACTTTGCTGTCGTGGCCATGCATGATGGACCCTACATGACAGACGCGGGAGTGCATGTCTCCCTTTGGTTACTGTCACAGGAAGACTGTTCGCAATCAGCTCCTTGGTAATTCGACCCCAAATCGCCCTGGAAGAGAAAGACTCGAGGTCAACAGCATGTCCCAGTTTATCAATTGACAAGTGTCAGAGGTAGATGACCAGAAGAGTTTCACCACCACCTGAATGGACCTACATCAGTCTCGACCTGCATCAATCTTGACCTAGATGGAGATTCGGCATTGCGACGCCGTGTATGGATGTGCCGAGCTCACACAAGAATCACCAGAAATCCTCTGTCCCAACCAACATCAAGAAGCGAAAGGCTAGGGCGACCGGAGTGTAAAAGAATGTTGTGTTGCTACTCCGTATGGTTGTCTTCCTGCTGGGAAGTGGATTGCTTTGTAGACTCAGCAGGCAGGACCTGTCCTGATGTCGATACTAAATGTCAGATCTCTGATGCTAAGGTGAGAGGGTAAGGCGTGTAACGTGGCAGCAAGAATCTCCTCCTTGTGTCCCACGCGCGGTTGTCTTGAGCATGATCAGACTGCTTGCATGGTCATTGGCCATGGAGCAGCATGAGTGGTTTCCTAGCCCGCATCCGGCAAGGCTGTGGCAGCGAAGGAAGCAGCTTCAAAGACACAGGTGGTGTTCACGGTGGTACTTGGACATCTACCTCTCCCTGATACCATACATTTCTATCTCCCACCTTTCTCCTACTCCCTCACTTGCGTTGTTGTATAATATCTATTTCTCTTCACCGTCATCTGCATTCCTTTCCTATCCTTACTCCATCCTTGCCCGAAGCAACCAGCCTGCCGTTCCTTCTCGGCTTCCATCCCACCGGTGAGTTCTTCTCATTTCCTTCCTTGAACGGCGACACCACTCTGGCCGCTATAAGCGGAGCGTACCTTTCCGTCAGTCTCCTCTCAACCCTTCCCTCGCCTGCCATTGTTGTTATCACGCGGCGTTGTCGTTGCCCCAGGTCGTGGTCAGTCGCAACTGTGTTCCTCCTCTGGAGCTACAAATTGTCCGTTTCCGCAATTTCCCTCCGAGTTGACTCTCACTCAGTCCATAGGTATTGTCATGGCTCTGCCAATGATGACCACGACCACGACATCCAGCCCCCACTCCTCCGACGAGGCCACACACCATGGAACTCCTTCCACCCACCTGACCACGTTCTCACAGGAGGCCATTTCTCCAAGCTGCAGCAACCCTCATCGCCAGACGCTGGCTGTCGCGGTCACCCAGGCAGGGTTAGTAGCATTTCAACAATTGGCCTCATGCTGATATCAGGTTGATGTCTTCCTGACCTGCTGTCGCAGAGACGGCTTCTTCATTAATTCTTCCCCTCCTACCACGGGCCCGTCACAGCTCTCTCCTACAGCCGCGGCATTCAATCCCAGGCTTCAGACCTCTTTGCCACCGACCGCAGGCCCTTCGTCGCAGGGCTTCTTCAGCAATCCTGGAATTCACACCGGCCTGGGAAGAGGAATATTGCTCACGGAAAGCGTCCCTGAAGGACATCCCTCGATGTTCAGAACTGTCCTGAACCGGGGACAGAGCGGGTCCCAGGGCGGCCCTGGCATCATTGGGCAGCCACTGTCGCCGAATACGACAAGTCATCCGCAAGATGAAAGAATTGCTGCCGTGTCTCAAATATCCTTGAATGGTGCTCCGGATGCATGCCTCGACGATACCATGCTCTCCAAAGGGCTCTTCTCCACGGATGAGAGACTCACTCGGGCTTTCATGGTCGTCAATGTCTCGCGGACTTACCCGTGGCCGGCCATCGCTGCGATATTCAAGGTGGAAGTTTTCCCTTTCCTCTCTGCTCTGTCTCACGAACCATAGGTGTCGTCTTTTCCATCCTTGAACGGGATCGATGCTTCTGGACTTCGCGCATACGGCTGCTACGTCCTATCTTTTGGAGACATTCGAGATGCACAGCAAGCGTCTGTATTGGCCAAATTTGTCGGACCCGAATGGGATCTCGTTCAATTGACACCCAAGAGAGTTGCATGGCAACAGGGCCGAGATTGTGAGATTGTATCCGATTGGGAAGGACAAGTCATCGTCACCGTCTTCTCCATCAACAGTCTTTCCTCCGCTTCCCCAATCTTGGCCGAACCTGCCATCAAAATCCTCACGCAGATGCTTGGTACCTTTGGCGAGGTCAAAGCCATGCACTCGTTGCCCACAATCCGGGATCACGTCCGTGATTTTCGGGTCGAGTTCTACGACACCCGCGCGGCTGACGAAGCCGTGAAGTCGCTGCATCACAGTGTTGTTGCTGTACGATCGTCACCTGGTGTGCTCTTCTCTCTTAACTTGGCACAGGACTACATCATTGGCATTGAGCACTTCACTCCCGACCTGGCCAAGCCAGCTCTCTCTTCGACTCGCCCAAAAGAGCAGCTCAGCATCACGGGCCGCTCCACGGTTCCCATGGACTCCGAGTATGATTGCCTCATGCAAAATCTCCACATGGACGACGGCTATTCCTTCTGTCGACCCAGTCCGCACGCCGACCACAACCGAGTTGACATTGCACGGATTCAGGCCGGTCTTGATGTGCGCACCACGGTCTGTCTCAGCATCAGTCCATCATGCCTTGGTTGACAGACCCAGATCATGCTTCGCAATATACCCAACAAAATTGACCAAGCAACGTTGAAATCTATCCTCAATGAGACCAGCCGTGGATGCTATGATTTCATGTATCTCCGTATTGGTTAGTGATGGCCGTCTGCCTCATACCCTTGCTGACATTACGCGCAGACTTCGCAAACAACTGCAAGTATGAGTGATCATAGACTCCCCTTCCGTGAATGAGCGTTTACCAGGTCAGTGTCGGCTACGCCTTCATCAATTTTGTCGACGTGAGTGTTTCCTGTAGCCATGAGGTCTGACTCTGACTAACTCGGAAGAGGCTCTTGCGATCATTCCGGTCCGTCTAATTACTGGTCTCCTTGCCTTTGCCTGCCACTCACGAGACGTAGTTCGCCGTCGCTCGGGCGGGTCAGCGATGGAACCGGTTCAATTCGGACAAGGTCGCCGAAATCTCCTATGCCAGTAAGCACCGAACCGCCTTGCCATGTTTTCATCCTCACGCATTCCGACAGCGATTCAGGGCAAGGATTGCCTGGTCCAGAAATTTCGCAATTCATCCGTCATGTTGGAGCACCCAAACTTCCGCCCCAAGGTCTGTCTCTGCCAAAGGTCCGGAGTTTCCTCACTTACTTCTTAGCTATTCACCACCGGCACCGGTCCAGACGCTGGTCAAGAAGAGAGTTTCCCAGGTCCAGACAACCCATCCAAGATGCGACGCAGTGTGGAAAATGCAGAGCATGTTGGTCTGTACAAGCCCACACGCCTCTCTCCCAAGAAGCCCGCCGCCCGAGGCCGCCGTTTTGGCCCTCCAGGCCTGGTCTTCGGACAGCCGCCCACACCACACAAGACAGGATTACTCCCATCGCCTCCTCCTCCATCGTCCTCTCCTTTTCCTTCCCCTCCCGCGCTCCCACCTTCGCCGGTCCTTGTGGATACCACGAGTCCTAACGACCCATTTGCCGGCCGATCCCCTGCTCTCCGTGAGAACATACCTTTCCAGAAATTCTTCTTCTGCTGGTCTCAAATGCACGCTGACTGTATGAATTTGGTAGGACTCTTCCGTTCACACCAAGGTCTGGCTTCTCGCGAGGAACAGCATCACCACCGTTTACAATTCGATCGCGGCGCCCCAAGTGTAGAACATGAGTTTCACGACCTTCGTACCGACTGTCTGCAGGATCCAGTATTCTCACCTGCCCGACGATTCGACGCGACGAGCAGCGTCATTCGGGATGACCACATGGTGGAAACACCGAGTTGGAACCATGTGCATTACTAACTTGGTGCGACTTGGTGCTGACATCGATCGGTACGTCCTGCTGATTGCTTGATGTTCTTGATTGATGAGCATTTGGTCAATCCGGGACACTAACCATTATTTTATCTGTTGGGGTGTCACCTGAGTCTCGAGGGCCATTTCTTGCCTTCGGCTTGGATGATGGTGGTCTTCCTTGACTTGTGGTTGGGTTGAATCACTTGGTCTCTTGAGATCATGTTGGCTCCAGCCACGAAACACACTCGATCCCATTGTCCCACATTACCCCTTTTCTCGACACGCCACGATTGCTATTTCAGCCCCTATTTCCTTGCACATCGTCTACATCAAGAGATTGTCTGATCACAATGTACGGCATGTTTGTGTGCCTCTGTCAGCTAGGAGGATCTCGCGAGATTCGTACGACACAGACGAACTCCAGCTTTTATCTCTCGCAAAATTGTGTTCTACCACACAGCAATGCTAGCTAGTCACAGAGGAACGCAGAGCCGAAGAGGATCGCGACGTTCGGCCTAGTACGAATAAAGCAGATGTCATCACAGAAGAAGAGTCTCTCCGTCACAATAGTGGTGACCAACCAACTGGTAAGGTCTTCCTTTGTCGCAATTCCCAAGACATTGCCCCCCAAGTAAGCAAATTATGGTCTTGGCATGATCACGTGCTAGCCCACTCCAGACCTGTAGGAAGTTGTATCAGGTCCTGTCCTACTGACCACTCTGATGGGCATCAGAGGAAGGCATCCTACAAGATGACAGATTAGTAGCCGGCATGTCGCCGGAAAGGGATTCAATATCACCCTCCTAAGCTGTCGGAGATGGAAGCTAAATATCGGCGGAAGCAAAAGAAGACCATGGTGAAGAAGGCGGCGACACCTCGTCTACCTCGCCCAAAGCAGCCGTCCATGACAGCGTCATACACGCTATCCGACCCATCCGCATCACTGGAAAGAATCACGGTCTTGCTTGATTTGATCTGGAGAAGAAACAAGAACCAGCATCGTGGGCAAGCGTGGTGGAAATGGCTTGGACTGCTGAGGAAGGCCATCAGAGTCCTGGTGAAGCTCGAAGGTGAGGAGAAGAAGGTTGCCGCGAGACGAGGTCGAAGCGTGACTGCGGTGGAGGTGAGGGACACTTTTGAGATGGAGGCCGAACTTCGTGAACGGAAAGACATGTGGACCGAGTGGACGAGGGAGGTGGTTGTGCCCAAGGCCTACCTGGCATTCAGCTCGGTCGTGGGCGATAAACAGTTTGCCGCCTTGGGCGTCGCTTTGATGGGGTTGTTGGGTGATGTCGGTGCCGTGGCCGGCCTCCCAAAGGCGACGAGGGCGACTGAAGGACGGCCTGCACCAGCTCCCGCAACTGACCCGACCGGAAGGGTGATGGCGAGTATTGTCACTATTACCGGTGCAGAAGGAAGAGAACTGGCAGACAGCGTTCATGATTTGGATGAGCTGGGGGAAGTCGTGGAAAGGAGCACTAAGCAGCCAAAGAAGAAAAAGCAGGAGGATGTCAGACTGTCGACCGAACCGGGGGGTCTGTGTGGCGACACGGGAGGTGGCGGCATGGACGACGTGCAGATGGAGGAGACAACACCTCTTAGATCAAGGCACCAGTTCTCCGATACAGCATTACTGGAAGATTCAAGCGCACATACAGCGGCAGGACCGTCGACATCTACCGGACATCTGAAAACAGCCACAGTGGTGTCTCCGTCCCCATCTCTCACGAAGCAGAGCACCCAAAGGGCCGATCAAAAAGCCGGGCGAACCACAGCATTACCACTCGGCGCCAACAAGACGAAGAAAAGGAAAAAAGCCAACGCAATCGACGACATGTTTGCAGGTTTGCTGTGAGGACACATTATTGGAACATCTTCTGCTCCGTCGATGGAGAGAAAAGAGGATCCATGCCCACCAGCCTTGATATCATATCCTATCATCATCCTCTGCCTTCTAAAGGGCCATGTCACATCCATGTACCGCCAACCTTGTTTCCTCTCTCGCGAAATGCTAGATTCTTTTGACGTGTACGCCAACGCTATGCAGAAAAAAACACAGGATCAACGAGTCAAGGGTCAACGTCGATATAGGTCCTGATTACCATATCCAGTCCGATCATGATCACGCTCCCGATCTCGACCACGATCACGACCATGGCTCCAGTCCCGAGGACTACGGCTTCTTCGTCGGTCGTACCCCGCGGATGTGGGACCGCCGCTGGTCTCTTCACCTCTGCTTTCATCGTACCGCACCGGCTCGCCGTAATCCATTGATGGACCCTCTCTCCTGCCGTCAGCATGTGGCGGACGATCATCTCGTCGAGGTTTTCTGGCTCCGCTCAAGACATTCGGTGGCGGTCTGGCGTTGGGATCGGCGTGTGAGTATGATGGAATATAGGTATCCACGGCTTGCTGACGATCCGGGGCCGGTCGTCTGGTATCATTCGTGCCGGGGGGAATGCGTGATCGAGGCGGGCCGCGGACGTCGTCACGGTATGCTGGACCATCCTGATACCCGTGTCGATAGGGGCCCCCATCCGGGACTGGCGGTCTCGGTGGCAGATTATGGTCATGCGGTCGAGGCCGCCGCGAATATGCATCATCGTGGGGTTGGGAAGCGGGCGGGACCCGGCTGTGGTCATAGGCAGGACGATGGCCCCCGCCGGCAGCGGAATCATACGGCGGCATATCGCGCTGTGCGTTACGATAATCAGCGTACCCTCCGTTCTGTCCGGTTGACGGTGGAGGCCTTCGGCCATGGCCCATGCCATGGCCATTTGCAAACGGTCGACCGCCCGGGACTCGGCTTCCGCTCCGGTGATCATAGGGAATGGGCCGACCATTGATGCCCCATTCTCCCTGGGTTCCGATGCCAACAGAACCGCCGGCCGGCGCGGGTGGTGGCTTTTGTTTTTGGTCGCGGAACTTCCTCCGGTCGAGTTCGTGCGATTCCTCGAAGACGGGCAAATCTTCTGGACGAGCCGGAAGTGGGTGCGTGTGGAAGTATGGATGTTGGAGGGCGTCTATGGCGTTGATGCGCTTTCGCCAATCGAGCTTGAGGAACTCGGTCAAGAGCGAAATCGTGACAGCACTCTGGTCGGCAAAGACTCGACTGATCGATGAAGAGCGCGGCGCCCACTCCGTGACCCCTTCACAGCCGGGCAAGTCACGCCAGCCGGGCATTGTTTCATCCGTCGGCGAGCCCACCAGGTCAAAGATTAGCTGTGCCTGGTTGAGATCGCTGTTTCCCGCGAGGATCGGCTTTCTCTTGAACATCTCGCCAAACACACAGCCGACCCCCCACATATCTATGGCCGTGGTGTATCGACGCAGCTGGAGGAGCAGTTCAGGCGGCCGGTACCAACGCGTGACAACCAAGGTGGTATACTCGCGTGTGGCTTCGCCGCCTCCCTGGCCCGGTTTTGGAGGATCGTCGTCGTAGGGACGAGCCAGGCCAAAATCTGCAATCTGCAGAATGCCTCGGTTGTTGATCAGGAGGTTCGCCGCCTTCATATCACGGTGGAGGATCTTGTTCTCGTGCAGATAGGCGCAGCCTTCCAGCAGTTGTTTCATATAGCATTTGATCTGAGGTTCGGTGAAGTGGACGTTCGGGTTCTCCAGCAGGCCCGAGAGATCATGGTCCATGTAGGGAGTGACCATGAACATGCTCGGCTTCTTGCTCGCATTCTTCGGTCTCTCCACGGCCATCTCCTCCAGTTTCAGCACATTGACATGGTCCAACTGCTTCAACAGCTTGATCTCTCGCAATGCCGTAATGGGGAATCCATCCTTCTCATTATGCATCAAGATCTTCTTCAGCGCAACCACCTGACCTGTCTTCTTGGACCGTGCCTTGGACACTTCCCCAAAGGTCCCCTCGCCTAGTTTACCCAAGTACTCGTACTCTGTAATTTTGGAGCAGCCGTGGAAGCGCGGACTACCGTCGTCTAAGAATTCCAGACTTTTGCGCGATACCTGCGTTTCTGTGGCCGCCATGCCGACTCAGTCACTGTCTTCCAAGCCCTACCTGAATCCAACTTCTCGGCCGAGGGGCAGGATCTGCTATATGCCAGAGGGACCATGTGATTATGGACACGGCCGAGGCCAGGATATTTCTGATCTTGTCATCATGCACTGGTACCTGAACGAGCGCTGATCCTGCTCTTCAATCGATCTGGTCTGGTCTGAGATTCGGGGGTGGGCCAAATCGCGGAGGGCGCCTGTGATATCGCACCCTCAACGGCAGTTAAGACGCTGGGAGAGTCTTGGACGACGTCGTTATCGACAGATATATTTGAAATGCGCGAGATCCAGGAAATTGGCTGGCGGCATCGGCAATGTTGTGGTGTTGGAGACCTGATCAAATAAATGGTCTTTCGGATGCCAAGGCTCGGGCGGCGCAGGGTCAATGCGCTTTCAGTCAATCATCCTGCGCCTTCGGCTAGCTCATTCCACCTTCTGCTCAGCGACAATTCAGGCATTTCACAACCAGGTGCGTCCGTTGCAGACCGGTGGAGTGGCATCTGCTGACGACACTGACCGCTGCAGCGCCGTCGAGATGGCGAAACCCGTTTGGTCCGGTAACCATCCTGTCGGACAGATCAAAGCTACACGACCGCTCTACAGCTTTTGCGCCACTGGTCTAGGAGCAGCTATGTGGTTCTTTGTGAGTTCGGCCAGCATCTGGGAACGTTCACTCTTGCTCACCCCAGCTCAGCTTATGTACAGGGCGAAGAAGGACGGTCCCGCTCTCCTTGGCCTGAAACATCCTTGGGACCATTGAGCAGTATCAAGCTCGGGATCCCACGCAACACGGCCTGAGACGACGGTTGCAACTGCATACATTGTACATAGCTCATGAAGCACGATAAAGCGCAGTGGTTACTTTCATTGGATTATAACTGCTCGGCTGGGCAGCAGAACTGTGAGCCTCTGATTTGCCGACCACCAGCGACAGAGTCACCACCACAAGCTGTCTTCCATGGCCGGAGATATTCTCCGTGCTGAATGTCTGCTTCTTCCAACAGCTCCAAACAGGCGATGGAAATATATAGATCTCCAGCATAACACCAAATGGCGGTGGCTTTATCTTTTTCACAGGCCGTCGAGCACGTCCGCTTGAACTTCGGGTTTCTCAGGCATTGATGAGTCTGACCGTCAATGTGCTTCCTCCTTTGTGTCTTCAAACTCCCAGGCGGTATTCTGGCGTTGGACGTAATTCTGAGCATCCCAAACGGCAATCGCCTGCTCATCTCAGAAGCCCCCCAGCATGCCACTTCGGCATGGAGAAAAGTCTCCCCATGGATACAGAAGCGGAGAACTTCACTCCTCAGACAAACAGCCTTGAATGATGTTGTCACCGGTCTAAAACGATGGTTGGTTGTACAAGGAAATGAATCCCAATATTGTACACACCTACTTGCGACGATCTATGTCCTCTAGAATCACTTTGTACTGTTTCCGCTTCTTTTGGTGTGAAGGTCGGAGGGCCAATTTCAATTTGCCAATATACTTGGCCATGATGGGGAACAGGTGCCGCTCCGCAAAATAAGCAATGGCAAATCCCGCTGAGGCCAGGGCGAGCAGGAACAATTCATAGTCCAGAGACATATCCGTCAGATCCATGAAATCGCGCAGCCATTGCGCAGGGTCGAGCAACATGTACAGTGACACGAGGAGCGCAACCACAATGGTGACGACAAAAGGGACATTTGTCGCGAGTGATTGACGGAATGGAGGCCCGACGCTCAATACCACCCCCGACAACGTGTACTGGTAGCATGACACCAGGAAAAGAGCCGTGTTCTGCGAATTGTCGACATTCGACTTCTCCTTGTCGAGCGTAGGCGGAATATACCACGGTTGTCTCTGGACCGTTTCAAAGGCGACCAGCTGCACCAGGATGCAGAGAAGGATTTGGCCCAGAAGGGGTGTCAACACTTTCCTGGACACCAGATTCGCCGTCGGACGCTTCCGGCTTAAAACCGGGTAGGCGCCGGTCCAGCCCATGAAGATGGCGATGGGTAATATCAAGGCGAGGTCGATGAACAAAAACTGAAAGTCGCCGAGGTTAGACGCCGACGCATACAGGAAGCTGACCGAGGTGAACTGGATGGCCGAGTACAAGCTCATGTACTTGAAGCAGCAAAAGCTCGTCACCAGTGCCGCTCGGCCTTCCTTGATCAAGGTGGGGACGCAAGAGATGTCGAAAATGTGGCTGGTGAATGGCGCGGCCACCGACGCCTCTGCTTCTGACAAGGAGACTCCCACATCAGCCGCCTTGAGAGCGCCGCAGTCGTTGGCGCCATCTCCACAGAAGCCACAGCAGTAGCCAATGCTTTGCAGCTTCTCCACGAGTTCATGCTTCTCGTCCGGAGACATGCGGGCAAAGACACCGCCTTTGACGAGCATGGTTTGCAGGATTTCGGTGGAACCGAAATCAATGATCCATCTGAACGCATCGCCTGTGACGGCCAGCGTATATTCGCCGACGGTCATTGCATCGTAGGGAGCAGCGGTGTCGTCCTCGGCCGGCAGCGGCGCCGGGAGCAATGTATTATCGTCGAGCTGATAGATCGGGTTGTCGACGCTTTCCCAACTCAGTTGTGCTTTGGGGTCCATCTTGTCGCCTTGGACGAAATGAGGCACGAAGCAATGTGCGTTGCGATCAATGAGGTCGCATTCTCGGGCCACGCTGATGGCCGTCAGGATATTATCCCCCGTACACATGATATTGCGAATTCGAGCGTCGTTCAGCTCGTCGATGACCTCGGTCGTGATGTCTTTCAACTTGTTCTCAAAGATGATGAAACCGGTCAATTCGAGCCTTGATTCCGCTTCCGATCGTTCCATGTTTTGTAGCTGGTTCCAGGTCAGCCTCGAGAGGTATTTCGAAGCACAAGCGATGACGCGGAAGCCTTTGTGGGTGTAGAAGCTCAAGAGATCGTCAAAATCATCAGGAATACTTGAGGGCGTGCATATGTCTTTCATGACCTCTGGGGCCCCCTTGACGTAAATGCTCGCCCCGGGATCGCCGTGCTGCCGGACAATCACGCTGGCACGGCGCAGATGGGAGACAAAGTCAAAGGATCGCAGCACGGCCAACTCGACTCGCATCGGATTGCTGAGGTCTTGCGAATCGTCAATGTCGTACTCCATTCCCGGAGGAGGTCTCGCGACCGCAGGCGCCGCCTGATTCGTTCCCGGCTCGACGAAGTGGTGGGTCTTGGGCGAGCTTTCTTCAAATGACCACTGGGTGAACTGAAACATTTTCAGATCCAGAGGATCGCCGATCAATTCGTCGTCCACCAGGCGCAACGAATGACAAGTGGCCATCGCGTGGAGCATATTTTTGTTGACTCGATAATTCACGGTGGGATCTCGGTCGTATGACGCCGGGGGGAGGAGCTCTGGGGCTTCAGAGAGGATGTCGCCAAACCGGATCGCCGGATGTTGAACCAGCCTGACCCCCAGGACGTCCAAGCCGTCTTCTGTCAGAGTGCCGGTTTTGTCAAAACAAACCACATCCAATTTCCCCGCCACGTTGACTCTCTGCGGACTGATGCAAAAGATTTGTTGCTTTTTTAACCGCGACAAGGCAAAATTCATGCCGATGGTCAGCGTCGCGGGGAGGGCTGGAGGGACGACAATGGTAATCAGGTCCAGGGCTCGGACAATAATCAAATGCCAGGCAAGGCCGAGTTTGACGAAATTAATAAAGGATGCGATGAAGCCCACGGCTGCCACAGAGCCCATGACCGAGATATATCGGAAAGAATCCTGGTAGAATTTGAAGCCTGCCGGTTTCGGGAACAGCATCGACCGAACGAGGGCGCCTTTGGTGGTATTGAATCCCGTCCGCACAACCATGGCAAGCGCCACAGCCTCATCATCGTCCGTGTCTTGAGGCCGTCTCGCCCGGATGATTTTGGTGCCGCAGAAAAGAAAGTGCCGTGCCACGGTGGGGTGGACAGAAGTCGCTCCGAGGTCGACGTACTCGAGCACGTCGTCGGTGATGGGGATTTTAGACACCGGGATAGATTCGCCTGGCGACGGTGAGCGTTGTGGTCACGCCCAAACAGGCCATACACACCTGTCAGCATGCTTTCATTGATGATACAATCGCCCGCCAGGAGCAGGCTATCACATGGCAGCTGCGTGAGAGACGGATCCGAGACCTCGTACACATCGCCTGGCACAAGATCACCAGATAATGCAGAGCGCCCTGACCAGATTAGCCAACACGGTCTCCAGATGAAGGATCGAGGCTGTCTCACAGAAGCCGTTGCGAAGTACACGAACGTCACACTCAAAACGAGAGATTTCCCTCAGGCGATGCATGGTCTGTCACGACGTGAGCATGCGACACCGGTGGCGTGGCCTCGAGCCGAAATACTTACTGATCGCGTTTCCATGACGGTCGTTGCGATGGAAAAAACCGAGATGAGGAATATGGCCGCCGCGTAATAATAGTACTCGTCCATCGACCAAAGGGTGAGACTCGCAACCTGAAAGACATAGAAGGGATGAAAGGCCTGCAGACGTCAGATTTCAGCCGTCATCAATATGTTAGCGTGTCGAGAATACCTCGTCCAACAGCAGCTGCGGAATTGTCCTTTGCTGAATGTCAATCACATTCTTTCCAAAGACCTGACCTCGAGGATCGCGTTCTTCCGAATCCAGTCCTTGCCGCAGCGCTTTGACGTCGGTCCACTGTGGATCCCACCAGTTATTATTGAGGACGAACTTGTCTTCAAAGGGATGGTAGAGAAGTCTCATGTATCGGTAGTCGAGAAAGCGCAAGGATGGCAATTCCGGGTCATCATCGTAGCGATAGCCGTTCAACTTCTCCTTGGCCGGCCGAGTGAAGACGGTCGACATGGCATGGCCATACTCCTCGACGGCCACCGAGTGAACGGTGAATTCGCCCCATTGATTCTGATGCCTTTTAGCCACTGCTTGCGACCGCCGGTGCTCACGTCCAAAGCTCACCTCGACCACCACCCAGGAACATTTTCTGAGGGGCGTAGGCGACCCAACGAGACGTATGCGCCAGCGAGGCAACCAACGGAAAATGAGGTATCCGAGGCCCGCGGTGAAGAGACACACAACCACATACAGCAGGAAGCCGACCGAGCTTGTCGTAAAGCCCGCGATGACCATGGTGAGGTCCTCGGTTTCAATATACAGCTTCTGGCTAAAATTTCCCCCGCCGCCATGCTCTTGTGTGCCACTTCGCGCCGACTCGTGTCTCCGAAGCAGAGGTTGCTCCGAGAAAGCTCGGTGTCTGGCCGCCGATGCCTTGTGCCGCACCGAAGCAGCGTCGCCGGCCTCCAGATCACGAGCCAAAAGGGCGTCAACGTCGACAGGGTGGAGGCCGTCGTCGTGGTGGTCCTCTTCGTCGCTCACATCATCCACAACCGCCTCTTCGTCAGAATATTCCGGTGTTTCCTCTTCATCTTGGAAATAGGTGAAGCTCGTGATCGATCCCTGTCTCTGCCGGGGGCGCTGATATGCAAACGAGGTCACACTCGTGGGCACGCTCTCGGAAATGGGCCCAGAAAAGGCCTGAAGTAGATATTAAGCAGTGTGCCTCCAGTCATTGACGCGACACGAACCTCATCTGTGGCCATCTCGACTTCGGACACGAAGCTGGCACTACAGGTCGTCAACCACTAATCTTGAACATTGGCCCTCAACGTACTTGCTCAAGTTTGAATCCCGCCGATGCATGTTTCGATGGGCTGAGCTGCTGCGTCGCAGCGGCGCAGACGACGGTGGCCGGTCTGGCAAATCCATCCTGGCGAAGAGTGCCCTTGCGGCACACTTTGCGCGACTTAAAACATGGCACTGCGATCGTGGGTTACCAAAAACAGGCCTCAAATCCGCGCTGGCAATCTGCGGCATATGATGCAACTCGGTAGAACTGATTAGCCGACGCCAAGCCTCGGCCGCTTATCGATGAGTCGCAGGATGGGTTTTCATTCTAAAAAAGCGGCTGCAGAGCCTAGAGCCAGAGCGGGCCACGACCAACATCCTTTTGTCTTTTCTTCATCCCGTTGCCACATCGCACGCGGTTGACCAGCACTGCTATCGTGAAGGCCAGTACCTTTGCACCGACTGTTCCAGGATCGGTTCCGGCACGCTAGAAGATTCAGCATCTCCAACGGATTCTGTTGACCAATCCTAAGGCTTTTCACCGCTGCTCAACACTCAACATGGCCTCTGAGATTCCGAAAGGACGCTCCAATCTCACAGCCCCGTATGTATTACTCTCTCTTCTTCTCACTGCCGTTCTCCCCCTCGACGACGCCTGTGCTAACATGACTGTCCTGCTCAGAACTCCCCAGAATAGTAGGTGCCAAATGACAATGCCCAAGATTGCCGTGCTCATAAGTTGACAGCGCCTGCCACCAACGCTCCGATTTCATCGCATGCGCAGGCTCCAACGATTGGGAGCATTCCAGAAGGTGAAAAACCACGCTCGTTGACCCTGAGAGCAGAGTTCTGACCCCCTCCGCAGAGGACCTTGACCGGGTTGCCGCTGCGTCCATATTCGCCAAGAATCCGGCGCTGGTGTCCATCATGGAGCAAAAGCTGGGCTCCCTCGTGGGCCGGTCTTCTGGCTACGTCGAGTCGTTACCGGCTCCAGTCCGCCGCCGGATCACCGGGCTGAAAGGCATTCAGAAAGACCATGCGAAGCTTGAGACCGAGTTCCAAGAAGAGGTCCTCCAGCTGGAGAAGAAGTATTTTGCCAAATTCACGCCGTTGTATGAGAAACGAGCAAAAATTGTCAATGGAGAGGTCGAGCCCACGGAAGCCGAAGTTGACGCAGGCGAGGATGACGAGGAGGAGGAAGAAGATGAAGAAGGAACAGGACCAGAAAAAGGAGAAGAGACTGCCGGGGAGGCAAAGGATGAAGACGCGGCCACGGCCGCCGAGGACACAAAGGGCATTCCAGAGTTCTGGTTGACCGCGATGAAGAACCAGGTCTCGCTCGCGGAGCTCATCACGGACCGTGACGAGGAGGCGCTTCGCTCCCTGATCGACATCCGCATGGAATACCTCGACCAGCCAGGGTTCAAGCTGATATTCGAATTTGCGCCCAATGACTTCTTCGGCAACAAGACCATTGCAAAGACCTATTTCTACCGAGAAGAGAGCGGCTACGGTGGAGACTTCATCTACGATCATGCCGAGGGCGACAAGATCGACTGGAAGGCCGGCAAGGACCTGACAGTGCGGATCGAGAGCAAAAAGCAGAGGAACAAGAGTACGAGTGGGCCTGTTGCCGTGTAGACACGTGATGCTGACCACGGACAGATACCAAACAGACCCGAGTGGTCAAGAAGACCGTCCCGACCGAATCCTTTTTCAACTTCTTCGTTCCACCCGTGGCGCCGGCCGACGACGATGAAGTCGCCTCGGACATTGAAGAACGCCTTGAACTGGATTACCAGCTAGGAGAAGACATCAAAGAAAAGCTCATTCCCCGAGCGATTGACTGGTTCACGGGCGAAGCTCTGGTATATGAGGGGCTGGAAGATGGCGATGAGGGAGACTTTGAGGATGAGGAGGACGAAGATGAAGAGGACGAAGAAGAGGCCGATTCGGACGAGGAGGATGAAGAAGAGGGTGGCAAGCCACGATCTCAACAAAACTCCTCCGAGTGCAAGAACCAGTGAATGCCGCCGCGATGTGAGCCAAACCGGATGGAATTGGATGAGGTCAAGAAGCGGCAGAATGTCGTTATGATGTGCCGCTGGGTTGGTACGGCACAGTTGAGTCCAGCATACTCCTGCCCCACTTCCAGCATATTGGGCGTTGAGATGGCTCTGGGATGATCAATCCACGCATGCACGGGGGGTACCGGCCCACCGCGACCTTTTTTAATAATTCAGGCGTTTCCGGCGTGGATGCATTCACGACGCTTCAGTAGTTGAGATTCAAAGACCCAGTAATCCACAAAAGTCAATTTCCAAAGATCTCTCAGCCGGATGGTCCTCTGCCACCCCGGCCTAACCTATTGTGACAGCGTTCTCGAAAGCTGTTACGGTGTGGGTAAAAGGGGCTTCTTGGGCCACAACGTGGGCACAGTGAGCCTGGAGCAGGGGGTGCGACACCGCGACTTGGCTGAATCCGGAATTGGTGCACCGCCGTGGCGCGTCTCCCTGACCAGGTCTTTCTGACATTTCTCAAGATTCACAGCCAGTCCGCACCGTCGACGACAACCTGCCCGCAAAGGTCTGCCTCAGATCATCCAGTGATCATCTGTTGTAGCCAGTCTTTACTGGAGGGACAGATTTGGTGGTAATCCTTTTAGCGATACTGCCTGCTCCTCACTACATGGCTGCCCTCGCTACCGCCAGAGAGGTTGTGATTTAGGACACTGGGACAAAACGTCAAAGATGGCGAGCTGGGAAGTCGGTACCCGGGCCTGGTTCCCCAACCAGGCTGAGGGTTTCATTCCGGGTGAGCTGGCCGAGCAGAAACAGCTGGGAGATGGGAAGATCGCCCTCGTGTTCCAACTCGCCGACGGGTCGAAGCAAAATGTTGAGACGATCGAGGATGCGTTACATGACACCAACAATGCCTCTCTTCCTCCTCTCATGAATCCGCCCATGTTCGAAGCGGCCGAAGACCTGACCAGTCTCTCACATCTGAATGAGCCTGCCATCCTCCAGGCGATCAAGCTGCGCTATGCACAGAAAGAGATATACACCTACAGTGGCATCGTCCTGATCGCCACCAATCCCTTTGCTCGGGTCGACTCGTTGTACGTGCCGCAGATGGTGCAGGTGTATGCCGGCAAGGCTCGGGCGTCACAGGCCCCTCATTTGTTTGCCATCGCCGAGGAAGCGTACACCGACATGGTGAGGGATAACCGGAATCAGACCGTCGTCGTCTCGGGTGAATCGGGGGCCGGGAAGACGGTCAGCGCCAAATACATCATGCGTTATTTTGCCACCCGAAGTGAACCGGGTCAGAGAAGTAAGGGCTCGAAAGCGAGGGCGGACGCGCTCAGCGAGATCGAAGAGCAGATCTTGGCCACCAACCCGGTGATGGAAGCCTTTGGCAACGCCAAAACCACCCGGAACGACAATTCGTCGAGATTCGGCAAGTACATTGAGATCATGTTTGACCAAGGGACCGACATCATTGGCGCCCGCATCCGGACGTATCTGCTCGAACGCTCCCGTCTCGTCTTCCAGCCGTTGAAGGAGAGGAACTACCACATATTCTACCAACTCGTGGCGGGAGCGACCGATGAGGAAAGGCAGGAGCTCGGCTTGCTGCCGGTGGAGCAATTCGACTATCTCAACCAAGGGGCGGAGCCTTTGATTGAAGGCGTCGACGATGCCGCAGAGTTCACCGCGACGCGCAAGTCCCTCACGACGATCAATGTGGATGAGTCGGTCCAGCGAGATATTTTCCGCGTGCTGGCCGCTTTGTTACATCTGGGAAACATTAAAATCACGGCGACTCGATCAGAGTCGTCGCTGCCCGCCACCGATCCCGCGTTGGTCCAGGCCTGCCACATCTTGGGCATCAACGCGACCGACTTTGCGAAATGGACGGTCAAGAAGCAACTCACCACCCGCGGCGAGAAGATCACGTCTCCGCTCTCCCAGCAACAAGCGACGGTCGTGCGCGATTCGGTCGCCAAGTTCATCTACTCCAGCCTGTTTGACTGGCTGGTGGAAACCATCAACCACGGCTTGGCCACCCCCGACATTTTGCAACGCGTCCACACCTTCATCGGCGTTCTCGACATCTACGGCTTTGAGCATTTTGCTAAGAATTCCTTCGAGCAGTTCTGCATCAATTATGCCAACGAGAAGCTCCAGCAAGAATTCAACCAACACGTGTTTAAGCTGGAGCAAGAAGAATACATGCGGGAAGAGATAGACTGGACCTTTATCGACTTTTCGGATAATCAGCCATGCATCGACTTAATCGAGGGCAAACTCGGCATTCTCTCCTTGCTCGACGAAGAGTCACGGTTGCCGATGGGAGCAGACGACCAATTCGTGACGAAACTTCATCACCATTTTGCCGCCGACAAGCACAAATTCTATAAGAAGCCGCGGTTTGGCCAGTCGTCCTTCACCGTGTGCCACTATGCACTGGACGTGACATATGAATCGGATGGCTTCATCGAGAAAAATCGTGACACCGTGCCGGACGAGCAGATGGAGGTGTTGAGGACCTCGACCAATCCCTTTTTGATCGCGGTCCTGGACACTGCGACGGCCGTTCGGGAAAAGGAGAGTACAGGGACGGCGTCCAAGACGGTGGCCACTGGCCCTGGCCGTCGTATGGGTGTCGCCATCAACCGAAAGCCGACGCTGGGAGGGATTTTCAAGAGTTCGCTGATCGAGCTGATGCAAACCATCAACTCGACCGACGCTCATTATATCCGCTGCATCAAACCCAACGAAGCCAAGGAATCGTGGAAGTTCGAAGGCCCGATGGTCTTGAGCCAGTTGCGCGCCTGTGGTGTGCTGGAAACCGTTCGCATCAGCACGGCAGGCTACCCCACGCGGTGGACGTACGAAGACTTTGCCATGCGGTATTACATGCTGTGCCACTCTTCCCAGTGGACGACGGATATTCGCACCATGGCCCACAACATTCTTCGCAAAGCCCTCGGCGACACCGCTCACGCCAAAGGGGACAAGTATCAGCTAGGTCTGACCAAGATTTTCTTCCGTGCCGGTATGCTGGCATTCTTGGAAAATCTTCGCTCGGCCCGGTTGAAGGAATGTGCCATCATGATCCAGAAGAACTTGCGCGCCAAATACTATCGACGAAAATACCTCGAGACACGACAGTCCATCATCCACTTTCAAGCGGCGACCCGGGCATTCCACGCGCGGCACCAGGCGGAAGAGACGAGGCAGGTGAAAGCCGCGACGACCATCCAGCGCGTCTGGCGCGGCCAGAAGGAGCGGAAGAAGTTCGGCGAGATCAGGGGGGGCATCATCCTCTTCGACGCCATCGCCAGAGGCTACCTGTGCCGGAAGAACATCCTCGAGACACGCGTGGGCAATGCTGCCGTCACCATCCAGAGAGCGTTCCGGTTATGGCGAGCTCTGCGTGCGTGGAGGCAGCATCGCCGGCGCGTGGTCATCATCCAGAATTTGTGGCGTGGAAAGGTCGCCCGACGGAGTTACAAGAAGATGCGTGAAGAAGCGCGCGATCTCCGACAGATATCATACAAGCTGGAGAATAAAGTGGTCGAACTGACCCAATCGCTCGGCTCCCTCAAGCGGGAGAACAAATCGTTGCAGGCGCAGCTCGAGAATTCCGAGGGCCAGCTCAAGGTGTGGAGGACGAGGCATAACGCTCTTGAGACCAGGTCGCGAGAACTGCAGACCGAGGCCAATCAAGCCGGTATTGTCGCCGCACGTCTGAGTGCACTTGAGCAGGAGCACACCAAACTCCAGGCGAGCCATGACGAGCATATGGGCAATGCGAAGAGGTTGCAAGAGGAAGAGCGGAAGCTCCGGGAGTCTTTAAATGCCGCGAACACGGAGCTGGACAAACTCCGACAGTCGGTCAGCGTTCACGAAAGCGAGAGGACATCTCTTCGGCAGCAAATCCACGACCTGCAAGATCAACTCGAGATGGCCAAGCGGGCCCCGGTCCCGGCTCCGGTGAATGGCATGAATGGCGAGTACGTGAACGGGATCAACGGCCAACCGGCCAACGGCTTGATCAATCTCGTTTCGTCCAAGAAGCCCGTGAAACGACGAAGTGCCGGAGCGGCGGAGCGGAGCGAGATCGACCGATACAGTGCCGCCTTCAATGCTCGTCCGGTCTCCATGGCCGTCGACACCCATCTCGGATCGACGTTCAATCCCGCCTTGGACAGCGTGGAAATGGAGCTCGAGAATCTTCTTTCGCAAGAAGACGAACTGAATGACGAAGTCACCATGGGTCTGATCCGGGGAATCAAGATCCCGCAGCCTGGAGTCAATCCGGCACCGACGGAAAAGGAAGTCTTATTCCCCTCGTATCTGATCAACTTGGTCACATCAGAGATGTGGAACAACGGCTTCGTCAAAGAGTCGGAGAGATTCCTGGCCAACGTCATGCAGTCCATCCAGCAGGAGGTGATGCAACATGAGGGCGACGAGGCCGTCAACCCTGGTGCGTTTTGGCTGTCCAACGTGCACGAAATGCTCTCCTTTGTCTTCCTGGCCGAAGACTGGTACGAAGCGCAGAAGACGGACAACTACGAGTACGATCGGCTCCTGGAAATTGTCAAGCACGATCTGGAGAGTCTGGAGTTCAACATCTACCACACGTGGATGAAGGTCTTGAAGAAGAAGCTGCACAAGATGATCGTGCCAGCCATCATTGAATCGCAATCCCTCCCCGGCTTCGTCACGAATGAAAGCAACCGGTTCCTCGGCAAACTGTTACCGACCAACAACACGCCGGCATACAGCATGGACAACCTCTTGAGCCTGTTGAACAATGTCTACAAAGCCATGAAGGCCTATTATCTGGAAGACTCCATCATCACTCAAACGGTCACGGAGCTGCTCAGACTGGTCGGCGTGACGGCCTTCAACGACCTGCTGATGCGACGCAATTTCCTGTCCTGGAAACGAGGCCTCCAAATCAATTACAACATCACCAGAATAGAGGAGTGGTGCAAGAGCCACGACATGCCCGAGGGCACCTTGCAATTGGAACACCTCATGCAGGCGACCAAATTGCTGCAACTCAAGAAAGCGACATTAAACGACATTGAGATTATCCAAGACATCTGTTGGATGTTGTCTCCCAACCAGATCCAAAAGCTGCTGAACCAGTACCTGGTCGCAGATTACGAACAACCCATCAACGGAGAAATCATGAAAGCTGTGGCCTCCCGGGTCACTGAAAAGAGCGATGTCTTATTGCTGGCGCCGGTCGACATGGAAGACAGTGGACCCTACGAAATTGCTGAGCCGCGAGTCATTACGGCTCTTGAGACCTACACTCCTTCTTGTAAGTCCGATCTTGTCCCCCCATCCTTCAACCCAACTAACCCGGTTGTAGGGCTTCAAACCCCACGACTCAAGCGGCTTGCCGAGATCGTGTCCGCCCAGGCCATGGCTCAGCAAGAACATGGAGAGCTTGGCGATGGCGCGATCAGTGACATCGAAGTGGCATAGGCGTCGGAATGTATTCAACGTTCAATCATGGCTTAAGATTTGCGACGAAGAGCCTGAAACATATGGCAAATTAATCCAACGCTAGGTGGACACGTGTTCGAGTCTAGACCGAGGTGATTTTGCTGAACGCTGCTTTGTGGCATGGCACTGGGTTGTCTGGGAGCGGCATTTCAGACCATCTTTTGACAGCTGTCTTTTGTTCCGAGGCTTAGGGCCGAGAATCTAGAGCATCTGGTGGATACCGTTGTTGTCTTGCGCCTCCAGCGATGATTCACCTCAAGATCAGACAACCCCATCTTCTACCTATCCACAGATGGTGCATGGGACGGACGCCTTGTGAATCCGGACAGCCTAGAACACCAACAGCTTTGAAAGGGAGGGAGACGTTGAACCTAGTTAGCCGAGCTGAGGCGCCTGCTGTGTAACATGTGAGTGGGCGTCGACACATCCACATCCATTAATGAAGCGTATTTGAGTGAGGCTCTCAGGGTCTAGGGTCTTGAATCATGACCTTATTCAACAACCCTAGTTTGTAACTGGCCAGCCCAGTAATTGTTGGCAAGCTTGGCATACGTCATCGTAGAGTGTGGTGGCAGGAGGAAAAAAAGTGCAGTCCTTTTCTGAGGACTTGAACAAGTGGTTAGTGGTCGCAGTCGCGGAACGAGATTGTCCCTTCTTTTCCGGTGCACCGGCCATCCAACGATATCATGCGCAAATTTCCCAACGTTTTGCTCACGGGCACGCCGGGCGTGGGCAAGACAACGACTTGCACACAACTCGTGTCGCTGGCGCAGGAGATGTCGCCGGCTTTCAACCTGAAGCACCTCTCGATCAACGATCTGGTCAAGACACGCGAATGCCATGAGGGATACGATGAAAAGTTCCAGACATACATCGTGGACGATGAAAAATTGATGGATGAAGTGGAGAAGGAGATCGAAGACGGAGCGGGCGAAGGCGGCTGGCTAATCGATTGGCATTCGACGGCCGGCTTCGCAGTGCGGTGGGTCGATCTCGTCGTCGTTCTGAGATGTGAGGACACGCGTGTTTTGTATGATCGGCTGAGTAGGAGGGGCTACAAGGACGAGAAGGTGCAGGAGAATATGGATGCCGAGATTTTTGGCGTGGTGAGTGAGGAGGCCCAGGAGGACTGGGACGAGAGCCAGGTGGTGGAGTTGAAGAGTGAACGGGTGGAGGACATTGACGAGAACTGTGAGCGGGTCTTGAGGTGGGTGAAGAACTGGGTCAGGGATCACGAGCCTGGGCTCGACGGCGAGGGGGAATAGACGAGCCATGCGCGGAGAAATGCGGATGGATGGAAGCGACTCTCTATGTCTATCCGATGGCTGCGAACGGTCTCTATGTCTCTCCGATGGCTCCGAACGGTCACGGCTCAAAGGGGCCTCCAGCGAGCCAGGCTTTTAGCTTGGCCAAGGCCTTTCCTCGATGGGAAATCTGGTTCTAACAGCATGTCAGCTCTTCGATCACGGCTACACAATCATATCCGGTCGGATGAGTCGCAGACATGTCGCCGACGTCCAGCTGACGGTGATGACCAAGAAGAGTTGGGCCGGCCAGAGGTGGAATTGCCGTTTCCTCGCAGAAGAGAAGATGCTCGACCGAAGAAAGGTTTACACATACCTTGGCAGCCTTGTCCATCTCGGCATATGTCTTTCCCTCATACTCGAAGACGGGGTCCCATCCTGTGACAATCAGTGGCTGAGTTCTGTGGGTTTGGTAGACACCCACCGAAATCTCCTTTCCCTCTTGGAGGCACGATTTTCCCCTTGGTGCGGCCTTGAAAGAGGATTGGTTCATGACCCGGGCCGGGCGAGTACGCAAACGTACATACTGCGTACGCGGTCTTGTCTGGGTAAGCGGCAAGGAGGTTGTTGATGCCTTCATGGCCCAACGCGTTCAGAAAATGCTTACTGGAAAGGGATGGAAAGTTAGCCTGGTTGAACGGTGTTGTCCAGATTGAAGATTCTCGGCCTTGGGAGAACATGCCATAGCGGCATAGCGCAGAACTCACATATATGGACCCGGTAGTCCTTTTAATGCCTGAAACTCCACCGCTGTATCTTCGGTGAGCACTGGACCGTTGATCTGTATGCCTGCCGTATTAGCATATTTCCGTGCCCCGCGGTTGGTCGACCACTGATATTTGGCCAAACAATCATGCGGAGCCAGTTTCAGATCCAAAGTCAACAATTAAACCCTGTCCCCGAAGACAAACAAATTGGTGTATGTAAAGTTCCGTCAGCCCATCCCGGACGATGGCATTGTCCTAAAGACGCTGACTCAACTGTGAAGGGGTGCGAAGGACTGAAGGGAAGGAGAGCACAGCCTTTTTCTATCGCTAGGGAACCATGGCTACTCACCACTTTCGCGGCCCGCGCACACTTGTCCCGCGCAACCTCTTCAATGGTCCCTTGGATCTCATCCAGATCAACCGCTCGGCTTTGCAGCTCGACACCAGGCGTGTCGCCTAGGATGGCGCGCACCTCGGCTAATTTGTTTGCATTGCTGGTGATGAAGTTGAGTGTCTTGGGCCGTGGCGTTTCGGCTGCCATTTTCACAACACGACCGATCTATGGGTATAAGTACATGTATGCTCAGTTTGCTGTTACGGAGATATATAAACCGACGCTGGAAAAAGGTTAGCAGAAATGGTACAGTATTCCGAAAAGTATTCAAACCGCCAAAGCGTTTAGTCTGACTTTGAGTCATGCAAGTGGATACCTTGGGAAGAGGGACAGAAAACGATGCTGATGTAACAACGCTTCAAATAACAGCAACCCAAAGTCTCTTACACACCCAGATATTCTGGTTTCCGCCGGATTACTTCCGATCTATGAAAGGATACTCAGTCGCTATGCTTGCTAGGACAACTCTCGTCCATGCTCAGGCGTAGATCCCTCGTCCAACTTGAGCAATTCAAATTCTCGATACTTTGACAAGTATCCTTCGCCTCTTCGGTGGGCCTTTAGCAACTTTGCCGGGTTGGCACACCAAAACGAGCGTTTGGAGGCGGCCACCTTCTTGAGCGGTGCCGAAGGATTAAACATCGGGTCAAAGACGATCAAGTTGACCGTTCCGTTTGTTCGGCTCTCCACGCCGACTATGGTCATGGAATGGCCTTGATGTTGGAAGTAAATGGGAGGTCGATCGGTGATCACGACCTTATCGACCTCGTCTTTTGTCTGGTCGTCATCAAAGTATTCGCCGACGGCGCACAACATGGCCTCGTAAGCTTTGGCGGTCTTGGTCGAGCTGAATGCGTTTGCCTCGCAAGGAATACCAAGGCTTAAAAACAATGCCTGGGCTTCCGAGGTGCCAATGTACTTTCTGGTGAGCCGGATCCCACCCGTCTCGATGCGGCCATCGCTATTGAAACCCATATCCCAAGCACGCTCAATCAGGTCTTGAAGGAGTAAAATCGAAGGCATCCTGCTCGGGAAATGCTCGTGGCCATGTGCCTGGGCAAGGTATATGTAGGACACCAGCATTTGGATATTTCTGTATCCACAAAAACCCCCCTCGCCGGATCGTTTGGCCACGTGCCCGACGGCCGGGCTGCAATAAAAGGCCCGGACGACCGATTTGTCCAGTTCAGACAGCCGAGCGAGCACAGGCACGAGGTCGGGAGTTTCATTCACAATGGTTTCCACTTTGATGAGGGTGCCATTGGGAGCAATCTTGTTTGTGATTCTCACTTTGCCATCTTCCTCGAGCATCCGTCGGAGCCAGTGAGGCATTTGCCTCTCGTGTGCGTACGGACCAAGTTCCGCTCTCTGTATTTTGTCAGCAGGAGGAAGTCAAGGCGGGGCCATGGTGTCGCACCCCCAGCCGTGTGATTCGGCCCTTCTCTGCCGACTCTGCTTTGTGAGGAGGCGTTCGTTTCCGGGATGCCGAATAGCCCAAGAACAGCTCCTTCCAGGGGGGGATTCGTCGCTTCTCGCTGCTGGGTGCCGTTTTGGGCTGCAGTTGATCGTAGTTTCGGAGAGACTCAGAGACATGGACGTTGAAGGAGTGGTAGTGGTCGTGACCAGAGTCGTCCTCATCGTGTGACGCGGTGGGTGGCGGTTCGACCTCTGCCGGCACGTCGGCCTCGTCCAAAGAGACCGACTCCTGGGCGTGCATGTCGGAGTGAGCATCGAGCTCGCAGAAGAGCACCCGCTCGCCGCAGGAACACTCGACATACCGGTCACCGGCGGAGGGTGTGTCTGCCGGCGTGCCCTCTTTCTCGATTTCGCTTGGCTCTGTCCCCTTGGGCCTGTCAGGCAGGGCCAGTTCGGCAGGAAGGCCAGCTTCTTCAAAAGCCAGCAGTTGGGCCAGTTCGAAATCGTCCAGTTTGGACGTTTCATCGCCTGGGACGGCCTGTGTCTCTGGGTGTGCTTTGCGCACGTGATCCTGGAGGGCGTCAAAGTGCCGGGTGCCGTATGGACAGAAGGGACAACTCATAAACTCGGTCGACTCCATCTTATCCTGCTGTCTGCGAACAAGGACCGAAAGCAAGCACACGTGGCGCGGTACGGGAATAGGTCCGGAAGATGACCAGACAAAGGCACGCGCCAGCTGCAATCATTGTCCGTTGCCGTTTGCCACCACACAACGTGTTGGTGGTCACTGCAAGCTTGAGGTGATGCTGAAGGCTATCACCGAGACACACAAACCATGCCAAATCCCAGGTCGAACAGCCGCCGCGTGTGAAGATGGATTGGACGAGGCAATCTAACACAACGAACCTCCGCCACCAAGGGAATATCGAGTCAATGGAGAAAGGCTGCGGGCGTATGTTTCTGACTCGCTCCTGCTAGCGCCCAAATCTGATCGCAGTCGGCCCAGCCCCCTGCTGCAAGCTGACTGTGCAAAGCTGACCGCCGTCCAGGCTTACAGGGGGATGGCGCGGGGGGGGCGGCCTGGTTTTGCCTCAACGGGACAGCGATTGATGCTGCTGTGTGAGATGTCGTTTTCGTCTTGCTTTTTGCCCTCCGTCTATAACGAAGACTGGTCCTGGGAAGCACACGAGGCTGGGCGAGTCCAAAGGCCTGTTGACGCGGACAAGGCGCTGTGCCGGCCTAGACCTGCTGCCGAGCTCATGACGCCATTCCTGACGAGTCTGGGTTTGGAGTCGAGGCCAGCCCACCCTGGTCACCGCCTTCAAATTGCACACGAAAAATATTTTGCCAGCCAGACAGGAACGGCCCCTCCGCCAACAGCATTCGCCATCCCTCGTACTGTCACTTGACGCCTCTGTTCGTCTTCTCTTCCCTCTGTGCTCGCTCAAGCATGCTCAACGAGGTCTCCTCTAGACAGTCTCCGTCCGCATCATGACCCTCGACGCTCTCCCAAATGGCGCGGCCGCCAATGGTGTTGACTCACCGACTTCCCGCCCATTGAACGTGCTCAAGTTTGGCGGTCGGTCAACCACGGTCAATTCGGCAAAGAATCCCTACTGATATCCACAGGCACCAGCGTCGGCAAATTCGCCGAAGCCATTGTCGACGTGGCCAAGTCCAGTCTCCTGGACAGCGACATTGCCATCGTTTGTTCTGCAGTACGTACCGCCCGGGCCGCAGGCCATATTGACTCACCGCTGACGGGCTGGCGTGGGACAGAGATCCAGCAGCACCAAGGCTGCCGGCACCACGAACCGATTGCTTCGAGCCGCGACAGAAGCCGAGAGTCACCGATCACAAGACTACACGAAACTCATCGATGATGTGCGGCTCGAGCACATGGACACGGCCGACAGGCTCATCCACTCTCCCGACATCCGGTCACGGTTAAGGCAGGAGATCGAAGAAGAATGCTCGCTGGTTGTCCGCATCCTGGAAGCCGCGCAGACGCTGGGTGAGACCAGTCCCCGATCCCGGGACAAGGTCATGAGCACAGGCGAAAAGCTCAGTTGTCGGTTCATGACGGCCCTGCTGCAGGACCGTGGCGTCGACGCCGAATACGTGGATCTGGCCGACATCATCGATTTCAAAGTGCCTCACAGCTTGGATCAGCCATTCTATGACAACCTGGCGGCCCGTTTGGGGAAAAGACTGCAGGAGACCGCGGGCAAGGTGCCGGTGATTACGGGCTTCTTTGGCACCATTCCACGAGGCCTTCTGATGACGGTCGGCCGCGGCTACACCGACCTCTGCGCGGCCCTGGTCGCCATTGGTGTCAAGGCGACCGAGCTGCAAATATGGAAGGAAGTCGACGGTATCTTCACCGCGGACCCGAGAAAAGTGCCGACGGCCAGGCTGATTCCCCAGATCAGTCCTGCGGAAGCGGCCGAGTTGACCTTCTACGGCTCCGAGGTCATCCATCCTTCGACCATGGACCAAGTCATCCGTGCACGCATACCAATCCGCATTAAAAATGTGATGAACCCGCGGGGTGGCGGCACCGTCATCTATCCCGACTTGCCCGCCGAGCTCCAAGAACCCGAGGGCACACACGAGGCCAAATTATTCCGAGCCCGAAGGTCGAGCGTTTTGTCGACCCGCCGAGGGCCAAAACGGCCGACCGCGGTGACGATGAAGCACGGGATCCTGGTCATGAACATCCACTCCAACAAGCGCTCTCTCTCCCACGGCTTCTTCGCCCGCATCTTCGCCACGCTGGACAAGCGGAGGCTGTCGGTCGACGTCATTTCCACGAGCGAGGTGAACGTGTCCATGGCATTGCACTCGGAAGCGCCGCTCTACACCGGCGGCGGCGGCGACGATGACTACCGGATTGTGGACCAGGACCTGCAAGGTGCCATTGATGAGCTGCGCAGCTTCGGCACCGTCGACGTCATCCCGGAGATGGCCATCGTCAGCCTGGTGGGCAAGCAAATGAAGAAAATGGTGGGCATTGCCGGCAAGATGTTCTCCACGTTGGGCGAGAACAATATCAATATTGAAATGATCTCGCAAGGTAAGCGAGGCGCACAGATGGAGCCCTGGCCGTGCTGATTCGATGGGCAGGGGCGAGTGAAATTAACATCTCCTGTGTAATTGCAGAGCGCGACGCGGACCGGGCGCTGAACATCTTGCACACCAATCTCTTCACCTTTCTGGAACAGTGAGGTGGTCATGGTCCCTCCCGCATCGCATTAGCGGCATTTTTGTGGCGTTTTGATCCTCATGGGCCCGTCGGGAGCATGTGTTGAGCCGATGATACACTTGGATATTCAGTACATCATATCTTGCAGGTCAGGTTCTCCAAAAGACATTGGGTGGCAAAAAAAGGATAGCCGGTGTGGTCGTGACCCTGGGGGAAATCCAGAGCGTTGACAATGGCAGCCATCAACGACGGGCTTGACAGCCGTCAGACGAACATGCAGCAGGGCCTCTTAATCTACGAGGTCGAAGCGAGCCTGGCCCCCTTGCTGCTGAACGCGATGCTCTATGCTGACCGTCATGGTCGCGGAATGTACCCTGGTGAACATCACAATCTCTCTCGCGCCAGCGGATCGAGCCTCGGATTCATTCTACCACGCGTGAAACGCGTCGGTGGAATCTTGACTAACGCAAGGGAAAGAAAGAGGACGTGTCTGGAAGAGGGATCCGGGTCTGGGCGGATTGCTTCACGGCCAACCACTGACGGCAGAAACCAATGAACCGTATCATGGTATAGGTTGATAGCATGACGGCCGGTGCGTCCAGCAGCATGCCTGCTTTGCTGGTCTTGTTCGACGTGAAAAGGAGGGTGATTGGGCTGAGGACGCGCCTCTCAGCCCCGCCGCCCGTAGGTCGCGCTCTGTAATACACGGCCCAGTCTAAGACAGCCCAGCACAGACAACGGCATTGACTCCTTAGTGTGAAACCTTGTTGTAGCGCGGAGCTCACCGCCTTGGCCCCAGGCCACTCTTGATTGGTCGCTGCCAGCAGGGCACCCAAAGGCCATGCTCACGTCCAGGGCCATGGCCAAGACCAAGGCCTTCTCAGACTCTTGCTGCCACGCCCGCGTCATGCTAACCTCGCCGTCTCTGGTCCGTCGCTATCACTTTTGCCTTGTTCCTGTCAGATGAATTGACCTGTCCATATCCTTCATCCTCTACGACGAGACATCAGCAATTGGCCTCTCTTTGCGTGCCTTCCGCACCGCGTGCACTGGCCCAGGATCCATATCTCGTGCACCCATTCCGCCGCGGCCGCCGTCGCCTCCGCGGCCCCCCTCCCCCCAAATCACCCCGTCTCGTCGTCTTCCTCTCGCACAGACACGAACGCACACGCCGCTGCCAATCAACTATTCCTCCCGGCTGACCGCAGCCAAATTACATCTCCATTCCTCCAGGTCAGACGCCAGCCAGAGGCAGTGTGCGGTGTCGGTGCGCAGCTCAATTTCTGCTTCTTGAATTCATTAGCCTTAGCGCTTTTTCCGTCGACAGCGACAATTTCGGATCCGGTCCATGGGACCTGAACACCTGGGCCGTACGCGCAGTCTTCCTTAAAGAAGGCTCTCGACCACCTCTGGGCCTGCTGCATCCATCAGTGTCATGGCTTCGACGCGTCAAGCCCCGATGGTGCACATTTACCAGGACCCGGTCCCCGTATCACATCCCGCCAGCAACAAGCGACGACCGTACCTGCAACCATCGGCAATCCCATTGCAACCTCTGCGGAACCCTCCCGGTCATCCCGACATCGTTCTCAATGCTCCCACTCCGCTGCCGCAGCAGAGGTCGCCGTTGAAGTCGACGCATGTCGTGTCATCGCCCAAGCCCAATTACCATCATCTGAACTATGTCCCGATTCCTCCACCGCCGGCCAATGCCCACATATATACTGATTCTCCGATCAAGAGGGCAGCTCCCGTGCCGCCGCGACCACCGTTCCGGCCCGGGCCACCGGTCATGCAACAGCCGCTCTTCACCACCTTCAACAGCAACTTGGACACCTTTGAACAAGAGAACTTTCAGCCCGCTCCGGTGGTCCCGGACCATTTTGCCGACTTTCCCGCACCATCGTGTGGGCACAAGCAGCCATTGAAGCGGTCCCTCTCTGACGCCGTGGCACCCAGTGACAGACCGTTCAAGAAGGTGCGGCAAGAGGAGGGCCCCCAACTGCCCGAACCAGAAGACATGCCCCCGATCGACGACGACGGCAACAAACCGTCATATAGCTATGCGCAGATGATCGGCATGGCCATTCTGCGCGCGCCCCACCGTCGCCTGACCCTGGCGCAGATTTACGAATGGATTTCCAACACATTTGCCTTTTATCGTGAAGACACCAAGCAGGGCTGGCACAACAGCATCCGGCACAACCTCTCCCTCAACAAGGCCTTCAAGAAAGTCGAGAGACCGAAAGGCGACGCGGGCAAGGGGAGTTATTGGGTCATTGAACCGGGCATGGAGAGCACCTTTATCAAGGACAAATCTCGCAAGGGCAACAGCATGTCCCACATGACGGTCCACTCGAACATCATGCGGCCAGAAGGCCCCCACCTGCCACAAGCTCTCTCAGAAGCGCTGGCGCCGAGCCCGTTCATTGTTCAGTCAAACGCGCCTCCACGTCCGGACACCGCTCCTGCCCTGGCCGACCTATCGTCGGACGCGACCCTCCCGGCGTCTGATCCCGCCCTCAATGAACAAGACGTCCCCGATGTCGAAGACCATGCCCTTCCGCGGGCTCCTCAGTCCTCGCCACCCGGAGCAATCAACTCTTCCCCTCCGGTCGCAGCGGTCCATCATCGTCGTGCCGGCTCGTCCCCCACGGCTCGCGTCCAGCGACCGCCGTCCCACCGACCAACACGCACCCTGGCCACGATGGATGATAGCGGGTACTTTTCTTCAATCGAGTCCTCCGTTCTCCGTCCGAACAAGACGACCGTCATCCTGACCTCCGAGCTGGACGTGGAACCGCTGAGAACGAAGAGAGGCCGGGCGGAGGAGGAGATTGCTCGGATTCGAAGCTCCTCTCACGACATCACTCCCAGTCGCGCCCGGTTCCGGAACGCGGGCCCCGAAGGCGCTGTTCAATCCTCATCTCCCACTCGGCTCAGTCCCGCCACCCGGTTGAACCCCGTGACACCGCATCCGGTCTTCAAGAAGCCCGCGAGACCGCCGCCGTCCATTTCCCCTAATACGCAATTGCACCTACACAGAAGGGCGATGCAGGAGTGGACGAACTCCCCCATCAAGAGTGTTGGCCTCGCCAATGCGGATCTCGATCCCTACAGTCCGTTCAAGTGGTCGGTGGCGTCGTATGGTGTACCGGAAGAGTCGTTTGAGATTTTCTCCGACCCAGTCACCGGTCTCACTCCTGCCACGCCTGCCGGCGGCTTCTCCTCACCTCTCAAGGCTTCGGCAAAGCGACCCGCTCTGGGAAGAGCAAGTACAACAGCGAACGTGCTGTCGGAAGCACCGGACCATGGTCACAGACACCACGCAAAGAGCCCAACCAAGGGTCCACTTCCAAAGCCGGCACCGCGAGCGACCCTGTCAGGTTCGCCGCTGAAGCGTTGCATGAGCAACGTTTCCATCCTCGATGATCCGGATGATTTATTTGATTTCAATTCTTTTGGCAACGACAATTCCGACAACGACGACGATGGTGTCGACATCCTAAAGGGTTTCGAAAAGATCGGTGGCTCTGCACCTCAAGCATCGTCTGGTCACATCCGCCGTGCCGGGCGGCGGCCATCATTGAGTGCACGAAGTTTTACCTCCCTATTTTGATCTGCTGCCCGTGTGGATGGTCGGCAGGTCACACTATTGATCGCTACTGGTTGATCTTATTCGCTGCACTTGGATTGCATATTCAGAAAGCAGAGACGTTCCCGGACTTTCTGGGACCTCGTCCGAGATTGGTATAGGTGTTGGAGAGAGTCGCCTATGCGACCGGTTTCCTTGGTTTCTTTGGACAATATTTTACTTATGACGATGATAGGAGCTTATGATTTTCTTGCTGGACTGGAAAGCCCTTAGTATTACGACGATATGGCATTCAATGACAGTCTCTACCTGTCATTAATGGTACCTGTATGCCCTCATTAGAACGAGAGAGCAGCAATGCAATGGATATGAACTTGAGACTCTGAACTGCTGTGTTCCAAGTGATTCGCTTGATGGTCGCAACGGAGTGTGCATTTGTAGCTGCGGTGTGGAGGCTAACACAGTTCAGAACTTGGTCTCAGAACTCTGCCTCATTTCCTGCAGCATTCGCGCCTTGACTCTAGATTTAAGCAGTTGGGATCTAGGAAGTCAGGGATGAATTATCGCGCTGGCAGAGTCCACGGTCGAAGATCTAGAGTGGATGCAAACCTGCTCATGCGGCATTCCCATGTCTCTGCGGCATATCAGATGTTCTATCTTGGCAAGGCTGTGTCAGTCCTTACCTCCCCTGCTGTTCAACATTTCATCCCTTAGAGACGTGCTTTGAAATCCAAACTTTGATCGCCGCCCCGCCCCAGTGAGGCCGGCCAGTATTGATCAAGCTGCACAAAGAGGTCAGTCGAGAGTGACTCTTCGCCGGGTCAAAGAAAACGTGGGTTGCGTACGTCTTTCTCGACCTCGTAGCCCAACAGTTGATCGGCTAACCCACGGTCTCTCCAGGCCAGGGCTTCTCCTTCTTCCGCCTCTCGTATTTTACGATCACGCTCCCTTTGTTCCTCTCCGTCATGCAGGTGGTAGAGGTGCTGCTGCACATTTCCCCGCTTTACAATCATTTCTGTGCGAGTCTTTCGACATTGCTCGTAGATAGATAGCAGCCGGCGCTTGGTTTCTGCATTTCGAGGATTTGTGGCGCGGGAGAAAAGCTCACCTAGAACGGCGCCATCTTCGAAACACATACCAGCGCTGTAACGGAATCCGTTAGCGAGTGATATGGATCGAGTGAAGATAACGACAAAGAAGCGCAGGGGGAGGAGAAGATATTGGAAGCGTACCCTGACGCAAGATAGGGAAGAGTGGCATGTACAGCATCACCCATCATGGTCCAGGTGCCTGATGGATGGCTCCAGGAGTCCATGCCAAGTCGCATACAAAGTCGCCATTTGTAGACCGATTTACAAAGGCTGAGAAGCTTGGGGATTCTATGTCGACGTCGTCAGTCATTGATCTTCAAAAGAGAAGCAGTTTAGCTTGCCTCGGATCCCAATCTTTGTACAACGCCCGCATCTCCTCCACATTGCCTTCTAGGGTTTTGGCACCCGCTGGCATATCGTCGGGTACGAGAAGGACCATGTTAAGAAGCTCGCCACCTCGGAGGACATAATTGACTAGACACAGACTTCGTTGGGACTGAATAAATTTGGGAGGGGGTAGTAAATCGGCCCTCACCTGCGTGAGCATCTGGTCCCAACCAGTAATTCACCTGTGGCTTCTTTACAAAATCGGCCAGCTCCGGGTCTTGGATATCTATTGTCGACAGCAGCAGTCTATAGGCCAGGTCGCCAGTCAGTGTAGGCGGATCAGGTCGCCCAAGCAGTATCTCCCGCAACTGGCTGTTCACCCCATCCGCACCAACCACCAAATCTGCCACGAATTCCTCGCCAGTGTTTAATACTACCATTGCCGTCTCCCCCTCAGGTGGCACTCAAACATCGGTGACTCGGGCATGCACTTTGACCCTGGCGCCCAACTCAACTGCTCGCTCAAATAAACATTTGTGCAGATCGGCTCGATGGAAATCCCAATAAAATGTTCCTGGGTACTGCGATGCGGATTCTCTGGTATCCATAGAGGATATCAAGTTGCCTTTCCAGCCAATCATATTCACCTGGGACGGACATGTCGCGTACGGTTTCAGCATCTCAAGCATTCCCCAAGATTGCAGAACTCGACTGGAGTTTGGGAGCACCTGGATTCCTGCACCAACCTGTTTATTTTCTTCGTCAGCTACCTACACCTTTGAAAAGCAAACGGCACAATGATCAAGCAGAATACTACATTTCGGTTCGTGGTCGATAACATACCTCCGATATTTCTGATGCTGCCTCGAATACATGAACATCATGGCCTCCAAGAAGAAGGGCAACAGCGGTGCCCAGTCCTCCTAGCCCTGCGCCGACTATGATGATCTGTTCAAAAAGAGGCTCAGCCATATGTTCTCCAATCTCCAAACACTTCATTTCCTGAATTGGCGGAACAGCTGAGGAGATTCCTAACCTTCAATTTCGTGGATGCATCCCTCGGAATCTTTTGCTTCACTGGAATAGGACTCATTTTGATTACTTTTCCTCACGCTCAAAGATTACCGAATACTGGTCTAAAGAAATCTAGACCATCAAAACTTGGACCAAACAGCTCGGGTGATTGATCGAAGACGTGAGGTGGCGCGGAAAGACGTCTTCCTCGACGTCAAAGCAGACCTCACCCTTCTTGGGACAAATCTCAGCTACGACGAGCAGATGAACTTTCAGACCAATGACACAGGGTAGAGCTATTGGCCGCAGACGTGGTATCCAGCATAGTTGCTCATTGGGAAGGTGGCAATGGATGTCCCCGCAATGCCCATGCGCAGCTCAGGATCATATGAGGTGACCCGGGGCCGTCAGATGAAATACACCTGCCATGACCCCCCGGTAACCTGGACGAAAGTGGAGAGGTTTGAGACTCCCAACGGGCCACATCGGCGTCGTGGCCCGAACTCTTCTCCCCAGCGGACAAGCACGGCGAGGGTGGTCTGGGTCAAATGACGGACTTTCAAGTGTGAGCTATCATCGCAGAACGGCTTATCGCTGGTCGACGCGCATCTCCCAGAGGACTGGAGGGATACCCCACTCCAGGATCTGCCATCCAGGATCTGCCATCCAGGACCTGCCATACCTGGATCTGCTAGCTCCCTTGGCTTATCGCCAAGGGTGGAGGATGACCAAGTGAGGCGGCCGCGAGGCTAGCCATGGATGTGAGTGAGTGGCATTCGCTTCTCACGAATCGGCATGCAGTAAATGACTCGCGAAAGAGTAATTCTAAAGTCATGGAATTCTGGTTATCTCACTCTCGCAGGATCTATTGCTGAAACAAAAAGGACAGCAAGGTGTCCGTGTGAGCGGGCATCTCGTCTCAAGTCATACTCCCCATTACGATGGCATCCCATTGGTCTCCCTACAGCTTCTTCAAAATCTCTCCTGCAGGAGCGGGCATCAGAGCACCTTCAGGAGGGGTGTTCTTGCTCTTGAAGTCATCACACATCTGCTCCATGGTGACCCATTCCACACCTTCGTGCTTGTTGATGTACTCGATGATTCTCAAGAGCCGGAGGTTAGAATACCAAACTGTGGAGACATACATATTCGATGAGACTTACCTTTCATGCATCAAAAGAACATGTGGTCTACCAGACACATCAGGGTGAATGGTCATAGGAAATACGAACTCGTCGTATTCTCGGTAGAAGTAGTCGAAATGGTCCTGTGCAATGTTAATACTGCTTAGCATCAAAAGTTCAGTCCGATTCTTGCCTTCCAGATATCTTCAATGTCGCGTGGATTCACCCAACCATGGCTGTTGGCAGAGCTCTTGATGAACATCATCGGCGGCAAGTCGTCAATGTACCAACTCCCCGGAATTTCTACCAAGCCAGTCATCTTGCCCTTGATCAATGGTTTCATCCAATCTTCGGCCTGTTTTTTGTAATCAATCTTGGTCCAAGAGTCACCTGTCCGGAGCCAATACATCTGGCAATCTTCGTGGCTCATGGAGTGGTCATACTCGATGCCATAGCTTAGAAGCAGCTCTGTGCCTTCCTCGCTGACTTCCCACCATGGGGCAACACTCCCTCGAGGTGGTTTGCCACAGAAGTCGGTGAGCAACTTGAACGTTTTTTCCAAGACATCCTTTTGCTGCTCAAACGTCATGTCTGACGGATTTTCATGGGAATATCCGTGGAGACCGATTTCATGGCCAGCATCGCGAACCATGGCACACTCTTCAGGAAACGTTTCTAAAGAGTGCCCAGGAATGAACCAAGTTGCCTTGATGTTGTACTTTTCGAAAAGCTTCAAAAGACGCCTGGTCCCAATGGTGCCGGCAAAGAGACCTCCGTCAAATTAGCATCTTTCCTATCACACGAGGAGAAATGAAATACCTCTGCTGATATCACTCGTGGAGTCTTCTCCTCCATAAGATCCCAGCCAGCCTGCAACGGCATCGATATCGACTCCGTAGGTGCAAAGGACACGCTTCTTGCCCATTGTCGGCGCTACGACTCACAAGGGAAGAATTTGAGCGCGGGGACCAGCTTGTGTGATGCCGCGGAATAATGAAACCGTGATCAACGTGATGATTGTCTGAAAGAGTCGATCTCGACTTTGAAATCTGGAAGCCGTGCCATCAGCAAAGCGGTCATGCCTTGTCGTGACCCGCTTATCGTTGAGTCGTCGGACTTTCGCGATACCCGCTTCTCCTCCGCCCCAGCCTGCCGCTCATCGCTCTCTTGGTTGCCGAGCGCCAGAATGCAGTGTGCCTTGTCGCATATGTGGACATTCTGATGATAGGGTGAAATTTGCCAGGTATGTTGGAGTCGCATTCGCGGTCTAGCCATCACGACACCTGGCATCGTACTCCTCTCCTGGTTCCCCAATTCCGTCAAGATTTCCCAAATCGTGTGATAACAAATCATGAGCAAAGTCTGTTTCATTTGGGAAATCACTCTCACAATTGGCTCAGACACTGAGTAATTGCAGTTCTCTTTGAAAGGCCGGACTGCTCTAGTTACGGGAGGAGCTCGAGGCTGTGGTCTGGCCTTTGCACAGGGACTTGCCGAGGCCGGAGCAGATGTGGCCGTCTTCGATATCATTCCTCCAGTGGATGCATTCTACGATATTGACAAGACTTATGGAGTGAAAACAAGGCACTATATGTCAGTCGAATCATCCTGCCGAACCCGTCTTGGCTTGAGACCGTTAACGTCCTCCTCTCTTCTAGCGTTGATGTCAGCAATATCAAAAGCCTATAGCAAGGATTCGCGGTCTTCAAGATCGATTACTTTGGAAAACTTGACATATGCGTGGCGTGTGCCGGGATCAATCGACACCTGGGCTTTCTCGAAACGTCGTTTGAAGAGCATCAAAAGCTCTTGGGCACTAATGTCATGGGAGTTTATCACACGGCCCAGCTTGCTGCCAAACAAATGATCTCCAATGGCACCAAATGCGGGAGCATCATTCTGGTTGCCAGCATTGCCAGTTATATGGCAATTCGAAGCCAGATGAGCAGCGCCTACTGTGGTACCAAAGGGGCAGTCCGAGCTATGTGTCCAGCAATTGCTGCAGAGCTGGTGAGATATGTGAGTGGGACATTGTTTACTTTTGTTCAGGGAGTCTTGAAGCCTAACCAAAGGCACAGGGGATTCGGGTGAATACCATATCCCCCGGCTATGTGAGGACTGAGATGACAGCCCCAGTAAGTTTGTGCCCATGGAAAATGGATCACAAGTTATTCATTGAACACCCTGCTAGTTTCCACATCTGCTCGAAAGCTGGAAAGATGAAATTATGAATGCCAGAGTGGCCGAACCTGATGACATCAAGGGCGGCTGTGTGTTTCTGGCCAGTGATGCCAGCTCCTACATGACTGGGCAGGATTTGTGTGTGGATGGAGGTGTGACAAAGTGGTAGTTAGACTGCAATGGCTGGCCTGTTGGTACGAGATAATCTGTCTATCTACCCAACAGAGTGTCCAGGACTTTGGCAACACCCAAGACCTTCTCTTCCTCAAACCTCCTGCCAATGATCTGTACTCCCACAGGATATCCATCCATGCTTTCTGGGTTGTACAGCTTCCAATTCCAAGCGTCGGCCTCATTTCGTGGCTCGTATGGCACGGCCGGAATTGGATCTTGGGATGCAGAAACGGTACCAAATGGTATTGAAATGGCTGGGTAGTCCAGAAAGTTCCAAACCTTGGTATAGCCAACCCATCTGGTTCATGCGTCATCAGTCAGTGGCACATGATGTTCATCGGAAAAACTCACCGGCAACTTCTGTGAGGCAATGCTGTGTGCGGCATGGTGGGAGTCAAGAGAACGTCCACAGCGCGACCGGAAGGACTTCTGGTTGCATTCCACCGGTCGTTGTACAGTTGCTGGACAGCGATTTTCTGTTTGTTCAGCTGCCAGTATTCGTAGACCGAGATAGGTTTCCCGCGGTTGATGAGAGCCTCGACATGAGGGATAAATGGTTCTCCGCCTGCTTGGACTTCTCGACGAATATCTTCCCCTCCATCGGCCGTGTAATATTGATCCTGTCAGAGATTAGCAATGTGAGTGGATGAAGAAATGATGCTGACCATGATTGCGATGCATTCTTTATGTCCGGTTGGTGGCCACGGTATAATTTCATGACCCGCCTTTTCGAACAACTGCGCTGCCTCTCTTAACGCCCGTTCGATTGGCGGATGCACTTTCACCACTCCATCATCGAACATAATGCCAACCGTTAAAGGTCTCGACTGAACCTCCTCATACAAATGACTCCGCCATGGGATGGGTATACACTTTGGGTCGAGAAGCCACGGTTTGGCCTCGATGACGGCTTTCATTATCATAACAATAGAAGCAAGACTTCTCGCCATGGGCCCAATTGCAGAGGGTACGTGCTCTTGTCCTTCGGTAGAAACTTCAACCTGCCTGTAGGGGAGTCTGGAGCTCTGTGGTGCAGAAGAGTGGTCAGAAGACGAGAATCGAGACCACGGCAGGACCTACAGTGGGTTTCAGGCCATAAAGACCATTCATGTGACTCGGCATTCTTATCGATCCTCCAATATCCGTTCCCCAGCCGATGAGAGATCCATTCATAGAGAGTAATGCCCCTTCACCACCTGTAGAGCCTCCAGGTGTGAAAGCTGGATTATGCGGGTTGACGGTCAACCCCCAGAGCGGATTTTCGGTCTCACACCACTGGGCCCGTCAGCCTTGACGTTTGGTGCGGAGGTGAGAATGAATACCATTATGCTTTGCGGAATGTTTGTTTTGGCGAATACCACAGCACCCAGCTCATGGAGGATTTGCACCAGAGCGGCATCATCCTGGGCTGGATGAAATGATCTCGCAACGTATCCCAGGGTCGTATCCACTCCTTTGACATTGAATTGATCTTTTAAGGTGATGGGCAGACCATGAAGAGGCCCAACAATCTTGCCATGGGTTCTGTAGTATTCATCAAGAAGCTGAGCTTGTCTTGTTGCGTCTTCGAAAAGGATTTCTGTCAAGCAGTTGGTCTCCATTAGTCAGCCAGAATCTCATCACACCCACGGCTTCCCGACAACCTACAGCTTGATGAGCAACAACGGCACTGGGGACCAGGTTAGCCATAAATAGAATGTGAGCCAGGGTTTATACCGATTGATGTAGGCTTTGGTGACGTCTTCTGCAAGAATGCTCCCACGGCTTATTTCATGGACTAGCTTCTCTGCATCACTTATTTGAGTCACTGGTACTCCATTCAATCCCACCTGTGCAATATCATCTCCTTGAGCCGATGCGCGGAACTGCTCAATCGCACTGATTTGATTCGCACGCTTGCGTTCAGCAGTCTCCTTCCAGCCCATGTCAGGCGTCTGACCCTGCTAAAGGCCAGGCGATCAGTCAGTACCTTGGCTTATCTTGAAGGCTTAGACGAATCAATCTGTCACAGAGGACAGACGAAGCTCGGCGTGTGACGTACAACTTTCGCTCTTGACTGTAGTTCTCAAAGAGATAACTCAGTCATCAATCAATCTCGTACATCAAGCGAATCCATCACACAATCACCAACGCATCGACCTTCCGACATTTGCTGTTCATTAGATCGATGCCCAGAGCTTGGCCAATGCCGCCGAATTTCGGCCATAACCGGCAGGAGCATGACCACCGGGTTCTGACTCCACTCCACCTTATCGCTTGATATGGGCGGTGGGGATCAACAATGGGGGTTCGAACGTCGCCCACCTTTGAATCAGCATTCTCAACCATCGTACCACAACGATCATTCCACCATCATGCATTCTCAGCCCGCCGGTGGGCACTTTCCTCCCCTCCAGCCCCACCTCCCTGGAAGCGTCGCCACCCTAATTCCTACCAAAGCAGTCTGTCGGCCTAGTCCTGGAGACGGATCAATTAGGGCGACTCCTACCTTGAATAAAATAACGGCACGATGAAGCGTTCGATTTCACAAGTATCACCGACCATGTCACCAAGTGCGGATGACGAGGGATTCGACGCCAGCGGCGACTTTGTCAATGGGAGGAAAGATGAAATCGAGAACGTGGTGGTTGCTGGTGCTGGTCCCGCTGGATTAATGCTGGCGTAAGTCATGGTTACTCTCTATTCCGTTCCTATGATTCCCAGTTCGAGGGAGGGACAGCGGTCATGCCAACCTTTATGTTGCTAGATCAAATCTAGCCCGCTTTGGCATCAGATCAGTCGTTGTTGATGACAGAAAGGATAAGACCAGCACAGGACGAGCAGATGGATTACAGCCAAAGACGATCGAGACCTTCCGACAGCTTCGAATCGCCGATTCTTTACTGCAGAAGGGCGTCAAAATTTACGACATTTGTTTTTGGGTATGATCTCCTTGCCCACGACTTGACGTATGGATTGTCTCTTTTGGAACAATGGACCATACCTCGATGTCCGTCTCTTTGTGAAGTATCCATTTACAGATGCTAGCCTTGCTAATGCGTCGAGTTCTAGAGCTCAAGTGCCAGGGAATCGCTGCACAGAACTGGAAGAGAAATTCATTACCCTCCCCAGGTGGATACCAGAGACCCCTTCATTTTACTCGTGCATCAAGGCATGGCGGAAGAAATCTTTATAAATGACATGGACGAGAGAGGTGTTGAGGTTTCTCGAAGCCGTCCGTTTGTCACATATTCGACAGAGGCAGAAGCAGAGGCACCCATTGAGGTGGTGTGCGGCCATGAGAATGGTCCGACGAAATCGATCAAGACGATGTATCTGGTCGGGTGTGATGGAGCTCACTCTCAAGTAAGGAGAAGCATCCCAGGTGCCGAAATGCAAGGCGAAGCCAGCAGATCTCTTTGGGCGGTGCTTGACGGTGAGTCTGATGGCCGGCAGGGGTGAATCCGGAAAGATCTTGCACAGATGCTGAAGATAGATAGGTGTGATTGACACCAATTTCCCCGATATCTGGAGTAAAGTGGTCATCCACTCCGAGACGGCTGGAACTATCCTCTGCATCCCGCGCAGCGAAACATGACGAGGTTGTACATTGAACTCGACCGTGGTCTGCAAGAAGCAATGCCTTCAGAGGCAGCGACTCAAGACTTTGTCATGAAGAAGGCACAGGAGATTTTTGCTCCATATACATTGGCCTGGACGAGTATTGGTAAGCATTCGTGTCTTGCGAACTTCATCTGACCCCTCCTCACTGGTCTTAGAATGGTTTAGTATGTACAAGGTCGGCCAGCGAATTACCAGCCGCTTCTCAGACGACAACGAGAGAGTTTTCATTGCTGGAGATGTAGGTATCCTCCTCGGGTGGTTGTGAATATCACTCACCCACCCAGGCTGCACACACCCACTCACCCAAGGCTGCCCAAGGCATGAACACCAGCATGCATGATGCATTCAACCTTTCATGGAAGCTCAACCTGGCCATTCGCGGGCTGGCAGCGCCATCTCTACTGTCGACATATCAAGAGGAGCGGCGCAAAATTGCGCAGGACCTCATCAACTTCGATTTCGAACACGCGAACGCATTTGCTGCGGGAGACCCCGAAGCGTTGGCACGAAATTTCGCCGATAACATTTCATTCATCTCTGGAGTTGGTGTCAAATATCACCAGAACGTGCTCAATATTCCGGACAAGTCACCTCAAGGCCGTCTCCGAGCTGGCGAACGCGTGCCTCCGGCCAAAGTGACAAGATATATTGATGCGAATCCAGTAGAGATCGAGCTGGATATTCCCATCTTGGGACAATTCCGCGTCTACTTTTTTGTGCCAAACGTCCATACCGCGTCAACGTTTCTCAAAACCGTCTGTCAGCACGTGTACTCGGCCAAATCCGTCCTCGGTCGGGCATCTGCAGCAGCAGCAATATCGTACGCCACGCTCAAGACAAATTCAGTCAAATCCGATGAATTTATTCAACCACAGAGATACACTACAGCATCAAACATATTTACTTATGCGACGGTCACGACTATGCCGAAATCTGCCGTCGAGATTTCTGACCTTCCACCATTACTTCAAGAGAGTCGGTGGACATTCTACTTGGATGATATCGTCGAGCACGGTCAGACATGCACACAGAAATGGCTCGGAAACCTTGGAGATCAGCAGGCTGCAATTGTCTGCGTCAGGCCTGATGGGTATGTCGGAAGCATCAGCCGATGGAACTACATTGAGGATACCGCAGGTCCGGCCGCCTGTGCCTGGCTTGACTCGTACTATGGAGGATTTCTTAGGGGTTGAGGATACAGAAAAGAACAGTCATTTAGTTTATTCTGTTTGTTGCAATTTCGGCCTTCTAACTTCAGACTAGTTGACCCTCAGCTAGTTGACTCGGCCAGTGGACCAGTTGGTCCGGCCAGTGGACCAGTTGACCCATGGTCAGGACCCAGCTAACCATGCCAGTTGACCAAAGGCTGACCAGTTGACCCATCCCGTTCCAGCCGGTTCATCCTTAGCCAGGACCCCTAGCCCGGAACAGCTGCACCGCGGGCACGCCGTCAGATATACTCAGAACAATGACATTAGTTCCTTGATACCTTATGAGTTGGTCAAAAATGGCGATAAAAGTTCGAAACTCACCCTGTATTGCCTAACTCCACATTTGCCACATTTGACCCCTGGTGACCTGTAAATGACCAACATGCGCTTGAACACACTCGACCAAGGCGAGCCGATCTCGCCATGTCCTTCACTAGCAGCATAACAAAGTTCGAGGCATGTCCCAGGTGGGTGAGAAAGTGGGCGCGCAGGAGTGGAGGAGAATCTTGATTATGGGTCTTGGCCATCCGCGCTGTGGCAGCCTTTGCTTGATGTGGGAATTGGTGTATGACCGAGTACCACTTTAAAGATTTTCCGTCCATTAAATTAGATCGGCCCAATATCGATGATTACTGTCCAGGATCCGTTCGGACAAGATGTCTTCTCTTTCCGACGTACTGACGAGGCGATCCATCTCTCAGGTCAATCTGGAGGGACGAGAGATTTTCTCCACACTTGGCATCTTCGATCATGCCATCCAGAACCTCTCCTGCTGGCTTTGTGCCACTAGACGACACCTTGTTGTTTGAGGGAATCACACTCGGAGCTCATCGGCTTGCACACCGGGTTGCGATGGCGCCAATGACCCGCATGCGAGCACCACAGGAGTCGAGCGGTGTCTACGTTCCAGGAGATCTGAGTGTGGAATACTACTCGCAGAGGTCGAGCAAGGCTTTCTGCTGTCCGAAGCATGTCCAATCAGTCGCATGGTAGAGTGTTTCCCCATCGTTGAAGCGAGGGTCGGACCAGACATTTGACATGCTTAACAGTCTTGCGGCTATCCTGGGGTCCCAGGCATCTTCACCTCGGACCAGATCACAGGGTGGAAGCGGGTGACCGATGCTGTCCATGCCAAGGGAGGATTCATCTATTGTCAGCTGTGGCATGTCGGACGCGCCACGGTCCCATCGTTCCTCGACGGCCATAACGCTGTCAGCTCCAGCGACATTCCTCTGCGGGGAAAAGCGTTGGATGGCTCTGAATATGCGAGCACACCACCCAAGTCGATGACGATTGCCGAAATCCAGGAAACTGTTGAAGAATTTGCCGCGGCTGCAAGATGGGCGATGGAAGCTGGTTTTGACGGTGTGGAGATTCATGGGTAGGCATCGCGTCTTCAAGGTACAAAATTCGGAGTGACTAACGGTCCCAGCGGCAATGGCTACCTCATTGACCAGTTTCTGCACGATAACGTCAACATCAGAACAGACGCATACGGAGGCAGCATCGAGAACCGATGTCGCTTTCCCCTCGAGGTCATCAAGTCCGTCACTGCTGCCATTGGCGCAGATCGAGTTGGCATCTGACTGTCCCCTTACAACTACTTCCAAGACACTCGAGATTCCAACCCCCATGTACACTGGGGATACCTTTGCCAGCAGATTGCTCAACTCCCGAAAGAGAATCGGATATCCTACGTCCACATGATTGAGCCACAATTTGACGAAGTCTTGGACGAGCAAGAGAAACTGGCATCCCTCGCAGATATCAAGTCCGCGACCTCAGTAAAGGGCACGAATCTTTTTTCGCTGACCCCGTTTCGACAAATCCTTCAGCGGGGAGGCATCAGGTTTCTTGCGGCCGGAAATTTCAATCGAGACAATGCCGCCTCCAAGCTGGAGTCTGATGATGCTGATGTCATCGTCTTTGGCCGTTGGTTCATCTCCAATCCCGACCTTCCCTCCAGGCTTGTCGAGGGTCTTCCATTCAATCCATACGATCGTCCCACTTTCTATGGTGCCGACCCTCCCAGCAAGGGATATGTCGACTATTCACTGTACACGGCGCCAGCCGCGAAAATTGGTGCATGACTGGGGAAATTTAGACTACCATAATATCTAGCATCTAGCAAGAGTGCAGGGAGAAGTCTTCATTGCTGGAGGCTCGCAGTAAGCTCTTGCCAGCATAACAAAGGGAAAGTAGAGAGCGGTCCTGGTGGAATTGGGACCCTGAGCTCAATTTTTGTTTCTGGCTTTGACCGTAGAATGAATGTACTCCATAAAAGATAGAATGTATGCAATGGAGAGCTGAGAAACCTACCGCCTGAGCAATACAGTTGTTCATCCCTGGATTTGCGCTGCCTCTGCCCCAAGCTTAGACGAATGCTTGGAACCACTGTACAGCGCCAAGCCGTGCCGATAACGAATAACCTTGGGTGCCAGGTCTGCCGCTATACCATGCCTAATCTTATGGAGTTTGCTTATCTTAATGACCCACCTCCTTACCACCTCCCAAGTATTTTTTGCTCGCTCTTCCAGGCGCCTTTTTCACTGGTGGTTCAATCCGCTCAATGGCATAAAGTTCAACAGGCAGGTCGAAAAGCTATGTTTGTGGTTGGGTGCGGTGTGGTAAATCGTTCACAAGGTCAGACCACCTTCGGAGACACGCCTTGAACCATAGTACTGGGCAAAGTACCTGTCCCCGGTGCAGCCTGCACTTCAAGAGACCTGCCTTCTCGGTGAGCTTATCATCATCGTCGTCATCATGAGCAATATGTTCTAAACCTCTTTTTAGCCAGGCACAGGGCTCGCCACAAGCAAAAAGACGAAGAGGCCGGCGGCGAAGGGCTGGGAGTGATGGAAAGCCGAAAACGACCATGGCGCGATCCAGAAGGCAACATTGTCACGAAGCGGCCAGCTCCTCTCAGTCATCAAAGCCCTATGTCCGTGAGTCTGGAGGAAGGTCTCGAATTGTCAAATGAAATCCAAGCCGATGCGAATCTTCCGATCGCTGATGGACAGCAACCACTGATGAGCCGTCAATCAGACGATCTGATGTCACACCAGCAAATGTCGAATGTCGCAGTTGTGGAAAGTGTGGTGGTCAATCAATCCACTCCTGATATGCTCGACTTTCTGGCGAATTCCTCATGGGGAACTCAGTCATTTGACTATTCGGTGCCAGCAACTCAGGCCGATGCTCCTTATGATGACATGTTCAATCCTGACACAGGTGGGACTATATGCCCTGGCGAAACCAAGGAGACTGACATCATGCTAGCGAGTTCGTTCAACATGCTGTTTACCACCATGAATAACTACAATTGGCTTTTTGATCGAGACTAAACCGCTTCTGCTCTGGTCGCACTCGAGGCGGGACAACAACGACATGGGGGCCTTTCTTCACCCAGCATGCCCCAAAGGCGCAGTCGACGCTCCAAATATAGGCTCTATCCGTCCAGTCATCTAACCAGTGATTTCGATAGCTGCCAGCAAAGGCCACCGGGAGTCTCAGAGTTGTGGTCTATCCAAGGACTGTCCCTCCCAGCACCGCACGGAACTTTTCAACTGCACCATCCGCTGAGCCAGGCACAGCAGACAGGTTCAGAATCGCTGCAGCCTTGTCACCGGCCCGCAGCGGGAAGCTTCACGACCTCCAGTTCATCTGGGCGTCGAGAAAGCGACAGCCCGTCTCCTGGAAGCTTCTCTTGTCAATACTCTGCCGCGACCTCTCAGACCTCGATATCCGAACCTTCATTGCAAATGCAAATTTCTCCACCTCGGCCGAAAACTCCGGCGGGCCAGATACGCCCTCAAAACTTTTGCGCCCCTGCACGCCGTCGCCAGCTGCCAGCCCTCGACGAATTCTCTCGGTGTCGTGTCCTCCATATCTTGGCCCAAGCTGAGTCAAGAGCCTTTCCAGGTCAAGAGTCTCTCATCACGGACGAGAACCATTTGTTATCACTGGAGGCAATGCAAGCATATAGTGATTTATTTTTCACCAAGTTCAACACATGTTACCCTCTTATTCATCAGGCCACCTTTGAACCGAGGAAAATGGATCCGCTGTTATTGCTCTCTGTCTTGCTCTTGGGGCCACATACAGTGACAAAGACGCTCACAGACTAGCGGTCTGCATTCATGAATTTATGAGGCCACAGATCTTCCAACACCCAGCTTTCACCCCTCAACCAGAGTTATGGATACTCCAAACCATATTACTGGTCGAGTGTTTTGGTAAATCAAGAGCGGGACAGAGACAACATGATATGGCGCATTTATTCCATGGATTGCTGGTCAAGTAAGTGTCTTTTGCGAACAAACTGCGCTCCTCTTCAAGTGGGGTCAGATTGAGAGTGGCTGACTTGAACCAATCTCCAGTCTCATTCGGCGAAGTGGTTGTCAGAGCGTTCGCCAACCCAGTGCTGTTGATGGAACAGATGACCTGGAGTCGCAATGGCGCCGAGCCATAGATATTGAGCAGCGCAAACGGTAAGCATTAGCCAACGTTGTTTCTTACATCTTCTCATCACAGGCTTGCCTTCCTCTGCTTCCTTTGGGATACTCAACACGCCGTGCTCTTTTCACAGTCCTTGTGTATATCAGCTTTCGAACTGCGCACAGTTCTCCCGTGTAATCCCCAGTCGTGGGAAGCAGACTCTGCCGAAGAATGGCATCAAGCTGCCGTAAACGAACCTCAGATTCCCTTCCTAAACGCTCTGAAAGCATAGATAAACCCGAATTCTAATTCTGCAAGATCTCAACTGAACGCATTGTCGCGGCTACTCGTCCTGCATGGGTTAATGTCCCTCCAGTGGGACTTGAAGAGGAGGGACCAGACATCCCTCGGTATGTCTGTCATTCTTATATGTCTGTCATTCTTATATGTCTGTCATTCTTATATGTCTGTCATTCTTATATGTCTGTCATTCTTATATGTCTGTCATTCTTATATGTCTGTCATTCTTATATGTCTGTCATTCTTATATGTCTG
>Ga0255336_100425_pt1 | contig 69947 bp, 66 predicted proteins | sample MeOH1_35cm_T3_17_FD_189102 | JGI IMG/M metagenome (GOLD analysis project Ga0255336, IMG submission 189102) | Sandy soil microbial communities from University of British Columbia, Vancouver, Canada - MeOH1_35cm_T3_179 | ecosystem: Engineered > Artificial ecosystem > Sand microcosm > Unclassified ... | reverse complement strand
CGCATACTTCGACCGGCTGGGCGTGCCCCGACTCTCCTAACCTCAACTTCCCGAACCGCCCGGTGCGGACCCGCATGCCGGGTGGTGTGGCAGGGGTACGGTCTCATGGCCGTCCCCTATGCCGATTCTGCCCCTGACAGCGATCCCGGGACAGCCCGCCGCTTTCGATCAACGCGGCCGTCGTGGCGCCGAAGCGGCTTACCAGCCGCCCCAGCCGGCAGCCAGCGCCGAGAGCACGGCGATGCCGGCAGTTTCAGTGCGCATCACGCGCGGGCCGAGGCCGACGGCGGTGAACCCGTGATCCGTCGCGGCCGCTTCTTCAGCGGCGGAAAAACCGCCTTCAGGGCCGACCAGTACCGTCACGCGACCTTTCGGCGGCTCGGCGGGCAACGCGGAAAAGCTGATGCTGGCGCGTGGCGACAGCAGAATACGCAGGTCGCCTTCTTCCGGCGTGCGAGGCATCGCGCCCAGCCAGGTGGCGATCTCCCGCACCGGCATCACTTCTGGCAGCCGATTGCGCCCGCACTGCTCGCACGACGCCCGCACGATGCCTTGCCAATGCGCATGGCGCCGCTGCGCGCGCTCACCGGTCAGACGCACGACGCTGCGCGTGGTGGTCAGCGGCACGAAGGCCGAGGCGCCGAGCTCGACCGCCTTTTCGATCAGCCAGTCCATCTTGTCGCCGCCGGCGATGCCCTGCGCGAGCGTGAGGCGATACGGCGCTTCGACTTCGATATTGCGGAATTCGCGGATTCTTACCTTGGCCGAGCGGCGCTCGACCTCGACGAGTTCGGCGCTGTACTCGCCGCCTTCGCCGTTGAAAAGCACGATCGAATCGCCGGGCTGCAAACGCAGCACGAGCACATGCCTGACGACGTCATCGGGAAGCTGCATGATGTCGTCGGGCTGGAGGGGCGTACCGACGAAAAAGCGTGGCATCAAAAAAATACTCATTGGTTCACGAAAGGTGGCGAGCGAGCGCCCAGCGGTAGCCGTCCAGATCTTCGACCTGGGCGAAGCGGTCGCCCCAGAACTGATCCTGTGGCTCGCTCAGCGATTTTGCGCCGGCGGCGAGCGCCCGCGCGTAAATCGCGTCGACATCGTCGACATAGACATAGAACGATTGCGGTGCGATGGCGCCCGCGCTTTTGGGTGTTTTCGCCGCCGAGCCGAACGCGCCTTCCGGTGCGAACATCACGATCAACTGGCCTTGATAGGTCATCTCGACATGCATGACGACGCCGTCGTCCTGGACACTGTCGCGAACTTCGAAGCCGAACGCCGCGGTGAAGAACGCGGACGCGGCACGTGCGTCGCGCACCGTCAGATAGGGGGTCAACCAGGGCACACCGGCGGGGCGGGAGGCGGTCATGGGGTTCTCCGGATCCAAAGGGTTGGCGGGGCAGGTGCTGCGAGTCCAGGCGGACGGCCGCATATCGATATGCCGATAGCGCAGTGCGACGGAACCGTGCATTTTGCCCACGCGTTAGCTCGCTGGCTTTAAGAATTGACTTAGTTTATCGCGCACCGAGCGGGATGCCGAGAATAGTCCGGCGTGCATGGCCGCGCCGTAATGCATCAGGGCGTCGATTCGGCGCGCGGCGAGGCGCTCGGTGAGCGTCTCGGCGGTGAGGGCGGCGGGGTCGAGCGTGTCGCTGGCGGTGGCCATCATCCAGAGCGAGCCGTATAGCGGAATGAACGTGTTCATGGTGCGGACGATGGCGAACGCCGCGCGCAGGTCCTCGATCAGGCGTGCGATGCGTTCGGCGTGAAAATACGGCGAGCCGAGGTGCACGGAGACGGCGGCGGTCCGGCTCATGACCCGCTTGAGCTGCTGATAGAAGGCTTGCGTGTAAAGACCGGCAGCGGGTGAATCGGGCGGCGTCAGGTCGAATACGACCAGATCGAACTGCGCCGGCGCCGCCGCTTCGACGTAGCGCGCGGCGTCGCCGATCAACAGTTCGACGCGCGGATCGTCGAAGGCGCCGCCGTGTACTTCGGGCAGATGCTCGCGCGTCAGGCGGACCACTTCCGCGTCCAGTTCCGCGACCACGATCCGTCCGATGCCCGCGTGCCGCAGCAATTGCCGCGCGGCGCCGCCGTCGCCGCCGCCCAGCACGAGCGCCGCTTGCGGCGATGGATGCGCCAGCGCGGCCGGATGCACCATGCATTCGTGATAAATGAACTCGTCGCCGGTGGAGGTCATGGGGCGGCCGTCGAGCGTGAAGAGCCGGCCGAGCTGCGGCGTGTCCCAGACCTCGATCCGCTGATAGGGGGAATCGACCCGCGCCACGCGCTTCGCGTGCGGAAATCCGTAGACGGCGTCGGGACTCGGTCGGAACAGCAGCGGAGCGCTCACGGCGGGCGGGCTCCGTGCGGAGCGCGGTGGGTTGAGGTTGCGCAATTGTAAAGGGCGAAGCGCGTCGTGGCCTCGGCGGACGCATCGCGCCGCACGACCAGGCGGCTTTCCGGGCGGGGGGCGGGCAACGTTCTGTTAGAATGTCACGCTTTCAGCCTTGTCCGTTTGCTCTGCCCGTTTCGCGTCTCCTGGCGCCGCACCGTGCGCCCGAGTGAACTGGCATTCGAGCATCCGGGCCTCAAGCGCGTACCGCCTTCTGACTCTGTCTCCGGACTCGACATGACGACCCCGTCTCCCGCACCCACTTCCTTGATGGCCAACGCGATCCGCGCGTTGTCCATGGACGCCGTTCAAAAAGCGAACTCCGGCCACCCCGGCATGCCCATGGGCATGGCCGAAATCGGCGTGGCTTTGTGGTCGCGTCACCTGCGTCACAACCCGAAGAACCCGCAATGGGCCGATCGCGACCGTTTCGTGCTGTCCAATGGCCACGGCTCGATGCTGCTGTATTCGCTGCTGCACCTGACCGGCTACGATCTGCCGATCGAAGAGCTGAAGAATTTCCGCCAGATGCATTCGAAGACGCCGGGCCACCCGGAATACGGCATTACGCCGGGCGTCGAAACGACCACCGGCCCGCTCGGACAGGGTCTGGCGAACGCGGTCGGCATGGCGCTCGCCGAGTCGCTGCTCGCCACCGAATTCAACAAGCCTGACGCGAAGATCGTCGACCATCACACGTACGTGTTCGTCGGCGACGGCTGCCTGATGGAAGGCATCTCGCACGAAGCCTGCTCGCTCGCGGGCGTGCTGAAGCTGAACAAGCTGATCGCGTTCTACGACGACAACGGCATCTCGATCGACGGCGAAGTGGTGCACTGGTTCCACGACGACACGCCGAAGCGCTTCGAGGCGTACGGTTGGAACGTGATCCCGAACGTGGTCGGCCACGATGTCGAGGCGGTCGACGCAGCCATCAAGCAGGCCAAGCAATCCGACAAACCCACGCTGATCTGCTGCAAGACGGTGATCGGCGAAGGCTCGCCGAACAAAGCCGGCAGCCACGATTCGCACGGCTCGGCGCTCGGCGACAAGGAAGTTGCGGCCACGCGCGAGAAGATCGGCTGGAAGTGGGAACCGTTCGTGATCCCGCAAGAGGTCTATGCGGCGTGGGACGCGACGGAAGCGGGCGCGCGCAACGAGTCCGAGTGGGACAAGGCATTTGCAGCGTACGCCGCCAAATATCCGCAGGAAGCCGCTGAATTCAAGCGCCGCGACGCGAAGCAATTGCCGGCAGGCTGGAAGGAAAAGGCCAAGGCGATCATCGCCGGCGCGAACGAGCGCGCGGAAACCGTGGCGACGCGCAAGGCATCGCAACAGGCTATCGAGGCTTTGTCGGCCGTGTTGCCGGAACTGCTGGGCGGCTCCGCCGACCTGACCGGTTCGAACCTGACCAACTGGAAGGCCGCCAAGCCGGTGCGTGTGAACGCCGAAGGCAAGGCTGCCGGCAACTACGTCAACTACGGCGTGCGCGAATTCGGCATGAGCGCCGCGATCAACGGCGTCGCGCTGCATGGCGGCTTCAAGGCCTTCGGCGGCACGTTCCTGACGTTCTCGGACTACAGCCGCAACGCGCTGCGCGTCGCCGCGCTGATGAAAGCGCCATCGATCTTCGTGTTCACGCACGACTCGATCGGTCTGGGCGAAGACGGCCCGACCCACCAGTCGATCGAACATGTTGCGAGCCTGCGTCTGATTCCGCACCTGCAAGTGTGGCGTCCGGCTGATACCGTTGAGACCGCGGTGGCCTGGACCCACGCGGTCGAGCATCACGGCCCGTCGTGCCTGATCTTCAGCCGTCAGAACCTGCCGTTTTCGGAGCGCACCGACGCGCAGATCGCCAACATCGAGAAGGGCGGTTACGTGCTGCGCGACTGGAACGACGAGATCGTTGCGCGCAAGATCATCCTGATTGCCACCGGTTCGGAAGTCGAACTGGCGCTCAACGCGGTCGAGCCGCTGGCGCGCGAAGGCATCGCGGCGCGCGTCGTGTCCATGCCGTCGACCACCGTGTTCGACAAGCAGGACGCCGAGTACCGTGAACGCGTGCTGCCGCAAGGCGTACGCCGCGTGGCGATCGAAGCGGGCGTGACGGATTTCTGGCGCAAGTACGTGGGTCTGGAAGGCGGCGTGGTCGGCATCGACACGTTCGGCGAATCGGCCCCGGCTGGCGTGCTGTTCAAGCATTTCGGCTTCACCGTCGAACACGTGGTAGAGACGGCAAAAGCCGCACTCGGCTGATCCTGGACAAGCGTTGCCGTTCCGCGTGCGAACGCGCGGCAACGCTGCCGGTCAGACGAACCTGGAAGTATTTTTTCAGCCATCAGGAGATAGACCATGACGATTCGCGTCGCAATCAACGGCTACGGCCGTATTGGCCGCAACACGCTGCGCGCCTTCTATGAAAACGGCAAGAAGCACGATATCGAAATCGTCGCCATCAACGATCTCGGCGATGCCAAGACCAACGCTCACCTGACGCAATACGACACCGCGCACGGCAAGTTCCCGGGCGAAGTGTCGGTGGACGGCGAATACCTCGTCGTCAACGGCGACAAGATCCGCGTGCTGGCCAACCGCAACCCGGCCGAACTGCCGTGGGGCGAGCTGAACGTGGACGTCGTGATGGAATGCACGGGCTTTTTCACGACCAAGGAAAAGGCCAGCGCGCACATCAAGGGCGGCGCGAAGAAGGTGATCATTTCGGCGCCGGGCGGCAAAGACGTCGACGCCACGATCGTCTACGGCGTGAATCACAACGTGCTGAAGGCATCGGACACGGTGATCTCGAACGCATCGTGCACGACGAACTGCCTCGCACCGCTCGTCAAGCCGCTGAACGACAAGATCGGCCTGGTGAACGGTCTGATGACCACGATCCACGCTTACACGAACGACCAGGTTCTGACGGACGTGTATCACGAAGACCTGCGCCGCGCGCGCTCGGCCACGCACAGCCAGATCCCGACCAAGACCGGCGCTGCGTCGGCGGTCGGCCTGGTGCTGCCGGAATTGAACGGCAAGCTGGACGGCTACGCGATTCGCGTTCCGACGATCAACGTGTCGGTGGTCGACCTGTCGTTCATCGCCGCGCGCGACACGACGGTCGAAGAAGTCAACGCGATCATGAAGGAAGCGTCGGAAGGCTCGCTCAAGGGCATCCTCGGCTACAACGACGCACCGCTGGTGTCGATCGACTTCAACCACAACCCGGCTTCGTCGACGTTCGACGCGACGCTGACCAAGGTGTCGGGCCGTCTGGTGAAGGTGTCGAGCTGGTACGACAACGAGTGGGGCTTCTCGAACCGCATGCTGGACACGGCTGTGGCGCTGGCCAACGCGAAGTAAATCACGGCGCTTCGTGCGCTAGCTATGCCTGCCAAAGCCGGTTTGAGTCGGCGGAGGCAGAAAAAAACCGCTCTTCGGAGCGGTTTTTTTTTCGCCTACTGCGGTTGCGGAGTCGGGAAATAGACGCCGGCGCGCTGCGCGGCGTTCGAGATATGCGTTTCGATGGCCTTGCCGGCCGCGGCGGAATCGCGCGCCTTGAGCGCATCCAGAATCACGCGATGCTCGTTGTACGTAGACAGCACCAATTCACGCCGGTAATACGGCATGCGCTGGCTTTCCTTCATGATCTCCGCGCTGCTGCTCAGGATCGACTCGATCGCCGCGTTACCGGCAATGCTGACGATCCGCATGTGGAAGTCGTAGTCGAGCCGGGCGGCTTCATCGAGTTCGTCGCAGGCGAGCGCTGTTTGCATGGCCGTGATGTTCTCTTCGAACCACGCGAGGTCGGAATCGCTGACCGCGAGCGCCGCCATACGCGCGATAAAGCCTTCCAACGCGAAGCGCATCTGATACGTATCAGGCAGTGACGATTGCTCCGCGAAGCGCCACGACTGCGCGGCCGACGCCTGCGCGCTTTCCACATAAACGCCCTTGCCGGGCCTGATCACGAGCAAACCGAGCGCTTCGAGCGTGGAGAGCGCTTCGCGCAGGGAAGCGCGGCTGATCGCGAGTTCTTCGGACAGTTGACGCTGGGCCGGCAGCAAGCTGCCTACGGGATAGACGCCCGCTTCGATCCGTTCGCGGATGGTCGCGATGGCGGCATCGGTCACGGTATGCGGGACGTTTTTCATGGTTGTCTCACTTGTAAGCGCGGTCTGACCAGCATTGTAATACGCGGTCCGAACGCTCGTGCGGCGTACCGTTCGCCACCGCCGATCCGGCCTGAAACCGCTGCAAAAACAGCGGGTAAACACTGTTTTATGAAACCTTGACGTCAGTATATCGGCTTCCTACTATTCGACATAACAGCACTGGTCGGACCAGTCTGAACAGATATGAATCGCAACCAGGAGGAAGCCGTGTTGAAATTTTTCAATTCGCTGTTTGGCCGGGTCGTCATAGCGCTGGTGGCGGGTATCGTAATCGGCGCCGTGTACCCGCATTTCGCCCAATCGCTGCGTCCGCTCGGCGACGGCTTTCTCAAGCTGATCAAGATGGTGATCGGTCCGATCGTCTTTTGCGTCGTGGTCAGCGGCATGGCGCATGCCGGCGACTTGCGCAAAGTGGGCCGCGTCGGCCTGAAGGCCGTGGTCTACTTCGAGGTGATGACGACGATCGCGCTCGTGATCGGCGCAGTCCTGGCGTACGTTACGCGTCCTGGCGTCGGCATGAATATCGATCTGCGCTCGCTGGATCCCGCGTCGCTCTCCACGTACACCGAGCACGCCAAGAGCCTGAAGGACACGGCCGGCTTCCTGCTGAAAATCATCCCCGACACCGCGATCAACGCTTTCGCCGCCGGCGACATCCTGCAAATTCTGGTGTTTTCGGTGCTGTTCGGCTCGGCGCTGTCGCTGCTCGGCAATAAGGCGCAACGCGTGAGCAGCCTGATCGACGAACTGTCGCAGGTGTTTTTCCGCGTGATGGGTTTCATCATCAAGCTCGCGCCGCTCGGCGTGCTTGGGGCGATCGCCTTCACCACCGGCACGTATGGTGTCGAGTCGCTCAAGCAACTCGGCATGCTGGTGCTCGTGTTCTACGCGAGCTGTTTCGTGTTCGTAGTCGTGGTGCTGGGCGTCGTCATGCGGCTGGCCGGCTTCAGCATCTTCAAGCTGATCCGCTATCTGCGCGAAGAACTGTCGATCGTGCTCGGCACCGCTTCGTCTGACGCCGTGCTGCCGCAGATCATGCGCAAGCTCGAATGGATGGGCGTCAAGGATTCGACCGTCGGTCTCGTCATTCCGACCGGCTACTCGTTCAATCTCGACGGCTTCTCCATCTACCTCACGCTCGCGGTGATTTTTATCGCGCAGGCCACCAACACGCCGCTGTCGATGCACGACCTGATCGTGGTGGTGCTGGTTTCGCTGGTGACGTCGAAGGGCGCGCATGGCATTCCCGGCTCGGCCATCGTGATTCTGGCCGCCACGTTGTCCGCGATTCCGGCGATCCCCGTGCTCGGCCTCGTGCTGATCCTGCCGGTCGACTGGTTCGTCGGCATTGCGCGCGCGCTGACCAACCTGATCGGCAACTGCGTGGCGACGGTGGTGGTCTCCGTGTGGGAAAACGATATCGACCGGGCGCGCGCGCATCGCGTGCTGAACCGCGACGCGGCATTGCGCTACGTGCCGGCCGGCGACGACGCCGAGCCCGCCGCAGGCGAACCCGCTCCGGCCGTCTGAACCGCTTTCGAATCGGCGCGCCGACGCAGCGCGCCTTCTGCGCCGGCAGGGGCTGCCCATGCCGGCACTCCTTCACTTTTTCGTCGCCTGACCGAGACTATGGCCACTCCGATCCTCGACCCCAACGCTCCCGCTTTCACCCGTCGCTACATGAACCTCGCCGACCCGCGTCTGGGCGCGAAGGCGCTCTTCGCGAGCGACGAATTTTTCGCGCCGAAAGAACGCATGCTCGAACCCCAGCCGGCGGTGTTCATCCCCGGCAAATACGACGACCACGGCAAGTGGATGGACGGCTGGGAAACCCGCCGCAAGCGCACCACCGGCCACGATTTCTGCGTGATCCGCCTCGCGCGCCCGGGCGTCGTGCACGGCGTGGATCTGGATACGAGCCACTTCACCGGCAACTTTCCGCCGGCCGCGTCGATCGACGCCTGCTACGTGGACGGCGAGGTGCCGCCCGAGAACGCAGAGTGGCAGGCGCTCGTGCCGGCCACCACCTTGCAGGGCAACCAGCACCACTACGTCGACGTGAACGACGCGCGTGCCTTCACGCATCTGCGCGTGAATTTGTATCCGGACGGCGGCCTTGCCCGCCTGCGCGTGTATGGGCAGCCGAAGCGCGATTGGGAGCGCGTCGAGCGCGGCACGCTGCTGGATCTGGCGGCCATCGAGAACGGCGCGTATCTGGTCGCGGCGAACAACCAGCACTTCGGGCCGGCCTCGCAAATGCTGATGCCGGGCCGCGGCGTCAACATGGGCGACGGCTGGGAAACCCGGCGCCGTCGCGAGCCGGGCAACGACTGGGCGATCGTCGCGCTGGCGCGGCCGGGCGTGATCCGCAAGATCGAAGTGGACACGGCGCACTTCAAGGGCAACTTCCCGGACCGCTGTTCGCTGCAGGCCGCGTCGGTGACGGGCGGCACCGACGATTCGCTCGTCACGCAGGCCATGTTCTGGCCCGTGCTGCTCGACGAACAGAAACTGCAGATGGACCACGTCCACACCTTCGCGGACAGCCTCGCGTCGCTGGGCCCGGTCACGCACGTGCGTTTCAATATCTTTCCGGACGGCGGCGTCTCGCGCCTGCGCCTGTGGGGCGAAGTCGCATAACGGAGGAGTGGCGTCGATGAAGACATTGCAGATGGAACGGCTTACGCGCGCGGCCTTCGCGCCGTTCGGCGACGTCATCGAACTGGACGGGGCGCGTCATTTCGCCATCAACGGGGGCACGACCGAGCGTTATCACGACCTCGCCGGCGTCGACGTGACGGAGAACGGCGGCCGGCCGCTGATCAGCCTGTTTCGCGCGCAGCCGCGCGCCCTGCCGGTCGAGATCACGATGATGGAGCGGCACCCGCTCGGCAGTCAGGCTTTCATTCCCTTAACGGCGGGCCGCTATCTGGTGGTGGTCGCGCCGGCCGGCGAATTCGATCCGGCGCAAATGCGCGCCTTCTGGACCGATGCGTGGCAGGGCGTGAACTATGCGAAAGGCGTCTGGCATCACCCGTTGCTCGCGCTCGACCGGGTGAGCGATTTCGTGGTGGTCGACCGTGGCGGCGAGCAGCCCAATTGCGACGAATTGTCATTGGCGCAGCCATGGCGGCTGACGTTCGAAGCGAGCGCCGAACTGGTGGAATAGGGGCGTAAACGGCCCGCACAAAACGTGCGCGCCAGATGCAAAAAGACCCGGCCGATTTGCCTCGGCCGGGTCTTTTTTTGCCCGCCGGACCGCGCACCCCAGCGCGGCCGGCCTCGCGTCAATGCTTGCGATGCGGGCAATTTTCCTTGATGCAGGCGCCGTACAAAGCCAGCGCGTGTTCCTGCAGCTTGAAGCCGCGTTCCTTCGCGATGGACTGCTGACGGCTCTCGATTTCAGAGTCGAAAAACTCTTCGACGAGCCCGCAATCGAGGCACACGAGGTGGTCGTGGTGCGACCCCTCATTCAGTTCGAACACCGCCTTACCCGACTCGAAATTGCTGCGCGAGAGCAGGCCGGCTTGCTCGAATTGCGTCAGCACGCGATACACGGTTGCAAGCCCGATATCGAGTTCTTCGTGCAGCAGGTTGCGGTACACATCTTCGGCGGTCAGGTGACGCACCGGGCTGTGCTGAAAAATCTCAAGGATTTTGAGGCGCGGAAGGGTCGCCTTGAGCCCGATATTCTTGAGATCGGTTGGATTGGTCATGACAAGGGATCCCTAGAGTACAATGCTGGGCTCTCATAGTAATGTGTTTTTGCCGTTCTGGTCATCTTCGATGGAATGAAACTCGCGCGGCTCGTCAGCGGGCCCGCACGGTGAGTGAAATGATTTCAAAATCTCAATTGATCTACCGGGGGAGCCGCATGCGGGGTACCTTGATCGCTGTTGCGACTGTCGCGGTTCTTGCCGGATGTTCCACTTACGACAGCCTGACACAGCGTATTGCCCAGAGCATCACGCCGTACCGGATCACGGTGGTGCAAGGCAATTTCGTCTCGAAAGAAGCGGCTGCACAGATGCAGGTCGGCTTGTCCCGCGCCCAGGTCAAGCAGTTGCTCGGCACGCCGCTCCTCGCCGACATGTTCCATGCGGACCGCTGGGACTACGTGTTCTATTTCAAGCGCGGCTCGACTAGTGTCGTCCAGCAGCGCGACTTCGTGGTGATGTTCGCGGGTGACCGCGTCGCCAGCTGGTCGGGCGGAGAGGATCTGCCGTCCAACCTCGAGTTGCTGGCTGAAATCGACGGCGACAAGCTGGGCAAGAAGAAGGCCGCGGCAGCCGTGGCGAGCGCGGCCAGCGGCGCGAGCGCGCCGGCGGCCGCAGCCGCGCCAGTCACGCTCGACACCACGCGTTCGCCGTCGGTCGCCGGCGCTACCGCAGCGGCGGTACCGTCCACGGACGCCAACGCGGAAGCCGCGCAAGCCGCCAATCGTGCGACCAATGCGGTGCAGCTGTCGCCGAACGCGCGTCCGTCCGTGCCGACCGCGCCGACCGCCAATGGCGGCGGTATCCCGCAGCAAAGCCCCACGGGCAATGGGCAGCCGCAGTTCCAGTTCCATCGTCCGCCGCCGCCGCAAAATCCGAATACGGACAACAGCAATCCGGTGGGACCGACGGGCCCGCAGAGCAGCAATGGCGGCCCGACGTACAATGCGCCGCTGACCTCTTCGCCGGTTTCGGGAACGGGCGGCTAATCGCGCTGTCCCTGTCTTAAGACTCACGCTTAAGACGGACGCCGCGCACGGGCAACCGCGGCGCGCGGCGTCCGTGCGGTTCTCTGCTGGTTCAGTCATGCGCGGCGCACGGGTGCTGCCCGCCGCCGCTTTCGCCCGCCTTGCCGGGTTTTGTCCTTTCGAACCCTCGTAGCCATGAAAATTGCCATTGCTGGCGCATCGGGCCGTATGGGCCGCATGCTCATCGAAACAGTCCTCAACGATGCCGACGCCACGCTGTCCGGCGCGCTCGACCGCGCGGGCTCCCCGCAACTCGGTCAGGACGCGGGCGCGTTCCTCGGCAAACAGACGGGCGTCACGCTGACCGACGACGTCGAGCGCGTGTTCGCCGAATCCGATTACCTGATCGACTTCACGCGCCCCGAAGGCACGCTGATGCATCTGGAAGCGGCGCAGCGCCACAACGTGAAAATGGTGATCGGCACGACCGGCTTCGACAACGAGCAGAAGGCGCAACTGCGCGCCGCGGCGGACAGGATCGCCATCATGTTCGCGTCGAACATGAGCGTGGGCGTGAACGTCACGCTGAAGCTGCTCGAATATGCCGCGAAGCATTTCGCGACCGGCTACGACATCGAAATCATCGAGGCGCATCACCGCCACAAGGTCGACGCGCCGTCCGGCACGGCATTGACGATGGGCGAAGTGATCGCCCATGCGCTCGGCCGCAATCTCGACGACTGCGCGGTCTACAGCCGCGAAGGCGTGACCGGCGAGCGCGACCCGTCCACCATCGGTTTCTCGGCGATTCGCGGCGGCGATATCGTCGGCGACCATACGGTGCTGTTTGCGGGCATCGGCGAGCGCATCGAAATTACGCACAAGTCGGCGAGCCGTCTGTCGTATGCGCAAGGCGCGCTTCGTGCTGTACGTTTCCTCGAAGGCCACGCAACCGGCTTTTTCGATATGCAGGACGTACTCGGCCTGCGTTGAACGCTGCGTTCAACGCTATGTTCGACGTATTCTGAGCAAAAACCGGGGGATTGCGTCCCCCGGCGCGCTCGTGCAATCCCTACTCCACGGCGAGGTCAGATGGCAGGCGGCAGCGGCATCATCCATTACCTGCAAACCAGCGACGCGATCACGCATGGCGTCGCTTATGTGCTGCTGGCCATGTCGATTGCGAGCTGGTGTTTTCTGATCGTCAAAAGCTGGATCCTGACGCGCGCCAAACGTCAGGCCACGCGCGCGATCGCCCAGTTCTGGCAGGCGCCCACGCTGTCCGAAGGCGTGGCGGCGTTAAGGCGCGCGGACCGCGAGCGGGTCTTCACGCCGCTTGCGGAAGCGGCGCTTCACGCGGCCGAGGTGGATATTCCGGGTGCGCTGCTCGCCCGCGTCGAACGTGGCGAGCGGGTGTTGCGGGCGTTGCGCCAGGCGCTCAATGCGTCGCAGCGGCGGCTCGAATTCGGCCAGGTGCTGTTGGCCTCGGTGGGCAGCACGGCGCCGTTCGTCGGTCTGCTCGGCACCGTGTGGGGCATTTATCACGCGCTCGGCAGCATTGCGGCGAGCGGTCAGGCGCAGATCGAAAACGTCGCCGGGCCGGTCGGCGAGGCGCTGATCATGACCGCTTTCGGCCTCGTGGTCGCGATTCCGGCGGTGCTGGCGTACAACGTGCTCGGCCGGCTGGTGCGGCAGTTGTCGGAAGAACTCGACGGCTTCGCGCACGATCTGCATGCCTACGTGTGCGCGCCGGCGGAGCCGGCTCAGGCACCCGCGCGCGCCCACCCGGTCTCGACCCACTAAGCGCGCGCTCAGGCAGAAGGAGGCGACATGGCATTCGGCGGACTGGAGAAAAAGCAGACGGCCGCGCCCATGGCCGAGATCAACATGACGCCGCTGATCGACGTGATGCTGGTGCTGCTGGTGATTTTTATCATTACCGCGCCTTTATTCACGCACGCGATCCGGCTCGATTTGCCGAAAGTCGCCGCCGCGCCCGCGCGCCAGACGCCGCAAACCATTTCCCTTTCCATCGACGCCGCCGGCAAACTCTACTGGAACGGCACTGTCATCACGCTCGAGCAGATGCGCGAGCGGTTCGCGCAAGCGGGCAAGCAGAGCGACCAGCCGGAGATCCAGCTGAGCGCCGAGCGCTCCACGCGCTACGAGGTGATCGCGCAGGTCATGGGCGCGGCGCAGCAGGCGGGCCTCGAGCGGATCGGTTTCGTGACGGACCCGCCGCCGCCGACTGCCAGGCCCTAGGCACGGCGTACCCGTCCGCGGACGGTATAATCAGCCCTTTCCCCCGCAGAAGGGGAATCGACGCCATTTCATCCAGCAGAGCACCAGGCCCGGTGCGAAAGCACCGAACCCAGCGATCCCATCACACCATGCACGAAAAATACGTTCCCTCCGACGTCGAATCCGCCGCGCAAGGGCAATGGCGCGCCATCGACGCGTACAAGACGACGGAAGTCACCGACAAGCCCAAGTTCTATTGCGTCTCGATGCTGCCGTACCCGTCGGGCAAGCTGCACATGGGTCACGTGCGCAATTACACGATCAACGACGTGATGTACCGCTATCTGCGGATGAACGGCTACAACGTGCTGATGCCGATGGGTTGGGACGCGTTCGGCATGCCGGCGGAAAACGCCGCGATGGCCAACAACGTGCCGCCGGCCAAGTGGACCTACGACAACATCGCTTACATGAAGAAGCAGATGCAGTCGATGGGCCTCGCGATCGACTGGTCGCGCGAAGTCGCGACCTGCAGCCCGGATTACTACAAGTGGAACCAGTGGCTGTTCCTGAAGATGCTCGAAAAGGGTATCGCGTACAAGAAAACCGGCACCGTCAACTGGGACCCGGTCGATCAGACCGTGCTCGCCAACGAGCAGGTGATCGACGGCCGCGGCTGGCGTTCGGGCGCGCTGGTCGAAAAGCGCGAAATCCCGATGTACTACATGCGCATCACGCAGTACGCGGACGAACTGCTGAACGACCTCGAAGGCCTCGGCTGGCCTGAGCGCGTCAAGATCATGCAGCAGAACTGGATCGGCAAGAGCTTCGGCGTGAACTTCGGCTTCCCGTACGAGATCGACGGTGAACAGAAACTGCTGCGCGTGTTCACCACGCGCGCCGACACGATCATGGGCGTCACCTTCTGCGCAATTGCCGCCGAGCATCCGCTCGCCACGCGCCTCGCCAAAGACAAGCCGGAACTGCAGGCCTTCATCGAGGAATGCAAGCGCGGCGGCGTGGCCGAGGCCGACGTCGCGACCATGGAAAAGAAGGGCATGGCCACCGGTTTCTACGTCACGCATCCGCTGACGCAGGAACAGGTCGAAGTGTGGATCGGCAACTACGTGCTGATGAGCTACGGCGAAGGCGCCGTGATGGGCGTGCCGGCGCACGACGAGCGCGACTTCGCGTTCGTGAAGAAATACGGTCTGCCGATCAAGCAGGTGGTCGCGGTTGAAGGCAAGGAATACTCGACCGATGCCTGGCAGGAATGGTACGGCGAGAAGACCGGCACGCTGATCAACAGCGGCAAATACGACGGCCTTGGCTATGAAGCAGCGGTGGACCAGATCGCCGCGGACCTGAAGGAACTCGGCCTCGGCGACAAGCAGATCACGTGGCGTCTGCGTGACTGGGGCGTGTCGCGTCAGCGTTACTGGGGCACGCCGATTCCGATCATCCACTGCCCGACTTGCGGCGACGTGCCGGTGCCGGAACAGGATCTGCCGGTGGTGCTGCCGGAAGACCTCGTGCCGGACGGTACGGGCAATCCGCTCGCCAAGTCCGAAGCGTTCGTGAACTGCAGCTGCCCGACCTGCGGCGGCGCGGCCAAACGCGAAACCGACACGATGGACACCTTCGTCGATTCGTCGTGGTACTTCTACCGCTACGCGTCGCCGGATGCGAAAACCATGGTCGACGAGCGCACCGACTACTGGGCGCCGATGGATCAATACATCGGCGGCATCGAGCACGCGATTCTTCACCTGTTGTACTCGCGCTTCTGGGCGAAGGTGATGCGCGACCTCGGTCTGGTCAAGTTCGGCGAGCCGGCCAAGAATCTGCTGACGCAGGGCATGGTGCTCAACGAAACCTACTATCGTGAAAACGAAGCGGGCAAGAAGACCTGGTACAACCCGGCCGACGTGACCGTCTCGTTCGACGACAAGGGCCGCCCGGTCGGCGCGATCCTCAACGCGGACGGCCAGCCGGTGGTGCTCGGCGGCGTCGAGAAAATGTCGAAGTCGAAGAACAACGGCGTCGATCCGCAATTGCTGATCGATCAGCACGGCGCGGACACCGCGCGTCTGTTCGTCATGTTCGCCGCACCGCCCGAGCAGTCGCTCGAATGGTCCGGTTCGGGCGTGGAAGGCGCGAGCCGCTTCCTGCGCCGCGTGTGGAGCTTCAGCCAGACCAACGAAGCCGCGTTGCGTGAGGGCGGCACGTTCGACGCCGCGCAACTGAGCGACGTCGAGAAAGTCTTGCGCCGCGAGATCTACAGCGTGCTGAAGCAGGCCGACTTCGACTATCAGCGTCTGCAATACAACACGGTGGTGTCCGCCGCGATGAAGATGCTCAACGCGCTCGACAGCGCGAAGGGCGCCCGCCCGGCCGTGCTGCGCGAAACGTACAGCGTGATGCTGCGCGTCCTGTATCCGGTCGTGCCGCACCTCACGTTCCAGCTGTGGCAGGAACTCGGTTTCGCCGACGAACTCGGCTCGCTGCTTGACGCGCCGTGGCCGAAGGTCGACGAGAAGGCGTTGGAGCAGTCCGAGATCGAACTCGTGCTGCAGGTGAACGGCAAGGTGCGCGGCGCGATCACGGTGGCGAAAGACGCCTCGCGTGAAGCGATCGAACAGCTCGCGGCCGCTCACGAGATGGTCGCGAAGTTCAGCGAAGGCAAGGCGCCCAAGAAGATCATCGTGGTGCCGGGTCGCCTCGTGAACGTGGTGGTGTGAGGATCAACGAAGCCATGACAGCAACAGGACGCCGCCGCGTGCGGCGGCGCCTGTCTCTCGCTGCGGAATCTACTGCGAACCAGGAGCCAATGTGACTCGCAGATCGTTTTTGACGCTGGCTTGCAGCGTGCTGATGTTGTCCGCCTGCGGCTTCCAGCTGCGCGGACAGCAGGACTACGCATTCAAACGCCTCTTTATCGCCGGCGGTTCCCCAGCGGCGGCCGCGCGCTTGACGCGTATCGTGCAAGGCGGCAGCGACACGGTCGTGGTCACTTCGGTCGCGAATGCCGACGCCACGTTGCAGATCACCGAAGGCCGCGGCACCAGCACGTTGACGCTGAACTCGCTGGGCGCGGTCGAAGAATATGCAATCAATCTGTCCATGACCTATTCGCTGACGGCCAAGGACGGCACGCTGCTGATTCCGCCGAGCGTGATCGCGCTGAACCGCGCGATGACCTATAGCGATCAGTATTCGCAGGCGAAATCGGCGGAAGCCGAAATTCTCTTCGCCGACATGGAAAACGACGCGATCGACCAGCTCACGCGCCGTCTGTCGGTCGTGCGCACGATGCATCCGACCCCGGACCAGCAAGTGCCGTCGATTGCGCCGCGCGCGCCGTTGCCGCCGCCGCCGCTGTGAGCGTCGTGCTTCGTTCAATGTGCCGCACCTGTTCAACCTCGCCGATCGGTAGCCATGCAACTGCGACTTGACGCGCTCGAAGCGCATCTCGCCAAGGGACTCGCCGGACTGTACGTCGTGTACGGCGACGAGCACCTGCTCGCGCAGGAAGCGTGCGACCGGATTCGCGCCACCGCGCGCGCGGCCGGCTTCACCGATCGCTCGGTGTTCACCGTGGAGCGCGGCTTCGACTGGAGTTCGCTGCTGGGCGCGAGCCAGTCGATGTCGCTGTTCGGCGACCGTCAACTGGTCGAGTTGCGCATTCCGTCGGGCAAGCCCGGCAAGGAAGGCGCGGACGCGCTGAAAGCGCTGGCCGCCGCCGTGAATGACGACGTGCTCACCATGATCACGCTGCCGCGACTCGATGCGGCCACGCAAAAGTCGGCGTGGTTCACGGCGTTGTCCGATGCCGGCGTCGCGTTGAAAATCGATCCGGTCGAGCGCGCGCAGTTGCCCAATTGGGTCGGCCAGCGGCTCGCGGCGCAGGGACAACGCGTGGCGGCCGGTGAAGAAGGGCGGCGCGCGCTGGCTTTTATCGCCGAGCGTGTGGAGGGCAATCTGCTCGCCGCGCATCAGGAAATCCAGAAACTCGGGCTGCTGTATCCGGCCGGGTCGCTGAGCTTCGAGCAGGTTCAGGACGCCGTGCTCAACGTCGCCCGTTATGACGTTTTCAAGCTGAACGAAGCGATGCTGGCCGGCGACGTCGGCCGCCTGTCGCGCATGCTCGACGGCTTGCGCGGCGAAGGCGAGGCCGCGGTGCTGGTGCTGTGGGCGGTGGTGGAAGAAGTCCGCACGCTGCTGCGGATCAAACGTGGCGTCGCGGCCGGCAAGCCGCTTGCCATGCTGGTGCGCGAGAACCGCGTGTGGGGTCCGCGTGAACGGTTGATCGGGCCGGCCTTGTCGCGTGTCAGCGAAGGCACGCTGGAAAAGGCGCTTGCGCTGGCGGCGCGGCTCGATCGACAGGTGAAGGGTTTGTCGGGCGGCACGCCGGGCAATCATCGCAACGATCCTCCGCCTGATCCGTGGGATGGTTTGTTTGAACTCGCCATGACGGTGGCTTCGCCGAAAACGGCGCCCGTGCCGCCGCCACGACCTCGGGCCGGGACTGCTGCACCGGCACGAAGGCCGGCCTGAACGGCAACGCCAGGCTAACCGGCAACGTGTGAGGGCGCTGGTGAGTCGCTCGTGAAGCGCGAGTGAGCCGGCAAGCCTGCTACGGTCACCGTGCGCGGGCATTGATCGCAACCCGCCCCGCCGGCAAGCAAAGCGCCTTCGCCCGACTTACAATCGCTGAATCATTCGCTCATTCTGTCCGTCCGCCGCACCTCGACGTGCGCGGCACCACGAGAATTTCCATGGATATCGACCAGTACATGACCGACCTCGGCCGTCGCGCCCGCCAGGCATCGCGGGCAATGGCGCGGGCGTCGACGGCGGCGAAGAACGCCGCGCTTGCAGCCGTCGCCGAGGCGATCGAGCGCGACGCCGCCTCGCTGAAAGAAGCGAATGCGCGCGACGTGGCCAAGGCTCGCGAGAAAGGCCACGACGCCGCGTTCATCGACCGTTTGACGCTGTCGGACAAAGCGCTGAAGACGATGGTGGAAGGTCTGCGGCAAGTCGCCGCGCTGGCCGATCCGATCGGCGAGATCAGTAATCTGAAGTACCGGCCGAGCGGCATCCAGGTCGGTCAGATGCGCGTGCCGCTCGGCGTGATCGGCATCATCTACGAATCGCGTCCGAACGTGACGATCGACGCCGCGGCGCTCTGCCTCAAGTCGGGCAACGCCACCATTCTGCGCGGCGGTTCCGAAGCGCTCGAATGCAATACGGCGCTGGCGAAGCTGATCGGCGAAGGTCTGGAAGCCGCCGGCTTGCCGCAGGACGCCGTGCAAGTGGTGGCCACCTCGGACCGCGCGGCGGTCGGCAAGCTGATCACCATGACCGAATACGTCGATGTGATCGTGCCGCGCGGCGGCAAGAGCCTGATCGAGCGGCTCATGAACGAAGCGCGCGTGCCGATGATCAAGCACCTCGACGGCATCTGCCATGTGTACGTGGACGATCGCGCGGATCTGACCAAGGCGCTGACCGTCTGCGACAACGCCAAGACGCACCGCTACGGCACCTGCAATACGATGGAAACGCTGTTGGTTGCGCGCGGTATCGCGGCTCAAGTGCTGCCGCCGTTGGGCAAGCTGTATCGCGACAAGGAAGTCGAACTGCGGGTGGACGCCGCGGCGCGCGCGGTGCTGGCGGATGCGGGCGTGGGTCCGCTCGTCGATGCGACCGAAGAAGACTGGCGCACCGAATATCTCGCGCCGGTGCTGGCGATCAAGGTGGTGGACGATCTCGATGCGGCGATCGAGCACATCAACGAGTACAGCTCGCAGCACACCGACGCGATCGTCACCGAAGACCACGATCGCGCGATGCGCTTCCTGCGCGAAGTCGATTCGGCGAGCGTGATGGTCAACGCATCGACGCGTTTTGCCGATGGTTTCGAATTCGGTCTGGGCGCGGAGATCGGCATCTCGAACGACAAGCTGCATGCGCGTGGTCCGGTGGGACTCGAAGGGCTGACGTCGATGAAGTACGTCGTGCTCGGGCACGGCGAAGGCCGTCAATAAGGACGGCTTCTCGGGCTCGTCTTTCGTAGAAGCGCGCTGATGCGCGCGCTTCTCTTTACGCCAATACGCTGTACAAGGATCGCCGATGCTTTGGGTCAAAACGTTTCATATCGTCCTGGTTGCTTCGTGGTTCGCCGGCCTGTTCTATTTGCCGCGCATCTTCGTCAATCTGGCGATGGAAACGGAACCCGCCGCAACAGCGCGGCTGTTGACGATGGCGCGCAAGCTGTTTCGCTTCATGACGTTTATCGCGGTGCCAGCGCTCGCGTGCGGGCTGTGGCTGTGGCTGGTGATTGGCATCGGCAGCGGGCAGGGGTGGATTCACGCGAAGGTCGGCGTGGTGGTGTTGCTGATCGTTTATCACGCGTATTGCGGCGTGCTGCTGCGGACTTTTGAGCGCGGTGAGAATCGTCGGTCGGATAAGTGGTATCGGATGTTTAATGAGTTGCCGGTGCTGGGGATGTTGGCGGCGGTGGCGTTGGTGGTGATCAAGCCGTTTTAACTCACGCGTGCGCGAACGGTTGCTGCGTTGGTTGGGTTGCAGGTTTGGATTCGTAGAAGGGCGGTTTGCCGGATTCGGCAGACTGCCTTTTTTTATTGTTGGTGTTGAGGTGCGACGTGTTGTCTTAGGCTGAACGGCCAGGGCGGTTGTGAGGCTATATTGGGACGGCCAAAGCGTGTGTGGGCTGATTTATAATTTCCGCACCATTGGCACCAACCGATGGTCGAGTTTGACAGCTCGCGCTTGAAACCGCACACCCGTCCAGGCGGGTCGTGCGTCTATCTCTGCACGTCTGTATTTTCTATGGGCGGGCTGTGGTGGAGGAGCCGCAAGGCTCGCCGGATTGTTTCAAGCCCGGTCTGTCAACTTCGCTACATGCCCGCTCACCCTCCTTGCAAGCGAGTGTCGGGCGATCCAGTCAAGTCTTAGGAGATCGCACCATGAGCAAAATCGGAAAGAACACCAAACCCGTCTCGCGCCCGCCAGTCGATGCGTTGCAGTATGAAAAGCTTGCACTGTCGGCATTCGGTTCGTGTGAACGGCAGTTGACTCAACTCAACCGGCTGGCAACGCTTGCGACCTCGATATATAGGAATCCTGCACTGACGAACCACGAACGACGCAGCCGGCAAGTGCTGCTCGAGTTGCTGGTGGAGACGTGCGAGGAATATGAGCGCGAAGTGGAATGCGACCGCGAGTTGTATGAGGTGATTGCGCTCGATGCGCGTGGTATCGCGCATCGACGCATTACGGCGAGCGCTGCGGCGAAACTGCTGGCGGAGGCGGGGCAGGAAATCAAGCGGTCTGACGAGCGCACGAAATCGCGCGAAGTTGCGACGCGTAAGGTGTCAAATGAGAAAGCGGATGTAGCCATTGTTGCGGCCGCGCACTGAGACATTAGCCGGTACGTTCCAGCAACGGTAAAAAAGCGCGATCGACGTCGCGCTTCTCATGGGTTTCAAGTTGCCGACGGCGGTGTGCAGGCCGACATCTCTGTGCTCATCTGCGAACCATTTGTGAGGAGATGACTCGCCAGCCTTCCGGCTTGCGGACGAACACGTCCGTAAACGAATAGTCCGCCGGCTGGGAAGCCGGATTGCGTCTGAAATGGTTGATGCCCGTGACTACGGCTGTGTCACCACTTACTCTTACATCCATATCCATCAGCGTTTGGGTTGAACCGGGCGGCGGTGGCGGCGCCAGCAAAAGGTCGGACTTGCTCCGACGCGTGCCGTTAGGTGCGGTTTCCACGAAAGAATCGTCGAGCAGTTTGTCGAGCGTACTCCGGTCGGTGTTGGTGATCGCGGTGATCCAGGTCTGTTCCAATGCCTTTAGCGTTGTTTCATCCTGGTCTGCTGCAAATGCAGGCGAAATCGTCAAGCAAAGTAATAAGGCGCCGAACGTGGGGCGAATAACGGATTTCATTTCGTTAATCTCAATAAATTGAGTTGGGGGAGTATTGGATCTCACTGTTCCAGCCAGGTTGTCGGGTGCCGTGCGATCGTTTTTCTCGTGTTTGCTGCCAAGCGATAGTTTCATGAATGATTTTCGTTGGTTGGCAGTATTTGTAAAAATATTAGTCTTTTTTATTTAATTAAAATAAGACAATTCTCAATCTGTCTGTTTTTGATGTCTCGAGTACTTTAGCGGCGGCTGCTGCCTTTCCTTCTTCGACCTTTCCGCTTACCTCAAGTACGTAGGCAGCTCGCTATAGCGCCGTCGCAGCGATACTTGGCTGCGACGCTTGAGCGCAGCGTAAATCGCCGTCAGTACGGCGCGTGGATTAACTCGGACACGCGCACTTATAGCCGAATGATTTGAGACAAATCCTATTCAACCCCTATTCGGCTGCCTTTATCTTTGCGATATCGCCGCAGGCATTAATGAGATTGAAGAGAAAATTCTCATTTTCCCCAGTTGTTTTAACCATGCTATGGGTTGCGATTGGATGTCTGGAGCGCCTCTCTCCGAGGCGACAGTGCTGCGCCGAATGGGTCACCTCATCTTAAATAGGCAGGATTGTGAACAAGTCGTACAAAACCGTGTGGAATGAAACGACCGGGACGTATGTCGCGGCACCCGAAGTGGCGAAGGCGCGGGGGAAGAAGAGTAAAAGCACGAAAGCAAGCTTGGCGGTGCTACTGGCAGCCGGGGTAGGAGGCTTTGCTTCAATGCAGGCGAACGCGGGAGCACTGGATGGTGGCACGGCGAACGGAGGCTCAACGTCGGAGGCCGTAGGCGCGGGCGCGACTACTGGTGGAGGCTGGGATGTTGCGCTTGGGAGTAACGCGACGACGGTTTCTACCCCTAGAAGCAATTCGTACGGTGCCATTGCGATTGGAGGAGGAGCAATGGCATGGGGTGCAAATAGCATCAGTCCAGGAGCAAACGTCGCAATAGGCTATCAATCTGTCGCTGGCCGGTCCGACGATAGTACCTCGCAAGCAACTGCCGTGGGTACTTGGGCACAAGCAACAAACTGGGCAACGACTGCGATTGGCGACGCTGCTTTGGCGTCGGGTAACTACACGACAGTGTTAGGTTCGCAGTCAACGGCCAGCGGTGACCAATCCACCGTAGTCGGTGCTTTCACTCAAGCCTCCGCAACCAACTCCACTGCCATCGGCGAGGGCGCGAATGCGTCGACCACGGGTTCTGTTGCGCTGGGCTACGGATCGACGACGACGGCGAACCTGTCGGCAGCGGGGTACAACCCGGGTACTGGGACGTTGTCGGGTACGGCTTCGACGGCAAACGGTGAAGTGTCAGTGGGCTCGGCAGGAGCCGAGCGTCGTGTGACGAACGTGGCAGCCGGTTCGGCTGCGACGGATGCGGTGAACGTGAGCCAGCTGCAGTCCGAAGACGCCAAGGTGAACACGATCAACAACAACGTGAACACCCTGAGCAACAACGTCACGAACATCGCGGGGAACGTCACCAACATCAGCAACACGGTGAACAACATCACCAATGGTGGTGGCATCAAGTACTTCCACGCTAACTCGACGCTGGCGGATTCTTCGGCGACAGGCACGGATGCAGTGGCGATCGGCGGCAATGCCCAGGCGACGGCAGCGAACTCGGTGGCACTGGGTTCGAACTCGACGACGACGGCGAACCTGTCGGCTGCGGGTTACAACCCGGGTACGGGTACGCTGTCGGGTATCGCGTCGGCGGCCAATGGCGAAGTGTCGGTGGGCGCAGCAGGCAAGGAGCGTCGCATCACGAACGTGGCGGCCGGTTCGGCGGCCACGGATGCGGTGAACGTGAGTCAGCTGCAGTCCGAAGACGCCAAGGTGAACACGATCAACAACAACGTGAACACCTTGAGCAACAACGTCACGAACATCGCGGGGAACGTCACCAACATCAGCAACACGGTGAACAACATCACCAACGGTGGCGGCGTCAAGTACTTCCACGCGAATTCGACGCTGGCGGATTCGTCGGCCACAGGCACCAACAGCCTGGCAGCCGGCCCGGCAGCGGTGGCATCCGCCGCTGACGCAATCGCACTGGGCAACGGCGCGAAGGCAACCAACGCCGGCGCGGTGGCACTCGGCGCAGGTTCGACGACGACAACGGCGGTGGCAACCTCCGGCACGACGATCGGCGGCATCACCTACACGTTCGCAGGCATCGCTCCGTCGAGCACGGTGAGCGTGGGTACAGTGGGTAGCGAGCGCACGATCACGAACGTGGCGGCTGGCCGCCTGAGCGCGACGAGCACGGATGCGGTCAACGGCAGCGAACTGTTCGCAACCAACCAGCAGGTGACGCGGAACACCACGGACATCACCAACCTGACGAACAACATGAACATCGGTTCGGTGGGCCTGGTGCAACAGGACGCAACGACGCGCAACATCACGGTCGCAAAGGCCACCGACGGTACGCTGGTCGACTTCACGGGCACCGCAGGCGCGCGTCAACTGACGGGTGTGGCCGCAGGCGCAGTGAACGCGACGAGCGCGGATGCGGTGAACGGTTCGCAGCTCTACGGCGTATCGCAGAGCGTGGCGGATGCGATCGGCGGCGGTTCGACGGTCAACACGGATGGCTCGATCTCGGCCCCGTCCTACGTGGTGAACGGCACGACCGTGCACAATGCGGGCGACGCGATCAGCAACCTCGACAACCGTGTGACGCAGAACACCACCGACATCAGCACGATCAACAGCACGCTGAACAACATCACCACGGGTAGCGGCGTCATGTACGTGCACGTGAACTCGACCCTGGCTGACTCGCTGGCGAAGGGTGCGGAATCGGTGGCAATCGGCGGTAACGCGCAATCGCAGGCAGCGAACTCGGTGGCATTGGGTTCGAACTCGGTGGCTGATCGTGCCAACACGGTGTCGGTGGGCGCGGCCGGTGCGGAGCGCCAGATCACGAACGTGGCGGCCGGTACGGCGGACACGGATGCGGTGAACGTCGCGCAGTTGAAGGCGTCGGGTGTGATCAATACGGATGGCACGACCAACGCCGCCGTCACGTACGACCACAACGCGGACGGCTCGGCCAACTACAACAGCGTCACGATGGGTAACGGTGTAGCGGGCGGCACGAAGCTCCACAACGTGGCGGCAGGCTCGGCCGCTGACGACGCGGTCAACGTCAGCCAGATGAACGCGGCGATCTCCAACGTCACGAATATCATCAATTCGGGGGGCAACCCGCTGTTCGCAGCCGACGGGAACCATGACACGGACGCCGCAATGGCCAGCGGCACGCATGCCACGGCAATGGGCGCGAACGCGAAGGCGAGCGCGGCCAATTCGGTGGCGCTGGGTGCGAACTCGGTGGCGGACCGTGCGAACACGGTGTCGGTGGGCTCGGCGGGCAGTGAACGCCAGATCACCAACGTCGCGGCCGGTACGACTGCTACCGACGCCGTCAACGTCGGCCAGCTGAACGAGGCGATCGGCGCGTCGGTCGGCAATCTGCCGGCCGGTACGTCGGCGAAGGACTACACCGACCAGCAGATCAACGCGGTGCAGAACGGCGTGAACCAGGTCGCGAAGAATGCGTACGCCGGTATCGCGGCCGCTACGGCGCTGACGATGATTCCGGACGTCGATCAAGGCAAGACGATCGCGGTCGGTGTCGGCGGTGGCTCGTACAAGGGCTCGCAGGCTGTGGCGCTCGGCATCTCGGCACGCATCACCCAGAACCTGAAGATGAAGGCCGGCGCGGGCACGAGCTCGCAAGGCACGACGGTGGGCGTGGGGGCTTCCTACCAGTGGTAAGCGCCATGACGGACGGGGCGTGAGCCTCGTCCGTCAGCCTGGTCTGCTTTGACTTAACTGCAAGCGCGCTCCTGTCCGCGGCACACGCGGCAAGAGCGCCGCTTCGATCGACTGAATTCCTGAAAATGAACCCAACTCTTTTTAAGTCGCCGCGCGTGCTGCTGCTCGGCGCGTTTGTGACGTTCCTTGCTGCGTGCACCACGCAGTCGGGCCCCACCTATACGCTTCACGCAGTGAGCGTGCCGAACCAGCAGGCGCCGATTTATCGGGTCAGCTGCGAGGGACTCTTCGAAAGCCCGAAGAGTTGCGTGCGTGTGGCTGGGCAGACCTGCAAGAATCAACCGGTGACATGGCTCGAAGCCGTTGATCGCGTAAGCGACGGCGCGCCGAAGAAAGACGCGCGCGAATTGACCTTCATGTGCGGCACACCGGCTGTGGCTCAGCCGGCGCCGCCACAGGCTCCGCAGGCGGCTTCACAACAGCCGGTTCCGCAACCGCCGGCTGCGCAGCCCCAAGCAAAACAGGTGGCGCCGCAGGTTCGCCTCCTGCTGCAAGGCAACGCGAACTTCGCGACGGATAGCGCGGTGCTGAGCCCCGTTGCAAAGAAAAACCTCGACGACTTCCTGCGCTTGAATCAGGGCGTCAACCTGCCTCGCGTGACGGTGGTAGGTTATACCGACGCGACGGGCTCGGAAGCACATAACCTGAACCTCTCCCAGGCGCGGGCCGCCGCTGTCGTGCAATACCTGCGTGACGGCGGCCTGCGCGCCGGGCAATTCGTCGCACGAGGCTTGGGCAGCGCCGATCCGGTGGCGTCGAATGCGACGGCGGAAGGCCGCATGCAAAACCGCCGCGTGGACGTTCGCGTACTCGCGGAGTAACCAGCGGCTCGCATCGCTCGACCACAAAGGCCTGCCACCGCGCAGGTCTTTTTCATATCGAACGCATCAACCCTCGTCGTCGACCCTCAAGCGGCCGATCACGCCTTTCGCCTGTCCCACCCGCTCCACCAGTTCGGGCCCGCGCTTGAGCGCGACGCCGACCGCCAGAATGTCGCCGATCGCCAGATGCGACATGCGCGATGTCATCGGCGAAAACACATCGTTTTCCTCGACCACGTTCGAGAACAGACAGATCGACGCGACCCGCGCGAGCGGTGAGCTGCCATGCGTGATCGCGATCACTTTCGCGCCACGGGCAAGCGCCGAACGCGCGGCTTCGATGATGTCGCGGGTGCGGCCGGTATTCGATACCGCGACCACCACGTCGCCGTGTCCGAGCAGCGCCGCCGACATCGAATAGGTATGCGGATCGGAGTACGCGACGCTCGGCATGCCGAGCCGGAAAAACTTGTGCTGAATATCCTGCGCGGCAATCCCGGAGCCGCCCGCTCCGTAGAACTCGATGCGCGCCGCGTTCGCCAGCAGTTCGACGGCGGCTTCGACGCTATCCGGCGACAGGCTGTTGCGCACCTCGATCAGCGTGCCGATGGTGCGGTCGAAGACTTTGGCGATCAGACCGGGCGCGCCCTCGTCCGGCCGCACGTCCCGATAGACGGTCGGCACACCCGACGCAATGCCTTGCGCAAGCCGGATCTTGAACTCGCGAAACCCCGAAAAGCCGAGCGCATGGCAAAACCGCGCGATGGTTGGCTGGCTCACGCCTGCGCGGGCGGCTACTTCGGTCATCGACAGATCGAGCACTTCGCGCGGCGCCTCGATCACGTAGTCGGCCAGTTTGCGCTCGGATGGCCGCAACTGGTCGCGCATCTCTTCCACCTGGGACAGCATCATTGGAAAACTCGCACTATGCTGAAGAATGCGTGGACTATATCCGATTGATGGAGGGTGATGGATAGGTACAAAAACTACATTTCGTGCCGTAGGTGTATTCCCTAGGTTATGGGTGCGGTACGTAGAATCAAGGCGGGTTGGGCCTTTCGGGCCGTTTCTCTATGCGGCAGCGCAGCAGCGTTCGTCGTTGCGATCGTGTAGTTTTTCTACTAAGATGGCGTCGTCAACTGATCCGACATCCCCGCGATACCTACCTGGCACAGTGCGCGCCCGCCTCACGCCAGCGACGAAGGAGCTCCGATGGTTTCCCCGCATTCGCAATTGTTGAAGGTCACGCAACGCGTGGTCGAGCGCAGCAAGCCCACGCGCGAGGCGTATCTGGCCCGCATCGAACAGGCGCAAGGCCGGTTTCCGGCGCGCGGCGCGCTCTCGTGCGCCAATCTGGCCCACGGTTTCGCCGGGCTCGAAGGCAACGACAAGCTCGTCATCAAGCAGATTCGCGAGCCGAACATCGGCATCGTGTCCGCGTACAACGAAATGTTGTCGGCCCACGCGCCGTACAAAAACTACCCGGACATCATCAAACAGGCCGCGCGTGAAAACGGCGGCGTCGCGCAATTCGCGGGCGGTGTGCCGGCCATGTGCGACGGCGTCACGCAAGGCAACGCGGGCATGGAACTGTCGCTGTTCTCGCGCGAAGTGATCGCGATGAGCACGGCCGTCGCGCTGACGCACAACATGTTCGACGCGGCGCTGTGCCTCGGCATCTGCGACAAGATCGTGCCGGGCCTGCTGATCGGCGCGCTGCAGTTCGGCCATCTGCCGACCATCTTCGTGCCGGCCGGCCCGATGGGCAGCGGCCTGTCCAACGACGACAAAGCCAAGACACGCCAGCTATTCGCCACCGGCCAGTGCGGCCGCGACGCGCTGCTCGAAGCGGAAGCCGCCGCGTATCACAGCCACGGCACCTGCACGTTCTACGGCACGGCCAACAGCAATCAGATGCTGATGGAACTGATGGGACTGCATCTGCCGAGTTCGGCTTTCGTGCATCCGCATACGCCGCTGCGCGACGCATTGACCGCGCAGGCCGCGCGCCGCGTGCTCGATCTGACGGTCGAGCGCGGCAACTACACGCCGATCGGCCATGTGATCGACGAGAAGGCGATCGTCAACGGCATCGTCGCCTTGCTGGCGACGGGCGGCTCGACCAATCACACGCTGCACCTGGTGGCGATTGCTCGCGCGGCGGGCATCGTGATCGATTGGGACGACTTCGACGCGCTGTCGCAAGCGGTGCCGCTGCTCGCGAAGATCTATCCGAACGGCAAGGCCGACGTGAACCACTTCCACGCGGCCGGCGGCGTGGCGTTCCTGGTGCGCAATCTGCTGGAAGGCGGCTTGCTGCACGAGGACGTCAACACGGTCGCGGGCAAGGGTCTCAAGCACTACACCGAAGAGCCGAAGCTGATCGACGGCAAGCTGCAGTGGGTGCCGGGCGCGCAAAACAGCGAAGACACGGCCGTGCTGCGCGGCATCAAGGAGCCGTTCCAGCCGGACGGCGGCCTGCGTCTGATGCAGGGCAAGCTCGGCCGCGGCGTGATCAAGATTTCGGCGGTCGCGGCGCAGCATCGCAAGGTGAAGGCACCGGCGATCGTGTTCGATTCGCAGGAAGCCGTGCAGGAAGCGTTCGACAAAGGCGAGCTGAAGCGCGACTTCATTGCCGTGGTGCGCTTCCAGGGCGCGCGCGCAAACGGCATGCCTGAGCTGCATCGTTTGACGCCGCTGCTCGGTGTGTTGCAGGATCAAGGTTTCCACGTCGCGCTGGTGACCGACGGCCGTATGTCCGGCGCGTCGGGCAAGGTGCCGGCGGTGATTCACCTGTCGCCGGAAGCGTTGCTGCAAGGGCCGATCGGCAAGGTGCGCACGGGCGACATGCTGGTGATCGATGCCGAAGCCGGCGTGCTCGACATCGAGATCGACGCGGCGCAATGGGCCGCGCGGCCGAACGCCCAGCCGCTGCATCAGGCGGAAAACGAAGTCGGCTTCGGCCGCGAACTGTTCGGTGTGTTCCGCGCGGCGGCGGCGCCGGCGGAGCAGGGTGCGTCGGTATTCGGCGCGATGGTGGGCGAGCGTTCGGCGCATCACGGCGAAGCGGCCAAAGCTCACACGGCAAAACACACAAGCACCACTCAAGCCAGCTAAGCGCTGCAGAACAAGGAGTCTGACTATGACGTCGAAAACAGTAAGCGATATCGTGCGCCTCGGCCCGGTGATTCCGGTGCTCGCGTTCGACTCGGTCGAACAGGGTGAACAGGTGTCGCGGGCGCTGCATGCGGGCGGCGTGAAGGTGCTGGAAATCACCTTGCGCACGGCGGCCGGGCTGGAAGCGATTGAACGCGCGAGCCAACTGGCGGAAGACATCGTGGTCGGCGTCGGCACGATCACGAAACCCGAGCACTGCGCTCAGGCTAAAAAGGCGGGCGCGCAGTTCGGCGTCTCGCCGGGCCTGACCAGAGACATGCACAAGGCCGCACAGGACGCGGGCTTGCCGCTGCTGCCGGGCGTGATGACGCCGACCGACATCATCACGGCGCTCGAACTCGGCTACGAGATCGTGAAGTTTTTCCCGGCCCAGCAGGCGGGCGGCGTGCCGATGCTGCAAGCTTTTTACGGCCCGTTTCCGAATCTGAAATTCTGCCCGACCGGTGGTATCACGGCCGAGTCGGCTTCGACTTTCCTGTCGCTGCCGAACGTCGTGTGCGTCGGCGGTTCGTGGCTCACGCCGAAAGCGGCGCTCGCTGCGCACAATTGGGAAGAGGTCACGCGTCTGGCGCGCGCCGCGAGCCAGTTGGCCGCGCCCGCCCACTGAGTTGAAACGGCGCGCACTTTAAGCCGTTATCGGGGCACATGCGAAGGAGCCTCGTCGATGCAGCCACTTGAGCTGTCGCGGCGAGGCTCCTTTTCGACATGTGCACGCAAGCGCTGCCCGTTGTCAGGCAACACACAGTAGAATTCAGCGTCCGCGCGGTCAGCCCGGTTTCAAGGCGCCGCGCAGGTCGCCGTGAGACAAGGTGCCGGCCGTCGTTCCGTACTCAGAATCAATAACGCAAAGGAGGAGCTTCATGGAAGCTGTCCACGGCAGCACGCTGCTAGTCTTCGCGGTGATCGCCATCGCATTGCTGATCCTGCTGATCACGCGCTACAAGGTTTACCCGTTCCTCGTTCTGATTATCGTGTCGCTGCTGCTGGGTCTCGCGTCCGGCATGCCGATGGCGACCATCGTCAAGTCGTTCGAAACGGGTAACGGCAATACGCTCGGGCACATCGCCGTCGTGGTCGGTCTGGGCACCATGCTCGGCAAGATGATGGCCGAATCCGGCGGCGCCGAGCGCATCGCCACCACGTTGATCAACTTCTTCGGCGAGAAGAACATCCACTGGGCGATGATGATCGTGGCGATCATCGTCGGCTTGCCGGTGTTCTTCGAAGTCGGTTTCGTGCTGTTGATTCCGATCGCGTTCAACGTCGCCAAGCGCACCAACAAGTCGCTGCTGCTGGTCGGCTTGCCGATGGTGGCGGGCCTGTCCGTCGTGCACGGGCTGCTTCCGCCGCATCCGGCCGCGATGCTCGCGGTGCAGGCGTATCACGCGGATATCGGCAGAACCATCGCCTATGGGCTGATCGTCGGGGTGCCGACTGCGATCGTCGCCGGCCCGCTGTTCGCGTTGCTGATCAGCCGCTATATCAAGCTGCCGAAAGACAACGCGCTCGCCGCGCAATTTCTCGGTCACGATGAGGCAGCCAAAAACGCCGCGCCGAAGCGCGAACTGCCGAGCTTCGGCGTCACGCTGCTCACGATCCTGCTGCCGGTGATCCTGATGCTGGTGGGAAGCTGGGCCGATCTGATCTCCACGCCGAAAACCTTGCCGAACGATTTGCTGCGCTTTGTCGGCAACTCGGACGTCGCGCTGCTGATCGCGGTGCTGGTGAGCTTCTGGACCTTCGGTGCGAGCCGCGGTTTCAATCGTGAGCAGATCCAGAAGTTCTGCGGCGACTGTCTCGCGCCGATCGCGGGCATTACGCTGATCGTCGGCGCGGGGGGCGGTTTTGGGCGCGTGCTGATGGATAGCGGCATTTCGAAGGAAATCGTCAATGTGGCAACCGCCATGCATCTGTCGCCGCTGTTGTTCGGCTGGCTGGTGGCCGCCTTGATTCGTCTGGCCACGGGTTCGGCGACCGTCGCGATGACCACGGCGTGCGGCATCGTTGCCCCGATCGCTTCGGCTAGCGGCGTGCATGTCGAGCCGGAACTGCTGGTGCTGGCCACGGGTTCGGGTTCGCTGATCTTTTCGCACGTGAACGACGGCGGCTTCTGGCTGATCAAGGAATACTTCGGGATGACGGTGGGGCAAACCTTCAAGACATGGTCGCTGCTCGAAACCATCATCTCGCTGATGGGCTTGGGTTTGACCTTCGCACTCGCGACGGTCGTGTAAGGAGTTTCTGATGATTTTGATCGCAATGGGCGTGTCGGGCGCCGGCAAGACGAGAATTGGCGAAATGCTGGCGGAGCGCCTGCACTGCGCGTTCACCGACGGCGACGCGTTTCACAGCGCCGCCAACAAAGAGAAGATGCACCACGGCATTCCGCTGACGGACGAAGACCGTTGGCCGTGGCTGAACACGATCCGCGCCGCGATCGAGGAAAAGCAGAGAGCAGGCGAGACGGCGGTGTTCACGTGCTCGTCGCTGAAACGCTCGTATCGCGACATTCTCCGCGACGGCGACAAGGACGTGTGCTTCGTCTACCTCAAGGGTTCGCGTGAAGTGCTGGAGGAGCGTTTGACCACGCGCACGGGCCATTTCTTCGACCCGTCGCTGCTGCAAAGCCAGCTCGATACGCTCGAAGAACCGGGCGCCGATGAGGCGATCACAGTGAGCATCGAACTGTCGCCGGAAGAGATCGTCGAGAGCGTGTTGGTCCAGGTCGAAGCGCGGAAGTGAGTTGGGCTGGTTGCTGCAGATGAAAAAAACCGCTCCGATGGAGCGGTTTTTTTATGCGTCGCCTAACGAGGTGTGAAGCGGTTGAAGCGGATCAGGCGATCCGTTTTGCCAGTTCAGCGGCCTTGCCGATGTACGAAGCCGGCGTCATGGTGAGCAAACGATCTTTCGCGTCCTGCGGAATCGCCAGACCGCTGACGAACGTTTGCAGTGCTTCGCGCGTGATGCCCTTGCCGCGCGTCAGTTCCTTCAGCTGTTCGTACGGGTTTTCGATGCCGTAGCGGCGCATTACCGTTTGCACCGGCTCAGCCAGCACTTCCCAGCAGTTGTCCAGGTCTTCGTGCAGACGCTGCGCATTCACTTCGAGCTTATCGAGGCCGCGGATCAGCGAGTCGTACGCAAGCAGCGAATAACCGAACGCGACGCCGATATTGCGCAGCACCGTCGAGTCGGTCAGATCGCGCTGCCAGCGCGACACCGGCAGCTTGTCGGCGAGATGGCGCAGCGTGGCATTCGCCAGGCCCAGGTTGCCTTCGGAGTTTTCGAAGTCGATCGGGTTGACCTTGTGCGGCATCGTGGACGAACCGATTTCACCGGCCTTCGTGCGTTGCTTGAAGTAACCGACCGAGATATAGCCCCACACGTCGCGGTCCAGATCCAGCAGGATCGTGTTGGCGCGCGACACGGCGTCGAACAGCTCCGCCATGTAGTCGTGCGGTTCGATCTGGATGGTGTACGGATTGAACGTGAGCTTCAGGCGTTGCTCGACCACTTCGCGCGAGAACGCTTCCCAGTCGAACTCCGGATACGCGGACAGGTGCGCGTTGAAGTTGCCGACCGCGCCGTTCATCTTGCCGAGCAGTTCGACCTTCGCGATGCGGTCGATCGCGCGTTCCAGGCGCGCGGCCACGTTGGCGATTTCCTTGCCGAGCGTGGTCGGGCTGGCCGGCTGGCCGTGCGTGCGCGACAGCATCGCCTGATCGGCGTGCGCGTGCGCCAGCGCCACGAGGCGCTGATGCACCGAACGCAACGCCGGCAGGATCACGTGTTCACGGGCGCCCGCCAGCATCAGCCCGTGCGAGGTGTTGTTGATGTCTTCCGACGTACAGGCGAAGTGGATGAACTCGCTCGCGCGTTCCAGTTCTTCCTGACCCTTGACCGATTCCTTCAGCCAGTACTCGACGGCTTTCACGTCGTGGTTCGTCACGCGCTCGATGTCCTTGATGCGCGCGGCGTCGTGCGCGGTGAAGCGCTCGGCCAGTTGCAGCAGGAATTGTTCGGAGGCTGCGGAGAAACGCGGCACTTCGGCGAAACCGGCGTGCGAGAGCGCAATCAGCCAATGGATTTCGACCGTCACGCGATTGCGCATGAACGCGGCTTCCGAGAGCCAGTCGCGCAAGGCTTCGGTTTTCGAGGCATAACGGCCGTCGAGCGGGGAGAGCGCGTTCAGCGCGAACAGGGTGTCGGGGCGAGTGTCGGACATGATGGGGGCCGGGTGAGGGCAAAGCGCAAGGGTGAAAACGCGGAACAAACTGCGGGAAAACGCGAATTTTACCACCGGACGCCGACAGCCCCGATTTCCCGTGGCAGGCCCGCGGCGCTTAGGCCGGGTAGCCCTGGTAGCCGGGAAACAGCGTGGGGAGAATGAACGACGGCATCGAATAGCGCGAAAAGCACCGGGAGGTCGAAGCGGGATGGACCAGATGCAGGCAACTGGCGCGCGGGTCATCCACCGCGATGACCTTGCGCCCGGCGTCGACCACGCGGCGAATAAAGCGCTCGTCCTCGTAGAGATCGATGTCGTCGAAGGCCGACACGGCGGCGAGCGCTGCGTCGTACACATATGAGAAACCGTAGAACAGGATGAAGTCCGCGCCGATCTGCATCTTCTCGTGGAATTCGATGTGGCTGACCGAGCGGCCGCTCAACTCATAGTGAAGCCCCACCTTCGCGTTCAGGTCCATGTAGCCGAAGAATCGCGTGTGCGGCGCATACATGAAAAAACCCGACAGCTTGATGAGGTCCGCCCCGTTGTCCTGCATCGTTCCGATCATGTGCGCGAGGTAATGCGGGGCGTAGTGGTCATCGTCGTCGAAATGCGCGATCACGGAGCCGCGCGCCTCTCCGAGCAGATGGTTGCGCTTCGCGCCGATCGACATGCGCACGGGCGAATGAAAATAGCGAATGCGTTCGTCTTGCGATGCCAGTGCCCGCATGCAGGCGCTCGGCTCGGGGCTGTCGTCGAGCACCAGCCATTCCCACTCGACCTGCTGGCTCAGGACGCAGCGTGCGATGGCCGGCAGCAGCGCTTCGCGATGGGCCGTCGGCGTGATGATGGAAACGAGTGGCGACATGGCGGGAAGGGGCGTTGTTGATAGTGGCGTTGCGTGGCTGCGGCGTGCTGCGGTTCGAAACGGTGCCCGGCGGTCTTGCTCGCGGCGGCGTCGTTCAAGGCGCTGTGATTGCCGCGTCCGATCGCGGTGCCTCGCATCGCCCGAGGCAAGATATAGACTGACCGCGCCATGGCCTATCGGCGTAATCCGATTTTGCGGGCGGGCATGCCCGGATCGCGCTGCGTCGCAACGGTCCGCTTCGCGACAGCAACTAGAATGCTGACTTTCCCTCCGCTGGTGGCAGGCCCGTATGGAACTGAAATGGCTCGAAGACTTCGTTTCGCTGGCGGAAACACGTAGTTTCAGCCGTTCCGCCGAGTTGCGGCACGTGACGCAGCCGGCATTCTCGCGGCGGATTCAGGCGCTCGAAGCGTGGCTCGGCACGGAACTGATCGACCGTTCGGTTTACCCGACACGGCTGACGGCGGCCGGCCAGGTGTTCAACGAACAGGCGCTCGCGATGCTGTCGCAGTTCCACGAGGCCCGTGCGCTGCTGCGCGGCCATACGGCGACGCCGCAGGCGACCATCGAGTTCGCGGTCCCGCACACGCTGTCGCTGACTTACTTTCCGCGCTGGCTGCAGCGTATCGAGGCGCAGATGGGCCCGATCCACACCCGCCTGCGCGCGTTGAACGTGCACGATGCGGCGCTGTCGCTGGTGGAAGGCGGCTGCGATCTGATGATGGGCTATCACCATCCGAGCCATCCGGTCGCGCTCGATCCAGGCCGCTACGACATGCTGACGCTCGGCATCGAGCCGATCAGTCCGTTCTCGGCCCCCGGCCGCGCCGGCCGGCCGCGTCATACACTGCCGGGCACCGCGGAGGCGCCCACGCCGTATCTGTCCTATACGCCGAACGCCTATCTGGGCCGCATGACCGAAGTGATCCTGGCCAACGCGCCGGAGCGTCTGTATCTCGACCGGCTCTATGAAACCGACATGGCCGAAGGACTCAAGGCGATGGCGCTGGCCGGCCACGGCATCGCTTTCCTGCCGCACAGCGCGGTGGAAGACGCGGTCGCCGACGGCAAGCTGATCCGTCTCGACCGCGCCTCCCGCGGCACACCCGAGGGCCAGCTCACGCTGACCATGGAAATTCGCCTGTATCGCGACAAGCTCGCGGCGAAGAGCGACGATGCGCGACAGATACTCGTGCGTCAATTGTGGGACGTGGTGGCGGACGAACTGACGCAGGGTGCGGCCTGAAATCCTGCCCCGTTACGACATGAAATAACGGCTTCTTGATGGTTATGCAAAAAAAACATAATCGGATAAGGAAACGGCATTGGATTTCAAAACGGCGTTTTTCGACAATGCTGTCATTCGATCAACGCCGGAGCGTTCATGTCATCCCAGCAACAGGCAGCACAACTCGCACAATCCGCAGCAACGTTGCAGTCGGTTCCTTCCTACCTGAATAAAGACGATCTCGGCCCGTGGGGCAACTACCTGCGCCAGGTCGATCGCGTCGCGCCGTACCTCGGCTCCCTGTCCCGCTGGCTCGAAACCCTGAAGCGCCCGAAGCGCATTCTGATCGTCGACGTGCCTATCGAACTCGATAACGGCACGGTCGCCCACTTCGAAGGCTATCGCGTGCAGCACAACGTGTCGCGCGGTCCGGGCAAGGGCGGCGTGCGTTACCACCAGGACGTGACGTTGTCGGAAGTGATGGCCTTGTCGGCGTGGATGTCGGTGAAGAATGCTGCGGTGAACGTGCCGTACGGCGGCGCCAAAGGCGGCATCCGTGTCGATCCGCGCACCTTGTCGCGCGGCGAGCTCGAGCGCGTGACGCGCCGCTACACCAGCGAAATCGGCATCATCATCGGACCGAATACCGACATTCCCGCGCCGGACGTGAACACGAACGAGCAGATCATGGCGTGGATGATGGACACGTACTCGATGAACCAGGGCCAAACGGCCACCGGCGTCGTGACGGGCAAGCCGATCACGCTGGGCGGCTCGCTCGGCCGCCGCGAGGCGACCGGCCGCGGCGTGTTCGTGGTGGCCTCGGAAGCCGCACGCCGTATCGGTGTGGACATCGAAGGCGCGCGCATCGCGGTGCAGGGCTTCGGCAACGTGGGCGGGATCGCGGCGCGTCTGTTCCAGGAAGCGGGTTCGAAACTGGTCGCGGTGCAGGATCACACTGGCTCGCTGTACAAATCGACGGGTATCGACGCGGTCGCACTGCTCGACTACGTGGCCAAGCACGGCGGCGTGGGCGGTTTCCCGGAAGCGGACGCCGTGTCGAACGAAGAATTCTGGACCGCCGAATCGGACATTCTGATCCCGGCCGCGCTGGAAAATCAGATCACCGAAAAGAACGCGGCGAAGATCAAGACGAAGATCGTCGTGGAAGGCGCCAACGGCCCGACCACCACGGCGGCGGACGACATCCTGCACGATCGCGGCATCCTCGTGATTCCGGACGTGGTGGCCAATGCCGGCGGCGTGACCGTGTCGTACTTCGAATGGGTGCAGGACTTCTCGAGCTTCTTCTGGACGGAAGACGAGATCAACCAGCGTCTGGAGCGTGTGATGCGCGAAGCGTTCGCTGCGGTGTGGCAGGTTTCGAGCGAGCAAAAGGTGTCCGTGCGGACCGCGGCGTTTATCGTCGCGTGTAAGCGGATTCTGGAAGCGCGCGAACTGCGCGGCCTGTATCCCTGATTTTTCCGTGTCAAACGGCGGCTCCGCTATCGCACGGGTCCGCCGCTCATCCTCGCTTCAACGCGGTCCACAAGACGGCGTGTCTGGCCCGGCGGGCGGCATCGATACGATGCCGCCCGCCTTCGCATAGGCGGAAAGGTTGACCGACCGGCCGAAGCGCCGCGAAGCGTTAGCGGCGGCCACGCAACAACATGGTTTATAGCGATACTTTCAGAATAATTACTTTGCTAAACTGGCGCCGGTTCTTGCCAAGGAGATCAAAAATGAAGGTTAAAAAAGCTGCGCTGCTGCTCGCGACTCTCGGACTGTTTACGGTTGGCGCGCACGCGCAAGACGCCGGTACGCTGAAGAAGATCAAGGACACGGGCGTGATTTCGCTGGGTCATCGCGAATCGTCGATCCCGTTTTCGTATTACGACGACAAGCAGAACGTTATCGGCTACTCGCAGGAATTCGCCCTGAAAGTGGTGGAGGCGGTGAAGCAGAAGCTGAACATGCCGAACCTGAAGGTGAAGCTCACGCCGGTCACGTCGCAAAACCGTATTCCGCTGGTGCAGAACGGCACCGTCGACATGGAATGCGGCTCGACCACCAACAATGCTGAACGTCAGCAGCAGGTCGCCTTCTCGAACACGATCTTCGTGATCGGCACGCGCCTCATGACCAAGAAAGACTCCGGCATCAAGGACTGGGCCGACCTGAAGGGCAAGACGGTCGTCACGACCGCCGGCACCACCTCCGAGCGCCTGCTTCGCAAGATGAACCAGGACAAGAGCATGGGCATGAACATCATCAGCGCGAAGGACCACGGCGAGTCGTTCCTGACGCTGTCCACGGGCCGCGCCGCTGCCTTCATGATGGACGACGCGCTGCTCGCCGGCGAACGCGCGAAGTCGAACAATCCGGGCGATTTCGTGATCGTCGGCGCGCCGCAATCGCATGAAGCGTACGGCTGCATGATTCGCAAGAACGATCCGGAATTCAAGAAGGTGGTCGACGAAGCGATCGCGAAGGTCGAAACCTCGGGCGAAGCCGATCAGATCTACAAGAAGTGGTTCGAAACGCCGATTCCGCCGAAGGGCCTGAACCTGAACTTCCCGGAAAGCGACGACATCAAGGCGCTCTACAAGAGCCCGAATGACAAGGCAATCGATTAAACCTTAGCTGTTTTTTTGAAACGCTGAACGAAACGGAAGGGGCCACGCGCTTCTTCCGTTTCTTTTTGCTGGAGTCTTGGTCATGTCATATCACTGGAACTGGGGCATTTTGCTGAGTCCGGTCTCCACCGGCGAGCCGACCACCTATCTGGGCTGGTTGTTGTCGGGCTTCTGGGTGACGATTACCGTGTCGCTGTCGGCATGGGTGATCGCGCTGATCGTCGGGTCGTTGTTCGGCGTGCTGCGCACGGTTCCGAACAGATGGGCGTCGGGAATCGGCACGGTCTATGTCGCGATTTTCCGAAACATTCCGCTGATCGTGCAGTTCTTCATCTGGTATCTGGTGATACCGGAGTTGCTGCCGGTTTCGATGGGCAACTGGTTCAAGCAACTGCCGCCGAGCGCGCAGTTCTTTTCGTCGTCGATCATCTGTCTCGGGCTTTTCACTGCTGCGCGCGTGTGCGAGCAGGTGCGCTCGGGTATCAACGCGCTGCCGCGCGGCCAGCGCGCCGCGGGTCTGGCAATGGGCTTCACGCAATGGCAGACGTATCGCTACGTGCTGCTGCCGGTCGCGTACCGGATCATCGTGCCGCCGCTCACGTCCGAGTTTCTGAATATCTTCAAGAACTCGGCGGTCGCGTCGACGATCGGTCTGCTCGATCTGTCCGCGCAGGCACGCCAACTGGTCGACTACACGTCGCAGACGTATGAGTCGTTTATCGCGGTCACGCTGGCGTACATGCTGATCAATCTGGTCGTGATGCAACTGATGCGCTGGGTCGAAGCCAAAACCCGGTTGCCCGGCTATATCGGAGGCAAGTAATGCACCATTTCGACTGGAGCGGTATTGCGGGCGCATGGCCTACGCTGTGGACCGGCGCCGTCGTCACCTTCAAGATCACGCTGATCGCGATCGTGTTCGGCATCGTCTGGGGCACCGTGCTCGCCATGTTGCGGTTGTCGTCGTTCAAACCCTTCGAGTGGTTCGCGAAGGGCTACGTGACGATCTTCCGTTCGATCCCGCTGGTGATGGTGCTGCTGTGGTTCTTCCTGATCGTGCCGCAGGTGCTGCAAAACGTGCTCGGGTTGTCGGCGGATATCGACATTCGCCTCGCGTCGGCCATGGTCGCGTTCTCGCTGTTCGAGGCGGCGTACTATTCGGAGATCATCCGCGCCGGCATTCAGGCCGTGCCGCGCGGACAGGTCAACGCGGCGTTCGCGCTCGGCATGAACTACGCGCAGGCCATGCGCCTGATCGTGCTGCCGCAGGCATTCCGCGCCATGGTGCCGCTGCTGCTCACGCAGGGTATCGTGCTGTTTCAGGATACGTCGCTCGTCTACGTGATCAGCCTCGCCGACTTCTTCCGCACCGCTACGAATATTGGCGACCGTGACGGTACGAATGTCGAGATGGTACTGTTCGCGGGCGCGTGTTATTTCGTGATCTGTGTGGTCGCGTCGAGCCTCGTCAAAGGTCTTCAGAAAAAGGTCGCAAGATGATCTCTATCAAGAATGTTTCGAAGTGGTACGGTCAGTTTCAGGTGCTGACCGACTGCACGACGGAAGTCAAAAAAGGTGAAGTGGTGGTGGTGTGCGGGCCGTCGGGTTCGGGCAAGTCCACGCTGATCAAAACCGTCAACGGCCTCGAGCCGTTCCAGAAGGGCGAGATCATCATCAACGGTCAGTCGCTCACCGACAAGAAGACCAATCTGTCGAAGCTGCGTTCCAAGGTCGGCATGGTGTTCCAGCACTTCGAACTGTTTCCGCATCTGTCGATCGTGCAGAACCTCACGCTCGCCCAGGTAAAGGTGCTCGGCCGCTCGAAAGACGAGGCCACGGCGAAAGGGCTGAAGCTGCTCGATCGCGTCGGTTTGCGCGCGCATGCGGACAAATTCCCGGGCCAGTTGTCGGGCGGTCAGCAACAGCGTGTGGCGATTGCGCGCGCGTTGTCGATGGACCCCATCGCCATGCTGTTCGACGAGCCGACCTCGGCGCTCGATCCGGAAATGATCAACGAAGTGCTCGACGTGATGGTTGAACTCGCGCAGGAAGGCATGACCATGATGTGCGTCACGCACGAAATGGGCTTCGCGAAGAAGGTCGCGCACCGCGTGATCTTCATGGACAAGGGTTTGATCGTGGAAGACGACCGCAAGGAAGACTTCTTCGCCAATCCGAAGTCGGATCGCGCCAAGGACTTTTTGGCCAAGATCCTGCACTGAGTGTGGGTTGAATCCGCGCCGCCCGGGCGGCGCGGTACGACGGCACAGGCAAAAGAAAGCCGCTCCGAAAGAGCGGCTTTTCTGTTCCTGGCAATTCTGGCTCGAGCGAATGCGGGCGGGCTTAGGTCTTTAAACGCTCAGGATTCGAACGCGGCGGCGTCGTCCGCTGCTTCGAGGTCCACTTCGGCGTCCCTCTCGGGCGGCGCTTCGGTCGAAGCCGCGATCGTGCTGGCCGACGCCGACGCATCCAAAGCGGGATTGCGCAGCTTTTCCAGCACCGAAGCCGGCACCGGCACGTTGACGCGGCCGATCACCTCGCCGTGCTGGAACATCATCAGGTCGCCCGGTTCGAATGCGGTCCAGACTTCGTTGTCGGTCAGCGGCTTGGTGGCGATCACCGCGACGCGGTCTTCGGGCGTCGTGTATTTGGCGAAATCGATCGACACGTCCGCGTCGACGAGATGCGCGGTCGAAAACGGCCAGCGCCGCACGATGTAGTGCAGATGCGTGGAGCAATGCGCGAACAACGCCTGGCCGTTCGACATCAGGAAATTGAACACGCCAAACTGCGTGATTTCGCGTGTGAGCGTTTCGAGCGTGGCGAACAGTTCGTCGAGCGGCGGCTGCTGCGCGCCGGGAAACGCCTTGCGCAAGCCTTCGAGCAGCGCGCAGAAGGCGAGCTCGCTGTCGGTGGTGCCGACCGGCTGGTACACGCCGGACAGGACCGGCGAATAATCCTTGAGGTCGCCGTTGTGCGCGAAGATCCAGTGGCGTCCCCACAATTCGCGCATGAACGGATGGCAGTTTTCCAGCAGGATGTGCCCCTGCGTCGCCTTGCGGATATGCGCAATGGTGTTCTTCGATTTGATCGGGTAGCGCTTGACCATCTCGGCGATCGGCGAAGTGGCCGACGATTGATGGTCGATGAACAGGCGGCAGGCTTTGTCTTCAAAGAAGGCGATGCCCCAGCCGTCGGCATGGTGATCGGTGACGCCGCCGCGCGCCGCAAAGCCGGTGAACGAGAACGTGACGTCCGTTGGCGCGGCGCAGTTCATTCCGAGGAGTTGGCACATGTTGCGGGTAAGCCTGTGAACGGGGCGAGCCGTTACAATGATGATTTTCCAAGCATATCACCGAGCCAGAAGCGCCAAATAGCAAAATTGACGTGTGTTTATGCCGCAACGCTGCGGTTTGACCGCATAGATTGGCTTTTGTCGCTGAATCTCGCCCCCTATTCGCCATGACCGCTCCCAACGCTTCCCTCGACTCCATCACGCTCGCCCGCCCGGACGACTGGCACCTGCACGTCCGCGACGGCGCGATGCTGGCGGCCGTGCTGCCGGACACCGCGCGCCAGTTCGGCCGTGCGATCATCATGCCGAACCTGAAGCCGCCGGTCACGACCACGGCGATGGCGCGGGCTTATCGCGAGCGCATCGTCGCCGCGATTCCGGAAGGTGCGAAGTTCGAACCGCTGATGACGCTGTACCTGACCGACAACACGCCGCCGGACGAAATTCGCCGGGCGCGCGAAAGCGGCTTCGTGCATGGCGTGAAGCTGTATCCCGCGGGCGCGACCACTAACTCGGACGCGGGCGTCACCGACATCATGAAGTGCGCCAAAACGCTCGAAGTGATGCAGGAACTGGGCATGCCGCTGCTGGTGCACGGCGAAGTGACGGATGCCTCGATCGATCTGTTCGACCGCGAGAAAGTGTTCATCGACCGGGTCATGACGCCGCTGCGCCGCGCGTTTCCGGCGCTGAAGGTGGTGTTCGAGCACATCACCACCAAAGACGCGGTCGACTATATCCGCGAAGCCGGCGTGGCGCCGGGGCTGCTGGGCGCGACGATCACCGCGCACCATCTGCTGTACAACCGCAACGCAATCTTCCAGGGCGGCATTCGCCCGCATTACTACTGCTTGCCGGTGTTGAAGCGGGAAACGCATCGCGTGGCGCTGGTCGAGGCGGCAACGTCGGGCAATCCGCGCTTCTTCCTCGGCACGGACAGCGCGCCGCATCCGAAGGGGCTGAAAGAGCACGCTTGCGGCTGCGCCGGTTGCTACACGGCGTTGCACGCGTTGGAGCTCTACACGGAAGCGTTCGACAAAGCCAACGCGCTGGACAAGCTCGAAGGCTTTGCGAGCTTCTTCGGCGCGGATTTCTACGGTCTGCCGCGCAGCGCGGAGAAGGTCACGCTGCGCCGCGAGGAATGGACGCTGCCAGCTGAACTGCCGGTCGGCGATACGCCGGTCGTGCCGCTGCGCGGCGGTGAGTCGATCGGCTGGCGTCTGGTTTGAGGCGGCGCTAGATGCCGGCGTGTGAGGCGCAGCCGTCGGGCTTCGCCGCAATCGATTGGTCGAAGCCGTGGTTCGCGCCGTTCGCCGGCCGCGGCAGGCGCTGGCAACAGGCCGCGCTGACGGGCTACGAGGCGCTGCTCGCCGAAATGAACGCCGACGCCCGCGAAATGCGTCAGAGCACGGGCCGTGGCGAGCGCCTCGCATTCATCGCGCAGGACGATCTGCCGCCAGGCGCGGCGTACGAGGCGCACATCGCGTCCACCGGCTGCGTGCCGACGCGCCATAACCTGCACGACTTCTTCAATGCGTCGATGTGGTTCGCCTTTCCACGCATCAAAGCGGCGCTGAACGCGCGCCAGTCGGCGGCCATCGACACATTGGGCGTCGGACCGACCCGCGGCGGCGTGCGCGATACGCTAACGCTATTCGACGAGAACGCGCTGCTGTTCGCGAGCGCGGATCCCGCGTTAAGCGCGGCATTACGTGGGTTCGACTGGCAGACGCTGCTGGTGGCCCGGCGCGATGCATGGGGGGCGAGCTGCGAAGTGCGCTGCTTCGGCCATGCGTTGCTGGAAAAGTTGATGACGCCGTTCAAGGCCTGCACGGGGCATGCGTGGATCGTCGAAGTGCCGGATGGTTACTTCGAGTGGAACGCGACGCGGCGGGACGCGTGGCTGGACGAGTCCGTCGCCGAGGCGCTGCTGAACACCGACACGCTGTCGAGCCGCATGTTCGCGCCGCTTCCGGTGCTGGGCGTTCCGGGCTGGTGGCCGGAGAACGAAGCGCCGGCGTTTTACGACGACGCTTCCGTATTTCGCGCGGGGCGGCGCGCGCGTTGAGCACGCTGAAGTCTGTCGCGGGATTCGTCGGTCGTTCGGCTATTTCGGCCGTTGGACCGGCTCGCGGCCCTCGCAGGTGTTAAAATCCGCCGCAGCAAAGCAGGCCAGGCAGTCGCGGCCTCCGCGGCTTCATGCCAAAGAGGGCGAGGAAAGTCCGGACTCCACAGGGCAGGGTGATGGCTAACGGCCATCCGTGGCAACACGCGGAACAGGGCAACAGAAAGCAAACCGCCGATGGCCCGGCGCAAGCCGGGATCAGGTAAGGGTGAAACGGTGCGGTAAGAGCGCACCGCGGCTGCTGCAAGGCAGACCGGCACGGTAACCTCCACCCGGAGCAATTCCAAGTAGGCAGGCTAGCATCTTCGAGATGCAGGACGGGGCCCCCGTCACGTCTGCGGGTAGGAAGCTTGAGCGCGTCAGTAATGGCGCGCCTAGAGGAATGGCTGCCACGCGTGCCGCGTCTTCGGACGTGGCGCGTGCACAGAATCCGGCTTATCGGCCTGCTTTGCCACCCAACAAAAGATGCCGGCGCCCAAAAGGGCGTCGGCATTTTCTTTTGTGCGCCGGTTCCGGCGGGAGGGCGTTTCGGCCCGCGACGCCGCCGCAGATCCGCGTTAGCTCGCGACGATGTCGAACGAATGCGTCAACTCAGCGGTCTTCGCGATCATGATCGACGCCGAGCAGTACTTGTCGTGCGATAGGTTGATCGCACGTTCCACGGTGGCCGGGTTCAGGTTCTTGCCCGTCACGGTGAAGTGGAAGTGAATCTTCGTGAACACTTTCGGATCTTCGCTGGCGCGTTCGGCCTTCAGCGTCACCGAACAACCGGCGATTTCCTGACGGCTCTTCTTCAGGATCATCACGACGTCGTAGGCGGTGCAGCCGCCCGTGCCGAGCAAAACCATTTCCATCGGACGCGGCGCGAGATTGCGGCCACCGCCTTCAGGCGCGCCGTCCATTGCCACCAGATGGCCGCTGCCCGTCTCGGCTGCAAACGCCATTCCGTCTTGCCCCATCCAACTCACTTTGCATTCCATGCTGTGTGCTCCACCGCGCTTCGCTATATCGAGACGGCATTGTAGCCCGGCGTCTCGGCATCCGCCCGAGGCGACTTTTGTCACAAATTATGCGTTATGACGGCTTGTGTGTTGCGCTGCGGCATGTTCCGCCGATTCGGGAATGCCCTGGCGGGTTTAGGGGTTTTACTCTAGAAGATGTCTGGCAAACCGTCGGAGCTTCGGCGTCTTAGTGATTGATTAGAAAGAAAATTCGTAACTGTTGGAGCGAAGATGGCGATTGCCGCATTGTGAAATCGAATTTCGCATTGCAAATGTTCTTGCGTCGCACCAGGTGGGCTCATATAATTCGACCTGTCTCCTCCACCTCCTCCTTTGGTGGATTAAACCCGAACGGCTAGTTCGGGTTTTTTTTCGCCTGCGCTGCGCTCGCGCCGCGTTATGCCTGACTTCTTCCGCGTTTTGCCCAGGCCGTTTCGCATTCTGACAAGCGAGCGGTGGCGTGAAAGGGCGCTTAAACGGGCTCGCCGGCGGGCGGATCGCCGGCAATCGGGCGCCAACTCCCGTACGTTTTGACTTGCCGTAGCAAATTCCTTTATAATTCAGGGCTTTTCCGCATCCGCGCCCGCGGAGGAAGAACCAGGGAGAGCCTGCACGCGCCTCGATGCGCACACTACAAGCAGGAAAAAACACATTGGGCGCAGCAATTTTTTTGGATCGATCATGAAGACGTTTTCCGCAAAAGCCCATGAGGTTACGCGTGAATGGTACGTGATTGACGCGACGGATAAGGTTCTCGGGCGTGTCGCCAGCGAAGTGGCACACCGTCTTCGCGGCAAGCACAAGCCTGAATTCACTCCGCACGTCGACACCGGTGATTTCATCATCGTTATCAACGCGGGTAAGTTGCGCGTCACGGGCAACAAGGCTACTGACAAGAAGTACTACCGCCACTCGGGCTACCCGGGCGGTATCTATGAAACGACATTCGGCAAGATGCAGGAACGCTTCCCGGGCCGCGCGCTCGAGAAAGCGGTCAAAGGCATGCTGCCGAAGGGCCCGCTCGGCTACGCGATGATCAAGAAGCTGAAGGTCTACGCTGACGCAACGCATCCGCATTCGGCACAACAGCCGAAAGCGCTCGAGATCTAAGGGGAGCCCACATGATCGGTAACTGGAATTACGGCACGGGCCGCCGCAAGAGCGCCGTCGCACGCGTCTTCATCAAGGCTGGCAAGGGCGACATCGTTGTGAACGGCAAGCCTATCGCCGATTACTTCTCGCGCGAAACGTCGCTGATGATCGTGCGTCAGCCGCTGGAACTCACGAACCACGCTGCTACGTTCGACATCAAGGTCAACGTGACGGGTGGCGGTGAAACGGGTCAAGCCGGTGCGGTTCGCCACGGCATCACCCGCGCGCTGATGGACTATGACGCAACGCTGAAGCCGCAACTGTCGAACGCAGGCTTCGTGACGCGTGACGCTCGTGAAGTCGAACGTAAGAAGGTCGGTTTCCACAAGGCACGTCGCCGGAAGCAATTCTCGAAGCGTTAATCGCCTCGGGTGCGAACCGGCTTTCGGGCCGGTCCGCTGCAAAAGCCGCCAACGCTTTCGCGAAGGCGGCTTTTTTTCATGGGTTCGCGGCTCGCTGCTGGAGCGGCAATTGCGGCAACGAACTCGTCGCCCAAGTGGCGATTTACCCCGCCCTATGGGGCTGGCGGCGGCAAAGCGTGGCAGCCGTTGATTTTCTGTAAGAACCCATTGACTTTGTGGGCTTCGGCACGATATCGAGATCAGCCCTACAATAGCGGTTAGAAGCTTTTTGGAGAGTTCGAATGAACGCAGTCACCGACACACCCGTGACCGAGATGCCCGCCCCCTTCGTTTTTACCGACGCAGCGGCTGACAAGGTCAAGCAACTGATCGAAGAAGAAGGCAATGCGGACCTCAAACTGCGCGTTTTCGTGCAGGGCGGCGGCTGCTCCGGCTTTCAGTACGGTTTCACGTTCGACGAAGCCGTCAACGAAGACGACACCGTCATGAACAAGAGCGGCGTTCAGCTGCTAATCGATTCGATGAGCTACCAGTATCTGGTGGGTGCTGAGATCGACTATAAGGACGATATCAACGGCGCGCAGTTCGTCATCAAGAACCCGAACGCTACGACCACCTGTGGTTGTGGTTCATCGTTCTCGGTTTGACGGCCAGTTGAGCGGCAGAATGTAAAAAAAACGGGGCTTCGGCCCCTTTTTTTATTGCCCGCGCTGCATACGACCCCGCGCGACCCCGCGCGACCCCGCGCGGCCTCGGGCGGCGGCGCGCTCAGCGCGGATAGATCGCTCCGAGCACGCGGTCGGCGGAGGCACCCGTTACTGCCGCCAGATTGCCCGGGCGACGCGCTACGCAACGCATCGCGAGCCACGCGAACGCCAATGGCTCGACCTGGCTCGGTGGCACGCCGAGCGCGTCGGTCGTCATGACGGGGACGCCGCTGACACCGCTGTCCTCCAGCGCCTGCTGCAAGGCCCGCAGAATCTCCGGATTGCGCGCGCCGCCGCCGCACACGTAGACCGCTCTGGCATCCGAGGCATGGCGCTCGATTTCGCGCGCGACTGTCACCGCGGTGAGCGCAACCAGCGTCGCTTGCACGTCGGCGGGGGCGAGCGCGGCGAACGGCTGCAGCTTCGCGTCGAGCCATTGCGCATTGAAGAGGTCGCGGCCGGTGCTTTTGGGCGGCTGCTGGCTGAAAAACGGCTCGTCCAGCAACGCGTTCAGCAGCCTGCGATCCACCTGGCCGCTGGCCGCGAAATGACCGTTTTCGTCGAACGGTTTGCCGAGATGGCGCTGCGCCCATTCGTCCAGAAGCGCGTTGGCCGGCCCGCAGTCGAAGCCACGCACGCTGCCGGTCGCGTTCAGGATCGTGATATTACTGATGCCGCCAAGATTGCAGACCACCCGCGTCTCGTTTTTTGCGCCGAACACGGTGGCGTGAAAAGCCGGCACGAGTGGCGCGCCCTGGCCGCCGGCCGCCACATCGCGGCTGCGGAAATCAGCGATCACGTCGATATGCATCATTTCGGCGAGCAGCGCCGGGTTGTTGATCTGCCGCGTATAGCCCTTTTCCGGCCGATGCCGCACCGTTTGCCCGTGTACCCCGATCGCCCGCACCTCCGCGGCGGGTACGCGGCAGCCGTGCAGCAGTTCGTGGCAGCACACCGCGTAACGCGTGGCGAGCGCGTTGGCGGCCAGCGCCTCACGCTCGATCTCGTTGTCTCCGGGTTGCTGGAGCGCGAACAGCGCCTCGCGCAGGCCCGCGGCAAAGCCGACAAACGCCTCGGCCAGCACCACCGGCGGCTTCCCTTGTGCGAACCGGACGGCCACGCCATCCACGCCATCCATGCTGGTGCCGGACATCAATCCAAAGTAGACGCCGTCTGTGGGGTCTTGCGCCACGTTGCTGCTCCTCTCGATGGTTCGTTGCGATCCGTTGTAGCAGATTATCGGGCGAAGCGCGGTCGAATATAAAGCGCGGCAATGCCGGCGGCATGCCGCCTTACGCCGAAATCGTGCGTCGCCGGCCCGCATGCGGCAGCGTCAATGGGCGCGGCGGCGCGCATCTATGGGACAATCTCCTTTTTTCGCGACTTCACGTTTCCAGCATGAGCACCGAGTCCACCAAGCCCAACCCCGCTTCCGCCTTCCCGATCACCGACGAAGTCCGTCACGCGCTCGCCGTCACCAGGCGCGGTGTCGACGAACTGCTGATCGAAGACGAATTCGCGCAAAAACTCGCGAAGAGTGCGGCGACGGGCAAGCCGCTGCGTATCAAGCTCGGGCTCGATCCGACCGCGCCGGACATCCACATCGGCCACACGGTCGTGTTGAACAAGATGCGCCAGTTGCAGGATCTCGGCCACACCGTGATCTTCCTGATCGGCGATTTCACGTCGCTGATCGGCGATCCGTCGGGCCGCAACGCCACGCGTCCGCCGCTCACGCGCGAGCAGATCGAATCGAACGCCAAGACGTATTTCGATCAGGCCGCGCTCGTGCTCGACCGCGACAAGACCGAGATCCGCTACAACAGCGAATGGTCGATGCCGCTCGGCGCCGACGGCATGATCAAGCTCGCGTCGCGCTACACGGTGGCGCGGATTCTCGAACGCGAAGACTTCACCAAGCGTTCTCAGGGCGGCGTGCCGATCTCGATCCACGAGTTCCTGTACCCGCTGATGCAAGGCTACGACTCGGTCGCCCTGAATGCGGACCTCGAACTCGGCGGCACGGACCAGAAGTTCAATCTGCTGGTCGGCCGTGAGTTGCAGAAGCAGTACGGCCAGGAACAGCAGTGCATTCTGACCATGCCGCTGCTCGAAGGGCTGGACGGCGTCGAGAAGATGTCGAAGTCGAAGAACAACTACATCGGCATCAGCGAAAAGCCGACCGACATGTTCGGCAAGCTGATGAGCATTTCCGACGTGCTGATGTGGCGTTACTTCGAACTGCTGTCGTTCCGTCCGATGGAAGAAATCGCCGGCTTCAAGAAGGAAACCGAAGCAGGCCGCAATCCGCGCGATTTCAAGGTATTGCTCGGTCAGGAGATCGTGGCGCGCTTCCACTCGCAAGCCGACGCCGAACGCGCGCTCGAAGACTTCAACCATCGCGCGAAGGGCGGCGTGCCGGACGATATCCCGTCGGTGACGCTCGCGGGCGCGCCACTCGCGATCGGCCAGTTGCTCAAGCAGGCCAATCTCGTGCCGTCCACTAGCGAGGCGCTGCGCAACATCGAGCAGGGCGGCGTGAAGATCGATGGCGCGACCGTGTCCGACAAGGGCTTGAAGGTCGAAGCCGGCGAATACGTGGTGCAGGTCGGCAAGCGCCGTTTTGCACGCGTCACGTTGACGGCCTGATGAGCCGAGCATCGCTTCCGGAGTCGAGCCGATGATCGCGCTGATTCAACGCGTGCGGCGCGCGGAAGTGCGCGTGGCCGACCGTGTCACCGGCGCGATCGAGGCGGGTCTGCTCGCGCTCGTCTGCGCCGAACGCGGCGATACCGAGGCGGCGGCCGACCGGCTGCTCGCCAAGGTGCTCGGCTATCGCGTCTTCAGCGACGCGGCCGGCAAGATGAATCTCTCCGTGCAAAATCTCGACGGCGCCGGGCGCGCGGGCGGCTTGCTGCTCGTGTCGCAGTTCACGCTGGCCGCGGACACCAACAGCGGCCTGCGCCCGAGCTTTACGCCGGCCGCGCCGCCGGAAGAAGGCAAGCGCCTCTTCGATTATTTTGTCGCCGCGGCGCGGGCGAAACATCCAATCGTCGAGACCGGCGAATTCGGCGCCGACATGCAGGTGTCGCTCGTCAACGACGGGCCGGTCACGTTCTGGCTGCAGACGAACGCCTGATTTTCAGCAGTCGTTCCCGCATGCGCGCTACGGCGCGCACCACCTCCCGACCCTCCAGCCGCTTTTTGCGACAATAGCGGCTCGGCATAACCGGCCAAAGACGCCCACTTTCATCCCATGACTACGCAGATTCTGTTCATCCGGCATGGCGAGACCGACTGGAACCGCATCAAGCGCATTCAAGGTCACATCGACATTCCGCTCGCCACGACAGGCTTCGCGCAGGCGCAACGACTTGCGCGCCGCCTGGCTGATGAGGCGCAGCGGGGTGCACGGCTCGACGCGATCTATTCGAGCGACCTGCAACGCGCGCAGCAAACTGCCCAACCGGTTGCCGACGCACTCGGCTTGCCGCTGCAATTGCGCGAAGGTCTGCGCGAGCGTTCATACGGTGCCTTCCAGGGCCATGACAGCGACGAGATCGCGCTACGCTTTCCCGACGAATACGCGCACTGGCAAACTCGCGATCCGGGTTTCTCCCCGCCGGACGGTGAGTCGCAACGCGCGCTCTACCATCGCGTGCTGCACGCGATCGAACCGTTGGTCGCCGCGCATCCCGGCGGGCGGATTGCCTGCGTCGCGCACGGCGGCGTACTCGACTGCGTGCGGCGCTTCGCCTGCGGTCTGCCGCTCGATGCGCCGCGTGACTACCCGCTGCTGAACACGAGCGTGAACACGGTGGATTTCGACAATGGCAAGGCGACGATCGTGGCGTGGGCAGATGTCGCGCATCTCGATGCGCCGAGCGAGGACGATAGTTTCAAGAAGACGGCGCAGCAAGGACGTTGATCGGCGCGCGCCGGTTGGGCCGCGTGAGTTTGCGCGGGCGGCTGACTCAGATAGTGTTCGCTCGGGCGAGCCGCGTCCGGCTGCGTTATTCCGGCTCGCGGCCGCCCGCTGCCACCCGGCGGCACGCCCGCTTCGATATGCCATTCACCAGCGCCCAGCGGATCACCGGCGCGACCAGACGCACACCGGGCCTCGCCACCACACGGCGAAGCGCCGCGTAACGCTGCAAGTCCAACATTGCCTGGGCCCAATCGGGCAGAAGATCGACGCCGGCGTTGAGCATCAACACTCCGGCTGGTCGCATCGAGGCACTCGGCGCGGGCGTGCTCATCAAAATTCTCACCACTTCACGCGTGCGTTCGCTCGCGACAAGCTCAGGCCGCATCGCCAGCAAGTAAGCGTCGATCCCGGCTCGCGAGCGAGGTACGTGCGACGCGCCGAGCATTTCAGCGATGCGCGCGGTTTCCGCGAAGTACTGATCTTGCGCGGCAACGGGCAGCAGCGGATTCACATAGCGCAAGTACGCAGTCATGAAGCTCGACACTTCGGCGACATGCACCCACGTCAGCAGTGCAGGCTCGCTCGCGCGATACGGCCGGCCGTCCGGCGCAACGCCGCTGACGCCGAGATGAATGCGCTTCACGCGTTCGATCAGCGCCAGCGCGTCGTGCTGGTTGCCGTACGTCGTGCCGGAAATGAAAGTCGCGGTACGGCGCAGACGGCCGAGAATGTCGGTGCGAAACGTCGAATGGTCCCACACGCCGGCGAGCGCCAGCGGGTGCAGTGCCTGGAGCAGAAGGGCGCTGATGCCACCTGTCATCATCGACGTGAAATCGGCGTGGACCTTCCAGCAGACCGAGTCGGGACCGAACAGGCCCGGGTCGCCCGCCGGCGACGAGTAGTCGAGGGTTGGGCCGCTGCCGCTTGTCAGATGCGTGACGCCGGCGGCCAGCTTCGAGCGGAGTTTGCGGGCGAGCAACTGCGAGATACCGCTGGATGAGTTGGCCTGTCTGGTTTGGTCGGACATCCTGAATTGGTCTCGCGCTACGCGTATCGGCTCAGGTCGCGGCCGAATCCCACAGGCTGGGCAGGGCGCTCGACGAGTCGGGCGCGGCGAGGCCGAAATGCCGGTACGTGAGCAGCGTGGCGACGCGGCCGCGCGGCGTGCGCTGCAGGAAGCCCTGCTGGATCAGATACGGCTCGAGCACGTCTTCAATCGTGTCGCGCTCTTCGCCGATAGCGGCCGCCAGGTTGTCGACGCCGACCGGGCCGCCGTCGAACTTGTGCAAGATCGCTTCGAGCAGCTTGCGGTCCATCAGGTCGAAGCCGACCGCGTCCACGTCGAGCATCTTGAGCGCGGCGTCGGCCACCTGCGCGGTGATATTGCCGTCGGCCTTCACCTCGGCGAAGTCGCGCACGCGCCGCAGCAGGCGGTTCGCGATCCGCGGTGTGCCGCGCGCACGTTTGGCGATCTCGAATGCGCCGTCTGGATGGATCTGCGCATTGAGCAGCGACGCCGAACGCGTGACGATGCGCGCCAGTTCCTCGGCGTTATAAAACTCGAGCCGCGCCACGATGCCGAAGCGGTCGCGCAGCGGGTTGGTCAGCATGCCCGCGCGGGTGGTCGCGCCGACCAGCGTGAACGGCTGCAGGTCCAGCTTCACGCTGCGCGCGGCCGGTCCTTCGCCGATCATGATGTCGATCTGATAATCCTCCAACGCCGGATACAGAATTTCTTCGACGACCGGCGAGAGCCGGTGGATTTCGTCGATAAACAGCACGTCGTTGGCTTCGAGATTGGTGAGCAACGCGGCGAGGTCGCCGGCGCGTTCGAGCACCGGCCCTGACGTTTGCCGCAGATTGACGCCCATTTCCCGCGCGATGATGTGCGCGAGCGTGGTTTTGCCGAGGCCCGGCGGCCCGAACAGCAAGACGTGGTCGAGCGATTCGGAGCGGCGTTTGGCGGCCTCGATAAAGATTTCCAGCTGGCCGCGGACTTTTTCCTGCCCGACATATTCTTCGAGCTGGCGCGGGCGCAACGCGCGCTCGAACGCTTCTTCGTTCGGCGAGACGGGCGTGGCCGCGATGATGCGCTCGGCGGCGAGTTTGTCGGTTTCGATCATGCGGTCATTGTACCGCGAGCCGCCCGCCGCGAAACTCGGCCGAATGGCCAGGGTGCGCGGCTCGCAGCCGCGTGCGAAGCTTCACCCATCGGCTGCATGTCGAACACGAGGGACGAGCGTCAACCCTTGGACAGCGCCTTCAACGCCAGCTTGATGCCTTCGGAAACACCGGTGCCGGCCGGCACGTTTTTGACGGCGGCCAGCGCTTCTTTTTCGGAGTAACCCAATGCGAGCAGTGCGTTCAGGATATCGGAGGCGTGGTCGGATGCCGACGCCGCGCCCGCCATCGCGCCCAGGTCCGCGCCGATCTTGCCCTTCAGTTCGAGGAGCAGCCGCTCCGCCGTTTTCTTGCCGATGCCCGGCACACGCGTCAGGCGCGCCGCATCCTGCATCGTGACGGTCTGCGCGAGTTCGTGAACGCTCATGCCCGACAGCACCGCCAACGCCATGCGCGCGCCTATGCCGGAGATTTTCAGCAGTTCGCGGAAGGTCGAACGTTCCTCGGCGGTGCCGAAGCCGTACAGCAGGTGGGCGTCTTCGCGCACGATCATCTGCGTGAGCAACACGATGCGTTCGCCGGCCGAAGGCAGGTTGTAGAACGTGCTCATCGGCACGTCGACTTCGTAACCGACGCCGTTGCAGTCGACGAGCAGATGCGGCGGGTTTTTTTCCAGCAGAACGCCGGCAATGCGACCGATCATGGCGGATTCAATCTCGAGAGAAAGGGCGAGTGTAGCGCAGCGGGTGAGCGGCGAGTGGTCCGCGAGTCATGCGAAATGGCGGTTGATTCGCGCGGCGTTGCGTCGGCCTTTATCCGACCAGACGTCCACGCCTCACGCGCAACCCCTTCTTCGCCAGCGAAGGCGCGATGCCGCCCAACGTGCTCAGCGTCGTGCCGCCGTGCGCGTGGCAGATCGCCATGCCGAGCGCGTCGGCGGCGTCGGTGCCGGGCACGCCGGACAGATTGAGCAGGCGCACCACCATCTGCTGCATCTGTTCCTTGGTTGCGCGGCCGTAACCTACCACGGCCTGCTTCAACTGCAGAGCGGTGTATTCGGCCACCGGCACGCCGCCCGCGACCAGTCCGCAGATAGCCGCGCCGCGCGCCTGGCCGAGCAGCAAGGTGGATTGCGGGTTGACGTTGACGAACACTTTTTCGATTGCCGACTGGTCCGGCGCATGCTGGCGGATCAACGTGGAAATGCCTTCGAAGATGGTGCCGAGACGCGACGGCAGATCGGCGTCGGCGGTTTTGATGACGCCGCTCGCGACATAGCTGAGCGTGTGGCCGCTTTGGTCGATCACGCCGAAGCCGGTCACGCGCAGGCCGGGGTCGATGCCGAGAATTCTCATGAGGTGCCGCGCATGCGGTAAAAACCAGGTGCTTGCGATACTACAACACACGTGCCACGCGGCGGTCGGCGCAGGACGTTGTCAGCGGAATAAAAACTGCTGGGTGTGGTGTAAGCCGGCATGCAGGGAGGCATTCGCACATGGAGCGCTATCGGAATCTCAGCGGCGACTCGGGCGTCGAGGCGTATGAACTTGGCGACGACTTTGTCGCGGTCCGCTTCAGGCATGGGGTGGTGTATTGGTACACCGAGGCCAGCGTCGGTGAATGGCACCTTGCCGCGCTCAAGCGTCTGGCGCGGCGCGGGCAAGGGCTCAGCACTTACATCAGCCGGCACGCGGAGGTGAGCGGAGGTTACGCGAGAAAGGAAACGGACGACTGAGCGGCGCGTGAGGGGCGGTAGAAGCGCGGCACAAATGCGCCGCAAACGCGGCACGAGCCGGTGACAAACGTGGCACAAGCACATCCAGGCACGCCACAAGCGCGGCACGAAAGAAAACGGCCCGACGGAAAATCCCGCCGGGCCGTTTCTCTAAAGCTTGAACCTCACCAGCTACCCGGTTTCACGAGAAAACACGCGCCGCCGGCGAAAGCCGAATCAATGCCGGAAGTGACGCACACCCGTCAGCACCATCGCGATGTTGTGCTCATCCGCCGCGCTGACCACTTCGTCGTCGCGCATCGAGCCGCCCGGTTGGATCACGCAGGTCGCGCCTGCCGCCACCACCACGTCGAGGCCGTCGCGGAACGGGAAGAACGCGTCCGACGCCACGGCCGAACCGGCCAGCGTCAAACCGGCGTTCTGCGCCTTGATGCTGGCGATGCGCGCCGAGTCCACGCGGCTCATCTGGCCCGCGCCAACGCCGAGCGTCATGCCATTGCCGCAGAACACGATGGCGTTCGACTTCACGTACTTCGCCACGCGCCATGCAAACAGCAGATCGTCCATTTCCTTCGGCGTCGGATGACGCTTCGTGACCACGCGCAATTCGCGCGGCTGCACGTTCTTCGAATCGAGCGACTGCACCAGCAGGCCGCCGCCCACGCGCTTCAGATCGAACGCGTTATGGCCTTCGCCCAGCGCGATTTCGAGCAGACGCACGTTCTGCTTTGCCGCGAACACCTGGCGCGCTTCGGCGCTGAACGACGGGGCAATCAGCACTTCGACGAACTGCTTGGCCACGGCTTGCGCCGCCGCCTCATCCACTTCGCGGTTAAAGGCGATGATGCCGCCGAACGCGGAGGTCGGATCGGTCTGGAACGCCTTCGCGTAAGCCTCGTTGGCGTTTGCGCCGACTGCCACGCCGCACGGATTCGCATGCTTGACGATCACGCACGCCGGCACGTCGAAGGTCTTCACGCATTCCCACGCTGCGTCGGAATCCGCAATGTTGTTGTACGACAGTTCCTTGCCCTGCAACTGGTTGTAGTTCGCCAGGGCGCCGGCCGGCACCGACAGGTCGCGGTAGAACGCCGCGCTCTGGTGCGGGTTTTCGCCGTAGCGCAGGTCCTGCACCTTGTTGAACGCGAGGTTGAACGTGGCCGGGTAAGCGTTGCGCGACGAATGTTGCAACTCGTCGGTCAGGCTCGTCAGGTAGTTCGTGATCGCGCCGTCGTATTGCGCGGTGTGCGCGAACACCTTGGTGGCGAGGCGGAAGTTCGTCTTGTACGACACGGCGTTGCTGTTCGCGCGCATCTCGTCGAGCACGACCGCGTAGTCGGCCGGATCGACCACCACCGTCACGTCGCGATGGTTCTTCGCGGCCGAACGCAGCATGGTCGGGCCGCCAATGTCGATGTTCTCGATCGCGTCTTCCAGCGAGCATTCCTCTTTCGACACGGTCTGCACGAACGGGTACAGATTCACGACCAGCAGGTCGATGGTCGGAATCTCGTGCTTTTCAAGCGCCGCCATGTGTTCCGGCAGGTCGCGGCGCGCCAGAATGCCGCCGTGCACCTTCGGATGCAGCGTTTTCACGCGCCCGTCCAGCATTTCCGGGAAGCCGGTGTAATCGGCGACTTCGGTGACGGAGAGACCCGCGTCCGCGAGCAGTTTCGCGGTGCCGCCAGTCGACAGGATCTTGACGCCGAGGTCCGACAGCGATTTGGCGAAGTCGACGATGCCGGACTTGTCGGAAACGGAGATGAGCGCTTGCTTGATCATGATGAAGACGAAAAGCCGAAGGGAAACGTGGCAGGGCGCGAGAAACTACAACGCGCTACAACAAACCGTGTTGTTGCAGCTTCTTGCGCAGCGTATTGCGGTTGATGCCGAGATACTCGGCGGCCAGCGACTGATTGCCGCCGGCCTGCTCGAGCACCACTTCGAGCAGGGGTTTTTCTACGCAGGAAATCACCATATCGTAGACGTCGTGCGGATTGGAGCCGTCGAGATCCTGGAAATACATCCCCAGGCTGTCGCGGACTGATTGTTCGATATTGTTCTTGCTCATGCTGCTAGTCGGTCGGTTGGGTCCTCGCCCGTGTTGAGCGTTTCGTCGACGTAGACGAGGCGGTCGGAGATCGCCTTTTGTGCGTCGAAGAACTCGTTGACGGCGAGGAGTTGTTCGCGCGTGGTATCCAGCGTATTCATGCGATGCCGGAACACGTTGGCGCCAGAAAGGCCGCGAGTGTACCAGCCGATGTGCTTGCGCGCAGTGCGCACACCCGTAAATTCGCCGTAGAAAGCGTAGTGATCTTCGAGATGCTCGTTCATCACCTGCTGGATTTCGTCGATGCGCGGCGGCGGCAGCAATTCGCCCGTTTGCAGGAAATGCTCGATCTCGCGAAACAGCCACGGGCGCCCCTGCGCGGCGCGGCCGATCATGATGGCGTCGGCGCCGGTGGCGGCCAACACCTCGCGTGCTTTTTGCGGCGACGTAATGTCGCCGTTGGCGACCACCGGAATGCGCACCGCCGCCTTCACCGCGGCGATGGTTTCGTATTCGGCCTCGCCGTGATACAGGTCGGCGCGTGTGCGGCCATGCACGGTCAGCATCGAAATACCGGCCGCTTCGGCCAGACGCGCGACATTCAGCGCATTCTTGTTCGCGCGATCCCAGCCCGTGCGGATCTTGAGCGTGACGGGCACCGCGTCGGGCCCGACGCCCACCGCGCCGACCACCGCCTCGACAATGCGCTGTACCAGCGGCTCGTTCTGCAACAGGGCCGAGCCCGCCGCCACGTTGCACACCTTCTTGGCCGGGCAGCCCATGTTGATGTCGATGATCTGCGCGCCGTTCGCTACGTTGTAGCGGGCCGCTTCGGCCATCATGGCCGGATCGGCGCCGGCGATCTGCACGGCGATCGGCTCGACCTCGCCTGCGTGATTGGCGCGGCGCATGGTCTTCTCGCTTTTCCACAACTGCGCGTTCGAGGCGACCATTTCCGACACTGCGTAGCCCGCGCCCAGCCGCTTGCACAGCTGCCGGAACGGCCGGTCGGTCACGCCTGCCATAGGCGCGACGAACAGGTTATTACGCAGATTGTGGGAGCCGAGAGTGGGCATAACGTGGAACGCGGTGAACGCGCGCGCGGCCGATTGCTCAGTTTCTGTCAATCGGAGCACTCGCGAAATGCGAGGGAAAACCGCTATTTTAGCGTTAACGGATAGCCGGCACCCGACATGTGTCTCTCGTAACTCATTAAATCTTCTATGAAAGTACGCCGATTCATAGAACCGGCGCCGCCCGCGCGGCCTCTTGCAAGCGAAGCTTGGAGGCCGTGCGGCGCGCCTAGCGGCGTTGTCCGAACATCATTTGCCGTGCCAGCGCGGTTTTCACAGGCGGCAGGAATTCGAGCGCGGTGAGGGCGAGGCCGCGCATGATCGCGAGCGGCGCGAAGTCGACGGTGAAGAGGCGCGCGAGCGTGTCGGTGGCACCGATCGTCATGCGCCGGTCGAGCGCGCGGCGTTGCGCGAAAGTGGCTAGCGCGAGCGGCGTCGGGCCTTCCGCGGAGAGGGCGTCGGCGAGCGAGTGCGCGTCGCGCAGGCCCAAGTTTAGGCCTTGGCCCGCCACCGGGTGCAGCGTCTGCGCCGCATTACCGATCGCCACGATGTGACCGTCGACGAGCGTTTCCACCGCGTTCAGCCCCAGCGGGAACGACGCGCGCCCCTTGATGTGCGTGAAGCGGCCCATGCGGTCGCCGAAGGCGGCGCCGAGTTCACTGAGGATGGCTTCGTCGGAGAGCTGCGCGCGGCGCGCGGCTTCCTCGGGCGCGCAGCACCAGACCAGAGCGTAGTCGGCGCCGCGCACGCCGCCCATCGGCAGCAACGCGATCGGACCTTGCGAGGTGAAGCGTTCCCACGCGACGTGCGGCTGCGGCGCGGACACGGTCACCGTGCCGACGAGTGCAGTCTGGCCGTAGTCCCGCGAGCCAGGTTCGACCGCGGCTCGGCCAGCGCGCCGTGTGGCGGCTCGATTGTCGCGAGTGCCGTCGTCCGCGTGGCGGCTGGGCTGTCGCTCGGCCACATTCACGCTGGCCCCCTTGCTGGCGCGTTTAGCCGCGCCTTTACCCGGCGTCTGGTCGCCGAACAGGCCGCCTTCCGCATTCACCAGAATGCGCGTGTGCAACTGACGCGTGACGCCCGCGGTTTCGATCGGCAGCGTGACGCCGTCGAGTTCCTGCGTCGGCGCGCCGGCCGAGGTGGAGCGGAACCAGTGTACGGAGGTGGCGTGCACCGCCTCGGCGAGACCGTGGACGATCGAGCCGTAGCGCAGCACGTAGCCGAGCGCCGGCAAACCGTGCTCGCTGTGGTCGATCAGCGTGCGGCCGAAATGGCCGCGCTGCGAGACGTGGATACGCTGGATCGCGGTGGCGTCCGCGGGCCAGCGCAGCGGCTCCAGGATCATCCGGCTGCCGTGCGACACGGCGATGGCGCGCGGGTCGGCGATCGAATCTTCCGGCTCGCGGGCGTCGACGAGCGCGATCTTCAGCGAGCGCGTCGCGCTGCGGCGCGCCAGCCAGCCGGCCAGCGCCAGCCCGACCGGACCGGCGCCGACGATCGTCACGTCGAAATCGAAGGGGTGGCCGGCCGCGGCGGGCTTCAGGATCACCGTCGACTGGGAAACGTCGTTCATTCCGGGTTACTTCCTTATGACTTCCTTGTTTCGTGAGCCGCGCGGGCTTCCTGCATCAGCGCCTCGATCTCGTCGGCGGCGACGGGCACGTCGCGCGTGATCAGCTCGCAGCCGCTCGGCGTGACGATGGCGTCGTCCTCGATGCGGATGCCGATGTTCCAGTAGCGCTCGGGCACGCCTTCGGCCGGCCGGATGTAGAGGCCCGGCTCGATGGTGAGCGTCATCGAAGCCTGCAGCGTGCGCCACGGCAGCGCGCCTGCCTCGTCGCGCGGCGCGCGGCGTTCGCGATAGTCGCCGACATCGTGCACGTCCATGCCGAGCCAGTGCCCGGTGCGGTGCATATAGAACGGCGCGTAGGCGCGTTCGGCGATCACGTCGTCGACCGAGGCGAATTTTGCGCGCGCGATGATGCCGGTGTCGAGCAAGCCCTGCGACAGTACGCGCACGGCCGCCTGGTGCGGATCGTCGAAGGTGGCGCCGGCGCGGGTGGCGTCGACGGCGGCCTGCTGCGCGGCCAGCACGATGTCGTACAGCTCGCGCTGCGCCGGCGTGAAGCGGCCGCTGGCGGGAAAGGTGCGGGTGATGTCGGACGCGTAGCCGTCGAGTTCGCAGGCCGCGTCGATCAGGATCAGGTCGCCGTCCTGGGCAATCGCGTTGCCCGCCGGGTAATGCAGCACGCAGGCGTTCGCGCCCGCCGCGACGATCGACGTGTAAGCCGGCGCCTGCGCGCCGAATTTGCGGAACGTATAGAGCAGTTCGGCTTCGAGTTCATACTCGCGCACGCCGGGATGGCACGCGGCCATCGCGCGACGATGCGCGGCGGCCGAAATCTGTCCGGCGCGGCGCATGATGGCGAGTTCGTGGTCGTCCTTGACGAGCCGCATGTCGTCGAGCAGCGGGATTAGATCGTGCGCGGCAGCCGGCGCGGCGACGCCGCCGCGAGCTTGCGCCCGCACGGCGTCGAGCCAGCCGCGCACCTGTTCATCCAGTTGCGGCGAGGTGCCGAGCGCGTAATGCAGCGCTGGCTTGTCGGCGAGCAGACGCGGCAGTTGCGCATCCACTTCGCCGATGGCGAACGCCGCGTCGACACCGAAAGCCGCGCGCGCGCCGTCCGGGCCGAAGCGGAAACCTTCCCACGTCTCGCGCTCGACATTCTTCTCGCGGCAGAACAGCACGGAGGCCGGCCCGCCGGGCGCGGCGCTGGCGTCGAGCACCAGTAACGCCTCGGGTTCGGTGAAGCCGGTCAGGTAGTAGAAGTAGCTGTCGTGCCGATAGGGATAATCGGCGTCGCGGTTGCGCAGCGCCTCGGGCGCGGTGGGGACAATGGCGACGCCGCCGCCCGCCGCCCGAAGCGCGGCGAGTACGCGCTCACGGCGCGTGCGGTAGACGTCGATGGCGATGGAGGGTTCGGTCGGCTGGTTCATCGTGCGATTGTAGCGCCCATGCACGGAGTTATTTTGCGCGGGATACTGGCGCAAGTGGACGCGAAGGCGTTGGCGGCGCTGTTGCAATCCGCCCACAGCGAGTCTGCATGCGGCTCGCCAAGCGCCGCTGCGACGCGCGTGAATGCTCGCTAAAGCCAGCAACCACTTATACTTTCGCCGGATTCAGGAAAAGGCAGATGGTAATGATGAAACTCATCGGTTCGCTCGCCAGCCCCTTTGTGCGTAAAGCGCGCATTGTGCTGGCCGACAAGAAAATCGACTACGAACTAGTGCCCGAGAATGTCTGGGCGCCGGACACCAGGATTCACACGTTCAATCCGCTCGGCAAGGTGCCGTGCCTCGTGATGGAAGACGGCGAAGCCGTGTTCGACTCGCGGGTCATCTGCGAATACGTGGATACGCTCTCCCCGGTCGGCAAGCTGATCCCCCAGTCGGGGCGTGAGCGTGTCGAGGTGCGCTGCTGGGAAGCGCTCGCCGACGGCTTGCTCGACGCGGCGGTGCTGATTCGCCTCGAAGGCACGCAGCGCGCGCCGGAGCAGCGTGTGGACGCGTGGGTCGCACGCCAGCAGCGCAAGATCGACGAAGCGCTGATCGCGATGGCGCAGGGATTGGGCAGCAAGACGTGGTGCGCGGGCAATCACTACACGCTCGCCGACATCGCGGTGGGCTGCGCGCTGGGTTATCTGGATTTCCGCATGCCCGAGCTGAACTGGCGCGAACCGTATCCGAATCTGGATAAACACTTCCAGAAGCTCTCGCTGCGCCAGTCGTTCATCGACACGGTGCCCGTCAACTGAGCGGGCGCCTTATTGCCTGGCGTTTGGCTGACCGCCGTTTTGTTTATCGTTCCGCCGCCGCGTGATACCCGGCCCGAACGCAAAGCCGAACGCCAGTAACAGCAATGAAACCGCCAGCACGGTGTTGTTGCCGCTCGTGACATAGGGCGTGCTGCCCGCAGTGCCTTGCACCGTCAGGTCGAGCGAACCGATCGTGTAAGGCTGCAGGCGGCCGAGCACCTTGCCGTCGGCATCGATCGCGGCGGTCATGCCGGTGTTGGTGGCGCGCAGCATCGGGCGGCCGGTTTCCAGCGAACGCATGCGCGCGATCTGCAGATGCTGGTCGAGCGCGATCGTGTCGCCGAACCAGGCCAGGTTGGTCGAATTGACCAGCACGCCGGCGGGCGTATCGCTATCGCGAATGGTCCGCGCAATCTCTTCGCCGAAAATGTCCTCGTAACAGATGTCGACCGCGACCGGCTGGTTGTGGACCATGAACGGCTTCTGCACCGGCGCGCCACGGAAGAAGTCGCCGAGCGGAATGCTCATCAGGTTGACGAACCAGCGGAATCCCCACGGCACGAATTCGCCGAACGGCACGAGGTGGTGCTTGTCGTAGCGGTACACGTCGCGCGTGCCGGGGGTGACGCCGAACAGGCTGTTCGTGTAGTCGATCACCTGGCCTTCCGGCGTGATCGTGCCGCCGATCGCGCCGAACAGAATCGCGCTGCCCGTGGTGTCCGCAAAATTGCGCACCGCCGAGGCGAAGGGCGCCGGCAATTGCTGCGCGAGCACCGGAATGGCGGTTTCCGGCGTGACGATCAGATCGGCCGGCTTCGAGGTGATCATTTGCTGATACTGGTCGATCGCGGCGCGCATGCCGGATTCCTCGAACTTCATTTCCTGTTTGACGTTGCCTTGCAGCAGGCGCACGGTCAGCGGCGCGTTGGCCGGCACGGTCCATTGGACGAGCGGCAGCAGCAGACCGGCTGCGATCAGCGCCACAGCGATTGCGGCCGGCACGGCGACGCGCGCGGCGCCCGGTTTCGCGGCATTGCGGCTGGCGTCGCCGGTTCCGCCCGGCTTGCGCGAAGGCAGAAGCGGCAGCAGCGCCTGCACGATCAGCGCGGCCACCAGCGCGAGCATCCAGCCGACGCCGTACACGCCCGCCACCGGCGCGAAGCCGGCGAACGGACCGTCCACCTGGGCGTAACCGCTCGCGAGCCACGGAAAGCCCGTAAACACCGTGCCGCGCAACCATTCGCCGATCGCCCACGCGCTCGCGAACGCCAGCGCGCCATGCCAGGTCGGCGAGAACGGCGTGTCGTCGGCGGCCGCGCCATTGCGCGCGTGACCGGCGCAGAACGACCAGACACCGGCCGCCAGCGCCGGATAAACCGCCAGATAGAGCGAGAACAGCACCACGGCCGCGCCGGCGAGAGGCGCCGCCATGCCGCCGTAGAAATGCATGCTGACGTAGAGCCACCACACGCCGGTCAGGAAATTGCCGAAGCCGAACGCGCCGCCCGTCAGCGCCGCGCTTTTCCAGCCGGTGGTGCGCGTGAGCCAGGCGAAGAACAGCGCGAAGATCGCGAGTTCGAGCCAGCCGCCGTGCGGCGTCGGCGCGAACGAAAGCGTATTGGCCGCGCCCGCGGCGAGCGCGACGAGGTAATGCCAGCGGGGCAGCGTGCGGCCGCGAACTGGCTCGGCGGCAGAAGCGCTCACGCCTCGGCGCGAACGGGAAGTGATCGGGTCGGCCATTGTTGCGCGGTCGGCGTGAAAGGTTGAACAGCGGGTTGAAGAGCGGCTTGAACAGCGAGTCGGAGAAGTGCAGCGAGAACCGGCCGGAGCCGGATCAGGTCTGCACGTGCTGCGCTTCGCGCTCGCGCTGGCCGGCGAGCGGATCGCGGCGCACCAGCAGCATATGAATCTGGCGGGCGTCGCCGCGCAGAATCTCGAAGATCAGATCGTCGAGGCGGACTTTTTCGCCGCGATGCGGCACCCGTCCGAAGTGATGCGTGACGAGTCCGCCGATCGTGTCGACTTCGTCGTCCGGGTAGTGGGTGCCGAAGGCCTCGTTGAACTGTTCGATTTCGGTCAGCGCGCGCACGCGGAAGCGTCCGTCCGGCGAGGCGATGATATTGCCGCTTTCCTCGTCGAAATCGTATTCGTCTTCAATATCGCCGACGATCTGTTCCAGCACGTCTTCGATCGTGATCAGGCCGGCCACGCCGCCGTATTCGTCGACCACCACCGCGAGGTGGTTGCGATTCACGCGGAAGTCGTGCAGCAGCACGTTCAGACGCTTCGACTCGGGAATGAACACGGCGGGGCGCAGCATGCCGCGCACGTCGAACTCTTCTTCGGCGTAGTAGCGCAGCAGGTCTTTGGCGAGCAGCACGCCGATGATGTTGTCGCGGTTGCCCTCGAAGACCGGATAGCGCGAGTGCGCTTTTTCCAGCACGTAAGGAATGAATTCGGCGGGATTGTCCGCGATGTTGATCGCGTCCATTTGCGCACGCGGCACCATGATGTCGCGCGCGCTGAGTTCGGACACCTGGAATACGCCTTCGATCATCGACAGCGAGTCGGCGTCGATCAGGTTGCGCTCGTGCGCGTCCTGCAGAATTTCCAGAAGTTCGGCGCGCGAGTCGGGCTCGGGCGAGATGAAGTCGGTCAGACGCTCGAGCAGCGAGCGCTTTTCCTGCGGTTTGTCGGTATGGCGTCGACTGGGATACGTGTCGTTCATGGTAGTGCGCCCGGCAAGACTGGGCGCGCTGTTGCAGAGCATTAAGGATACACCAGGCACATGGCAGGACCGTGTCCTGCCGGGCTGGGCGATGAGTGAAGCTGGGGTGAAACGGCGTCGCCGTGAGAGGCGGGCGTGGGTCAATCCTAACTGATAACGCGCGGAAAAGCGTTTCCAGGAAAAAAAGCGCCGTTCGTGACGATTATTCCTGGCCGCTCTTGAGGTCCGTTTTGACGTCCGCTTTGACGTTCTCCTTCGCGCCCACTTTCCGGCCCGCCTTCAGGCCCGCTTCGCGGCTTTCCTCGCGGCACCGTTCGAGCAGCGCTTCGAGCGCGCGGTCCGGCATGCCGCTTTCACGCAGCGCATGCACGGTGCGGCTGACGTAATCGAGCGTGGTGCCGTAGCGCCCGCTGGCACAGCCGAACACGGTTTTGACGACATCGTCGTGCAACTTGCCGGTGTAGCTCGGCACGTCGCGGCGCATCACGAACGCCAGCGCGTCGACGCGGCGGCCGTCGGCGAGCACGCACGGCAGCCACGCCGGCCGGTACGAGCCCATGGCCATTTCGCGGCGCCAGAGCGCTTCGAGATGCGGCATCGAGCCTTCGGCCGCGAGCCGGAACGCGATGCCGGTGCACGAACCGCCGCGATCGAGCGCGAGCACGAGGCCGGGCTGCTCGGGCGTGCCGCGATTCACGCGCGACCATAGATAGAGGCCACGATGGTAGCCGTGAACTCGCGATCGGGTTGCTTCGACGGTGGGCAGGCCGGGGTTCCAGATCAGCGACCCATAGCCGAACAGCCAGAGATCGCTCTGGCGGTCCCAGTCGCGCAGCGTGCAGTCGAGCGATGCGCGCAATTCCTCGTCCGTCAGCAGCCGCGATTCGCCGAGCACCGGTGGGTAGTCCGGGCAGGGCGTTCGGGTGTCTGCTTCAGGGGATGAGGTGCTCACGATGGGTTTTGAACGGGGTGGACGTTAGCGGCTCGGCTGCGATCGCCGCCTACTGGTACGGATCGGGAAACCCGAGCTTGGCGAGGATTTCCGTTTCGATCGCTTCCATTTCCTCGGCTTCTTCCTCGACTTCGTGGTCGTAGCCCTGGGCGTGGAGTGTGCCGTGCACGAGCAGATGCGCGTAGTGCGCGACGAGCGGCTTGCCCTGCTCGGCGGCTTCTTTTTCGACCACCGGGCAGCACAGGATCAGGTCGCCCGTCACCGGATCGTCTTCGGATTCGGCGTAGGCAAAGGTCAGCACGTTGGTCGAATAATCCTTGCCGCGATAGGTGCGGTTCAGCGTGCGGCCTTCTTCGGCATCGACGAACCGCACCGTCAATTCACCGTCCGCGAAGAGCGCCGCCTTGATCCAGCCGGCCACGGTGGCGCGCGAAAGCAGCGCCTTGTGTTCCGGCCAGGCCTTGGCGGCGGGGAATTGCAGATTCAACGTCAGTTTCGGGGCGCGGCTCATGCGGTTTCGTCGTGTTGCGTCTTTTACGTTGGTTGCGGCTGCGGGCGCTTAGCGTGAATCCGCCGGACTGGCGGTTTTCTGCGAATGCGCATCGTACGCCTCCACAATTCGCGCGACCAGCGGATGCCGCACCACGTCAGCGCTCGTAAAGCGCGTGAGCGCGATGCCGCGCACGTCGGCCAGCACCTGCTGCGCTTCGATCAGCCCGCTCTTGTGGCCGCGCGGCAAGTCGACCTGGGTCGTGTCGCCGGTGACCACCGCCTTCGAGCCGAAGCCGATCCGCGTGAGGAACATCTTCATCTGTTCGGGCGTGGTGTTCTGCGCCTCGTCGAGGATGATGAACGCGTGGTTCAGCGTGCGGCCGCGCATGTACGCGAGCGGCGCGATTTCGATCATCTGCCGCTCGAACATCTTGGCGGTCTTGTCGAAGCCGAGCAGATCGTACAGCGCGTCGTACAAAGGACGCAGATACGGATCGACCTTTTGCGCCAGATCGCCCGGCAGGAAGCCGAGGCGCTCGCCCGCTTCCACAGCCGGACGCGTCAGCACGATGCGTTTGACCTGATCGCGCTCCAGCGCGTCCACCGCGCAGGCCACCGCCAGATAGGTCTTGCCGGTGCCGGCCGGGCCGATGCCGAAGGTCACGTCGTGCGAGATGATCTGCTTCAGATACTCGCGCTGCGCCGGCGTGCGGCCGCGCAGATCCGCGCGCCGCGTGTACAGCTTCGGGCCGAGTTCTTCGACGTCGTCGTCCACGGCGTCGGCGGGCTGGTCGAACGGATGATCCGGATTGCCCGGGAAACGCGGGTCTATCGCTTCCGTGCCGTGTCCGTTGCCGTTCGCGCGATGCCGCGCGGGCTGACGGACTTCAACGAGCGCAAGCTGGATGTCGTCGACCGACAGCGGCTTCTGTGAGTTGTCGTAGAACTTTTCGAGCGCGGTGAGCGCGAGTTTCGCGCCGCGTCCACGAATCGTAATGCGGTGGCCACGGCGTTGCAGCGTCACGTCGAGCGCCTGCTCGATCTGGCGCAGATTTTCGTCGAGCGGGCCGCAGAGGTTGGCGAGCCGCGCGTTGTCTTCACGCGGTGCGGTGAATTCCAGATGCTGCTGAGTGGTCTTCAAGGCGGTGGTTCGATCCTGTCGGTTTCGATACGCGGGTTGCTTCGCGGATTTGCGTCGCGGGTTGGCGTCGCTCAGTGGGTCGTGGCCGGTGCGTCGTCATGCACCAGCACGAGCTCGCCACGTAGCGAATGTGGGTACGCTTTGACGATTTTCACGTCCACCATCTGGCCGATCAGCCGTGCGTGCGACGCGACCGGCGCCGGGAAATTCACCACCCGGTTGTTCTCGGTGCGGCCCGCGAGTTCGTTCGGGTCCTTGCGCGCCGGGCGCTCGACCAGAATGCGCTCGATCTTGCCGACCATCGAATCGCTAATGCGCTGCACGTTTTCCTCGATGGTGGCCTGCAAATGCTGCAGACGCTTGAGCTTCACCTCACGCGGCGTGTCGTCGTGCAGATTCGCGGCCGGCGTGCCGGGGCGCGGGCTGTAGATGAACGAGAAGCTGGTGTCGTACTTCATCTCGTGCACGAGCGCCATCATCTTGTCGAAGTCTTCTTCCGTCTCACCGGGGAAGCCGACGATCATATCGGTGGAGAGCGACAGGTCGGGGCGGATCGCGCGCAGCTTGCGGATCACCGACTTGTATTCGAGCACCGTGTAGCCGCGCTTCATGGCCATCAGAATGCGGTCCGAGCCGTGCTGCACCGGCAGATGCAGGTGGCTGACGAGCTTCGGCACCTTCGCGTAGGTGTCGATCAGGCGCTGCGTGAATTCTTTCGGATGCGACGTGGTGTAGCGAATCCGTTCAATACCGGGAATATCCGCGACGTATTCGATCAGCGTGGCGAAGTCGGCGATTTCCGACGAATCGAGCGTGAGACCGGCGCGGTAAGCGTTCACGTTCTGGCCGAGCAGCGTGACTTCACGCACGCCCTGATCGGCGAGACCGGCGATTTCGGTCAGCACGTCGTCGAGCGGGCGCGACACTTCTTCGCCGCGCGTGTACGGCACGACGCAGTAGCTGCAGTACTTGCTGCAGCCTTCCATGATCGACACGAACGCGCTCGGTCCGTCCACACGCGCAGGCGGCAGGTGATCGAATTTTTCGATTTCCGGGAACGAGATGTCCACTTGCGCGCGGCCGCTTTCGCGGCGCTTGTCGATCATTTGCGGCAGACGGTGCAGCGTTTGCGGGCCGAACACCAGATCGACATAGGGTGCGCGCGCAACGATCGTCGCGCCTTCCTGGCTCGCCACGCAGCCGCCCACGCCGATAATCAGATTCGGATTCGCTTCTTTCAGTTCGCGCACGCGGCCGAGGTCGGAGAAAACTTTTTCCTGGGCCTTTTCGCGCACCGAGCACGTATTGAACAGAATGACGTCCGCGTCTTCCGGCGTGTCGGTCTTGACGAGTCCTTCAGCCGCGCCGAGTACGTCGACCATCTTGTCGGAGTCGTACTCGTTCATCTGGCAGCCAAAGGTCTTTACATAAACTTTCTTGGTCATCGAATTTCGCCGGTCGCAGTGGTTAACCTGGGGGCGTCGTTTAAAGGTGAAGAGGGGCGAAACGTGCGAGCGGGCCGTGTGGCGACGGTTTGGCCACGCTTTTGGCCGCGCTTTTGGCCATTACCGGGCGGGTTTCGGGCACGTTTGCAGCGTAGCTCAATATTATAGCCCTTCGCGCGATGCGCTTTCCGCCGCCGCCTTGCCGCCCGGCGGCTGCGGCGGCAGGCCCAGCAGCCCTTCCAGTTCGTCCGACACGCGCGCGAAACGCTCACTCAGGAAATCCAGCAATACGCGCACGCGCGGCGCCATGAAGCGGTTGCGATGGTAGAGCGCGTGCAGTGGCGCATCCGGATAACGCCATTGCGGCAGCAGGATTTTCAGGCCGTCGGCGCGCAGGTCCGCTTCCACGTCCCACATCGACTTGATCACGATGCCGTAACCGCGCAGCGCCCATTCGCGGGCGACCGCGCCGTCGTTGGTCTCGCGGGCGGTTTCGAACGGCACGGTGTAGTGCTGCACCTCGTCGCCGCGCGTGAAGCGCCACTCGTTCACCGGCCCGGAGGCGGTGCCGAGCACGATGCAGTCGAAATTCGCCAGGTCGTGCGGATCCTTCGGCTCGCCCTTACGCGCGATGTAATCCGGCGACGCGCACAGCACGCGCCGGTTCGGCGCCAGCTTGCGGGCCACCAGCGAGCTGTCCTGCGGCACGCCGAAGCGGATTGCCAGATCGATATCCTCCTGCACCAGATTCGACAGCGAGTCCGAGAGCGTCAGCGCGAAGGTCACCTCAGGATAGAGCGCGTTGAATTCGTCGAGCCAGTGCATCAGCAGATTGCGGCCGAAGTCCGAGGTCGCCGACACCCGCACCTTGCCGCGCACGACGCCCTGGCCGGCTTGCAGGGCGGCTTCGGCGTCGTCGAGCGATTGCAGCGCCTGACGGCAACAATTCAGGTACAGGCGGCCCTCGTCGGTGAGCCTGAGCTGACGGGTGGTGCGCTCGAACAGCCGCGCTTTGAGGCCGGCTTCCAGCTTGGCGAGGCGCGCGCTGGCGGCGGCCGGCGTCAGGCCCATTTTGCGGCCCGCCGCCGAGAGGCTGCCTTGCTGCGCCGCTTCAACGAACAGGCGGATGTCACCGAGGTTGTCCATGGCCGAGTCTTTCAAAGCAGATTTGATAATGCTTCAAATGCTACGCCAATTATCAAATCGACGCGTGTCCTCGACAATGCCAGCATCGAATTCCTGATGCCGCCCACGCCATGCAACTCGATCACGCGACGATCGTCACCGCCGACCTCGATTCCGCCCGACGTTTTTTCGTCGATGTCGCCGGACTGACCGAGGGCGCGCGTCCGCGGTTCTCGATTAACGGCTATTGGCTGATTCTGTTGAAAAAGTCGTGTTTTGGTTTGGGTCCCGGGCTTCGGCAGTAAGTTTCGAGTTGGGGAGTTCAGCGAGGCGGCGGTCTTGCAACGTGCGACGCCCCCCGTTTCTCGTCATGTAGCTGC
>Ga0255336_100424_pt1 | contig 70026 bp, 59 predicted proteins | sample MeOH1_35cm_T3_17_FD_189102 | JGI IMG/M metagenome (GOLD analysis project Ga0255336, IMG submission 189102) | Sandy soil microbial communities from University of British Columbia, Vancouver, Canada - MeOH1_35cm_T3_179 | ecosystem: Engineered > Artificial ecosystem > Sand microcosm > Unclassified ... | reverse complement strand
AGCAACCGCGCCCCGATAAACAGCGTACCGAACACGGTCAACGAAAGCGCCGCATTCGGCCAATGCTTCGCCGCATAAAATAGCGTAATGAAAGTAGCGATCGACCCAAACCCGGCCGAGCCAAGCGCCAACCCGATCCCATGCGGCAACACGCGAGTAAACACACTTCGGTACGACATGCGCTCGCCGTGCACGATCGGCACCGGTGCAATAGGACGAGCCAGATAAAACCCGAGCGCCGCCAGCAGAATCACCAGAATCCCCAGCGCCGCAAACCCGACCGCGTGCGCAATCGCCACGCCCAGCGGCGCACCGACCGCCAACGCGCCATACGTCGCGATGCCGTTCCACGAAATCACCCGCGCATTGTTGCTTGTGCCCACCCGGCCAATACCCCACAGAATCGCACCCGTGCCGCACAGGCTCTCGCCGAATCCCAGCACGAGTCGGCTGCATACCAGCAACCCGAGGCTCAGCACGGACCAGCGACCACATAGCGCAGCCAGCAACAACAGCACTCCGCTCGCGCCACAACCCAGCAAGCCGATCGTAACGGTCCGCTTCGGCCCCAGCGTATCCGCGGAACGGCCGGCGAGCGGCCGCGATGCCAGCGTCGCCACGTACTGCACGCTAATGGCCGCACCCGCCAGCACGGCGCTGTAACCCAGGTCGTCGTGGACGTAGCCCGGCAACACCGCCAGCGGAATTCCGATCGTCAGATAGCAAAGAAACGTGAAAAAGACGACCGGAATGATCTGCATGGTCGTCGCAAATTCGCTGCGAGGTGTCGCTGAGTCGGTGGACATGGGGAAAACGAGACTTGAATTCGGCGGGAAGGCGTGATTTTCCCATGGAACCGATTCTCTTGCAGGACTTGCTTAATAAATCGTCCCGCAAAAGGCTATTTCAGGCACCCCATAGTGGTCCGCTTTTGCCCCGTCTGGGCCTGCTTTTCCGGCATGAGCAGTCAGAACAGCTCGCCGAAAATTGTCTGTAATGCAATATAAAAATTAAAAATACGGCAAAAATTCAAAATCGCCATAAGTCAACCGCTCCTCAAACCCATCTCGATATCTTTTTGCGGATATGCCCCTCATGCGATCGGCACTATGGGTTGTATTTATTGACGGTGATAGTTTTCAAACCATTCCTGCTGCACGTCCCCGCGGACACAGAACATTCGAGAGTAACGAGACATGACTGAGCCGATTCGCTTCTATCACCGTAACGCGATCCGCGAGATCAAGGACGCGCCTGTCACCCGCACCGTCCTGCAATACCTACGCGAAGACGCGCATTGCACGGGCACCAAGGAAGGCTGCGCCGAAGGCGACTGCGGCGCATGCACGGTCGTGATCGGTGAGCGCAACGCGGCGGGCGGCGTCGACTTCAAGGCGGTCAACGCCTGCATCCAGTTCGTGCCGACGCTCGACGGCAAAGCGCTCTTCACCGTCGAAGACCTGCGCCAGCCGGACGGCTCGCTGCATCCGGTGCAGGAAGCGATGGTCGAATGTCACGGCTCGCAGTGCGGTTTCTGCACGCCGGGCTTCGTCATGTCGATGTGGTCGCTCTACGAAAAGCACGGCCACGAGCACAGCTGCGCCAACAAAACGGTGCCGTCGCGTGAAGTGATCGGCAACGCGTTGACGGGCAACCTGTGCCGCTGCACGGGCTACCGTCCGATCGTCGACGCGGCGGTGCGCATGTTCGAAGCGCCCGCGCCGAAAGCGCCGGTGAATGTCGAGGCACTCGCCAGTACGCTTGCCACGCTCGAGCGCACGGACACATTCCACTATCAGCACGCCGGCCAGCGGTTCGACGCACCGCGCACGGTCGAGGCACTCGCAAAGATCAAGGAAGCCGAACCGGCCACGCGCATTCTCGCCGGCAGCACGGACATCGGCCTGTGGGTCACCAAGCAGATGCGCGAGCTCGGCAACATCGTCTACGTGGGGCAGATCGCGGGGCTGCAGAAGCTCGAAACCAATGGCGAATGGATCGAGATCGGCGCGGGGGTCAGCGTCGAAAGGGCTTACGCGGAGATCGCGAAGCAATATCCCGAACTGAACGAAATGTGGCAACGCTTCGCGTCGCTGCCGATTCGTAACGCCGGCACGCTCGGCGGCAACATTGCCAACGGCTCGCCGATCGGCGATTCGATGCCGGGCCTGATCGCACTCGGCGCGCGTGTGATCGTGCGCGGCGGCGAGATCGAGCGCGAAATGCCGCTCGAAGACTTGTACCTCGCGTATCAGAAGAAAGACATGGCGGAGCACGAGTTTGTCGTCGGGTTGAAGGTGCCGACGCGCACCGGCGTACGCAAGAACCTGCAGTTCCGCACTTACAAGCTGTCCAAGCGTTTCGATTCAGACATCTCGGCCGTATGTGCCGCGTTCTCGTTCATCGCCGACGGCAACCTGATCCGCGAGCCGCGCATCGCATTCGGTGGCATGGCCGCCACGTCCAAACGGGCGACGCACGCGGAAGCGGTGCTACGCGACGCCGAATGGCACGAAGCCACCGCACGGGCGGCGATGCTCGCGCTCGGCAACGACTATGCGCCGTTGTCCGACATGCGCGCGACCAGCAACTATCGCCTCGAATCGGCGAAGAACACGCTGTACCGCTTCTGGCTCGAAACGCGGCCGAACAATCCGCTGCCGAAGAGCGCGCTGGATGTGCGTGCGGTCGCCGCGGCCTGCGCGCCGGCCGGCGTCTGAGAAGCCCAAAGGATACGGAGAACACAACAATGAATCAGCAAGCCGAACCGTTCCTGAAAGACCTTCAGGATCTCGACGACTTCACCCAGGTCCACATCTCGCGTCCGCACGAATCCGCGCATCTGCACGTGAGCGGCCGCGCCACCTACACCGACGACATTCCGACGGTCGCCGGCACGCTGCACGCGGCGCTCGGCCTGTCGTCGAAAGCGCATGCGAAGATCGTCTCGATGTCGCTCGACAAGGTGCGCGCTACGCCGGGCGTGGTCGCGATTTTCACCGCCGACGATATCCCGGGCGTCAACGACGTCGGCCCGATCATCCACGGCGACGATCCGATTCTCGCCGACGGCCTCGTGCAATACATCGGCCAGCCGATCTTCATCGTGGTCGCGACGTCGCATGAAACGGCGCGTCTCGCGGCACGCCGCGCGGAAATCGTCTACGAGGAACTGCCCGCGATCCTCACCGCGCAGCAGGCGCGCGCCGCGAACCAGCACGTCCTGCCGCCGATGAAACTAGCGCGCGGCGAAGCCGGCACGAAGATCGCCCGCGCCGCGCATCGCGAAGCCGGCGAGATGCTGCTCGGCGGTCAGGAGCAGTTCTACCTGGAAGGCCAGATCTCGTACGCGGTCCCGAAGGACGACGACGGCATGCACGTCTATTGTTCGACGCAGCACCCCACCGAAATGCAGCACATGGTCGCGCATGCATTGGGCGTGGCGTCGCATAACGTGCTGATCGAATGCCGCCGGATGGGTGGCGGCTTCGGCGGCAAGGAATCGCAATCGGGGTTGTTCGCGTGCTGCGCGGCGCTCGCCGCGTGGAAGCTGCTGTGCCCGGTGAAACTGCGTCCGGACCGCGACGACGACATGATGGTCACGGGCAAGCGCCACGATTTCCACTACACGTATGAAGTCGGTTACGACGACAAAGGTGTGATCGACGGCGTGACGGTCGACATGACCTCGCGCTGCGGCTTTTCCGCCGACCTGTCCGGTCCGGTGATGACGCGCGCGCTGTGCCACTTCGACAACGCGTACTGGCTCTCCGACGTAACGATCGACGGTTTCTGCGGCAAGACCAACACACAGTCGAACACCGCGTTCCGCGGCTTTGGCGGCCCACAAGGCGCATTCGCGATCGAATACATCATGGACAACGTGGCGCGTTCGGTGGGCGAAGATTCACTCGACGTGCGCCGCCACAATCTGTACGGCAAGACCGAGCGCAATCAGACGCCGTACGGCCAGATCGTCGAAGACAACGTGATCCACGAGTTGATCGACGAACTCGAAGTGACCAGCGAATACCGCGCGCGGCGCGCGGCGATCAACGAGTTCAATGCAAACAACGAAATCCTGAAGAAGGGCATGGCGCTGACGCCGGTCAAGTTCGGCATCGCGTTCAACGTGACCCACTTTAATCAGGCCGGCGCGCTCGTGCACATCTATACCGACGGTTCGGTTCTGGTGAACCACGGCGGCACCGAAATGGGCCAGGGTTTGAACACGAAGGTCGCGCAGGTCGTCGCGCATGAACTGGGCATCGGCTTTAACCGCATTCGCGTCACGGCGACCGACACCAGCAAGATCGCCAATACCTCGGCGACGGCAGCCTCGACGGGCTCAGATCTGAACGGCAAGGCCGCGCAGGACGCCGCGCGCCAGTTGCGCGAACGTCTGTCGGCGTTTGCTGCCGGGCGCTTCGGCGCGGGGCAGGTGAGCGCGTCGGAAGTGCGCTTCGTGCATGACCGGGTCGTGGTGGGCGATTCAGTCGTGCCGTTCGAGGAAGTGATCGCGAAGGCTTACCTGGCGCGTATCCAGCTCTGGTCGGACGGTTTCTACGCGACGCCCAAGCTCTACTGGGATCAATCGAAGCTGCAAGGCCGGCCGTTCTACTACTACTCGTATGGCGCGGCCGTGTCGGAAGTGGTGATCGATACGCTGACCGGCGAAATGCGCGTGTTGCGCGCGGATGCGTTGCACGACGTGGGCGCTTCGCTGAATCCGGCGCTCGACGTCGGCCAGGTGGAGGGCGCCTTCATTCAGGGCATGGGCTGGCTCACGACCGAAGAGCTGTGGTGGAACGCGGGCGGCAAGCTGATGACGCACGCGCCGTCCACCTACAAGATTCCGACCGTCAACGATACGCCGCCCGACTTTCGCGTGCGACTCTTCAAGAACCGCAACGCCGAGGACAGCATCCATCGTTCGAAGGCGACCGGCGAGCCGCCGCTGCTGCTGCCGTTCTCGGTGTTCTTCGCCGTGCGCGACGCGGTGTCGGCAGTCGGCGACCATAAGGTCAATCCGCCGCTGAACGCACCCGCGACCAGCGAGGAAATCCTCAAGGCAGTCGGCGCGGTGCGTGCCGCCACCGCAGCGCCGCGGCAACAAGCGTAGCCGCAGTGTGCCGATGAGCCGAGAAAGCAACGCGTGGACAACACAGTCACTGGAACTGGAATGATCGCCATGAACGATTTTTCGTCCGTTCAGATTGGCCGGCGCAGCGCCGTGCAGATGCCGCGTCCGGCGCCCATGCATATCGTGCTGTTCGGCGCGGGGCACGTCGGGCATGCGCTTATCAAGCTGTTTGGCAGCTTGCCGTGCGTTGTCCAGTGGGTCGACGAGCGCGGCGAACTGTTCGCCGACGAAACGCCCGCCAACGTGCAGATCGAGGCAACCGATACTCCGGATGTGATCGTCGACACGGCGCCGCCGGGCGCGTATTTTCTCGTGATGACGCACAATCACGCGCTCGATTTCTCGCTCGCCGCACGCATCATGCGGCGGCGCGATTTCACCTACTTCGGCATGATCGGTTCGAAGACGAAGCGCGTGAAATTCGAGCGGCGTTTGCTCGATCGCGATGTGGATCCGGACCGGCTCGTGGAGATGACGTGTCCGATCGGTGTGGCCGGTATCGTCGATAAGGCGCCTGCGGCGATTGCCGTGGCGGTCTGCGCGGAGTTACTGCAGATTCGTACGCGGCAGGTGGTGGCGCAGGCCGCCACGCAGAAGCTTTGCGCGAGCGTTTGAAGAACAACGGTAGAAATTAGCCGGCCAGCACGAGGCGCTCAACGGGCGCTCCTCGAACTGCAAACCTGAACGTCGACCCGCTCAGCCCGCTGTGGCTGACGTTTCCTTTTGCGGCGCCCGCTTCGTGCGCCGCACCTTCTGCGCGACCAGTCCGTCCGACACCTGGGACATCAGCGCACGCAGCCAGCCGACATCGCTCGGCCGGTCCGGCTGTGGATGCCACAGCTGATAGCACTTGATGCGCGGAAATGGAATCGGCACCTCGACCACCGCGAGCGGCAGCATGTCCGCGTAGTGCATGGCGAAACGGCGTGTCGTCGTGAAGATCAGATCGGATTGCAGCAGCGTCTGCGGCACCAGCCCGAAGTAGGGCAGCGTGGCGACGATGCGGCGTTCGGCGCGTGCCCGCACAAAGCCCATGTCGATGGCGCCGCTGCTCGCGCCGCTGTACGGCGTTGGCGCGAGATGCGGCGCGGCGAGATACGCTTCGCGCGTGAGCGGCACGCGCGTCAACGGATGATCGGCGCGCATCATGCACACGACAGTATCGGAGAACAGGTCGCTGCGTTCGAAGCGCGGCTCGGGCTTCGGCCAATTGCCGATGACCAGATCGAGTTCGCCGGCATCGAGCGCGGCGGAATGATCGAGCATCGGACTCAGCGAATCGATTTCGAGCCGTGCGTGCGGCGCCGCCTCGCGAAACTGCGCGATCACGGTAGGCATGAAGAAGTCGTTCAGATAATCCGGCGCGGCCACGCGAAAGGTGCGGCGCGAGCGGCCCGGATCGAAGTCGCCATGCGGCGTCGCGACGAAATCGACTTCACGCAGCACGCGTTGCGCAGAGGCGAGCAGCGATTCGCCGTATTCAGTGGGCACCATGCCCGACTTGCCGCGCACGAGAATCGGGTCGTTCAGCGTCTCGCGCAGTTTGCGCAGCGCGGTGCTGATGGCCGGCTGGGTCTGATTCAGACGCAGCGCGGTCTGCGTGACACTACGCTCGACCAGCAGCGTGCGCAGCACGCGCACGAGCCAGATATCGAGGGAGGCGGCGGTGTCGTCCATGATTTGAGCGAGGCGGGGCAAGCGGATCGGATCCGGGAAGCGTCGTGCCGAGCCGCCCGCGAGACGGTTCGCGAGAACGGAGCGCCAACGCGCACGGCGCAAAGGTCATAACCTTAGGCCCGATTGCGGTGTAGCGGCATAGCGGGCACGGTATGGCCGGCATCAGCAGGGCTGTTTCGCCGCGACAAACCCGCCAGGGCTCCGTGGGATCCGTCTCGCGCCCGCTTCAGGCTTACGTATCGCCTACGGCTGATTGTCCACGAGCCCGGAGGGTAGCGTGCTGATCCGTTTGACTTCTTTCGATTCGAGCCAGTTCGGCGTGCGTGCGCAGTACAGCACCATAGGCAGCGCGTCTTCGCCCCAGAACAACTGATCGTTCAGACGGAAGGTCGGCACGCCGTAGACACCCAGGCCGATCGCGTCCGCCGTGTTGCGCTGCAGTTGTGCCCTTACTTCCGGGCTCCTGATGAGTTCCGGTCCGTCGGGCAGACCCACGCGCTCGCACAATTCGGCAAAGGCCTCGTCCGTCGACGGATCGCGGCCTTCGCGCCAGATGAAGCGGAAAATCTCGCGCACGAAATTGACGTCGCCGTTCGCCGCGGTGGCGAGCAACAGCGGTTTCATGGAATCGAAGGGATGAGCCGGCGGCATCTTGTATGGAATGCCGAGCTGTTCCGCGCGAAACAGCGCGTGCCGGTACATGAAGGTGCGCTTCGAGGGCACGCCATAAGCCGGCCGCTGTCCCCAGTGACGATAGAGGTCGTTCAGCACGACCGGCGTGAACACGAAATCGAAGCCCGGCCACTTGTCGTGTTGCTCGAGCAACAGGTACGTGAACGGCGAGACAAAGTCGTAAAACCACAGCGGTTGTCTGGCGTCGATGCCAACGGTCATAAATGTCTCCCGGATTGCTGGTCCGAACGGCGCGTCTGCTGGACCGTCGAAATTGTAATGATCTTACGCGGTGCCGCCCCGGCTTGCACCCGTCAATATGGTTTCGCGGTGCCGTCGTTGGGCGTTTCGTTGGGCGTTTCGCCGATTTCAGCCGCTTCGTTCGCGGCGGACGGCGCGGGCGAGGCGCCGGCTTCGCCGGGCCCGTTGTCCGCGCCTTGCGTTTCATTGCCGGCACCGTCGCGCTGAGTCTCGCGCGGCTGCGTGAGCCGCTGGCGCACGAAGCCGATATGCTCGCGCAGCACGTAAAACTGATCGGCGTAGGCGAGCGGCATCTTCAGACCGTTGACGGATTCTTCGATCGCGTCGAGCCGTTCGAGCAGCGACGCGCGTTCGGTGGGCGAATGGTCGCTGAGCGCGCTGCGTTCGATCGCGATCAGCGCGCCGTACCAGCGATAGATGCGCGATTTCACCCGCCATGCATATAGCGACGGCACGAGACGCAACGCCGGCACCAGCAGCACGATCAGCGGCACCACGACCACCAGCAGCCGGTCGGCGAGACTCGCGAGCCAGAACGGCAAGATCCGGTAGAGGAAGCTCTTGCCCGACTTGTAGTAGCGCGCGGCGTCGTCGCTGATCGGGAAATCGTGTGCGAGCGGCGCGGGGAATTCGCCGGCCCGCTGCAGGATATTCGCCTTGCCGTGCACCTCGCGCGCGGCTTCGATCAACAGATCGGACAGCGCGGGATGCAGCGAGTCGCGCGCCACCAGCTCGGCGGTCGGCGCCACCATATGAATCGGCGCGGACGGCAGATTCTTGCCGAGGTCGAACGCGCCCATCGGCATCGTGAGCTGGGTCAGATAGGGAAAGCGGCGCGTGTAGGCGTCGGCCTGCGAGAAATCGTAGAACTGCACGTTCGGCGTGCGGTAGAGCTTGCCCATTACCGCCGGTTGCGCAGAATCGCCGGCGAGGAACGCCGCGTCGACCTTGCCGGAGACGAGTGCGTCGGCGGCGTCGTCGCCCGAGAGCGGCAGCAGTCTGGTCGCGCCTCCCGGCACGATGCCGTTGGCCTTGAGCAGCGCAAGCGCCAGTTCGCGCGTGCCGCTGCCTTCGGCGCCGACCGCGAGCCGCTCGCCCTTGAATTCGGAGAGCCGCGTGACGGTCGGCCCGTGATAGAAGATCGCCAGCGGCACGTAGGCCACGCTGCCAAGCGACATCAGACCTTCGGCCGCCGGGCCGGGCGCGACGCCGTCCTGCACGAAGCCGACATCCACGTTCGACGTCGGATCGGACAGACGCTTGAGATTCTGCAGCGAGCCTTCCGAAGACAGCACGTTCAGCGTGATGCGGTTGCGCGCCAGAATCTCCTTGTACTTTTGCGCTGCGTTCCAGAAGGTGCTGCCTTCCGGGCCGGCGCTGATCGTCAGCGTGTTGGGCGGGGCCGGCTGGATCAGACGCACGGCGACCCAGATCGCGACGGCGGCGATCAGCAGGATCGGCCCGAACGAGACGGCGAGATCGCGCCAGGAGATCGCGACGAAACGGGCGACGAGACGGGGAGGGCTTTTGCGGCCGGTGGCTGGCTTCATCGGATGACGGTGACGGCTACGGTCGAAAGTGAACAGGGACGGCGCTCTGCGGCGCGCGAACCAGGTGCCGCAGAGCGCCGCGCCGGCTGCCGCGAATGGCGCACGAGCCACGCGGCAGCCGGCGTCGCGCCGATGGTACCTGAGATTGCCCGCACGGCGGCACACGCGGCGGCGGCGCGCACCGACAAACCCGTAACAAATCGTGAACGCCGTGTGACAGCGGTGCGCCCGAACGCGATTCGTGCGTCCCGTTTGACTAAACCCTTTGCGCTTCTGGCCCGGCTAGATTAAATTGTGCATCGCTGCCGCGAACCGACGTTTCGCGCAGCGCGACCCGGCAAGACACACAAGAACTGGGCGCGCTCGCGGACTTCGCGGCTTGCTGGCCTGTCGTACCGCACTGCATGCCCGTCATCGCATGCGGCAACGGCAGCCGGCCTCTCCGCCTCTCGCACACCGTGTCGCAGCCATAGTCGGCCGTCGCTTGGCCGCGCGCCTTGTCGCGCGTGCCCGGCATGGCTGCCGGAAGTCGTACGAAGCCGCTTGTGTATGCGGTCCAATGTGAAGCTAAGGAGAAGAAAAGCTATGAAATCGGTCGGTTTTCTGAAAACGCTGGGCTCGGTTGTGGCAATGGTGGTGGCATGCAATGTGTACGCTCAGGCAAGCGACGCAACGGCAACCGGCACGACCGCCGCGCCGGCTGCCAGCGCCAAGACGGTTAAGAAGGCGAACAGCCAGCTGGGTCGCAAGGTGCGTAGCGCGCTGGCCAAGGCGCAGGGTATCGACGTGTCGAACATCGCCGTGCGCGCTCGTGGCGGCGCGGTGACGCTCACGGGCTCGGTGCCTGACCAAGGCCAGATCGACGCTGCCGGCGACGCCGCCAAGGGCGTCGCCGGCGTGACGTCGGTGTCGAACAAGCTGACCGTTGTGCAGCAGTAAGCAGGTTGTGGCGTCTGGCGCGGGCGGCATCACGCCGCCATGCGCCATCGTGATGCAGGTATGCACCAAGGTTCCGGCAAAAAAACCGGAGCCTTTTTTATTTTAATTTGCCGATTTTTGAAGCGGCGATGATAGATCCCGGCAGTCGCAAGCAGCACGGTGGCGCCGCCACGGCGCGACTGTGCGCTGTGACACATTACTGACGCGTTGCGAAGCGTACTGTCATGCGTAGGGAACCGGAGTCAACGCCATGGAAACCTCGCTTTTGCGCTATACCGATCTACCCATCAGCGATCGGGCGGCTTTCGAACTGGTGTGCGCGCGGCACGGTTTTGCCCCGGCGCATTTCGACATCAGTGCCTGCGCGGATCCGGACGATGCCGCGCACGAGCGCCTCGTCACCGTGCGGCGCGGCGGTTGGGCGCAGTCTTATCACGACCGTCACGGTCAATGGGTCCGGCAGTTCGAGGCCGACCTGACCTGCCGGTTCTTCAAATAGCCGCCGGCCGGTTGCGCCGGCGCGCCGATACCCCTTCGCGGCGGTTCAGGCCAACACGAGGCGCACGCCGACCAGCGTGAGCGTGGCGGCGAGCAGGTTGCGCAACAGCGCGTCCGGCGCGCGCGAGGACAGATAGCTGCCGATCGCGATGCCCGGCAGCGACCCCACCAGCAGCGACAGCAGCATCGACCAGTCGATCGAACCCAGCAGCCAATGACCGGCGCCCGCCAGCAGCGTGAGCGGTACTGCATGCGCGATGTCCGAACCCACGATGCGCGTGGTCGGCAAAAGCGGATAGAGCAACAACAACACCGTCACGCCGATGGCGCCCGCACCGACCGACGTCAGCGACACCAGCACCCCGAGCACCGCACCGGTCAGCATGGTCAGCGCGAGCGTGCGTCCCTGGCGCGGTGTGCGTTGTTTGCGGGCGCCGAGCGCCGCGAGTTGCGGGCGAAACACCAGCGCCACCGCCGTCACCAGCAGCGCCGCGCCGAGCACGATCTGGATCAGGCGGCCGGCGCCCGGCGTGTCCATGCCGTAACGATGCAGCAGGATCAGCGTGATCGTGGCGGCCGGCACGCTGCCGGCGGCGAGGCGCAGGGTGATCTGCCAGTCGACGGAGCCTTTCAGGCCGTGCACGAGCGTGCCGGTCGCCTTGGTGGCCGCCGCGTACAGCAGGTCGGTGCCGACGGCGGTGGCCGGATGCACGTTGAATAGCAGGACCAGGATCGGCGTCATCAGCGAGCCGCCGCCGACGCCCGTCAGTCCGACCAGAAAGCCGACGAACAGGCCGGAGACGGAGTACAGCAGATCGATGTGGGGAAGAGCCATTGAGCGGACCGCTGACGGTCGGGTGGGTTGGACGGATCAGGCGGCAAAGGCCTGTGCGCCTACCTTCGACAGTCGATGGAGGGCGGCGGCCAGGCCGCCGCGGCGCGGCGAAAGCCGCTATTGTCGCAAAACTGCCGCGTTCGCGTACGAAGCGACGTGCTGCGCCGCCCGCGAGCGTGATGGCGCCCGCCCTGCCTCCCCGCTCAAAGCGCCCGGCGAATCTCCACGACGCCGAACGCCGCCAGCGTGACCCCCACGATCCGGTCTATGGCGACGCGCAGTTTGCTGCCGATCGCATGGCGCGCGAGCGACACCACGGTGACGAGGAAGCACCACCACGCGATCGAGCCGCAAAATACGCCGCCTACGGTGGTCAGCGCAATGCTCGATGAAAACGCGCCGCGCGGGGCGAGTGTGGTGAACAGCGCGGCGAACATGATGACCGTTTGCGGATTGGTCAGCGTGAGCAGCAACGAACTCGCATAGGCGCGCAGGGCGCCGGCGCGGCCCACCTGCGCGAGCTTGCCGTTGCCGTTTGTTGCGTCGCCTGTCGGGCCATTTGCCGCGTCGGCGGGAGCTTTCTGGAGCAGCGTGCGCACGCCCAGGTACAACAGGAACAACCCGGCGAGCAGATGCAGCGGGCGGTCATACGCGAGCATGAACTGCGAGATGCCGACGAGGCCAAGCGCCGCGATCAAACCATATGCCGCGTCGCCGGTCGCGATGCCGAAGCCGATCGCGAGTCCGGCGCGCGGGCCGCCGGTCAGTGTGCGGCGGATGCACAGCATGCCCATCGGGCCGACCGGCGCGGCAATGGCGAGCCCGACGCCCGCAGCGGTAAAGAAGAGACTGGTGGTGGACATGGTTATCCCGGCTCGATTGTTCTGGTTCGTCCTGCGCTTCGTGTTTTGCCGACATGCACGCAGCCGGCGAGCCGTTCAGCATAGCGAGAGCGGAAACACCGGGCAAGTGCGCGTATCAGCATCGGCTCAATCGATTCGATCGGGTTTGCGATCCCGCCGTGTTGCTGGTGAGTCTCGGCGTATGTCTCGTGCTAACGGGTAATGCTATTTCGCATAGCCATTACGCGAATCAGGCACAGCGGCATTCAAACACGGGCAAGCGGATTCGTTTATTCGCGGAACCGGATTTCCGCGATATTCTCCGCGAACGCGATCGTAGGATGTGTTCGCCGCTTCGATGTGGACGGAGTTCTGTTTTATCTCCGGTCCAACGGCATGACAATGGAGGTAATGACGGTGGCCATCGGAACGCGCTGGCCGAAGATGCAGGATGTGGCACTACAGGAATTTCGTTCTGGATGAATGCCCGCCTCGCTGCGGCGGGCCTGCTCATGCGGTCTTCCTAGTGCTTCTTCGCGGTCGCCGAGGTGCTCGGCGCGACGCGGATCGGCGGCGCGCCAGATGGCGAGGTGGCAGGCGCCGGTTTCTTCGCCTGCTTCGGTTTCTTCACTTCGCGATTACTGCGCATTTGACCTTTTGCCATGATGGACTCCCCAATTGGCGGTTATTGCTCCGCATAGGAGCAATAACCTAGTGTGCGCCTCTTTTGTCCGCTCAGGCAAAGAATCTAAACGATCCGACTCCTTCGCCAGGTCTGCGACGGTAATTCGCCGAACTGTCCGCGATACTCGTTGGAGAAATTCCCGAAATGCCAGAACCCCCACCGCGTGGCGACCTCCGTCACCGAACCGGAGCCGCGCAATTCACGGCGCACGTGATCGAGCCGAACAGCTCGCATATAAGCGGACGGATTGACTCCGAGCGTATCTTCGAACGCGTATTGCAAAGTACGTCGGCTCGCGCGAAACCGCGCGCACAACTCCGCGACGGAAAGCGGACAATCCGGCGACTCCTCGATCAGCTCACGAACGCCGCGCACCAATTGCCAGTTCCGCGCAGTGCGTGCCTCGACATTCCCATGCGGATCGGCATCGCGCAGATCCTGCAAAACATCGGCGAGACCGAATATCACCGACTTCTCGAACGCCGCGGCCACGCCGGCGTCGTCGAGCAAAGTGGGTGTGGCCGCGACCGTGTCGAGCAACTGCTTCAGCACTTCGCGAAAGTCTTGCAGTTTCGCGGGATCGACATTCAACACGCCAGGCTTCGCACCCAGTAGCAACGTTATTTCGTCGAGTTGCGAACGCACCAGAGGATCGCCGAGCGCAGCCGGATCGATTTCGAGGTTCACCACGACGTGCCTGTCGGGCGACAGAAACTCGAAACCGCCGTCGCCGGAGAACACGTGCAAGCCGTCGCGGTGACTCGTCTGTCCGCACAACAACGCGTGCCCTTCGAGCTGAAACGGAATGCCCACGGCGACCCTGGATGCGGCTACCTGGCCGCGCTGATAGACCGTGCGGTTCAGGCGCTCGACGAGTACCCGCACGCCGCCCGCGTGGCATGAACTCACCGAGCCGTCGAAGGCGCCGCGCGAGATCTGGCAATAGCTCTGGTTCCACGCGTCGAGCAACATCGCCTGCTCATCGATGTTGCGGCAACAACGAATCTCGACCGCGCCGCTCGTCTGATTGACCGCCTGCATAGTATCTCCCGATTCCGATGGCGCTCCCCGAAAGCCTCGTGCCGACCAGTGTATGCGAAAAAAAAGCCGTGCCGTGCCGTGGCGTTGACGGGGACCGTCTGCGCCCACGGGCGGGCATCCGGAAACAGTCGTCGCATGGTATTTGCCGGCGGCCGGATTTTTACGGGATTTTTATTTTTTGCCAATTTTGGATAGTCGCCGCTTTTTGCCGCCCCTACTTTGTGCACAACGCAATGCACCAGAAAGGGAGTCACGCATGAGCAGACCGACAGGCAGGCTGGAAGGCAAGATCGCAATCGTGTCGGGCGGTGCAACGGGCGCGGGCGGCGCGGCCTCGTTGCTGTTCGCGCAGGAAGGCGCGCAGGTCGCCGTTGTCGATATCAATACGGATGCCGGCGAGGAAGTGGTGACGCGGATTCGCGCGGCAGGCGGCAGCGCCGAACTGTTCGCCGTCGACGTGTCGAAGCGCGCGGCCGTCGATGCCGCCGTGGCCGGCATCATGGCGCGCTTCGGGCGTATCGACGTGCTGTTCAATCACGCCGGCAGCATCGTCGTGAAGCCGTTCGTCGATACCACCGACGAAGACTACGACTGGCTCATGAACGTGAACGTGAAGAGCATGTTCATGATGACGCGGGCCGTGCTGCCGCACATGCTCGCGGCGGGCGGCGGCTCGATCGTGTGTACGGCGTCGATCTCCTCGGTGGCGGCAACGCCGCTCGAAGTGCTCTATTGCACCACCAAAGGCGCATGTGCGATGTTCGCGCGCGCCATCGCCGTCGAGTATCGCGACCGCGGGATTCGCTGCAATGCCGTGTGCCCCGGCTTTATCGACACGCCGCATGGGCGCCGCGAAATCAGCGCGCTGGCGAAGTACGGCTTCGACGCGAGCGAAGCCGCCTTGTCGGTGCAGCAGGGACGCCTGTGCGCGCCGGAAGAAGTGGCGCGCGCCGCGCTCTTTCTCGCTAGCGACGACGCGAGTTTCGTCAATGGCGCGCACCTGTACGTCGATAACTGCTTCACGGCCGCCTAGTCATCCGCTTTGCTTTGCGCGGCCACGCCGTTGAACCGGCTCGCCGGTTGGCCGCTTCGTCATAACCTGTTCAAAGGATCGCGTCATGGACATCAACACGGCCTTGCCGTCGGCGGAGTCCGCCGACAACGACGTCAAGCTGTTGCACAAGATGGGTTACGCGCAGGAACTGTCCCGGCGCATGGGGGCGTTCTCGAACTTCGCGGTGTCGTTCTCGCTGATCTGCATTCTGTCGGGCGGCATCACGTCGTTCCAGATGGGCCTGTCGGCGGCGGGCGGAGCGTCGATCGGACTCGGCTGGCCGCTCGGCTCGCTGTTCGCGCTGGTGGTAGCCGCGGCGATGGCGCAGATCGCTTCGTCTTATCCGACCGCGGGCGGCCTCTATCACTGGAGTTCGATTCTCGGCGGCAAGACGTGGGGTTGGCTGACCGCCTGGCTGAATCTGCTAGGCCTCGTGTTCGTGGTCGCCGCGATCAACTACGGCACCTATGATCCGTTCTTCCGCACGCTGATCGCGCCGATGTTCGGTGTGAAACCCGAAGCGCTCGGCTGGTGGCAACAAACGCTGTTTCTGACCGTGATCACCGCGTCGCAAGCGTTCCTCAATCATCGCGGCATTCGCATCACGAGCAAGATCACCGACCTGTCGGGCTATCTGATCTTCGCGGTGACAATTCTGCTGGTGGGGGCGCTGCTGTTGTATTCGCCGGTCAGGATCGATCTGTCGCGGCTCTATACGTTCACCAATTTCACCGGCGTGGACGGCGGCGCGTGGCCGAAGCAGACCATGGCGATGGCGTTTCTCTCAGGCCTCCTGCTGACCGCTTATACGATTACCGGCTTCGACGCGTCGGCGCATACCTCGGAGGAGACGCACGAGGCGGCGCGCAACGTGCCGCGCGGGATCGTCGGCTCGGTGTTCTGGTCGACCACCTTCGGTTACGTGATGGTGTGCGCGTTCGTGCTGGTCATGCCGGATATCGGCGCGGCAGTGAAGCAGGGCACGGGTTTCTTCGAAGCGATCCTTGCGCCGATTCCGGGGCCGCTGCGCATTGTGATCGAACTGCTGATGTTCTTCATCAACTACGTATGCGGTCTTGCGGCGGTCACTTCCACGTCGCGCATGATGTTCGCGTTTGCTCGCGACGGCGGCCTGCCCGCGTCGAAGTGGCTGCGTAAAGTGAACGCCGCGCATCGCACGCCGGGCGCCGCGATCTGGACCTCGGCGGTGCTGGCGATCGTCGTCACGCTGTACGGCGATGCCTTCACCGTGCTGAGCGCAGGCAGTGCCGTGTTCCTGTTCATCTCGTACGCCTTGCCGATTGCGGCCGGCATTCTCGCCGAAGGCCGCACGTGGAACGAGAAAGGCCCGTTCCAGTTGGGCATGCTCTCGAAGCCTTTCGCGGTGGCGGCGGTGATCGGCGCACTGGTGCTCGCCTACGTCGGCATGCAGCCGCCGAATCAGAAGGTGGTCTATGTGATTGTCGGCTTGCTCGCGGTTCTGCTGACCATCTGGTATGGCGCGGGTGTGCGCAAGAGTTTCGCCGGGCCGCCGATCGGCAAGGTGTCGAAGGAACGCGAAAGCGAACTGCGCGGCATGGAGGGGCAGCTAGGAGAAGGGTGAGAGTGGGGTGAGAGGGGTTGCTGCGAACTCGCAGTTGCCTCGCATGTCCCGAGCGTAAAAAAACGTCAGCCGACCCTCGAGCCGGCTGACGTTCTATCACGTCTGTCGAGTACCCGAATCCGGGTACGTCGGGCGCGTGGCTTACATGCCGACATATCCCACCGGCGTCGTCGCGTTGGCTCGCGCCACCGACGCGTTGTTCGACACCACATACACCGGCGATTCGGTCAGGTTGAGCTTCAGCACACCGTCGATGTAATTCGCATTGGTCGCGTTGCCCATCATGTCGATCACCTTGACCGTGCCGTTCGTGCCGGGCCCGTCGACGTTGAGGCTGTACGCGACGCCATAGCTCGAACTGAAGCCCGCGCTCGCGCTCCACACGTCGTTGTTGTGCGCCCACAGAGCGGTAATCACCGCGCCGTTGCCCACCTGCTGGAACGCGTAGGCGTAGACGCCGGTCGGCGTGCCGTTCACCGGACCGAGCGTCGTGGTGCCGTCGAGCGTGCGCGTCATCGCGCTGATCGCCATTGCCACCGGCTTTGGACTGATGTTGGTCGCGCCGAATGCGCCTTGCGGATTGCTCAGGTCGAAGAAGGTGCCGTAGCCGACTTCATCCGGATAGTCCGCGCCGTAGAACACGTAGGTCTGATCCGCGCCTTCGCCGAGCGTGATGATGTGCATGCGCGCCGCAACCGCCGCCTGTGCGTACAGCACGTTGGCGGTCGGATAGTTCGGACCGTACGAGGTGCCGAGGTCGTAGCTGATGCCTGCTTCCGTCGAAAACAGATGCATGCCGGTACGGTAGTCGGTGGCCATTTCCGCGCGCAGGTTGCGCATCTGGCCGCGCAGCGAACCGGAGGCGGTGGACGGGTCGCTGTCATAGCGCTCGGGCGGATGCGACGGCGAGGTTCCAGCGTCATAGTAGCCGTGCGTGGCGACCGCGTCGATGTACTGGCCGAAGCCGAGCGGCGCAAGGCGTTTCAGGTGCGAGGTGGTCAGGCTCGGGAAGGCGTCGGCCGGGCCCATCACCATCGCGTGCGGATCGGTCGAATGAATGCCCTGGTAGACGGCCTTGTACAACGCGACGAAGTTCGCGTCGGTGTCGGTCCACATCTGATTCGGCTCCCACGTCACCTGATAGTAGTTCGCCGACTGGGTCGGGAAGTACGCGGCGCGAATCGCGTTCGATTCCGTGCCCACCCGGCTCATGTAGCTCTGGTAGTACGAAATATCTGCGGGCAGCGTGGTGTCGTCCTGGAAGGCGCCGGTGCTGCTGGCCCAGGCCGGAATGCCGTCGAGACGGATCAGCCGCATCACGTTGCTGTTCTTGTAGAACGGATCGAGATTGTCGGCCGACGGGTTGAACGTGTTCGGGCCGCTCGGTTCCATGGTGGAGAGCTGACGGTCGTCGATGGTCGACGAAATGCCGAGCGCGGCAAGCAGCGGACCGTTGTCGTTCGCGCCCTGCATGCCGAAGCGATGCTGCTCCTCGCGCGCATACGTGACGGCCGGCACGGCGCCGGACAGATTCGGCGTGACGCCGAAAGTCGCGATACCCACCGGACGCGTACCGGCCTGCGGCAACTGTCCACCATTTTTGGCCAGCGTGCCCGTTGCCGCGAAATAGCCGGCGAGCGTCGAGGTGCAGTTGAACGTAATGGTCTTCGCGCCGCTCGGCACGGCGGTGGTGCCGCTCGCGGCAACGCGGCCGAGCGTGTCGGTGACGGCCCAGTTCAGCGTATCCGCAGCCGGCGCGTCGGTGTTGAAAGCGAGCTGGAAAGTGCTGCCGGACGCAAAGATGCGCGTGCCGTCCGCACTGGGCGTATCCGCGGAGATCGTCGCGCTGCCCGAGCCTGCCGACGTGGTGGGCGAGGCGCAGCTCATGGCCGCGGTGCCGCCCGTGGCGTTCAGCGCAACGGTGCCGGTGCTGGCGTTCCCTGCGGCAGACGTGCTGGCCGAACTGGCCGGACTGCTGGTGCCGCCGGTGCCGTTGGCCTGATTGGCCGAGGCGCCGCCGGCGCTGTCACCACCACCGCCGCCGCCGCATGCGGCGAGTGCGAGGGACAGTGTCGAAAGTAGGAGTAGTTGCGTTTTCATCAATCCGTAAGCAATGCGTTGGCTGATCATTCGTCCGTGTCCTCGCGCAAAGCGCGTTGGGAGGCGGAGCGAACATCGAGGTTCATTTGCAAGCCAGCCGATGACCGAGGCTTCGACACTGGCGTCCTGGGTGCGCAGCGTTGCAACTGCGCGAAGGTGATGCCTTCCCGGGTTGTCGGCCTCGAACGCGTTTCTCCGCAGAGAAACGTTTGCCGTACGAAGCCGGGCCGCTGACGCGAGCGGGTTTGGCGGAATCGGCCGACCGGCGAAGGTACGACGAAAACGGCCAGCGCGTTGAGGAACAGCGCGATCCAGATCGCAATACCTGAGTTCATGGCGCTAGCCGATGAACTTTTTACTGTCCTGTAAGCTGGAGATGCTCAATTTGGGAAGAATCGACCGCAACAATACGCATTAGTAGGCTTAAAAGAAGTAACGAGTCGTTACGTATGAACATTAATGCAGTACTAATTGCTTTTATCTTATGAAAAGATCTGTCAGGTGAAACCTGTCTTTTTCCGCCATGGCGAATTGGGGTCGTAATTTGTTGAAACGGATACCTAACTATCCAGCTCCACCAATCCACTGAGAAATGGGCGCTAGCGCTCATTGGCCAGCGGAAAAAGTCTTGGGCTTGGCGTAAAAGTACTTGATCTTGGGTGTAAGGTTTCCTCGCGACATGGACTTCGCGGCGGAACTGTCGCTGTTTTACGGAGGCCATGACGCGTTCCCAAACAGGAGCGCGTCATACACGACGATGGATACCGACGTTATTGGGGGTCCGGAATAACGGGGGCGGTATCCCATCCGCTGCGCAAAAAAAAGCGGTTATGCAGAGAGATCAATCGTGAGGATTCTTCAACTGGTTCATGCACCGCGATTGTCCGGCGCAGAAGTACTCGTAAAAGGGTTGGCCATTCATCATCAGCGCGGCGGCCATGAGGTCTGCATGACGTCGCTGCTCCCACAGCAGGACGATTTCGCCGACATTCGCGCCGAACTTCAGGCCGCGGGCGTCACCTGTCTGTTTCCCGAGGTTCGCTACGGCAGGGTAGGCAAACTGCTGCATCTGTATCGCGTGGTGCGGCGTTTCCAGCCCGACTTCATCGTGGCTCACGCGACGCTTGCGGCGCTGTACGTACGCCTTCTGCCGGTCCACACGCCGATTGCCTGGGTCATGCATTCCGGCGTCAACGACTTCGAGAACGGCGCGCTCAAGCGGGCCGAGCGCCTGCTCTCGCGACGGGCGAGAGCGATCATCGGCGTATCGCAGCAGAATATCGACGACTACCTGCGCGAGATCGGCCGGCATCCGTCCATGGTCGTGATTCCGAATGGCGTGGACGCGCAACTGTTCTCCGGAGCCAACGACGCCTGCACGCCGGATATCGAGGCGCATCCGAAGCAGATCGTTCAGCTCGGCCGGTATATCGAAGGCAAGAGCCAGCTCGACACGATCCGTGCGTTCCAACGCGTGCTGCAAGCGGAGCCGGAGGCTCGCCTGCTATTGTGCGGTGTCGTGGAAGATCTGGACTATCACAGGGCGGTGCTGTCGCTCGTCCGCGAGCTCGGGTTGGAAAGCCGGGTGACCGTGGGCGGACCGCGCTCCGACGTCGCCGCGATTCTGCGCGCCTCGCGCGTCTTTGCCATGCCGTCGCGTTTCGAAGCGCAAAGCATCGGTTTTCTGGAGGCGCTTGCCTCGGGTATTCCTGTCGTGGCGAGCCGGATTCCGTCTTTCGGCTTTGCGAGCGCTTTTGCCGGCGTCGACCTCGTCGATACGACCGACCCGGAAGCCTACGGCGGCGCCCTGCTGAGCGCGCTCGGCACGCCGCGCGCGAACCGGCAACTGGCCGGCTACACGCTGCACGACACGGCGGACCGTTATATGACGATCGCGCGGAAGTTCGTTCAGCCGCTCCAGGTTTCGGCCTGACGCCGGCCGGATCGGCCGGCCCGCACGCTACTGCGCGAGCCGGTCGATGCGCACTGTCTCCGAGAAAAGCCCCGGCAGCTTGCCGAGTTCCTGAGCTTCGCCCAAGACGAGTCCGTTTCCTGACGGATAGCGCGACAACGCTGGCGCACCGCCGGTGAAATAGAAATCGCCGAGGGTGGCGTCGGTGCGTCGAAACAGCACGAGTGCGGTCCCCTGTTTGTCGCGCACGAATGCTGGGAAGACATCCGACCACGACAATCCATGCAATGTCGCCACCTGAGCCGGTGTACTGCCCGCGCCGCTCATGTCGAGCGTGGCGACGTCGATCATCGCTTCTTCGCTCGATTCGTCGAGATGCGGCGTCAGCAGAATCAATGTGTTGCTGTCGCGGCCATGCACCGCGCCCATCGTCACTTTCACGAAGTCGGGGACGAAACTCGCTGGCAAGACGTTGCGCTCGCCGAGGGTCATGCGTGCACCCTCGTTGGCGACGGGAGTGAGCGCGAGGCGTCCGTTCGCGCTGTCCACCGCGACCAGCGCGGCGCGCGTGCCCGCCGTCTCACGCACCAGCAGGTTGACGTTCTGCGGCAGGCTTCTGGCCTGTGCCCAGAGCGTCGGCGCGGATCCCACCGAGCCTCCCGATCCTTGCGGCGACGCCACCCACAGATCGAGTCCGCTGTCGGTCCGCTTCTGCGCGATCAGCACGCTGGCCCGTCCCGTAGCGGTGAAGTCCGCAGCCACGTATTGCTGCGTCAGTTCCGGCCTGAATGCATTGCTCGTTTGCAGCCACAGGTGCGGTGCCTCGAAGTGGTCGCCAGCACTGCGAAGCAACCAGAACGCGGTCCCGCCCTCGCGTGCAGCGACGATCATCAGGTCCGCCTTGCCGTCGCCGTCGAAATCGCCGAGCAGGAAGCGCACGCTGTCGAAGCACAGTCTGTCGCCGGCGCAACTCGGCGCGGTGGCCTGCGGATCGAACGGCACGACGTTGGCGTACCACAGCGCGGGCGGCGACGCCTTGGCGAGCGACGCGGCATACACGTTAAAGCCCGGGCCGTCGTGTTGCCGCTGGACGTACACCACGGACTGCTCGCCCGAACCGGCGACGTCGCCCGTCATCGCCGTGGCGAGCCTCAGATCGTTCGCCTGGGTGCGTTGCGTGGTGGCCCAGCGGTAGCGCGTGGTGAGCGCGGTGCAGCCGCGCATGGTCAGCTTGCCGTCGTTTTCGCCGAGGCAGTGGCGCATCGGCGTATAGACGAGGCCGAAGTCCCACGGCGTCCAGCGCTGCGCCACGTCCCATTGATCGCAGGTCTCGGCGACCAGATAGCCGTCGCGCTCGGCAATGCATTGCGAAGTCGCGGCGCTCACGAGCGCCGCGTTGCGAGCGTTGCCGGGATAGACGGTTAGCGGATCCCATCGCCATTGCTGAGCCGGCGAACCAGTGCACGCGGCGAGTGTCGGCGCGCGTCCCGGACCGGCGGAGCTGAGGCAGCGGCTCGCCGCCGCGTTGAAGAGTTGAAGCGGATGAGACACGAAATCCGGTACGCGGCGATCGGTGCGATCGGCAAACGCATAGCGGCGCGAAATCCAGTTGCCGTCCCATTGAAACTCACCGAACACATGCGACGATTCGCTGCCGTCGATCGAAAAATAACTGGCGACGATGTCGCGCTTGCGCTGCACTTCGGCCGCGGGAAGGTTGCCCGGCCAGCCGCCGGTCGGATAGGTGACGTGATAGACGATCGGCACGCTCTTGCCGAGCGTCTGGGCGACATGGCGGGTGATACGCGCGGCGTAGATATGATCGGGGTGCTCGATAAACGGTACGGTATCCGGATTGAGCGTATAGATCAGCGTGGCCTGCGCGAGTATCGCTTTCAAGGTGGCCGACAAGGCATCGCGATCGTACTTCACGCGCACGGAGCCGTCCGCGTTCATTGGATAAGTGGAGAGCGTGGCGTGCTGTTCCCACAGCAGGCCGAGCGGTTCGCGGCCGCCGCGCACGCCGCCGCCTGGCAGGCGCAGTTCGAGCAGGCGCACTTGCGGCCTCGCCTTGAGCACCATCTGATGCACGAGCTTGCCGGCAATCGTCACGTTGGATTCGAGCCATTCGTCAGGCACGCCCGCCATGCGTGCGTAAGCGAGACGCGAAGCCCGCTCGCGGGTTTGAACGTAGGCGAAGTCCGCGCCGTTGGCGCCGCCGATCAGATGCACGGTGGTGATGCACCATCCCGCGTCGAGACGCTCGCTGATGGCGGGGTCCACAAAAAGCAGATCGTCATCGAGATGCGCGACCACGGTGACCAGCGTGCCGGCGCCGCAGTCTGCCGCGTGTGCGGATGCTGGCAGGAAGGCGAAGACGAACAGCGCGAAGCATGCAATGAATGAATCGCGAACGAGCCTGATTGCCGATGGTCGCATAGTGATTCGAGTCCTGACGATGAGCTCGAATCATACTGTAGCGGCCATAGCCGCCACGTTACCGAACTCACAATCGGCGTCACATTGCGCTCCGGCATGGACGCAGGCACGCATGCCTGCCTGCTCGCGCGTTAGCGGAAATAGGCTTTGGTGTTGTCGTGGACGTCCGCTCGCGCCAGCAGTTCCTCCGGCGCGAGCCACGCATATTCGCTGTGCTGCTCGGGGCGTCCGAGCGGCGCCGTGCCCGCGAGCGTGAGCGCATAGGCGAGCACAATGTAGTGAGTCGACACGTCCGGCTCGCCCGCGAAGTTGTCGCTGTAGTGATGTTCGAACACGCCTTCGAAGCGCGCCATCGAGCGCGCCAGATTCGCAATGCCTAACTCCGCATCGGCGATGCGCGCGAAAGCGGCGTCGAGTGTTTCGTCTTTGTGAATGCGGCCGCCGGGAACGAACCAGGTGCCGCGAGCAGGGCGGTTACGGCGGCGGCCGATCAGCACGCGCCCGCGCGTATCGCTGACGATCAGATCGAACGCGACCAGAGGCGTGAGGCGGACCACGTCCAGGAAATCGATCTCGGTCAGCATGTCTTCTCCCGCGGTTGCCACGCCGCTCGGGCGCGCCTGTTCTGGGCGGCTCCGAAGCGACGTCGGGCGTTCGTCACGATTCGCTAGTAGTCGCGATGGTGATCATCGTTCCGTGTGAGCCGGCCCGACACGTTCGCCAGAAAGAGCGCGAGCAGAATCGCGCCGATCGTCGCGAAGAGAAACGCGCCGATCATCGCGGCCAGTACCAGCATCATCCATGCAAGGCCGTTCATGTTTCGGCTCCGGCGTGTTGACAGCCATGCTATCGTGCCCCCGCCTGCATACTATGTGCGCCAGTAGCCGCAGAGCCTGTCACATCACGCCGAAGTATCGTCACATCGCGCCGCTAACGGGCCACATAACCCTCGGGTGTCATGACCGCGTCCCTGAAAACGTCGGCGTTGCCGGAGACCACGTAGACCGGCGCCGGCGAGAGTTTCACGCTTGCCACGCCGTCGCGGTACGGCAAGGTCGTCGCGTTGCCCATCATGTCGAACACCGTCACTTCTCCGGTGCTGCCGGGCGCGTCGACGCGCAGCCGATAGTCCACGTTGCGGCTCGCGTCGAAACCGCTCCTGGCGCTCCATGCGTCGTTGTCATGTGTCCAGAGGGCGGTGACGATCTTGCCGCCGCCGAGCCGGCGGAACGCGTACGCGTAGACGCCTTTGGGAACGCCCTTGAGCGGGCCGAGCGTCACGGTGCCGTCGATGATGCGCGTCATCGCCGCCACTGCGAGCGCCGCGGGCTTCGGGCTGATGCGGGTCGGGCCATAAGCGCCCGTGGGATGATCGAGCTCGAAGAAAATGCCGTAGCCCGGCGCGGCGTCCGGCATATCCGCAAGATAGAACACGTAGGTCATGTCGGCGCCTTCGCCGAGCAGGATCAGATGCGTGCGCGCCGTGACCGCCGCCTGGGCATACAACACATTCGCGCCCGGATAGTTCTTGCCATACGATTCGCCGATGTCGTAGCTGATGCCGGTCTCGGTCACGAACAGCGGTGCGCCGGGTTTCAGGTACTGACGCATTTCGTGGCGCAGCGCCCGCATCGCGGCGGGCAGCGCGCCCGGCACCGTGCCCTGATTGCCGGTGTCCGTCACCCGCTCGGGCGGATGCGAGGGCGTCGTGCCGATGTCGTAATAGCCGTGAATCGTCATGCCGTCCATATAGCGGCCGATGCCAAGCGGACCGAGCTTGCGCATCCACGTCACGTTGCCTTGCACCGACGAATACGTCAGGCCCATCACCACCGCATGGGGATCCGTGTGATGGATGCCTTCCCAGACCGCCTTGTACATGGCGATGAAATTCGCGTCGGTGTCGCGCCATGGCAGACCGCCGTCGGCGTCCGGTTCCCACGTCACCTGATAGTAGTTGTCGCGCTGTTTGGGAAAGTAGGTCATGCGCACCCGATTCGACTCGGCGCCGACCCTGGCCATGTAGTCCTTCATCTGCGCGAGCGAAGTCGGCGCATAGCTGTGCGTTTCCTTGCCGGTCGGACTCGCCCACTGGGGGATGCCGTCGAGCTGGATCAGCCGCATGAGGTCGCCGCGCCGGAAAAACGGCGTGAGCTGCTTCGTCGCAGGCTCGAATGTGCCCGGTTTCTTCGGCTCTTCCATATACCAGTTGCGATTGTCGTTGACCCACGACAGGCCGAGCGCGGTGTAGACCGGCCGGTAGCCGTCGCCGTCGCAGCACTGCTGGCCGGGTGCCAGATAGGCGGCGCCCTGGCCGCCGAAGCGGTGCAGATCTTCATACGGAAAACGCACCGCGGGTAAGGCGGCGGAGAGGTCCGGCAGCACGCCGAACGTCACAATGCCCGCGGGACGCGTGCCGCGCGATTCGAGTTGGCCACGTGCGCGTTCCAGCGATGCGGACACGGCGAAGTAACCCGCCACGCTGGACGCGCAACTCAGCGTGGACAGGGTTGCGCCGGCCGCAACGGGGAAGCGTCCACTGGCGCGCACGACATTCCACGTGTCGCGTATTTGCCAGGTAAGCGTGTCGCTTTGTGTGGGGCGTGTAGCGAAAACAAGCGCGAAGGGTTTGGTCACGGCGAACAGACGGGTGCCGTCGCTGGGCGTGTCGGCTTCGAGCAGATCACCGTTCTGCGCTGTGGGCACCTGCAACGAAGGTGCCGAGCAACGCAAGCCTTGTCCGCGCGGCGCCTCCAACTCCGCGGGCGCGGCGGATTGCACCGCAGCGCCCGACGCCTTGTCCGTATTCGCGACAGGCTTCGCTGCGGGCGCTGCCGCTTGCGTCATCGCGCAGCGCTTCTCCACGCCGGGCGCCGGATCGCCGAAGACAGCGTTGTTGCACTCTGCGCTATCCGCAAACGTCTTGACGACGTGCTGCTGCACCGTGCCATACAGCACGTCGCGCGTTCCGCTGAAACGGCAGGTGCCGTATTCCGCCGCACACGGTGTCCACTTCCTGCCGTCCGCGGTGAATTCGCCCTTGCTCGCACTCACGCCATTCGCTTGCGGTGCAGCGTCTGCGGCCGCGCATCGAACGGTTGGAAGACCGAGCAGGATGATGGCTGCCGCCGAGGCAACCAGACTGACTCGCAGTCCTCGACTCACGGCGGAAAAGCCGCCGGCGCGCTTTCGCGGCGCGCGCTGTTCGCGTACATTCGACATGTGTTCCCCGTGCCGTTCGCCGTACTTCCCCCAGACGACAAACACGTCGCCCATTTGCTAGTTCACCAGGTCAGACCCGCCGGGCCGCGTTCCTTCAGCCAATGTGTTGCGGAAACCGCATAGTGTATTTCCGCAAACCGCTGGCGGAAATAGCCCGCTTCTCATCCGACACATTCCGCCACTGGCCCGTCTATTGCCGCGCGGTCTAAAGTTGTCTTATTCCGGTGTTTCACGTTTGAAACATTAATCGCCATGTTTATATTCGCGGGATCCAATAACAACCAATTAAATAATTTTGCCGCGCGCTTAAGTGCTTATATTGGATGTTCGTTTTACTTATTGCCACTCCGGAGATTTATCGTCAGAAGAAACGCGGGCTGGCGCCCGCATGGAGCAGATGCCGGCATAACGAAGCCGGCTGCGCTCATTCTGACGTTCCGGCGGGGAAAAGTCACTTCAAATCGGTTTGGCGAAGGATGGTTCGAGTTGTAACTCGGCCGTTTTCGAGTAGTCGCCGTGTGTGCGGTGCCGTACGAAATGCCAGTTTTATTTGCATTAACATTCGCAGAATGCCAATTCATTCATATGCGGAATCGGCAATTAATCCGTTGAAAAGACAGCGGTAGCGGGGTTGTTCCGAAAATCCCTGGCGGGTCACCCTGTCCATACGCCAACATGTACGCGCTTTCGGTCATGGCGGCTAAATGCTTGATTGGCGGTGACTATGATGCGCTGCACAGAGCCGGCCTCTCTGTGGCCGTCCCGGGTGAAGAGTTAGATCCGTTTTCTGGTGAGAGGATGACTATGACCTGCGCGAGTCTCGAGTCTGCAATGCTGCGCTGGGTGCACGCTCCGAACAAGGGTATGCGTCGCATCGCGATACTGATGTTCAACGACTGCTCGCTGCAGGGAGCCGGGGTCGTTGCCGAGGTGTTTCAGGCCGCGAACGAAATGGCTTCGTCCGGTTCGGGCGGCTGGTTATACGACGTTTCCTTCCTGTCGGCCGACGGCGGCATGGTGACTTCGTCATCCGCGCTGCGGGTCTGGACTGACGGACTCGACGCGCGGCATTACGGCGGTTTCGATGCGTTGTATGTGGCGGGCGGTAAGGGCGCATTCGCCGCCGCAGGCGACGAGCGGCTGATTGCGTGGCTGCGCCGCATACGCCGCAATACCGGCATGATCCGGCCGATCGCGGAAGGCCGCGCGCTGCTCGATGCGGCGTATGTGCCCGACAGCAAGGAAGCTGGCGATTCGCAGGCGCAGCCGATACCCGCGCGCCAACCTGAACAGACCGCCGACGCGGGCGATCGCCTCGAATCGATGAGAAGTGCGCTCGCCATGATCAAGCGCGATCTCGGCAGCGCCACGGCGCGCACGGTGGCCGAGCGCCTGCTGGCCGATTCGTGCTCGAATCTCGCGCCGCTGCTCGGCGAAGACGGCGGCCTGAGCCCCGGCGACAAGGTGCGCGCGGCCGCTCGCTGGCTGCAAGAAAATTGCCAGCAGGCGATTTCGATTGCCGACGCGGCGCAGTTCGCCGCCATGAGCGAGCGCAACTTTCTGCGCCGCTTCAAGATGGAAATGGGCATTACGCCCTCGAGTTTTCTGTTGCACGAGCGCCTTGCGGTGACCTGCAGCCTGTTGACCGAATCCGAATTGCCGGTCGACAAGATCGCGCGGCGTACCGGCATGGGCAATGGCGACCGCCTGGCCAAGGTGTTTCGCAAACGGATGAGAATTTCGCCGACCGAATTTCGGATTCAAAGCCGCCGACTGGTCGGCGAATAGCGCGACGGGGCCCGCCGGAGGTCCGCGCGGCAGCGTGGCATCCGGTCCGTCTTTCCGCCGATCTTTGAGAATTATAAGGATTGCGAATATGTTGACTCAGGGAACTGTGAACGCCGTGTCGATCGACCCGAGCAGTGCGGGCGCCGCGATGGCGAACGGGCGCTGCGCGCGCATCGTCCCGGTCATTCTGGCGGGCGGTTCGGGCACCCGGCTGTGGCCGGTGTCGCGCGAGAACTACCCGAAGCAACTGATTGACGTAGTCGGTTCCGACTCGCTGCTGCAGGCTACCGCGCGGCGTATGGACGGGTTTCCCGCCGCCTGGAAAGTGGATGCGTCGCCGGTCATCGTGTGCGGCGAGGAACACCGCTTCGTGATCGCGGAACAGCTTCATGAAAACGGCGTGGAAGCTCGTCTTATTGTCGAGCCGGCGCGACGCGATACGGCGCCGGCGCTCACGCTGGCGGCATCGCTCGCATGCGCGGACGACGGCGACGCGATTCTCGTCGTCATGCCCGCGGATCATTCGATCGCCGACGTGCCCGCCTTGCAGGCCGCGCTCGAACGCGCGGCGCAGTATGCGGAGCAGGGTTCGATCGCGACGCTGGGCGTGCCGCCCACGCGCCCCGATACCGGCTTTGGTTATATCCGCATCGGCGCGGAACTGGCGGGCGGCGGCCATGCGATCGACGGTTTCGTCGAAAAGCCCGCGGAAGAACTCGCGGCGAAGTATGTCGCGGCGGGCATGTACTGGTGGAACAGCGGCATCTTCATCGTCCGGGCGAGCGTGTGGCTCGATACGTTGAAGCGTCTGCAGCCGGAAATGCACTCGGCCTGCGAACGCGCGTTCACCGGCGGCCGCCAGGACGGCGCGTATTTCCGGCCGCTGGTCGAAGCGTTCCTCAGTGCGCCCGCGAATTCGATCGACTACGCGGTGATGGAGCGCCTGACCGAAACGGCCGAACGGGCCGAACCGGATACGACGGACGGCGCGGCCGCAGGCATGCCGGCGCAGCCGGCCGGCGTCGTGGTCGGGCTGGATGCCGGCTGGTCGGACCTGGGTTCCTGGGACGCAGTCTGGGCCGCAATGGAGAAAGACGCCAACGGCAACGCAGGCCGCGGCCGAGTGACGTTCGAAGGCGCGGTATCGAGCTACGCGCATTCAGAAGGGCGGCTGGTCGCCTGTGTCGGCACCACCAATGTGGTGGTGGTCGAAACCGCCGACGCGGTGCTGGTGGTCGACCGCTCGCATGTGCAGGACGTGAAGGGTCTGGTATCGCGCATCAAGGCGCAGCATGCGCCGGAGGCCGACGCGCATCGCAAGGTGCGCCGCCCGTGGGGTTTTTACGATTCGATCGACCACGGCGAGCGTTTCCAGGTCAAGCGCATTGTCGTGACGCCGGGCGCGCAACTGTCGTTGCAATTGCATCACCACCGCGCGGAACACTGGGTCGTCGTGCGCGGCACGGCGCTCGTCACGCGCGGCGACGAACAGTTCCTGTTGAGCGAAAACGAATCGACCTACATTCCGCTCGGCACCCGCCACCGGCTTGAAAACCCGGGCAAGGTGCCGCTCGAAATCATTGAAATCCAGTCAGGCGCCTATCTCGGCGAAGACGACATTGTGAGGTTCAACGACAACTACGGCCGCTGCTCCTAAACAGCACGCCGGATTCAACTGCAGACAAGAACGGCAAGAACGAGGTGACCAGAATGCGCAAGTTTCAGGATTTGCTCGCGCGAGTTTTCGATGTTGCATTGGTGTTGGCGGGGGCGGCGGTGGCGTCGCAGATCCGTTTTGATTACCTCGCTCAATCCGGGTTCTATTGGGCGCTCGTGATGTTTTCCGCTGCGTTCGCGCTGGCCATCTTTCCGGCGTTCGGCGTGTACGAATCATGGCGCGGCCGCTCCAAGCTGGTGCTGGCCGGACAGGTTTCGCTCGCGTGGCTGATGGTGCAGGGTAGCGCGCTCGTGCTGATGTATTCGCTGCATCGCATCGACTTCGTGTCGCGCTTATGGTTCTCGTACTGGACGGCGGTGACCGGCGGCCTGCTGATCGCATACCGGCTGATGACGCACGCGGTATTGGCGAGCGCACGCAGCGCCGGGATGAATCTGCACCAGGTCGCCATTGTCGGCAGCGGCTCGCAATGCGACGCGATCATCCGCCGGATCAATGCGGCGCCGACCACCGGTTTTCGCGCCACGGCCGTGTACAACGCGCGTCCCGACGTGTCGCCGGTGATCAGCCAGGGCGTGCCGGTGTTCGAGTCGGTCGAAGCGCTCGCCGTCTACATGCGGACCAACGACGTGCACGAACTGTGGCTGATGCTGTCGCTCTCCGAGGAGCCGCTGATCTGTTCGCTGGTCAGCGAATTCCGCGACGACCTCGTGAACATCCGCTTCATGCCGGACGTGCGCAGCCTCGCGCTCTTCGAGGGCAGCGGCGTGATCGATCTGCTCGGCGTGCCGGCGATCAACCTGGTGGCCTCGCCGCTGTCCGCGAGCTCGATGCTGAAGAAGGAAATCTTCGACCGCCTGTTCGCGTTGACGGCGCTGATCGCCCTTGTACCGCTCATGCTCGCAATCGCGATCGCGGTGAAGCTGTCCTCGCGCGGTCCGGTTCTGTTCAAACAGAAACGCAAAGGCGCGGACGGCCACGTATTCACGATCTACAAATTCCGCTCGATGCGTCTGCACACCGAGCAAAAAGGCACCGTCAGGCAGGCCACGCGCAACGATCCGCGCGTCACCCGGGTGGGCGCGTTCCTGCGCCGCACGAGCCTCGACGAGCTGCCGCAATTCTTCAACGTGTTGCGTGGCGACATGTCGGTCGTTGGACCGCGTCCCCATGCGCTCGAGCACGACGACCTCTATCAGAAAGTGGTCGCGGGCTATATCAATCGCTACCGGATTAAACCGGGGATCACGGGGTGGGCGCAGATCAACGGCTTTCGTGGCGAGACCGACCGCATCGAGAAGATGGAACGTCGGGTGGAACATGACTTGTATTACCTGGGACATTGGTCATTCGCACTCGACATGCGGATTATCGGCGCGACGATAGTCGCCGGACTGGTGCATCGAAACGCTTACTAAGTAGTTAACAAAACGCCAGACGCTACCTCCACCGAGGAAAAACGCCGTGGCGCAAGGAGGAAACATCATGAGCTCGCTTGGTTTACGCACGGGAAGTCTCCTGGTTTTCGCTACTGCCGCACTGCTTTCCGGATGCGGAATCGCACCGGGCCAGCGGATGGTCACGCCCGCCGCAATTCAGGACACGGGTGGTGATTACAGTACTGAAGCGAATACGCAACAGCAGATTCCGATCACCGACATCAACCTCACGTTGCTGCGCAAGATGAACCGGGCGCAGACGACCGCGCCGATGTCGCCGCAGATGCTCGCGCTGTTCGGCAAGCCGACCGCTTACAAGGTCGGCCCCGGCGACGTGCTGCAGATCGTCGTGTGGGATCACCCCGAACTTGCCGCAGCGCTCGGTCAGCCGGCGCAGAACACGAAGACGACGGACGCGGCGCCTGGCTTCCTGATCGATGAAAGCGGCGACGTGCAGTTCCCCTATGCGGGCACGGTGCACGTGGCCGGCAAGGACGTGGCCTCGATCCAGAAGGAACTGTCGCGGCGTCTGAGCAAGGTCTATCAGAAGCCGGAAGTGACGGTGCGGGTGGCGTCGTTCCGCGCGGCGCAGGTGTATGTGGACGGCGAAGTGCGCACGCCCGGCGCCCAGTCGGTCAACGACATTCCGATGTCGCTGACGACCGCGATCAGCCTGAGCGGCGGCCTTAGCCCGAATGCGGACCGCAGCCGCGTGGTGTTGATCCGCAACGGCGTGCCTTATCAGCTCAACATGGACGACCTGATCAAGCGCGGCCGCAATCCGTCGGACATCTATCTGCAACCGGGCGACATGCTGCGGGTGGCGTCGCGTGAAGACAGCGGTGTCTACGTGATGGGCGAGGTCAACAAGCCGGCGACCATCCTGCCGATGCGCAACGGCTCGCTGACGCTTTCGCAAGCGATTTCCGATAGCGGCAGCTTCGACTCGAACACGGCCGCGGCCCGGCAACTGTTCGTGATCCGCAATTCGACGAGCGAAGCGCCCGAGGTGTACCACCTCGATGCTACTTCGCCGGTTTCGATGGTGCTCGCCAATCAGTTCGAACTGCAGCCGAAAGACGTGGTGTACGTCGGTCAAGGCGGACTGGTCCGCTTCAACCGTGTGTTGAACCTGCTGCTGCCGGCGATCAACGCGGCTGTAACGGGCGCCGTCCTCGCGAAATAACAACCGCACAAACGTGATCTTGAACCGCCGGGCTTTGTTGGGTGAAGAAAATGGCAATCAACTTCGAAAACCGCTATACCGACGTGTCCGGACCGGACGAGCTTCACCTGTCGGACTATCTGCGTACGATCGTGCGAGGTTGGCGCACGATCGCGATGGTGACGCTGATCGCGCTCGCGCTGGGGTGCGCGTACGCCTTCCTCGCGCCGCCGACTTACCGCGCGGATGTTCTGTTTCACGTCGAGGACAAGACGGCGAATGCCAATGCGAACGGCAAGGATTCCTTGCCGCCGCTCACCGGCATGTTCGACACCAAGCCTTCCACGGCGGCCGAGATCGAGTTGCTGAAGTCGCGGCTCGTCACGGAAGAAACCGTCAAGAAGCTGCACCTCGATATCACGGCGGGGCCGCGTTATTTTCCGATCATCGGCGGAATGATCGCGGGGTTGGTGAACGGGCAATGGGGCTTCAGGCTGCCGCAGTTCATCAACCTGTCCGGCTATGCATGGGGTGACGAGGCCATTACGGTGTCGCAGTTCGACACGTCGAAGGACATGTACGACACCACCTTCACGCTGATTGCCGGCAATGACGGCTCATACGTGCTGCGCGACAAGAACGGTATCGCGATCCTGTCGGGTAAAGTGGGCGAGACCGTGGAAACGGATACCGCCGACGGCCCGATCACGTTGCACGTGGACAAGCTGGTCGGCCCGGCCGGCTCGCGCTTCGAACTGTCGCGCGCTTCCACGCTGAGCACCGTGGACCGGCTGCAAAAGGCCCTGGTGGTGCAGGAAACCACGCTGCAATCCGGCGTGATCCGCGCGAGTCTGGAAGGCGGCGACAGCGCGCTGACCGCGGCGATCGTCAACAGCATGGCGCGCGAGTTCGTGCGCCAGGATGTCGAGAGCCGTTCGACCGAGGCCGAGCACATGCTCGCTTTTCTCGATCAGCAGTTGCCGGGCTTGCGCAAGGAACTCGACGACGCCGAGCAACGCTACAACAAGTTCCGCAACACGCACGGCACCGTCGACCTCGGTGAAGAAAGCCGCTTGCTGCTGCAACAGATCGTCGATAACAAGACCAAGCTGATGGATCTGCAGCAGCAACGCGCGGAGATGTCGCAACGCTTCACCGCGAATCACCCGGCGGTGGCCGCGCTCGACGCACAGATCGCCGCGTTGCAAGGCGCGGCGGCCAACATGAACCGCAGCGTGGCGGTCATGCCGGATACGGAGCAGACCGCATTGCGTCTGCTGCGCGACGTGCACGTCGACACGGAGCTGTACACCAATCTGCTGAACAGCGCGCAGCAACTGCGCGTGGCGAAGGCCGGGCAGGTGGGCAACGTGCGCGTGGTCGACTTCGCCGAAGCGCCCGACGAACCCGTGCGTCCGAAGCGCGTGATCGCGATCCTGATCGCGCTCGGCGGCGGCCTCGTGCTCGGTATTCTGCTGACCTTCTTCAAGCGCGCCATGTACGGCGGCGTGGAACGTCCGGACGAACTCGAAAGCATGCTCGGCGTGCCGGTGTTCGCGGTGGTGCCGCGCAGCCAGACCCAGCTGAAGCTGCAGGAGAACGTCATGCTGCGCCGTCGCGGGCTGCATGTCCTGGCACAGCAGGCGCCGGAAGACATCGCCGTGGAAGGCGTGCGCAATCTGCGCACCTCGCTGCAGCTCTCGCTCGATCACGCCGAGAACAACGTGGTGATGATCACCGGCTCACGGCCCGATTCCGGCAAGTCGTTCCTCTCGGTAAATCTTGCGGCGCTGGTGGCGTCGGCGAACAAGCGCGTGCTGATCATCGACGGCGATATGCGGCGCGGCGACGTGCACTCGCATTTCGGTATCGGTCATCAGCCGGGCCTGTCCGACGTGCTGAGCGGCGGCGACCTGAACGCGATGATCCAGCGCGACGTGCTGCCGGGCCTCGATGTGCTCGCCAAGGGCACGCTGCCTTCGCATCCGGCCGAACTGCTGATGAGCAAGCGTTTCGAAACCATGCTCGAAGAATTGAAGTCGCACTACGACCTCGTGATCGTCGATACGCCGCCGGTTCTGGCGGTGACCGATTCGACGCTGATCGGCAAATACGCGGGCACGACGCTGCTGGTGGTGCGCCACGGCCGCCATCCGCTCAACGAGGTCATGGAAACGGCCAAGCGACTGCGCAACGGCGGCGTGGCGCTCCGGGGCGTGCTGCTGACCGACGTGCCGCAGGAAGGAGCGTTCCTCGGCTCGGGTTATCAAGGCGGTTACTACGGCTACGACAGCATCGCCGGTTGAAATGGCGGCGAACGGCTGGTGGTCAGACAAGGCTCAACGAGGTTGCGGCACCAGGACTGAAAGGTTAACGAGGAGAATGCTCCATGAAACGTAAGGTCGCGCTGATCACCGGCATCACAGGACAGGACGGGTCGTATCTGGCGGAGTTGCTGCTTGCCAAGGATTACGACGTACACGGCATCAAACGCAGGTCATCCCTGTTCAATACAGACCGGATCGATCACCTGTACCGCGATCCTCACGATCCGGACCAGCGGCTCTTTCTTCATCACGCGGATCTGACCGATTCGACCAGCATCCTGCGCGTGATCCAGCGTGTCGAGCCCGACGAGATCTACAACCTCGCCGCGCAGAGCCACGTTGCGGTGTCGTTCGAGGAGCCCGAATACACCGCGAACGCGGACGGCCTCGGCGCGTTGCGGATTCTCGAAGCGATCCGGATTCTCGGGCTGCAGGAAAAGACACGCTTCTATCAGGCTTCGACCTCGGAGCTCTACGGCCTCGTGCAGCAGGTGCCGCAGTCGGAGACCACGCCGTTCTATCCGCGCAGCCCATATGCCGTCGCCAAGCTGTTCGCGTACTGGACCACGGTCAATTATCGCGAGGCTTACGGTCTCTATGCGTGCAACGGGATTCTGTTCAATCACGAATCGCCGGTGCGCGGCGAGACGTTCGTGACGCGCAAGATTACGCGCGCTGTCGCGCGTATCGCGGTGGGCATGCAGAAGACCTTGTATCTCGGCAATCTGTCGGCGTTGCGCGACTGGGGCCATGCGCGCGATTACGTGGAGATGCAATGGCGCATGCTCCAGCAGGAGCAGCCGGAGGATTACGTGATCGCCACCGGCGTGCAATACAGCGTGCGTCAGTTCGTGCAGCACGCGGCCGCCGAGCTCGGCGTCACCGTGCGCTTCGAGGGCACCGGCGTGGATGAAATCGGCATTGTCGAGAAAGTGGAAGGGCGCGAGATCAAGATGTCGCCCGGAGACGTGATCGTGCGTGTCGATCCGCGCTACTTCCGGCCCGCCGAAGTCGAGACGCTGCTCGGCGATCCGTCCAAGGCGCATGCGAAGCTCGGCTGGCAGCCGACCACGCCGTTCGCCTCGCTGGTCAAGGAAATGGTGCGCGCGGACTATCAGATTGCCCGACGTGACGCGCTCGTCACGCTGGCCGGCTTCACGGCGCTGGAACATCACGAGTAACTTGCGATGAACAAACAAGCACGCATCTTTGTTGCGGGCCACCGGGGCATGGTCGGCTCCGCGCTCGTCAGGCGCCTTGTCGCCGACGGGTATCAGAACGTGATCACCCGTTCGCGTCAGGAGCTCGATCTGACGGATCAGGGGGCCGTGAATCGCTTCTTCGAAAGCGAAAGGATCGACGTAGTGTTGCTCGCGGCCGCGCGCGTGGGCGGCATTCTCGCGAACGCGACCCGGCCGGGTGAGTTCATCTATGAAAACCTGGTGATCGAAACCAACGTGATTCATGCGGCGTACCGCGCCAGGGTCGAGCGGCTGGTGTTCTTCGGTTCCTCGTGCATCTATCCGAAGCAATGTCCGCAGCCGATTCGCGAGGAGTATCTGCTGACCTCGCCGCTCGAACCGACCAACGACGCCTACGCGATCGCGAAGATCGCCGGCGTCAAGCTGTGCGAAGCGTACAACCGCGAGTACAACACCCAGTACGTCGCGCTGATGCCGACCAATCTGTATGGCCCGAACGACAACTACGACCTGAACAGCAGCCACGTGTTGCCGGCGCTGCTGCGCAAGGCGCACGAAGCGAAGCTGAACGGCGACGCCACGTTGTCGGTGTGGGGTTCGGGCACGCCGCGCCGCGAGTTCCTGCATGTCGACGATCTCGCCGCGGCCACGCTGTTCGTGCTCGAACACAACGTGACAGAGGGGCTCTTCAACGTCGGCGTGGGCGAGGACCTGTCGATTCGCGAACTGGCCGAATGCATCTGCAAGGTGGCTGGCTTCGACGGTGAGCTCATGTTCGACGCCTCGAAACCCGACGGCACGCCGCGCAAGCTGCTCGACGTCTCGCGGCTCGCGCAAATGGGCTGGCAGGCGAGCATTGCGCTGGAGGACGGTATCGCATCCACGTACCGGGATTTCGCCGAATCACACGCCGGTTCGACGCCCGCTGCCGCCGTCGAGGTTTAGCCGCACGAATTGCCGCTTCAGCGCGGGTTTGCCGTAAAGGACCGCCTGGGACGCTATGCATGCGCACCAACGCGCGATGCACGCAGGACGATTTTTCGAGGAGTGGCATAAAAATGACAGCGTCAGTCACGATCTTCCACAACGTGGTGTGGTCGCGCCACAAGGGTGTCGTGTTTTCCGCCTTGCATAACATTTCGGCTTCCGGAGCGATTCGCTATTCGATGGTGCAGATCGCGGACACGGAGCACGACCGCGTCGGCTTTTCCGACGTCGATTATTCGTTTCACCGCTATCCGATGCAAAAGCTCTTCGACGGCTGCTACGAAGACGTGCCGACCATGAAGCTGATCGCGCGGCTCACGTGGGAAGTCTTGCGCACCAAGTCGGATCTGATCGTGCTGCCCGGCTACCACCGGCCCGAATATTGGGCGATGCTCGCGGCCTGCATCGTGACCGGAAAACGGCGCGCGGTGTTCTGCGATTCGACCGCGCGCGACCGGCCCAAGAAGCTGCTGACGTCGATTCCCAAGCGTGTGTTTTTCTCGCTGTGCGACGGCTATTTCGGTTTCGGCGAGCGCAGCCGCGAGTATCTGCTGTCGCTCGGCGCGAAGCGCGACAAGATTTTCGTGCCGTGCCAGGCGGCCGCGCTGCCGGGTTCGTTTTCGCCGGAACGTGCGCTAGTCGAGCGGGTTGCCGCTCGCGTGGGTAATCCACCGGTGTTTCTGTTCGTGGGACGTCTGTCCGAAGAGAAAGGTATTGGCACGCTGATCGAGGCGCTTGCCGGATTGCGGCGACGGATTCCGGCGGCGAAGCTGCGCATTGTCGGCACCGGCCCGATGGCCGATGCGTTGCATGCGAAGGTGGCCGAACTCGAACTCGGCGACGCGGTGACGTTCGTCGGCAGTTTGCAGGACGAGCCGCTAACACAGGAGTATTACGGCGCAACCTGCATGGTCCTGCCGAGCTACAGCGAACCGTGGGGACTGGTGGTCAACGAAGCGCTCGCGCACGGTTGCCCGGCGGTGGTCAGCGAGAGCTGCGGCTGCGTACCGGAACTGGTGATCGACGGGGTGAGCGGCTACGCGTTTACAGCGGGCGACGTCGCCGGGCTGCAGCGCACCATGCTCAAGGCAATGGAGGCGTTCGCCGATGCGGGCGGCACCGCGCGACGGTGCATGGATGTGATTCGCCGTTTCGACCCGCCTTCCGCGGCTGCCAATATCGCCCGTGGTTGTGCGTTGATGTTGAGCGATTGAGTCGCCCCGCACAACCGCGGCGCGCGCACGAAGCCCTAACCCGTTCTGGCAGTCACGATGAAGATACTGATCTACGGCATCAACTATGCGCCTGAACTGACGGGGGTGGGCAAGTACACGGCGGAAATGGCCGTGCTGCTGGCTGAGCGCGGGCATGAAGTGCGCGTGGTGTGCGCGCCGCCGTATTACCCCGAGTGGCGCGTTGCAGAGGGCTACGCGTCGTGGCGGTATCAGCACGAGACGCGCGACGGCGTGGCGATCTGGCGCGCACCGCTGTGGGTGCCGTCGCGCCCGAGCGGCCTGAAGCGCATGCTGCATCTGGCCACTTTCGCGGCGACTTCGTTACCGTTGCTCGCATGGCAGGCGCTGTGGCGTCCGCACGCGGTGATGCTGATCGCGCCGACCTTGATGTGTGCGCCGGCCTCGCTGATGCTCGCGCGTATCACGCGCGCGAGTGCATGGCTGCATATTCAGGACTACGAGGTCGATGCGGCCTTCGATCTGGGTCTGCTGAAAAGCTCGCGCGCGGCCCGCACGGCACGCTGGATCGAAAGCGCGTTGCTGAAGCGCTTCGATGCGGTGTCGTCGATTACGCGGCAGATGAGTGCGCGCGCGACGACCAAGGGTGTCGATGCATCGAAGGTGGTCTGCCTGCCGAACTGGGTCGATGTGTCGACTATTTTCCCGCTGGCACGGCCGAGCGAGTTCCGTCGTCTCCTCGGGATTCCCGCGGAGCAGAAAGTGGTGCTGTACTCCGGCAACATGGGCGCGAAGCAGGGCATTGAAACACTCGCCGACGCGGCGGTCGCGCTCGCCGCCCGTCCCGACCTCACCTTCGTGTTCTGCGGCAGCGGCGCCGCGAAAGAGAATCTGCTCGAACGCTGCTCCGGTATGACGAATTGCGTGTTCATGCCGCTGCAACCGGTGGAACGCCTGAACGAACTGCTCAATCTCGCCGATATTCACGTGCTTCCGCAACGCGGCGACGCGGCGGATCTGGTCATGCCGTCCAAGCTCACCGGAATGTTCGCGAGCGGCCGCGCAACCATCGCAATGGCGCGCCGTGGCACGGCACTCTACGAAGCCGTGGCGCCGCGCGGCGTGGTCGTGCCGCCGGGCAACGTGAAAGCGCTGGCGGCGGCGATCACCGTACTGGCCAGCGACGCGGAACGGCGCACGGCGCTCGGCAAGGCCGCGCGCAATCACGCGGAGCGCGCGCTCTCGCCGGAGTCGACGATTCGTACCTTCGAGGAACGGCTCGCGGTGCTGCTGCGTGAGTCGGGGGGGAAAGATGCGAAAGGCGCGAAAGGCGCAACTCGTGCGACGGGCGCGCCATCCTCTTTTGGCCCGCGGCCTTCAGGTGCCGCGGGCCGGCCGCGAGGCAAACCGGCCACGGCGGAGGAAGCCGCGCCGGATTGATCCGGTACGCGGCCTGGTCATGAAGCTGATATCACCACGGAGAGCGATAAACGCCGCGCTTGCCCGCATAGGGATCGGCATAAGCGGCGGTTGCCGCGCCTTCGGGCGTCAGGGTAGCGGGGTTCGGGCGGCCTGGCTGGCCGGCCACGCGCACCTGGCCGTTGGTCGCCGCGACCGGCGCTTTGCGCTGACTTTTGCCGAGCGCCGGTTGTGCGCCCTGGCCGCCGCCCAGCACCGTCATGCGTTGCGTGTCGAGCAGCGCGTTGCGCTGGGCGTCGTCGGTATTGCCTTGCATGTTGTCCGTGCCGTATGGGTTCGGTGCGCCGAGCAGCGCCTGCTCGCTGTTGCGATGCGCGGCGCGCCGGTTGGCGGGAAGCTGTGCGTTGACGCCATAGTCGTTGGTGGCGGTCGCGGCGGGAGCGGGTGCGGCCGCTGCGGGATTGGGCGCGGCATTCTGCGCGAACGCCGGCAACCCGCACGATGCGATCGCGAAAAACATCCAGGTAGCGGTGTGTCGAAGCGAGGTGGTCATCTTGTTCCCCAGGGAGATGCTGTCGGGATAAAGCTATCGTGCGCCAACCGGCACGCGTGTAGCCGCCAAAACGCTTGCCGGCACGGCCACAGTGCAAAGTCCCGCAAGGCGCCGCAACATAATGTAATGAGTTTGCCTGGCAGGCCTGCGTATGTTTACCACTGTTCGTGGTTCGGAGAAAGCTGATGGGTAACGTTGCCGACGATCCGCAGATCGGACGCGTGCCGCAAGCCGGAGGCGCGTGCGAAAACGGCCGCGTCATCGATCTGGGGCAGGCCGGAAAGGGAAACTATCAGGCAAAGCGCGGCGCGCTCGTCGAACTCATCTGGTTCGTGCTGGAAGCCTGCGTGATCAACAACAAGCTGCTGCCGCTTTCATCCGTGCGCGTTGCGTTGTTGCGTCTATTCGGCGCGAAGATCGGTACAGGCTGCCGCTTTGTGCATCCGCTGCGCGTGAAGGCACCGTGGAATCTCGAAGTGGGCGACAACTGCTGGTTCGGTGTGGATGTCTGGATCTATAACCAGACGCTGATTCGCATCGGCTCGAACGTGTGCATTTCTCAAGGCACGTTCCTCACCGCCGGCTCACACGATATGAGCACCACGATGGATCTGCACGTCGCGCCGATCGTCATCGAGGACGGCGTCTGGATCACTTCGAAGTGCGTGGTGCAAATGGGCGTGACGATCGGCCGTTCGGCGGTCGTGACACCTTCGTCGGTCGTGCATCGTTCGCTGGAGGCCGAGGGCGTGTACGGCGGAAATCCATGCCGTTTTATCAGGAAACGGTTCGACTCCGTGACCTGAGCCACAGACATAGAACCACAGCGTTCGTACGCTGGGGAGGCCGAGGTCGTATTGCCGGAATGTGGGTTGCCGCAAAGGGATTGTCGCGCTATCTGGCGAGCGGCATCCTCTGGCGGTTGCAAAGCAGGGTCCGGTTGCGACGTTTGCGTGGCCTGGTTGCCAGCGCTGGCTGGCGAACCGTGACGCGCTCAGGAAATGCGTGAAGAAGATGGGGAGTAGGGGATGTTCATCGATACGCGTACTGTTGAACAAAACACGGTCATTGAAACGACGGTCTGCATCATCGGCGCAGGCGTCGCAGGAATTACGCTCGCGCTCGAAATGTCGCGGGCCGGTATCGATGCCTGCGTGCTCGAAAGCGGTGGCTTCGGACCTGACGACGCGACCCGCGATCTTTATCGCGGCGAGAACATCGGGCTTCCCTACACGTTTGCGGACGGCTCGCGCAGCCGGTATTTCGGCGGCAGCAGCAACTGCTGGGGCGGCTGGTGCCGCCCGCTCGACCCCTGGGACTTCGAAAAGCGCGACTGGATCGCGCACAGCGGCTGGCCGTTCGGGCTCGATGAACTGGCGCCTTATTATGCGCGCACGCATGAACTGCTGAAGCTCGGCCCGCAGAATTTCGACCCCGCGTACTGGGAGCGCGAGATCGGGCGCCAGGACGTGCGCCGCCTGCCGCTCGCCACCGGCGATATGCGCGATACCATCGCGCAGTTCAGCCCGCCGGTGCGCTTCGGCAAGACGTATCGAGAAGAACTGTCGCGCTCCACGCGAGTGCGCGTGTTCCTCCATGCGAACGTGCTCAATATCGACGCCGACGCACAAGGCACGACGATTTCCGCGGTGAAGATAGGCACAATCAGCGGCCGCAGAATCTCGATGACTGCGAGGATTTTCGTGCTGGCTACAGGCGGCATTGAAAACGCGCGTTTGCTGCTCGCGTCGAACAATGTGCAGGCCGCCGGTCTCGGCAATGCCAACGATCTGGTCGGCCGCTATTTCATGGATCATCCGCGCATGATGTCGGGCAAAGTGCGCTTCCGTCCGGGCATTGCGCGTAACAAGCTGTACGACATCAAGTATCACTACCAGAATGCGGCGGTGTCGGCGCACGGCACGAAGATATCGTCGCAGTTCGCGCCGAAACAGGAATGGATGGAGCGCGAGAAGCTGCTCAATTCACGCGTCTGGCTCTACTCGAAATGGTACGGCGAAGGCAGCGCGGGTTCCGAGGCGCTGATCCGCTGCAAGGAAGCGCTGATGGGCAAGGATCAGCCTGGCCGCAGCCTGAAGCGCGACATCGAAACCATGATTGCGCACCCGCTGCACACCGTCGGTTTCGGTTTGACGCGGCTGTTGCAATGGCCCGCGCTGATCACGGACGTGACGCTGCAGGCTATCGTCGAAGCGGTGCCCAATCCGGATAGCCGCGTGACATTGTCGGCGGACAGGCGCGACCACTTCGGCATGCCGCGCGTGCGGGTGGAGTGGCGCCTCGGCGAACAGGTGCAGCGCACTTTCGACAAGACGTTCCAGTTGCTCGCGCAGGAATTGCAGATGGCGAACGTCGCGGACGTCACGCTCGACGAACCGCTCGAAGGCCGGACGTGGCCGGCGAAACTGGAAGGCACATGGCACCACATGGGCACCACGCGCATGCACGATTCGCCGCGCGAGGGCGTGGTCGATCGCGATTGCAAGGTGCACGGGATCAGCAATCTGTACATTGGCGGCAGTTCGGTGTTTCCGACTGTCGGCGCCAATTTTCCGACCATCACGATTGCGGCGCTGGCGCTGCGTCTCGCCGGTCATCTGAAACGGCAGCTCGATTTGCCGGAGCTCGTCGGCGATACACGGGGCGAAGCGGCGAACAGCGCCGCCATGTCGCTTCAGGCGCCGCCTCAGGTCGATACGTTGCCGATCGCGGCCTCGACCTTGACGCCGTTGATGAAGGAGCAGTGAACGCGCAATGAAGACGGCCGAAGCTGGTGCGTATTGGGCGCGTTAGCTTCGGTTTGAGCGGTAGCGCCGTGAGGTTGTGAGCTTCCGCGCGGTTTGCTGCGCGTGTGATCGACCCCGCGCGTCAGCGGCTTTGCTGGGTCGCTTCGCGCAGCGTGGTGAGCGTGTTTTCGCGCACTTCTTCGTGGCTACCCTTGGACTCCAGCAGGGCAGTCAGTGAACTGACCATAGTCTCGACCCGGAAGCGCGCATTGAATGTGCGGGCCGCCTGCGCACGCATTGCTTCGCGAGCCGTGTCGTCCAGATCGAGCCAGCGTACGAGATTCTTTTCCGTACCGTCGACGGTATCCGCGGCTACCATCCCCGCGCCGTCGGCTTCGATCTCGCGCCATACGTTGACCTTGTCGGAGATCAGCGCCGGCAGTCCGCAGCCGAGCGCCTCGGCCACCGCCACGCCGAAATTCTCCTGATGCGACGGCAGAATGAACACGTCGCTCGCATGAAAAGCGCCCCACTTCAGCTCGCCTTGCAGCATGCCCGGCAGACTCACGCGATGCGCGACACCGGCTGCCTGCGCCCGGGTGCGCAGTGTCGCGCCCCAGCCGGTTTCGTCCGGACCGGCGATCACGAGGTGCAGCGTCTGATCGCGGCTGGCAATGCGTGCGAATGCGTCGATCAGCAGATCGCAGCCTTTCTTCGCGTGCACGCGGCCGAGAAACAGCACGATGCGCTTGCCGCGCAAACTCGGTACGGCCTGCAGGAACGCTTGGCGCAGCGGTGCGGCTTCGAGTTGCGGCACGCTCGCGCCGAACGGCACGATGCGTTCATGCGCCTTGTACAGCCAGAACGACTGGCGCGCCCGCGTGCGCTCTTCTTCGGTCGTGAAGATGACGGCGCGCGCATCGCGCAGTACCCGATATTCGGCCCACGGCCAGTACAGCCACTTCTTCAGATGCTTGAGCGGGTAAGCCTCCTTGAACCACGGGTCCAGCATGCCGTGCACGTACACGTAATACGGCACGTCGCTGCCGTGCAGTGCTTTCCATGCCGCGAAGCCGTGGTATTGCCACAAGCCGTGGACGATCACCGCGTCGAAGCGTTTCGCGTTGGCGGCGAGCCAGGGCGCGAGGCGCTCGCTGAAGCTGTAGCGGCCCCTCGTCGGGCCGAACGCGTGGACCGGAAACGGGAAAGCCGCAAGGTAGGCCTCGCTGGGCGCGTCGCAGGTGGCCACTTCGATTTCGTGGCCGGCTTCCTGCATGGCCGCGCCACTGCGGCGAACGCCTTCAACCGGACCGCCGGCGCGTGGATCGACGCTTGCAAGCAGGTGGAGAATTTTCATCGGGCGATATCGGGTCGGTTGGAGCGATGCCTGGGCGGCGTGTGCGAAACGAGGGCGCCGAACTGGCTGGAATCGCGCGCGGTATTGGCCGTGCGCGACATGCCGAGCGTGGACGGCAGATCGGCGCGGCCCATTCCGGGTTGGATCCTGCCGGGCAATTCAGGCATTACGTCCGGACGCACGTATGGCGGGCGGCGCAAGCGCTTCGCGCGCGCCGGCAGTGCACGCTGCAAACGCGCGTGAGTGGCGATCATCAAGCCGAGCGCGACGCCGAATATCAGGCCCGAAAAACGCGGCCCGAGCGGATTGCCGCCGATCGAGGTGGCGGGTAACGCGGCAAACAGCATGATGGCGCGCCCCAGCACCGGCAACATGGGCGCGTCGGGCACAACCGAGCGCCAGTATCGATACGAGAAGAAGCAGATCGCCAGCGCCGCGAGCGTGACCAACGGCATGGCGAGGCCGAACAGCAGGCCGCCGGCGAAGAACTGATAGACCCAGAAGTTGTGTCCCGCGGCCCATTCATTGATCGCATAGAAGTCTTTCTCGCTGATCTGGCCGGCGAGATCCGGCAGATAGACCGGCGAGTAACGATAGTAATGGCCGTAGCCTTCGCCGAACCATAATGCCGCCGGGTCCGCCGTCACCTGATCGTACTGGTCACGCATTTCCGCGAGACGCGTGATGGTGGTCGGATCCTTGCCGGAGCGGGTTTCCTCGGAAGCGAAAATGCGCTGCGTCCAGTGCTCGGCGACGGTCGGGAAACTCAAGGCGGCGACGCCCGCCATGCCGGCGAGCACGGCACCGATGATGATGCTGCGGCTCATGGCGCGCCAGATATGCTGGATCGACGGCGCGCTGAGCGCCACGGCGATCAGGAACAGCAGCACGGTGCCGACCAGCACGCTGCGGGTGACGCTCAGCAGCTCAATCAGGATGCTAAGCGCGAACACGCCCACGGTAAAAAGGGAAAAACGCTTCGCCACCACGAATTCGTGCAGCAACACGCCTTGCAAACCCAGCAGGGTCACGGAGAGGATACGGAAACGCACGTCCTCGAGATCGCCGCCCGTGGCCATACCGTAGACCATGGTGAACACGAGGCTGATCACATTGGCGACGAACAGGGCTTTTTCGAACTGGCCGATGCGAAACTCGCTCCACGGGCGGCACGCCACGAGATAGCCGAGCATGAAGAGGATGAACGGCAGCAGCACCCGCAGATAGTTGCCGGAATCATTGTCCTGAACCAGTTGCGCGACGATGCTGCCGAACACGCACAGCATCATGCTCCACGTAACGGCCGAGCGCAGCCGCGAACGCTCGTGAAAGCGCGGTGCGATGAGAAGCAGAGCAATCCCCGCGGCGATCGCCGGAAGGACGAAGATGAATTGCGCGAAGTGACCTGTATTCGCGTCGGTCGCCTTATAGTCGAACGCAAGCGGTATCAGGAAAATCCATATCCAGGGCGTTGCATACTGATGACGCATTACCGATTCCTCCCCGTCGCGTTCGGTCCGCCGTCGGTCTTTAGCGGACGGTCTCGCATCGGGTTATTTTGAAGGAATCTCCACGCCCGTTAGTTGGCTGGGCCGCATTCGTCGAACATTGCCTGGGTTCTGGCGGCAGCGGAAAGCGCATGCTCTGCAAGACGTGCGCAAACTTGCGCATGTTGTCGGCCAATGCCTTGAAGTTGGCGCGCACGCACGCTTGCCGACACCGAATATGCAAAAAGGGCCGTGCCCTGCGAGAGAGACTGCAACCAGCTTGCATGGGACCGGAGCAACGCGCAACTCCGGTCGACAGCATTTGCATAGGACCAGAGTAAGGCGCTGACGCGCCAACTCGGGTCGATAGGGGAGAACAACATGAAATTATTCGGCGGGGCGGGACCCGCAACAGCCGGGCGGGCGGTCGAGTTGGACTTCGTGCGCGGCATTGCCATCATCATGGTGATGGGTTTTCACTTTCATGCTGTTCATACCGGCAATTACCTCATCCAGATTATTGAGTACCCGCTGAAGAATTTCGGCCGCGAAGGTGTGAACCTGTTCTTTACGCTCAGCGGCTTTCTGGTGGGCGGGCTGCTGCTTCGGCAGTACGCCGAAACGGGCCATGTGGATGCGCGCCGTTTTATCATCCGGCGGATTTTCCGTATCTGGCCCGCGTATTACGTGCTGATCATCTTTCATGTGCTGGCCGGAAGGCACCCGTGGAATACCTTCCTGATCCAGAACCTGACTCACCTGCAGAATTATCTGGGCACGTCGATTACGCAGACCTGGAGTCTTGCGGTTGAAGAACACTTTTATCTGGTGCTGCCCGCGCTGCTGCTTCTGTTCGCGCGCTGGCGTCTCGGCGCGTGGACGATCGTCGGCGTGCTCACGGGGATCTGCGCAGTGGTGCTCACCGCGCGGTGCTTCGCCGTCGCGGGCGGCAATCTCGAGGCGGCATTCGCGTACACGCAATACCGTATCGACAGTTTGCTGGTCGGCGTGATCCTTTCCGCGATCTACTGGATGAAGCCGGGCGTCTACCACCAGCTTGCAAAGCGCAAGTGGCTGCTGATCTTCAGCGTCGTCCTGCTTTGCGCATGGCTCGCGTTCGCCACGAAGAATCTCGCACTGGATGAAAGCATCGGCTACACGATCCAGGCAATCGGCTTCGCCGCGCTGATCGTGCTGGTGCTGGAGTACTCCGGATCGCTGCGTACCTTGTGGATCTATCGCGGCGTGGCCTGGATCGGTCTCTATTCGTACGGTATTTACTTGTGGCATTCGCTCGCGCTCGCACCCGGCGACATGCTGATTCGCAAAGCGACCGCAATGGGGCTCGCGCCGAGCCTCATCTGGGTTGTTGCCCTCACGGCGCAGTTTGCGATCGCGATTGCGATCGGCTACGTGACCACGCGTGCGATCGAGTATCCGTTCCTGCTCATGCGCAACGCGCTGTTCCCGGAAAAGCGCAGCAGTTCGGTGCGCGAGGAAGTGCCCGTCGCCGCCGGTGGCCAGTTGTCCTGAGTGCAAGGGAATGTGGCCGGCTACGCGCGTATCCGGCCATTGACTGACGCGCTATGTGCAGAGGCGTCCATCGTATCGATGGACGCCTCGCGCTTTTTTTGGAAAGCCCACTACTGCGTAATCAGGCCATCTGCTGCAGCAGGGTCTGTTTGAACTGGCCGAGCGTATGGCGCGACAGCAGATCGTCGCGTGCGGATGGCGCGGCTTGCGGCGCGTGCGGCCATGAAGTCATCGTTTCATTGATCGCACGGCCGATCGACGCGGAGCTCAGGTCGCTCAGAATCGGCCCCAGTTCGCAACGCCGGCTGAACCAGCCGATCAAACCGTCTTCCGTCGCGATGACGGGCTTGCCGAAGCGGTACGCCTGCACCAGCACGCCGCTCATGCCGTAGTGTCCCTTATAGCCGAGCCAGACCGCGTCGCACGCGGAGAACAGGTCGCGCTCCGTGTCATTGGAAATGAAGGCGTCGAGTATCATCGGCGCGGGCGTGAGGCTGCGCACGTGATTGCGCATGAAGTGTCGCGTGCCCGCGTCCTGTTCGCCGGCGACGATCAGCGTAGGCGCATGGTCGAGACGCGTGAGTGCATGCACCAGTTCGTAGATGCCTTTGCGTTCCGTGATCGCGCCGTACACCAGCAGATAGCGCTGATCGGGATCCAGTCCCAGACGCAGGCGGGCCAGCGCGGGGTTTTCCGCCTGTTCGTCGGGAAAGGGGTCGGCCACGTAGGCGATGGCCGCGCTGTGCTTAGACGTACTGCGCGCCGCCCATTCCGGCAACGTGGGGTCGATCGTCAGCAGCGTGCGCAGGCCGGCGGTGCGGATCGCGCGCTTGAAGAGCTGCGCCTTGACCGCGTTGACGAACGGACGATCGGGCGCCTTGATGCCGACCTTGTGATGATGGAACGTCGCGCGCATCGTGATGCCGATCCACGGTGTGTCGCCGAACGGCGAGCCGAGAAACGGCAGGGAGTAAAAGAAGTAATCGACGTAGGGCACCACCACGAGACGGATTGCCTGCATGCGGCTGATGATCGTGTACACACGCTTGAAATAGCGGTGAAAGCGCCAGTATTCGTTGGGTTCGCGCAGGCGGTTGCGCGGCCGCTCCTCGGGGTCGACAAAGGCGATCTGCTGATCCGGGCGGTTGGCGGCGGTGATCTGCCGCGCAAGCCGGTGATCTTCATTCGCGCATTCGGTCACGAGCATGCACGGATAGCCGGCCTCCGCGCAGGCCTGCATGGTCCACTCGACATATCGCCAGCGGTGGCCGGTGAGATTCGGTTCCACAATCAGGACATAGTCTTGTTCCATTGCGTCGGCAGCCATTTGCGTTGTGTGAAAAAGTGCCCGGGCGCCGGTTCCCGCCCGGCCCTGGCTGAGCAACGTTAGCACTGCCGGAATCCGTGGAACCACTAATTTGCCCCGCTTTGTGGGTAAACGTACTAGGGGGCTCCGGCTTCGGCTGAACCAGCCTAGCTGATGGCGGTTGTTAGCGATTCTCTCGCGGTAAGGTCGTGCTTGGAATTCGATGAAAAACTTCGCCAGCTTGCTGGTGCAACCTAACTGATTATGCGCCGGCGGCGTTCGCAGCGATGCATGAAATCGCTGTGCGTGGCCGATTCGACGGCGCTGCGATTCGACGGAGAAACAGCTTGCGGGCGATCAGGCTTCCGGCGTTCTCGATGGCGGGCAGCTTCGGCGCGAGCGCGGCGACGTGGGTCCTGCTGCAACAGTTCGCCGTGCGTGGACTTGTAGCGATCAAATTTCTTGCGATTGGCCGGATGCTCGGGCCGGCAGCGATCGGCAGCGTGAGCGTGGCTTTGCTCGCGGTGGCGATTGCCGAGGCACTCTCCGATACCGGACTCGCGCAGGCGGTCATTCAGGGCGAACATCCGCCGTCGCGCTCGCAGCTCGGTGCGGTGTGGACGACATTGACGGCGCGAGGCGTGCTGATCTCGCTGCTGCTGGTCGCGCTCGCGCCGTTGCTGAGCAGCCAGTTCCATCTGAACGGCTCGCTGGTGCTGATCCAGCTCGCGGCGCTGCTGCCGTTGCTGCGCGGTCTTGCTTCGCCTGCGTATTACGTGGTGCAGCGCGAGCGGCGTTTCCAGCACATCGCCGGAGTGGAAGTGGCGGCGGCGTTCACCGATTGCGCGGTCGGACTCGTGCTCGCGTATTCCGGCGCCGGCGCGGCCTCGGTGCTGATCGGTCTCGTGGCCGGCGAAAGCCTGAAAAGCACGCTGACCTGGGCGACCATGAAACCGCGCCCGCCGATCCGTGCCGTATGGTCGGGCATCGGCCACTATGTCGGCTTCAGCCGCTGGATCTGGGCAAGCAGCGTCATCAATCTGCTGCTCAACCAGTTCGACAAGGTGGTGGTCGGCAAATTACTCGGGCCGGCCCAACTGGGCAGCTATCAGATGTCGTCGCGGCTCGCGCAGATGCTGCTCGCGGATGCCGCGATCGCCATGTCGCAATACCTGTTCCCCACTTTCGCGGCGCATTACCGGCGCAATCCGCAGTCGGCCTCGCGCGTCATCAAGATTTACCTGCTGGTGATCGCGATCGGGCTCGCTGCATTCGTCGCGCTGCTCAGGCTGATCGCCGAGCCGCTATTCTCGCTGATTCTCGGCGCGGCGTGGCTGCCGGCGGTGCCGCTCTTCAGAATCCTCGTGATCAACATGGCGATCGGTGCGTTGATCGCGGTACTGGTGGCTTACCTGCGCGCGGTGGGCGACGCGAAGGCGACCGTGCATGCGTCGGCGATTCAGGTCGTGGTGCTGCTGTTGAGCGCGCCTCCCGCCGTCCACTGGTGGGGCGTGACGGGCATTGCCTGGTCCATGACGCTGGGCCTTGGCTGCGCCGCCGTGTGGATGCTGTTCCGAACGTTGACGGCAAGGACATCATGATGCGTGTTTTTCATCTGGTCCTTGCGCCGCGGTTGTCGGGAGCCGAAGTCCTGGCCAAGGATCTCGCGCTCGACCAGTGTGCCGAGGGTATGGCGGTGTGCGTGGCTTCGCTGTTGCCGGCGCATGCAGAGTTCGCGCCGCTGCAGGACGACTTGCAGCGCCACGGCGTACAGTGCGTGTTTCCGCGGCGGCGGCATCGCGCGCTGGTCAAGTTGTGCCATCTGTTTGGCGCGGTACGGCGCTTTCGTCCGGATGTGATTTTTGCTCATGCGACCATTCCGTCGTTTTATGCGCGCGCGTTGCCGATGCGTGTGCCGGTGGTCTATGTCATGCATTCGGCGACCAACGACTTCGAGCGCCCGCTGTTCAGACGCGTCGAACATATGCTCTCGGGACGCGCCCGCGTGGTGATCGGCGTGTCGGAGCAGGGCGTGACGGACTACGTGCAGGCCATCGGGCCGCATCCTTCAATGACCGTGGTGCCGAACGGCGTGGACCTCGCGCGCTTCTCGTTTACGGACGGCGGGGAGCGCGACGGCCGCACGCCGCAAGTGGTGCAGATTGGCCGATACGCGGCGGTGAAGAATCAACTGGCGACGGTGCGGGCTTTCAGTGAAGTACTCAGAAAGGGGAAAGACGCGCGTCTGGTGTTGTACGGCGTGGTCGAAGATCCCGACTATCAGCGTGCGGTCGTCGCGCTGGCGAAGGAGCTGGGCATTGCGGAACGCGTCGTGGTAGCCGGCCCGCGCACGGATGTTGCAACTGTGCTGTCGGAGTCGAATGTTTTCGTCATGCCGTCGCAATCCGAGGCGCACAGTGTGGCTTTTCTGGAGGCGCTCGCTTCGGGCGTGCCGATCGTGGCGAGCAAGATTCCGGCCTTCGCCTTCGCGAACGGCTTTCCCGGCGTCCAGTTGGTCGATACCGACAATGTGCAATGCTATGCCGAAGCAGTGATCGCCGCGTTGGGGCAGGAGCGGGCGCAACGCTCGCTGACCGGGCTGACGCTCAGGGATACCGCAGACCGCTATCGTGCGATTGCGCGGCAGGTGAGCCTTGCCGTGCCGGCCCGTTAGCGCGCATCAAACACACCTTCGGCTCGCGGCCGGGCCGCGCGAGGCCACTGCATCATCAATGATGACTGGTCAGTTCGCGCGTGTCGGGTGCCGGTTCAGGTGCGGGCTCTGCGGGCGGCGGAATCTGGAGTTGGGTTTCGTGTTGCGCAAGTGTCACGAGGCGCTGGGCTTCCTTGCTGCTCGAATCGATCTGCAGTGCGGTGCCGGCATTGTGCGAGACGCAGTTCCATCGCGCGATATATCCGCAGCCTCGCGCCAGACTCAGCAGCGCATCGCGCTGCTGCTCGCGCGCGCTCAGTGTCGCGCGCATATTCAACGCATCGCGATTATCGGGTTGCACGGAGATCGCCGCCGCAAGGCGCACTCTGGTCGCCGACAGATTGTTCTGCTGCAGATCGGCACGTGCGGCTCTGAGATGCCTGGACACGTCCGCGCGCGGTTTGTCCGGCGGCTTGCCTGACTGGCCGCCCGGATTGCGTTTTGCATCGGGCTCGACGGATGCGACGCGGCGCGACGAAAGCGGCGGCGTAGCGGCGGCTGGCGGAACCGGCGGCGAACGCACGGGCGCGCTACGAATGGCGGCGACGGTCGTGGATTTCTGCGCGGCTGCACTGGTCGCGGGTTTTTGCGGTAGGGCGGCGGGCGGCGCCTGCGCAAGAATCGTTATGGATTTCTGAGGCGCGGCAGTCACGGATCGCTGGGTAACAGCCGCCGCGGGCTTCTGGAGAGCGACGGCAAGCGGCGCGGCATGCTGTGTCTGCACCTTGCCGGAGACCGCGATGGGGGCGCCGACTTTCGAGTCGCTGCTATGGATGAACCCTAGGTACACCGCGGATGTCACCGTCAGCACCGACGCGGCCAGCACGAGGGGTTGCCGCAGTCGCCGATAGGCGGACACGGCGACAGCCGGTTCCTCGACGAACGCATAGGAGTTGACCAGCGCGCGCGAGGACGGATTCCATAGCTTGCGCGCCGGCAGCCGGCTGTCGACCAGCGGTTGCGGATCGTTCAGTGGCTCGTTTAGCGGGACTTTCAGGGAAGAGCGCGCCGCCGCACGTGCGCCAGGTGCATCGACCGGCCGCTGATGACACGAAGGACAGGGCGTGAAACGACCGGCTAGCGAGACACCGCAGTGTCCGCATCGGGGGGAGTCGTGCTGATCGGAGGTCAAGTCGCTAAGCATCGCCGTGTCGCTAAGGGGCGTCGAATGCCGGCGCCACAATCAGAAAAACAGGGCACCGCAACGAGGCTTGCAAGCAAGGTTACTGTGCGACGACGTAACCCCGCGCCTGCATGCACGCGCCATACGCGGCCCAATACTGTGTCATTGGCGGCTCCGGTGCCGGCAGCGGCGGCAGCTTCACGCCGGATGCCGCCGCTACCTGTGCCGCGCTCGCAGCCGCCGTTTCCGAGGCGCCGTTGTCCGCGCTGGTTGCGGATGCACCCGTGGCGGCCGTAGCCGTAGCCGTGGTCGTGGTGCCTGCCTGAGTCGCGCTCGCCGCTTTGGGCGCTGCGGCACCTTTGGCCGTCGCCGCCGTGGTCGCGGCGGGCGCGCTTGCGCCTGTCGCTTCGGCTGCGGCCGGCATGCTCGCGCCGATCGGCGTGCTCGAGAAGGTGCTGGAAGGCAACGGCGGCCGCGACGGCACGCCGGTCGACGACGTTTTGGTGGCAGCCGGCTTGCGCGGCGGAGTCTGCGGTTCCCGGGCGATGTTGACCTTGGTCTGCCTGTTCGCAGTCGCGTAGCACATCGCGGTATCGATGCTGCGCTGATAAGGGCTTTGACTTCGAATCGGATAGGTAAGCGGCTGCCATGCGAAGGCAGCACTGCTAAACACCACTAGCGTCAGTACGGTATATGTTTTGATTTGCATCGCAGTCGCTCCCGCAGCGATGTTTCGCCTCTCGTAGGCAATCGCGCTTCGCGGTATGTTCTTGATAGCTGCTGATTCTGCCGCTGAACGGCGGCTCACTGCCGCGAAGGCTGCTTTCCTGAGCGTAACACCCTGTATTGTCCGCGCAATACGCTGACATAGCGCGCGAAACCGCCATCCTGCAGTCGAATCAAGCCAGATGGATGTGAAATGGCGGAAAAGTCAGGGGTATCCCTGGGCGATGCTGCTTTCCTGCGCGATTTATGGATTGGGCTTGGCGCGGCCCGATTGCTCGACGTCGCGGAACCAGTGTTCCGCGCGCGAGCGCTCGGCAACGGAGGATTGAGGCCGTCGCGCGATCAATTCACGATCGATGAACTGATAGCCCCATTCCACCCCGTCCCTGACGGCTTCCTCTTCAGTCAGCCATTCCGGTTGGGTTGTCATCGGACGGTCATAGACTGGCGTTCCAGCACCTCGACTTATGCTCACGCTCGCCACCCACGCGCCGCGCTCGTTGGGCTCAGGCCGTACGACGATCTCAAACTCGCCGTAAGAAACAGTGCATGTTGGCATCGTTTTCTCCTTTGCAGCGTTCGTGATCGGCATCCGCCGGCATTCGGCGCGGGTGCTTCTCGCAAGAAGCCATCATGCCGCAATTCCGTCACCCCGACAGCAGGATATTCAGCCTGAGCGGCAAACCGCTGTGCGTATGCCGTCGACGGTTTCCATCGGAGAGGCGATGCTTCACTTGGCCATGACTTGCTCGTAGACTTCCAGACGGGATTGCGCGTCTTTAACACCTCGCGAGGTCCGCGAGCAGCGCGGTGAGGCGTGATATATGCCTGATGGGAGGCATTGGCCATGCAGGAATTCGATTTCTACCTTAACCTGAAGAAGCCGACGCTCGGGCTATATGTGCGCAAGGGCGCCGGCTTGCCCGATCTGGTCGATCAAGGCGACTGGCAATTCGAGGGAAGCGTATCGCAAAACGAACTGACACCGGCACTCCTGAAGGGACTCGAGGCGAATGGCCACGCATTTCAGGAGTTGGGTGAGTGACGCTTCACGCTACCGCGTGTAAAGCGAATCAACGCAAGGGGGAAAATCATGGCGCAGCAACAGAGTGAGTTGAGTGGGGAGTTCATCGCGCAACAGCGCGAGCGTCTCGAGGCGCTTCGCCGGGAAGTGCTGGGCGGAGAGGAGAACACGCTCTCCGACGAGCAGACGGCTCAGGGAGAGCATGGCGACGAAGCCGAGGAGTACGAGGACGAAGCGCAGACAATGGCACAGAAGGAGGTCAGCCAGGCGTTGCGCGACGTGAACGACCATCGCATTGCGGACATTCAGCGCGCATTGCAGAAGATCGAGCAGGGCACCTACGGTCTGTCTGACGAGAGCGGTCTGCCGATTCCAAAGGCGCGGCTCGAAGCCACGCCGGAGGCGATCTTCACCGTTGAGGAGCAGAGCCGCCGCGAGACCGGCAAGTGACAGCTTCCCCGTGACGCCTCGCGGCCGGATTCGCCAATGCCTGTCATCGGAAAAATCAATATTTCCTTCTTTATGATCCGTTCATAGAATGGCATTGGCGCAATTGTGGGGCCTTGCGCCGTGGGTGGCGTAAGCCCACTTGAGCCAGCCTCCAGGTCCCCTGAAGCAGTTCATGGAGTCTCCTATGACCACGCGACGCGAAATTCCGGGAATCCGGCCGTATGACGGTCCTGCTGGCGGTTGGGGAGCGCTGCGGGCGACGGCTCAGGCCGTTCGCACGCAGATGGAGAACATCGAGGCGCCAATTACGCTGATGCGGACCAATCAGCCTGATGGCTTCGATTGTCCGGGTTGCGCCTGGCCGGACAAGGAGCACAAATCCACTTTCCAGTTCTGCGAAAACGGCGCCAAGGCGGTGACATGGGAAGCGACCACCAAGCGGGTGGGACCGGAGTTTTTCCAGAACAATACGGTGTCCTCGCTGCTGCAACGCTCGGATTTCGAACTGGAGGATCTCGGCCGGCTGACACATCCTCTCGTCTACGACCGCGCCACCGACAAATTCCGTGCAGTGGAATGGGAGGACGCCTTCGCTCGTATCGGTGAAGTGCTGCGCGGCTTGTCCTCTCCCGACGAAGCCGAGTTCTATACATCGGGCAGGGCGTCGAACGAGGCCGCCTACCTGTTCCAGTTGCTCGCGCGGGAATACGGCACGAACAATTTCCCTGACTGCTCGAACATGTGCCACGAGCCGACCAGCGTCGGCTTGCCGCAGTCGATCGGGATCGGCAAAGGCACGGTGTCGCTGGACGACTTCGACTCGACCGAGCTCATCCTCTCGATCGGTCACAATCCCGGCACGAATCACCCCCGGATGATGGGCACGCTGCACGAATGCTCGCGGCGCAATGTGCCGATCATCGTGTTCAATCCGCTGCGCGAGCGCGCGCTCGAACGCTTCGCCGATCCGCAGAGTGTCGTTGAAATGGCGACCTTCGGCTCGACCCGGATCGCGTCGACCTATTTTCAGGTCGACGCTGGCGGAGACGCGGCCGCCCTCAAAGGCATCATGAAGGCGCTCCTCGTGATGGACGCGGAACAGGGGGAAACCGTCCTCGACCACGAGTTCATCGCGACACATACCCAGGGTTTCGAGGCGTTCGCGGCGGATCTGGAAGCGACCTCATGGGACGACATCGAAAAGGCGAGCGGGCTGACCCGTGAAGATCTCGAAGAGGTCGCCATTGCCTATGCAAAATCGAACGCGACGATTGTCACTTACGGAATGGGCGTGACCCAGCATAACAAAGGCACCGCCAATGTCCGGCTGATTGCCGATCTGTTGCTGTTGCGCGGCAATATCGGCAAGCCGGGCGCAGGCATCTGTCCGTTGCGCGGACATTCGAACGTGCAGGGCAACCGGACCGTCGGCATTACCGAAAAGCCTTCCGAAGCCTTCCTCAAGCAGATCGAGAACGTGCTCGGGTTCAAGCCACCCGCGGCACACGGACACGACGCCGTCCAGGCGATGCAGGCGATGATCGCCGGCACGGCCAGGGTGCTGATCTGTCTCGGCGGAAACTTCGCTGTTGCGTTGCCGGATTCCGAGCAGTCGTTTCCCGCCATGAACAAGCTCGATCTGAGCGTTCACCTCGGCACCAAGCTCAATCGTTCTCACCTGCTTGTGGCCAAAGAAACGTATGTGCTGCCCGTGCTCGGCCGCACGGAACTCGACATACAGGCGAACGGCCGGCAATCCATCACTGTGGAAGATTCGATGTCGATGGTCCACGCTTCTTCGGGCAAGCTGAAACCCGCTTCAGAACATCTGCGATCCGAGCCGGCGATCATCGCGGGTATTGCCACGGCCGCGTTGCCGAACAGCAAGGTTGCATGGTCGGAACTGGTGGCCGACTACGACAGGATCCGGGATCTGATCGAGCAAACCGTGCCGGGATTCGAAGCATTCAATGCACGAATCCGGGTGCCGGGAGGATTCCGTATGCCGCTTCCCCCGACGGAGCGCGCGTGGCCCACGCCGTCGGGAAAAGCGATGTTCTCGGTGTACGGCGGAGTCAGGGAAGATGCCGACGTGCTCGGCGCTGACAATGTGCTGCGTCTCATCACGATCCGCAGCCACGACCAGTACAACACCACCATCTACGCGCTGGACGATCGTTACCGGGGTGTGTTCGGCCGCCGCGACGTGCTGTTCATGAACGAGGACGATCTGGCCGAACGCGGACTCGAACACGGTGATCTGGTCGACATCGAAACCGTTCTGGCGGGCAGACAGCTTCGCCTGAAGAAGATCACTGCAATCGCGTACAACATCGCGCCGGGTTCGGTGGCGGCCTATTATCCGGAAGCCAACGTGCTGGTGCCGCTCGACTTCATCGACAAGGAAAGCGGCACGCCTTCGTACAAGTCTGTTCCGGTTCATGTCATGCGCTCAGCGGAAATCTGATTTCCTACGCAAATGCTGCTATCACCTGGAGCCGTTCACCGATCATGGAAATCTTCGATGCATTCCACCTTGCCAGGTTGCAGTTTGCATTCACGGTTTCGTTTCATATTATTTTCCCCGCCATCAGCATCGGCATGGCCAGCTTCCTGGCCGTGCTGGAATGGCGCTGGCTGCTGACCGGCGACGTCGCCTACAAGGACATGTTCCTGTTCTGGTCGAAGATCTTTGCGGTCGGTTTCGGCATGGGCGTGGTCTCGGGCGTAGTGATGGCCTACGAGTTCGGCACCAACTGGAGCGGTTTTTCCAGTGTGGCCGGCAATATCACGGGGCCGCTCCTGACCTATGAAGTGTTGACGGCATTCTTTCTCGAAGCCGGCTTTCTCGGCGTCATGCTGTTCGGCTGGGAACGGGTCACGCCGCGCTCGCATTTCTTCGCCACGCTCATGGTCGCGGTGGGCACGCTCATTTCCACGTTCTGGATTCTCGCGTCGAACAGCTTCATGCAGACGCCGCAAGGATTCGCTATCGAGGGTGGCCGTATCGTGCCGGTCGACTGGATGAAGGTGATTTTCAACCCGTCGTTTCCGTATCGCCTCGCGCATATGACCATCGCGGCATTCATCGTGGCGGGCTTCATCGTTGCCGCTTGCGGCGCGTGGCATCTGTTGCAGGGGCGGCGCGATAAACCCGTCACGCGTAGTTTTTCGATGGCGCTGTGGATTCTGCTCTTCCTCACGCCGATACAGATCTTCGTCGGCGATGCACATGGTCTGAACACACGCGAATATCAGCCAGCCAAGATCGCCGCGATCGAAGGACTGTGGGAAACCGAGAAGGGCGGCACGGCACTGAACCTGGTCGGGCTGCCCGACATGGATGCCGAAGTGACGCGATATACGCTGCAAGTGCCGCATCTGGGCAGCCTTATCCTGACGCATAGCTGGAACGGAGAAATTCGCGGCTTGAAGGAATTTCCCCCTCAGGACCGCCCGTATTCGCCGATCGTGTTCTGGACATTCCGGATCATGGCGGGTCTCGGCATGTTGATGCTATTGACGGCGCTGCTCGGCCTCGTGCTCAGAGTGCGCGGCAGCCTCTACGAGACGAGGTGGTTTCAGCGTTTCGTTCTGTGCATGGGGCCTTCGGGAATCGTGGCGTTGCTGGCCGGGTGGATAACCACGGAAGTCGGCCGTCAACCCTGGACGGTGTACGGCGTTCTGCGCACAGCGGACTCTCTGTCGCCGATCGGTTCCCAGCAAGCCGGCGTTTCATTGCTGATCTTCGTGATGGTGTACTTCCTGGTATTCGGCATGGGCTTCTACTACATGATGAAAATGATGAAGCGCGGACCGGAAGAGCATGTCGAGCGCCGTGATTCACGCAGGCATCCGGTCCTGCGCAATCGCCCGCTGGATGCCCTGGAAGGGGAGTGACGCCATGCAGATCGATCTTCCTGTCGTATGGGCCGCGATCATCGGACTCGGCGTCTTCATCTACGTGATGCTGGACGGTTTCGATCTCGGCATTGGCCTGCTGTTTCCGTTCTTTGAGGAGAAAGGCGATCGGCAGGTCATGCTCAATACCATCGCACCGGTCTGGGACGGTAACGAGACGTTCCTCGTTCTCGGCGGCGCCGGGCTTTACGGGGCGTTTCCGGTGGTGTATTCGACACTGCTGCCGGCTAACTATCTCCCGCTCATCCTGATGGTGGTGGGCCTGATCTTCCGCGGAGCGGCCTTCGAACTGCGCGGCAAGGCAGTCAGAACCCAGCACGCGTGGGATCTCGCCTTCATGGGCGGTTCCGCGCTCGCGGGGCTCTGCCAGGGCATCGTGCTGGGGTCGCTCCTGCAAGGCATCAAGATCGTCGACGGCCGTTTCGCCGGCGGCCCATTCGACTGGCTCTCGCCGTTCAGCCTGTTCTGCGGAATCGGCGTGCTCACCACGTATGCGGCGCTCGGCTGCGGCTGGCTCATCCTGAAGACGGATGGTGAATTGCAGCGCAAGATGCGCGAGCTGATGCGGCCGCTCGTGAGCGTTCTGCTCGGCGTCATGGCCGTCGTGAGTCTATGGACGGTGATCGGATTGCCGGCAGTCGCACATCGCTGGTTCGGAAGCGGTAATCTCGGCTGGTTTCTGCCGGTGCCGGTTCTCGTGATCGTATGCGTGTGGGGCATCTTCCGCTCGCTGCGGTTGCTGCACGAGGCGACGCCTTTCCTTCTCACGCTCGCGCTATGCTTCCTCGGCTACAGCGGTCTGCTCATCAGCATCTGGCCGAACATCGTTCCGCCTTCCCTGACGATCTGGGAAGCGTCGTCGAGCCACTCGAGCCAGCTGTTTACGCTGGTCGGCACAGTGATCGTGCTGCCGGTCATTCTCGTCTACAACGTCATGCAGTATCGCGTGTTCCGCGGCAAGGTGAGGGAAGGGGACGCCGGTTACCACTGAGGGTGACGGCGCAGTCGGGCGATTACAAGAGCACATCATGATTGTGAGGCCAGGGCAAAACTGGTTCCGGCTGCTGTTTGTCTGGAACGGTTCCGTGTTGCAGTCGATCATTCCCCAGCTGATCTTCATGGCGATTGTCAGCAGTCTCGCCGTCCTGACACAGGGGCGTATTTTCGGCGCGAAGATTCCGCTCAATACGGCACCCTTCACCTTATTCGGCCTTGCTCTGGCGATATTCCTCGCGTTTCGCAACAACGCCAGTTACGAGCGCTTCAACGAGGCGCGTCATCTCTGGGGCAGCCTTCTGATCTCGGCACGCGCGCTGACCTCGCAGATGCTGTGCTATGTCCCGCGCGGCGAAGACAGGATTCGAATGGCTCATGCATTGATTGCGTGTGTGTACGCGCTCAAGCATCAATTGCGCGGGACCGATCCGAATCCCGATCTCATCCGCTTTCTCGGCCGCACCCGAACCGAGGCGTTGCAGCACGCCTGTTACAAACCGGCCGCGCTTCTCAATGAGCTTCGTCGCGACTTCGCCGATCTGCAAGTCCGGGCAGTGGTATCGGAGACCAAGCTGTGGATGTTCGATGCGCAGATCAACGAATTGGGAAGAACCATTGGAGGATGCGAGCGGATCGCCTCCACGCCGATTCCGTTTGCCTACAGTGTGTTGCTTCACCGCACCGTCTATGCCTATTGCGTTTTACTGCCATTCGGTCTCGTCGACTCGACGGAGTTCTTCACGCCTCTTCTTTGTGTTTTCATTTCCTACACGCTGATCGCGCTCGAAGCGATTGCCAGCGAAGTCGCCGAGCCGTTTACTCTCGCGCCGAATGCGCTGGCGCTCGACGCAATGACTCGCAATATCGAACGATCGATTCTCGAACTGTGTGGGTGTGACCTCCCCGACGAGGTCGTGCCGGTGCGCCCGTATCAACTGACGTGAGTCGTCTTCATCGACGCATCCAGTCGGTCCGCTTCGCTGTTACACCAGATGACACCGGATGCGGCGCACAAACTGTAATTCCCATGCCGACGGTCTGTTTTATTCATGTCTGTTCGCCACACATGGCACGGATCTCAGGCCCTGGCTTACCGACACCGCCTCTGCCGGACAGCTGGCGGAGCGCGTGCGCAGCCGGTGGATGCAACGCGACGACCGCTACTCGGAACTTCGCTCGACACAGCGCAAGCCGGCATCGGGAAAAGTCTATCCCACGGTGCGCATGTTGCTGGTCGGCGGCTGAGGGCTCGTCAATCGTTGTGAAAAAACGCAGGGCACAACGTGGAGAGTGGCGAGTCGCCATGACCGCGCCGCAGCCCACGGCCTGCGTGCCACTAGCGCGCGCACATCGAGACGAGCTTGCCGACGGTGATCACGGCCTGCTCGATTTCGCTCGACCACGGGCTGCTGTAATTGAGGCGGATGAAATTCCGGTAGGTCGTCTCCGAAACCGAGAACATATAGCCCGGTCCGATCGTGATGCCCTGGTCGAGAGCGAGTTTATAGAGCCGCATTGCGTCGACCTTCGGCGGCAATTCGACCCACAGCACGTACCCGCCCGCGGGGTTGGACATGCGTGTGCCCTCGGGAAAGAAGCGCGAGACGATCGCCTTCATGAGATTGGCCTGCTGCGCATACGCTTTGCGCACCTTGCGCAGATGATGTTCGAAGCCATCGCGTTCGAGGAATTCCGCGATCGCCAGTTGCGGGATAGACGGAGAGGTCAACGTGTTCAGAAACTTGAGCTTCTCGACCTGATCGCGATAGCGCCCCGGCAACGCCCAGCCGATCCGGTACGCGGAGGTCAGGCTCTTCGAGAAAGAGGAGCAATGAAGCACGAGCCCCTTCGTATCGAACGACTTCAACGAGCTCGGGTGCGAACTGCCAAAGTGCAGTTCATTGTAGACACCGTTCTCGATGACCGGAATGTCCCGCTTCGTCAGGAGTTCGACCAGTTCGCGCTTGCGTTCGTCGGGCATCAGAAAGCCCAGCGGATTCTGGAAGTTCGGCATGACCATGCAGGCGGCGATGGGTTGCGATTCCACGATCGCGGCAAGCGCGCCAATATCGATGCCGTGTTCCGGATGAGTCGACACCTCGATCGCTTTCATGCCCATCCGTTCGATCGCGTGGAGCATCGCGTAGAACGTCGGTGACTCGACAGCGATCACGTCGCCGGGTTTCGCGACCGCCTGAAGGCAGAGATTGATCGCCTCTGTCGCGCCGACCGTGATGACGATCTCGTTCGGATCGACGGCCATGCCATTCTCGAGGTAGCGACGTGCGATCTGGCGCACGAGCTTCGCATTGCCGGGCGGCAGCGCGTCCGTCACGCCCCATTGCGCCTTGCCGCGCCCCGCATCGTAGGCGTACCGGTTGATCCTTTCGAATGGAAACAGACTGGGGTCGGGGTAGGGCGAACCGAGCGGCACCGCGTCGTCCACCCCGATCGAGCGCAGCGTCGAGAGCACCAGCCGGCTGACGTCGACAGGCGACGAAATCGGGATCGGTTTCGACGGACGGAGTTCCAGCGCCTTACGCTCGCCCTCGTCGCGGCGATTGACGAAATAGCCCGACTGGGGCCGGCTTGTCACAAGGCCACGGCTTTCGAGCAGCAGATACGCACGGATCGCCGTGGTGACACTGATCCGATGCTGCCGGCTGATCTGCCGCACTGACGGCAGGCGTTCGCCATGACGGTACACGCCTTGCCGGATCGATGTTTCGATGTCGTCTGCAAGCTTCTCATAGAGATTCATCGGACGATTCCTTTGGTACTTTGCCGCGGCATAGTGGCGCGCCCAGTGCGAGGCTTCCGGCCAACTGTACTGGCGCGAGCCGGGCCGATGTGTGCACTCTGCGATCGACGGCATCCCCTTACTCTGTCCTCCATCGAATGCACGTCGCCGGATCCCGAGGTTGGGATTCCGTGACACGTCAGGATTGGAGCCCAAGCATGGAAGACGCAAAACGGAAGCGAAGAACCCAAGCCTACCGGCAGATCGCCGCCAAGGCAGGACAGACACCATGAATCTGCTGGAAGCCATGCGTATCTACGTCAGGGTGGTTGAGCGAGGGAGTATCTCCAGCGCGGCAAGAGACCTCGATATCGGTCAACCTGCCGCGAGCGAGCGTATCGATCGGCTCGAGAAGTACCTTGGCTGCCGGTTGCTGCTCCGCAGCGCGCGCGCACTCAATTGCACGCCCGATGGCGTGACCTTCTACGAGCGCAGCAAGAGGATTCTGAACGCGGTGGAGCAGGCGGTCGCCGAAGTGTCGAATGAAGAACAGGCCCTCAGGGGAACGGTTCGCATCGCGGCGCCTCACTGCTTTGGCGAGACGGTCGTGCCGCACGCGTTGACCCTGGTTCGCGCAGCCTATCCCCAACTGGATCTCGAACTGATCCTGAACGACAGGACCGTCGACCTCGTCACCGAAGGTGTGGACGTTTCCTTTCGTCTTGGGCAACTCGGAGAAGGAGCGTTCATTGCCTGTCAGCTCGGTCAGGTTGGGCGCGTTCTCGTGGCGGCGCCGGAGTATCTGAGCCGGCATGGTCCGGTTGCCGAACCGTCCGACCTGGTCAAGCACCCGTTCATCCGGCTCCAGGGCATGTTCGGCACGGACCAGTTGCCGCTCAGGCGCATGGAGAATGTCGTGGAGAGCGCGCCGATTCATACCGTGGTCAAAACCAGTCATTGGCGGCCCGTGTATGAAATGATCGTCTCGGGCGCCGGCATTGGGCTGCTGGAAGAACCCGCCTGCGTCGATGCGCTTGCAGACGGCCGCCTCGTGCGCATACTGCCGCGATTCGATGCGCTCCCTTTCGATCTGCATGTGCTGACCCAGGCGCAACGTCCTGTGCCGGCACGGGTACGGACGGTTGTGACGATGCTGAAGACGTGCATTCAGGAAATCCTGCTGGGCGTACACGTCGATAGCAGAAGAGTGGCGAGCCGCTTTGAAGTACTGCCGGAGGATGAGGCGTCCGCGCTCCTCAAGTCATCGTTGCGAGCGTGAGCCCGCAACGATGACGGGCGCTCAGCTGCCGGTTCTGGCCAGCAGCGCTTGACCGGCAGAACACGCGGTCGAGCGAGGCCATTACCGGCGCATTGAGCGGCTTATTCCGCTTGCGTCACCGAAACCGATGCTTCGCTCGTCAGCATCAGGAACGTCAGCGTTTCGCGCAGATAGAGACGCACCACAGTGTCGGTATGGCTCGTGTAGCCGATCGACAGATCTTCGCCGAGGTGTAGCTCGAAGTCGCCGCCGCGCGTGGACAGCACGCTGCCGCCGGCGAGCGCCGGTGCCCAGATGATGTCGCCATTCACGATCCGCTTGATGTGCTCGATAACCGGATAGCCCTGGTCGCGTGCCTCACCCAATGCGGTGTACGCATCGGCGCCGAGCAGGACGGAATACGGGCCGTCCACGCCGGCGAGCCGCAGTTGTTCGAGCGCGTTGCTGATGGCGTTCGGATAGTCGCTGACGTCGGCCGGCAGCGCAAGCGGCGGGTTCGACGAGCCGTCGCGAATCCCGCCGATGCCGGCAGCCTGATAGCCGTCGAAGATCGCGCGATCTTCGGCGTAGGCGAGTTGCTTCGCTGCTTCTTTCGCGGGCTGCCAGTCGGCATCTTTCGCGCCGCGCACCACACTGTCTATCGCCTCGCGCTGCAATTCGAACGGCACGGTCAACTCGACGAGGCTCTTTACCTCGGACAGTTTCGCCACGACGCCCTGCTGCGGCGCCGTGATCGCGGTCTGATGCCCGGTGCCGACGCCGGAGAGTTCCGTGCCGCCAGGGCCCTTGACGTCGACCACGCGACGGCCGGCGACGCTGCGCCTGAAGGTGCGCGCCACTTCATCTTCGATCTGCGACCAGGCCGCACGGGAGATGGGGGCTCCTCTCCACCAAGATCACATCCGAAGTAGTCCAAAGACGTCCTGAAACCCCGCAGCCATAAAGGCTCGCGGGGTTTTTTGTTTCCAACGATGTCTGAGCCTGTTCATTGACATCTGCCCCCCGCGGGGGAACACTATCGGGGCAACATATTATTGAGCCACGGTTGTATTCCCCAAATGTCGCTGACAAATGTCGTCATCAAAAGCACGAATGCTGTCGCTAAGCCTAGAAAGCTTTTCGATGGCGCTGGTCTATACCTGCTCATTGCGCCGAGGGGTGGCAAGTACTGGCGGCTCAAGTACCGCTTCGGCGGAAATGAGAAAAAGCCTGTCGCTCGGTATCTATCCAGACGTGACGCTTGCCGCGGCAATGCGTCTGCGAGACGAGGCTCGAGCTTTGCTCGCAGCGGGAGTGAATCCCTCGGAAGAACGGAGGCAGGAACGCGCAAATTTGCGAGATGAAGCCGTCCGGCTCGAAGCGGCAATGCGCTTTACCTTGGATAGCGACGGAGCACTGTCGATTCGGATGGGCGCCCGTCGTCTAAACCTCAATCCATCGGAAACCTCCGAGCTTCGCGCCTTTTTGGATGCAACGCGCGGCGTACCGGTCAAGGAGTGAAAATGGCATTGACTGATGTAGCCGTTCGCAACGCGAAAGCGAGGGACAAGCTTTATCGCCTGTTTGATGAGCGAGGCATGTACCTGGAAATCTCCACTGGCGGCGGCAAGTGGTGGCGCCTCAAATATAGATTCGGGGGTAAAGAGAAGCGGCTTTCTCTCGGCGTCTATCCCGATGTGGGTTTAAAGGACGCACGCGATCGCCGGGATGAAGCCCGAAAGCTCCTCGCCAACGGAATTGACCCGAGTATTGAGCGCAAGGTGCAGAAGGCGTCGACGGTGGAGCGTGCTGCCAATAGCTTCGAAGCGGTTGCACGTGAGTGGTTCGCACGGCATTCGCCGGGGTGGGCGACCACCCATGCAGACAAAATCATGGGGCGCCTCGAAAAGGATGTGTTTCCGTGGCTGGGGGGAAGAGCAATTGCAGAGATCAAGGCTCCTGAAGTACTAACAGTGCTACGTCGGGTAGAAGCGCGCGGCGCGCTCGACACTGCTCATCGAGTTCATCAGAACTGCGGTCAGGTGTTTCGCTACGCGGTAGCGACGGGACGAGCGGAGCGCGACATAAGTTCTGATCTGCGCGGCGCACTCCCAGCCGCTCGACACACGCATTTCGCTTCCGTGACCGAACCGGCAGAGGTTGCGAGTCTTCTGCGAGCACTCGATGCTTTTCAGGGAACGTTTGTCGTTCAGTGCGCTTTGCGTCTCGCCCCACTGCTGTTTGTCCGTCCAGGCGAGTTGCGCTCGGCTGAATGGGCGCAATTCGACTTGGACAAAGCACAGTGGCGATACACCGTTTCCAAGACGAAGACAGAACATCTTGTGCCGCTGGCTTCCCAATCGGTCGCAATCCTTTGTGAGTTGCAAGCACTCACTGGCCAACGCGAATACGTCTTCCCCGGACGAGACGTCAAGAAGCCGATGAGTGGAGCAGCGATCAACGCAGCCCTCAGAAGGATGGGCTTTGATACCAAAACAGAAATTACAGGCCATGGCTTTCGGGCAATGGCGCGCACGATCTTGCACGAGCAACTGCGGTTCCCCAGCGAGGTCATCGAACACCAGCTCGCGCACAAGGTGTCTGATTCGCTAGGCACGGCATACAACCGGACGAAGTTCATCGACGATCGAGTGGTGATGATGCAGGCATGGGCGGACTATCTGGACAAACTGAAGTCCGGAAAACATCGAGGTAGCAAACCGTGACCGTATACTCAGCGGGATAAACAACGCTATCCAACGGGGTGTCAATGCGAGTCCGTGTCAACTAACCGCCCGGCGCTCTAATTGAGTGTCTGGGACTTTGTCTGTCGATAGCACGGGCACTGTGTTCGCCGACAGATAAACGTGAACTCGTCGGCATCGGCTGTATCCACGGCAAATGGCTTCCGCCCTTTGGCGAGCAGAATTCGGCTGATCCACCTGAATTGGAGGCAGGGGCCGGCACGCAGCCTATCCTTATATCCGATGGCGAACGTAGGCCTAATCGGTCACTGGTGGATAAAGTCGCCGCAAGTGACGGCGATGCTGTTCAATCGCAATTGATTCAGTTGGTACGCATGCGGTTTGTCGAAGCGTCGTGGCGGTGGCAACCCCTCGACGACGATGACCGTTGTGTGCTGCAACAATTGTTGCCCAAATTACCAGAGCTTCGCTACCCCATATCAGGGGATTATGCGACTGCATTCACTGAAGCCTACTTCCGCCTTGGGGATCGACCCAAATGGGTGCCGGACCTTGTAAATGCCGGGGCGCTCGAACAGCGGAAGGCGGAACAGAGAGCGTGTGTAGTTGTCCACATGCGGCAACTCTTCGAGGAGTTCGAGGAAGGTCGAGTCGTAGCTGTCGATGTGTTTACCATGCGCGTGTCGCGACCCTATCGGCCGGCACGTTCATTCCTCGTACACAAGCGATTTCGTACCTTGAGCGACATGGTCTCGCGTACGACACCGGAACAACTAGCAGTGCTGGACCGGATGTCAGGTCCACGAGTGACAATGCCCCCCCGGAAACCCCAGGCATCCGAATCGCCAGCCGATACTAACAAAAACGCTGTCGGCAAAAGCGAAGCTAGTCCCGCCGAACAAGAAGCTGCGGTAAAAAAATACTGGGACTTGAAAGAGGCTGGCAAGCCGAATTTCGCGGAAGAAGTGGCAAAAATATACGGTGTTGACGTGCGCACGATTAACTACTGGGTCAATCCTGAGCAGCGGAAGAAAAAGCAAAAGCAAAAACGACCTCAGGCGAGCTTCTTCCCATCTGGGAAGTAAATGTCGGTCCGACTGCGTTCCGACTCGGTTCCGACCTAGATGACTGAAAGCCTTATTGGACAAGGCTGGACACAAATCGATAAATATCGCTTGCTCGGAACTGCGGTTCCGACCGCATTCTCCGTCACTCACGGCGCTAGCCGGATCACGACGGACGAGGTTAGATAGCATCGTCCGTCATAACGAGTGACGGAGAAACTTATGACCAAGCAAGCCCAAGATGCCGCCGTACGGCAACCTAACCCCTCGTACCGTAGTGCTTCCGCCGATGTTAACTCGATGGCGCGCCAGCTCGACAAGGCGCTGCGTATCCTGCGGATGAAGCAACTGATCGAGCGCATGAATCTGTCGCGCGCGACGCTGTACGTCCTCATGGCGAACGCCCCGACGTTCCCGAAGAAGATCAAGCTCACGGCGCGCTCGATCGGCTTCTTGGAATCGGAAGTCGACGCATGGATCGAGTCGCGCGCCCAACTGCGCGGCGCAGCGTAAAGGGGAAGTCGCGATGAGCCTCATGACTTTGATTCCGCTGCCGCAGGGTGCGGGTTCGGCTGAAGCTAGTATGGACACGGCGCGTGACTTCACGGTTTGCTACTTCGTGATGTCTGCGATCCTTTGCGCGTCGCTGGCGACCGCGGCGTCGCTCGGCATCGCCGCGTTGGGCGGTTGGCAACGTGGTGGTTTGCCGGTGGAGCGTGCGATGAACGTCACCATTTCCGGGGTGGCGGTCCTGTTCGTGCATTTGCTGCCCATCTGCTGGCGCCCGCTCGGGGTCATTACCCGGATTTGCATGTTTGCTCTATGGTGGATCGGCATTGCGGTCGTCCTTTACGGGCAGGCTACATTCTTGCTGGTCTCCCAGCAGCACGCGGGAAGTGTCCGTGCCGCGTCGATTACGGCGACCGCCGTTCCGCCCAGTCCGACTGCGTCGGGGCGGACACGCACCGAGATCGCTCAAGATGTTGCGAAGGTCACAGCTGACCTTGCCCGGGCGGATGCTCGCCGGTGCGAGGGTGACTGCCCGACGCTGATTGTGCGCCGGAAGACGCTGGCGGCGCGCGTCTCCGCGCTGAGCATTGAGTCGGATGAGGTCGTTCGTCGCGAAGCAGAAGACGACCGGCGCATCGCGCACTCCGATCGGAGCGAGGCGCTGCGGGCAAGCTTGCGCGCTGATCCGGTCGCGTCGGTGGTCGCGTCATGGGTCCATACGCAGTTGCGTGTGCGGTCGTGCTCGAAGGTACTGCAATTGTGGGCTGGCAGTTGGCGGCGGTCGCGTCGAGGCTCGATGTCACGGTCGGCGATCATGAGGCGTCAGCCGGCGATCGAGAAGTAGTCGCGATGGCTCAGTCCGATGTGGCAACCAGAGTTGCCGGTGGTCGCGTCATGTTGGAAGACGATTTTCTGCTCGAACAAATCCGTGAGGCGGTCATCGCGAAGAAACTCATGCCGACGCAAGCGGCGATCCGCAAATTCCTGCGTTGTGGGCAGCCGAAAGCCGGCTACCTGAATCGCTTGTATCTCGCCCGCTTTGGCGCGGCAGGCCGGCAAGGAGATAAGCATGCCATTCAGTGAAGATACGTTTGGCCGGCTTTCATACATGCCCAACGGACCGGATTCCGATTTTCCCGTGAAGGATATGCCGGAGGTCATGTGGGACTCAATTATCGAATCTGCAAGGGATCTGAATGTCCCACTCGTGCTAGTTGCGCAGTCTGCCATCCCTGCATGGGCGCTCGCTTGCCAGCGTTTAATCGATATTCAATGCTGGTCTTTCCCCCCTGCGCCTACCGGTGGGTTCCACGTGACACTTGTCCAGTCAAGCCGGGGAAAGTCGACGATTGTCCAGAGAAAAATGCATCCATTCAGATCGTCTATGGAGCGAGAGGGGAGGCAGCTTGAGGCCTCGGACAGTGAGCGCCGCGCGGATCAGGCTCTTTGGGAGGTAGGCCGAGTCATCCTGCAGAAACAGTACGAGAAGGCCAAACCCGAGTCGGACGAGCGGCGACGCCTACGCGCGCAGTTCAAGCACCTCGAAATGCATCGCCCGAAGGAGTTGGAAGTACAGCAGATGTACTACAAGGACATAAAAACTCCCCCCCGAACAGCCAAAAGCCAGTTTTGCACGGTCCGATCGCTTGCTCCCGTCCATCGCTCCAACGTCTTCATCGCTTGTCGCGAGCTGCCGTCTACTTCTTCTACCGCGAGGATAATTGCGAAGGGATAATCGAATTCCTTGGCGGAGCCATGTCTATGGGATGGTTGGTCGGACCTTCGTATCCGTCCGCGCATCCCTTCTTGAATGCGCCTACGTGCGGTGCGAAGGTGTTGCTATCGTAACGACGGAGCCATGCTAGGTACGATGCTTTGCCGAGACTGTGCATCGACGGGCGTGCGACGGTTCCGGCAAGAGCGCGGAATCGCACATACCTATATTTTTGGCGCGTTGCCACTTCCCGCGGCGGCATGGTAAAAAACTTCGGAAATCCGTGACCTCAGTGTCTCTGGGGTACTCGGCGGGATTCATTCAAGCCAGTTCCCTGATCAAGACCATGCAAGACGTCTATGCGATCGAACAAGCACCGCTAAGCGAGGCCAGTGGCGCCTGGACGGATGCGGTTGCGAGGATTTTAT